>Ga0315336_1000499_pt1 | contig 107817 bp, 105 predicted proteins | sample ASW5metaG_FD_204512 | JGI IMG/M metagenome (GOLD analysis project Ga0315336, IMG submission 204512) | Ammonia-oxidizing marine archaeal communities from Monterey Bay, California, United States - ASW #5 | ecosystem: Environmental > Aquatic > Marine > Intertidal zone | place: USA: California...
GGGTGATAATGTGGAACTTGATATTGAACTGATTACGCCAATTGCCATGGATAAGGAACTGCGTTTTGCCATTCGTGAGGGTGGTCATACGGTTGGTGCTGGCGTGGTGACTGAGATTACGGAATAGAGAAGACGGTGGCTAAACAAACTATCCGAATCAGCTTAAAGGCTTACGATCATTCCTTGATTGATAAGTCTACTGAAAAAATTGTTAAAACGGCAAAATCGACCGGCGCGATCATCTCAGGTCCAATTCCTTTGCCAACACGCAAAACGGTTTATACCGTTTTGCGATCGCCATTTGTAAATAAAAAATCTCGTGAGCAATTTCAGACTAAAATTCATAAACGTTTAATCGATATTTTAAATTCAACACCAAAAACGGTCGAAGCATTAATGAAACTCGACCTCCCTGCCGGTGTGGATATTGAGATTAAGGTTTAATTATGCGAGGATTGATCGGAAAAAAAATCGGAATGACACAAATTTTCAACGATGGTGGTCAATCTATTCCCGTAACAGTAGTTGAAGGTGGTCCATGTGTGGTAACTCAGGTTAAAACACATGCTTCCGATGGCTATGATGCGATTCAAGTAGGTTATGGCGAACGGAAAGTCAAGCATTCTAATAAAGCATTGAATGGTCATTTTGAGAAAGCAAACACTGATGTGAAACGCATTTTGGCAGAATTTGTACCGGTACCTGATTATGAATACAAAATGGGTCAAGAATTTGGTGTTTCATTATTTAAAGAAGGCGAATATGTTGATGTGGCTGGCGCAACGAAGGGAAAAGGATTTTCAGGGGTCATGAAGCGTCATGGTTTTAAAGGGGGTCCAAAAACACACGGACAAAGAGAGCATCCACGATCTGCAGGATCTATTGGGCAGGCATCCGATCCATCCCGTGTTTTTAAGGGAATGAAAATGTCTGGACAATATGGGAATAAGAGAATGACGGTACGAAACCTTGAAGTAGTGTTAGTTGATTCAGAGAAAAATCAAATTTTATTAAAAGGCGCAGTTCCTGGTGCCAAAAATGGAATTATATTCATTACGAAGTAAATATGAAGTTAAAAGTAATCAATCAGGATGGTGGAAAAGGCTCGACTGTTACAGTGGACGATTCCGTTTTTGGAATTAAACCCAATGAAAGTGTGGTTCATCAGGCTGTTGTTGCAGAATTAGCCAATAGTCGGCAAGGAACCCATTCTTCAAAAAACCGATCGGCGGTCAGTGGTGGTGGAAAAAAACCATTTAAGCAAAAGGGGCGTGGTGCAGCGCGTGTGGGAACAATTCGTTCTCCTTTATGGAAAGGTGGTGGTGCTGTTTTCGGCCCTGATCCCCATAAATATGTAAACAGAATGCCAAAGAAGATGAAACGCTTGGCGCGTCGTTCTGTTTTATCAAAGCGTGCGAGTGCAGGTGAACTAGTTGTTGTTACTGGGATTTCTGTATCGGCACCAAAAACAAAAGAATTCATATCATTTCTGAATGGATTGGATCTTCAGGGAAAAAAGGTAACCATTATGGTCGCATCTTATAATGACAACGTATTCTTGGCTGCCCGGAATATTCCAAATATTTATGTAGTTGAAGCGACTTCTGCCAGCACTTATGATTTATTGGACTGTGAAGTCCTTCTTGTTGAAAAAGCAGGTTTAGCTTTATTAAATGATCAACTAATGGTCAAATCTTAATGTCTTACCAAAAAACGATTGTTCGCCCATTATTTACAGAAAAAATGAGTCGATTAGAAGATGAAGAGAGAAAGTATGCTTTTCAGGTAGAAAAGAGTGTAAATAAGATCGAAATAAAACGAGCAATCGAAGAAAAATTTGATGTAGAAGTGACAAAAGTTGCAACGATGAATCGGTTGGGCAAAGAAAAGAATATGACAGTTCGAAGCGGTGGACGAACGATTCGTACCCAAGGATATCGTTCCAGTTGGAAAAAAGCGATCGTCACATTAAAAGAAGGCGATATTATTGATTTACTCAAAGGGGAAGCGGCTGAATAATGGGTGTGAGAATAATAAAGCCAACCACGCCGGGGAATCGATTTGCAACACGTCCGGACTTTTCCGAAATTACTAAAAATACTCCGGAGAAAAGTTTAACGAGGGATCTGCGAAAAAATGGCGGCCGAAATAACATGGGTCGAATTACCGTTAGGCACCGTGGCGGTGGACATCGGCGCAGATATCGCATCATAGATTTTAAAAGGAATAAATTTGAAATTCCAGCGAAAGTGTCAGCGATCGAATATGATCCTAACCGATCAGCAAATATTGCACTATTGTTTTATGCTGATGGTGAAAAGCGATATATCTTGGCGCCGTTTGGTATAAAGGTAGGCGATGATATTATTTCGGGTGAAAATGCACCGCTTAAACTTGGGAACGCATTGCCGGTGGGTAAGATAGCGACAGGGATGTTCGTGCATAATGTAGAATTAGAACCCGGTCGTGGCGGACAAATGGTTCGAAGTGCCGGTGCTGGTGCACAAGTTCTGGCCCACGATGGTGGTTTTACATCTCTAAAATTGCCTTCGGGTGAAATTCGTCAAGTACGTAAAGATTGTTATGCTACGATTGGTGAAGTTGGAAATAAATCACATGAACAGGTTGTTTCTGGAAAAGCGGGCCGCAGCCGATGGTTGGGCAAGCGTCCAACGGTTCGAGGTGTCGTAATGAACCCAGTAGATCACCCTCACGGCGGAGGTGAAGGAAAAACTTCAGGAGGTCGCCATCCAGTATCACCTTGGGGACAGCCAACAAAAGGATATAAAACCCGGAAAAAGAATAAAAAATCTAATGAATATATTGTGAAAAGGAGAAAATAGGATGGCCCGTTCACTGAAAAAAGGACCATTTGTTGATGTCAAACTTGAAAAGAAAGTTGAAAAAATGAATGAAGGCGGAAAGAAAAAAGTAATTAAAACTTGGTCTCGCCGTTCCATGATTACCCCTGAATTTGTGGGTCATACTTTTGCTGTTCATAATGGAAATAAATTTATTCCAGTTTTCATATATGAGAATATGGTTGGACATAAGCTTGGCGAATTCGCTCCCACTCGAACCTTTAGAATACATTCCGGAGATAGAAAGTAAGAAACATGGAAGCGAAGGCAATAACGAGACATATTCGACAATCTCCTAGGAAAATTCGCGTTGTACTCAATGAGGTACGTGGCCGGGAAGTTGAAGATGCGTTAAATTTTCTTCATTTTTCGAAAGCGAAAGCAGCGACTCAAATTGAAAAAACGGTTCGGTCTGCTGTTGCAAATATGATGAATATCGAATCAGATACTGATGTGAATACAGAAGATTTGCATATTAAAGAATGTTATGCAGATGGTGGTCCGCATATGAAAAGGTTTCGTGCCGCATCTATGGGACGCATTTCCAAATTAAATAAACCAACAAGCCATTTAACAATCGTCGTATCCGACAAGAAAAATTAAGGAGAACCTTTGGGCCAAAAAACACATCCAGTTGGGTACAGACTACAGATTAATAAAAATTGGCGTTCTACTTGGTTTGCAGGTAAATCTTTTGCAGCAGGCCTTGAAGAAGATGTCCGTATAAGAAAGTATATAAAAGCCCGGTTACCCAATGCTGGTATTTCTCGAGTTGAGATTAGTCGGACTTCAAAGACGGTAACCGTTGCAATTCATACGGCGCGTCCCGGTATAGTCATCGGAAAAGGCGGGGAAGAAGTCAATCGTTTGAAAGATGAGATTAAACAATTGACAGAGCGAAACGTTCAAGTGAATATATCTGAAGTAAAGCGCCCTGAATTAGATGCAGCACTTGTGGGGGCAAACATCGCTCATCAGTTGACAAAAAAAGTTTCATATCGTCGGGTGGTAAATAAGGTAATTCAATCCACCATGCGTATGGGTGCCGATGGAATACGTGTTAATGTTGCCGGTCGGTTGGGTGGGTCAGAAATTGCTCGAAGTGAGAAATTTTCCCAAGGACGGGTGCCGTTACATACGTTGCGGGCGGATATAGATTATGTATTAACGGAAGCCCATACACAATATGGAATCATTGGAATCAAAGTGTGGATTTGCAATGGCGAATCAACCAGGAAATAAAACATGTTAGAACCAAAAAAAACCAAATTTAGAAGGCATCATCGAGGGAATCGTAGGGGGATGGCAAAAGGTGGAGATTATGTCGCTTTTGGTAGTTATGGTTTAAAAGCAGTTGAAGCTGGATGGGTAACCAGTCGTCAAATAGAGGCATGTCGTGTATCCATCACAAGAGTAGTAAGAAAAATTGGAAAAATGTGGATACGTGTTTTCCCTGATAAACCGATTACAAAAAAACCTGCAGAAACCCGTATGGGTAAAGGAAAAGGAACTCCAGAATATTGGGTAGCCGTTGTAAAACCCGGCCGAATATTGTTTGAAGTTGAAGGCGTTGATCGCGCAGGTGCCGAAGAAGCATTCCATAACGCATCACATAAATTGCCAATTAAAACAAAAATAGTTGGCAGGCGAGAAGTATAATGAAAAGACAGGAATTAAACGATTTATCTATGACGGATATAGATGCAAAACTTCATGATAATTTAGAAGATTTGCAAAATTTGCAATTCCAAAAGGCATTGCAACAGCTTGAAAATCCGATCCGGATTTCACATTTGAAAAAGGAAATTGCGCAATTGAAAACGGTAAAAAAAGAATTTGGTCTTGGCCTTCGCGGCGGAAAGAATGAGGATTAATCTTGGCCGATAGAAAAAGACAATCGTTAGTGGGGGAAGTTGTGAGTGATAAGATGGATAAAACTGTTGTTGTTCAGGTTATGCGTAAAATTCCTCATCCTGTTTATCAAAAATTTGTGAAAAGATTTAAAAAATATTTCGCCCATGTAGAATCAGTCAAACCAAAGGTTGGCGATATTGTGGAAATTAGCTCGATGAGGCCGATGAGTAAAAGAAAACGTTGGCGTGTGAAAGAAATAATTCGTGAATCTGTTAAAATTGGATAAATGAAGTGATTCAACAGGAAACAAGACTTAAAGTCGCAGACAATTCTGGCGCAAGAGAAGTATTATGCTTCAAAGTATTGGGAGGCAGTCGACGCCGTTATGCTTCGGTTGGAGACATTGTCGTTGTGACGGTGAAACAAGCTATTCCAGGTGGAATGGTTAAAAAAGGTGATATATCCCGTGCTGTCGTAGTGCGCACTACGAAAGAAGTACGAAGATCTGATGGCTCCTATATACGGTTTGATGACAATGCGGCAGTATTACTTACAGCCGCCGGAGAACCTCTGGGTACCCGTGTGTTAGGTCCGGTTGCTCGTGAACTTCGTGATAGTGGTTATATGAAAATTGTATCCATGGCACCGGAGGTTTTATAATGAATGTCAAAAAAGGGATGTCTGTTCGTGTCATTAGTGGTAATAATAGAGGTGAGGAAGGAAAAGTGCTTCATGTCTTCCCGAAAAAAGAACGTATCATTATTGAAGGTGTAAACTTGATAAAGCGTCATACGCGCCCATCTCAAGATAACCCTCAAGGTGGCATTGTAGAAAGGGAGGGAGCCTTGCATATTTCTAATGTGATGGTTGTCCAAGGAGGAAAGCCAACCCGAATAGGATATAAAAAATTAGAAGATGGATCAAAAGTTAGAATATCAAAAAGAACGGGTGAAGAGATTGGTTGAGAATTATGGCTGATAAAAAGAATACAAAATATGTTTCAAACTTACATAAACGTTACAAAGATACAGTTGTAATGGGTATGATGGAACATTTCAGTTATAAAAATGTGATGGAAGTACCAAAGGTTAGCCACATATCCATTAATATGGGAATTGGTGATGCTAAGGATAATCCAAAAAAACTGGAAAGTGCCGTCCAGGAATTAACCCTTATATCCTGCCAAAAGCCGGTAGTGACTAAATCTCGGAAGGATATTTCAAATTTTAAAATCAGAAAAGGTTTTCCCGTAGGTTGTAAGGTTACACTCCGCGGTAACAGGATGTACGATTTTATGGAAAGATTGATTAGTATTGCACTTCCTCGAACCCGTGATTTTAGGGGATTATCATTTAAGTCATTTGATGGTAGCGGTAATTATTCATTTGGTGTGAAAGAACAAATTATTTTCACCGAGATTAATTATGATAGAATTGATAGTATCCGTGGTATGGATATTTCATTTATAACCACGGCTGGGTCAGATGAAGAATCATATCATTTGTTAAAATTAATGGGTCTTCCTTTACGGGATAAACCGGTGAAACAAGACGAAATAAATGAGGCCGCTTAATGGCAAGAAAATCATTAATAATTAAGGCAAAGAGAAAACCAAAATTTAGTACACGCGGATATAACCGCTGTTTTAACTGTGGTCGTCCTGATGGGTTTCTGAGAAAATTTGGACTTTGTCGTATCTGTTTTAGAGAAATGGCATTAAAAGGGGAAATTCCTGGTGTCACGAAAGCTAGTTGGTAGGAGAATAATAGTATGGCAATGACCGATCCAATTGCAGATATGCTCACACGTATTCGGAATGCGATGGCTGTGGATAAGCGATTTGTAGATATCCCGTCCTCTAATTTGAAGAAACGAATAGCATTTATTTTAAAAGAAGAAAAATATATTGAAGATTTCATGTTTATAAATGATGGTGTGAAATCTTCAATTCGCGTTTTCTTAAAATATGATCATCATGGGAAAGCAGTCATCACATGTATTGAACGGGTGAGTACACCTGGACGACGATTATATGTTGGCCGTAATGATATTCCCCGTGTTCTGGATGGGTTAGGAATATCAATTCTTTCCACATCACGAGGTGTTATTTCAAATAAAGCGGCCAAACGATTGGGTGTTGGCGGCGAAATATTATGCAACGTTTGGTAAAATAATATGTCAAGAATTGGTAGCAAAATTATAGAAGTTCCCAAAGATGTCATTGTGAATGTGAATGCGAGTATTGTGGACATAAAAGGCCCAAAAGGTACATTGGATGTACCTTTTCACGGCGATATGTCAGTGACACAGGATAATGGTACAATTCTCGTGGAGCGTCCATCGGATTCTAGAACACATCGATCTCTCCATGGAACCACTCGTCAGTTAATTGCCAATGGAATACAGGGTGTTTCCGAGGGGTATTCAAAAGATTTAGAAATTAGAGGCGTGGGCTATCAGGCAAATATGGAGGGAAGATTCCTCGTGCTAAAACTTGGGTTTTCTCATGATATATATTTTGAACCACCTATTGGTGTTGAGATTAAAACCAATCGTACTGAAGTCAATGTATCGGGAATCAATAAACAATTAGTGGGTGAAGTGGCTGCAAAGATTAGATCTTTTCGCAAACCTGAGCCATACAAGGGTAAAGGGATTCGATATAAAGACGAATATGTACGATCAAAACAAGGTAAAACAGTTGGCGGTGGATCAGAATGAGAAAATTATCAGCAACAGAAATTCGTAATCAGCGCAGACGTAATCGGAGTAAACGGGATAATTACGGTCACCCTGAAAGACCGCGTTTGGTTGTTTATCGTTCCAATAAACATATCAGCGCCCAAGTTATTGATGATTTGAGCGGTGCAACACTTGCTTCAGCTTCCTCTTTAGATAAAACGATTGAAAAGGAAGTAGCAAAAGCAGGTTCTAAAAAAGCAATCAGCACCATCGTTGGAACTACAATTGGAAAACTGGCTGTTAAAAATAAAGTGAGTAAAGTTGTATTTGATAGAAATGGGTATCCTTATCAAGGCCGCGTGAAAGCAGTTGCTGAAGCTGCGAGAGATGCCGGTTTAAAATTTTAAAGAATAGAGAATTATGATTAATCCTGCAGAATTAGATCTTAAAGAAGAAGAAGTCATTCGAATTTCTCGTGTATCGAAGGTGACTTCCCGAGGAAGGAATTTCCGTTTTGGCGCTTTAGTTGTCGTCGGTGATGGAAAAGGCCATGTTGGCATCGGTCAAGGAAAAGCCGGTGAAGTCATGTCGGCCATTAACAAAGCCAAAGAAAATGCGAAGCAAAATATTGTAAAGATACCAGTGATCAATGGTACCATTCCTCACAAAATTATATCCCGTTTTGGTGCAAGCAAGGTGATGCTGAAACCCGCAGCGCCAGGTACCGGAATTATTGCCGGCGCAGCTGTTCGATCTGTCATGGAACAGGTGGGTATTCAAAATATTTTGACCAAAAGATTTGGATCAAATAATCCTACAAATTTAACTAAAGCGACTATGCAGGCATTGATGGATTTACAGGATGCGGTATCTGTAGCCAATAAGCGGGGTTTGACGATTAAGGAAGTGTTTAATTAATCATGGCCAAAGCAAATACATTAAAAATTACACAAATAAAAAGTGCTATTGGGTACAAGAAAAAAGCGAAAGCGACGCTAAAGGCGTTGGGATTACGTAAAATGCATCAAACGGTAGAACAGGTTGACTCTCCTGTACTTAGGGGAATGATTAATCGTGTCAATTATCTTGTGAAGGTTGAGGAATTAAAATGAAACTTGGAGCTTTAAAACCATCAAAGGGTGCTACTCATAGTAAAAAACGTGTGGGACGTGGACAAGGATCAGGATGGGGAAAAGATGCGGGCCGTGGGGAAAATGGATATCATTCTCGCTCCGGATCGAAACATCGTCCTTGGTTCGAAGGTGGGCAGATGCCCTTATATCGTCGGTTGCCGAAACGTGGTTTCTCTAATTATTTTTTTAAAAAAGAATTTCAACTAATTAATGTAGCCGATTTAGAAAAATTAGATGTGGATACGATTGATCCAAATATCATGATGGAAAATGGTCTGGTAAAATATGCCCTTCGTCCTATAAAGGTTTTGGGTGACGGAAATTTGACTAAAAAGGTAAATGTTTCTGCGAGTTCTTTTAGTGCATCTGCAAAAGAAAAAATAGAAAAAGCAGGTGGATCGGTAACAGAACAGTGATCGATAAATTTAAAAATATATTTGCCATCCCTGAGCTTCGTAGACGAATTTTGTTTACGTTGGGCATCTTGGTTGCTGTTCGTCTGGGTGCTCATATTCCAATTCCTGGAATAAATGGTGAAGTTTTAGCTGCCGCTTTCGAAGGGTTACAAAATACACTTTTTGGATTGTACAACTTGTTTGCAGGTGGTGCCTTCGAAAAAGCCACCTTATTTGCACTTGGGATCATGCCTTATATTTCAGCTTCGATTATAATTCAGCTAATGAGTACGGTAGTTCCCTATTTTCAACGGTTGCAAAAAGAAGGTGAAGCAGGTCGGAAAAAAATTACGCAAGTCACCCGGTATTTAACTGTTTTAATCTCGGCCATGCAGGCCTACGGTATTGTGGCTGTCTTTTTACCATCCATGTCTGCCGGTGGGCAGTCTGTTGTAATAAACCCGGGTTTTGGGTTTATATTTACCGGTATGGTGAGTTTAATTACGGGAACAATTTTACTCATGTGGTTGGGTGAACGGATTACTGAACGGGGAATTGGAAATGGAATTTCCTTAATTATAATGGTGGGAATTGTTTCCGGGCTTCCGAATGTAATTGTGAGCGAAATAACCTTAATCAGTGAAGGTGTGCGGGGAATTCTGAGCGAAATTATATTACTGGGTATTATGTTTGCCGTGATCGCTTTTGTAGTTCTCTTAACGCAAGGTACACGAAAGATCCCAGTTTCCTATGCCAAGCGGGTTGTTGGACGAAAAGTTTATGGTGGACAATCCACACATATCCCGCTTAAAGTGAATACTGCTGGTGTTATGCCCATTATCTTCGCACAATCTATCATGTTTATCCCAAGTACTATTGCTACGTTTTTCAGTGAGAATGAATTCATGCAGGGTGTATTAAGATGGTTCTCGTTTGATCACCCATTTTATTGGTTCATTTTTGGGCTTATGATTGTGTTCTTTACTTACTTTTACACAGCAATCGCTTTTGATCCGAATCAGGTTGCTCAGCAGATGAAACAGCATGGTGGTTTCATCCCTGGTATTCGTCCCGGGAAAAAGACATCAGAATATATTGACAACATTTTATCACGGGTGACGTTACCCGGATCCTTTGCACTGGCATTGGTTGCCATTTTCCCCTATATACTTATGCAAGCCATGGATATAAGTTACGATTTAGCTTCATTTTTTGGCGGTACAAGTTTGCTCATTATAGTAGGCGTTGCGTTGGATACATTGCAGCAGGTTGAATCCCATCTTATGAGTCGCCATTATGATGGATTTTTGAGTAAGGGGAAAATTCGTGGCCGGAGGCGGATGTAAATGGTTCATATTCGAACCCAACGTGAAATTGACCAGATTACTGTCAGTTGCCAGATTGTTGCAGATACATTGGACTTTATCAGTGATGATATTAAACCGGGTGCAAATCTTATAGATATTGACTCAAAAGCCGAATCGTTTATTCGATCGCAAGGCGCGCGGCCTGCGTTTAAGGGTTATATGGGTTTTCCTGCAACATTATGTATATCGGTGAATGATGAAGTGGTTCATGGTATACCGACGAATCGAGTTTTGGAAAAAGGGCAGATTGTGGGGATAGACTGTGGTGCTGAAAAAGAAGGGTATTATGGGGACCATGCAAAAACATTTGCCGTTGGAAAAGTTTCGAAAGATAAAAGAAAATTAATGGATATTACACAAGAATCTTTGATGAAAGGCATTGCGCAGGCATTCCCAGGTAATTATGTTTCTGATATTGGTTTTGCCATTCAAACTTACGTGGAAGCTTTTGGTTATTCAGTGGTTCGTGAATTGGTGGGACACGGTATTGGTACCAAACTTCATGAAGAACCACAAATCCCAAATTATGGTGAGCCGAAACAGGGGTATAAATTGCGTGAGGGAATGTGTATTGCAATCGAGCCCATGATTAATCAAGGTGTAAAAGAAGTAAAAACAGATACGGACGGGTGGACTATCCGGACGCTTGATGGTGAGGATTCTGCCCATTTTGAGCATACAATTGCCATCACAAAGAATGGCCCTATTATTTTGAGTCAGGGAGTTGCCGCCCGTGGCTAAAGAGCAAAGTATTCAGGTTGAAGGAATTATTAAAGAAACACTCCCCAATGCCTTGTTCAGAGTGGAGGTAGACATTGGCGACAGTACACATGAAGTTTTGGCACACGTCAGTGGAAAAATGCGCATGCATTTTATTAAAATATTGCCAGGGGACGTGGTAAAATTAGAGATTTCACCCTATGATTTATCCCGGGGTCGAATCACGTATCGAAATAAGTAGGAAATCATGAAAGTTAGATCTTCAGTAAAAAAGATTTGTGATAAATGTAAAATCATCCGCCGTAAAGGTGTGGTATTAGTTATTTGCTCAAATCCAAAACACAAACAAAGACAAGGATAGGAGTATTTAGTGGCGCGTATAGCAGGTATAGATATTCCCCGCGATAAAAAAGTTCCTTTTTCACTATGTTATATCCATGGTATTGGTTTAACACTTGCGAATGAGATTTGCGATCATGTAAAAATTAATAAGGACAAGAGGGTAAAAGATTTATCAGATAGTGAAGTGGCATCTGTTCGCGATGCAATCTCGACATTGGAAATTAAAGTAGAAGGTGAACAACGAACTTTTGTTTCAATGAATATCAAACGTAAGAGAGATATTGGATGTTACCAGGGATTACGGCATCGTCGCGGATTGCCAGTGAACGGTCAACGAACCAAAACAAATTCAAGAACCCGTAAAGGAAAACGTCGGACTATCGGACTTGGAAGTAAAGAGGCATAATAATAATGGCTAAGCCAATCAAAGAAATAAAGAAGAAAAAAAAGAAAAAATCCGTCGATGCGGCGGGCATTGCCCACATTAAGGCAACTTTTAACAACACTCATATTACGTTGACAGATAAATTTGGGAATGTAGTTACATGGTCCACCGCTGGGACAAGTGGTTTTAAAGGATCAAGGAAAAGTACAGCATTTGCGGCTACAATGGCTGCAGAAAAAGTTGGAAATGAAGCAATATCTATGGGAATGAAAACCATAGAAGTAAAAATTAAAGGGCCGGGCTCCGGTCGTGAATCAGCCATTAGAGCATTGGCCGTTGCAGGGTTGGAGATTACATCCATCCGCGACGTTACTCCTTTGCCCCATAATGGTTGTCGCCCACCCAAAAGAAGACGTGTTTAAAAAGAGAGTTTAATGGCAAAATCAAATGTACCCAAAGGCAAGCTCGTTCGCAAATTCGGGGAAAACATTTTTGGAAACCCCAAATACGACAGTCTGCTAAACAAAAAACCTTATACACCGGGACAACATGGCCCTACCCGTCGACGGCGTTTATCTAATTATGGCGTTCAATTAAGGGAAAAACAAAAGATAAAGGCCATGTACGGCGTATTGGAACGTCAATTCAGAAATTATTTTCACAAAGCAGAAAAGATGACTGGAGAAACGGGAACCAACCTGCTGCAATTGCTGGAATGCAGATTAGATAATGTAGTGTATCGTCTTGGTTTGGCATCTACAAGATCTCAGGCACGGCAAATGGTAAGCCATGCGCACTTTTTATTGAATAACAGAAAATGTAATTATCCATCAGCCACAGTGAAACCGGGTGATGTTATTCAGGTTCGTGAACATTCCAAAAGAATGGAAATCATTATGGATGCAATGAAACGGATTAAAGGTGATATCGGATTACCATGGTTAGAACTGGACAAAGCAAAAATGACAGGTACATTTTTAGCGGTTCCGGAAAGAGATGAAATGGCGCTAACAGTCAATGAACAATTAGTAGTCGAACTTTACTCAAAGTAAACAACAAGGTATAAAACTATTATGGCAAAAGAATACAATTTAAAAATAAAGACGGATAATAATTCTCTGACTGAAACCTATGGTAAATTTATCATTCAGCCTTTGGAAAGAGGCTATGGGGTTACCGTTGGAAATGCGCTCAGGCGCGTATTGCTCACCAGTATTCCAGGTGCGGCGATTACCAATGTAAAGGTCGAAAATGTTTTACATGAATTTTCAACCATTTCCGGTGTGAAAGATGATATGACTGATATTATTCAAAACCTGAAAGGTGTACGGTTTAAATTATCAGACTCTGACGTGGATAACGTAAAAATATCCTTGAAGGGGAAACGGGTTTTTTCTGCAAAGGATATTCAGGATGTTACCGATCAGTTTGAGGTCTTGAATCTGGACCATTATATCACTGAAATTAATGCAAAAGGATCCATAAGCATGGAACTTCGTATTGGCGTTGGTAAAGGATATGTGCCTTCCGAGGACAATGAATTACCGAATGCGCCGATTGGCACATTGGCCATTGATAGTATTTTTAATCCGGTGACAAAAGTGACTTATAATGTGCAGCCGGTTCCCGGTGCGAAAGATCCTGTCGAGATCTTAAGTATCGAAGTGGAAACGGATGGATCTATTACACCCGAAGATGCCATTAGTTATTCTGCCAGTGTTCTAATGGATCACCTTCGTTTGGTTGAAGCAATCGCAAAGCCTGAAGTGCTTGAAGTAACAGAGCAAATCAGTGAAGAAGTAATAAAGATCCGAAATCTCCTGAATCTGACAATTGATGAAATGGAATTATCCGTTCGGAGTCATAACTGTCTGCAGGCGGCTGGAATTAAATACATTTATGAATTAGTAAGTAAAGAAGAAAGCGCCATGCTGAAGTACAAGAACTTTGGCCGTAAATCACTGACTGAGCTTGTTGAAAAACTAGATGAAATGGATATCAGTTTCGGTATGGACGTAGATAAATATCTAAAATTGGAAGTTTAGCTTAACCATGAGGCACCAGAAAAAAGGCCGGAAACTTGGCGTAAACCCTTCCCATCGGAGGGCGATGCTAAAAAATTTAGCTGCAAATTTAATTGAGCATAAGCGAATCAAAACCACGGATTCTCGAGCGAAAGAATTGCGTACTTATATTGAGCCACTCATTACTAAGGCCAAAAAAGGTGATTTGAATTCTATTCGTCAAATTAGCAGAAAATTACCATGGAAAAATGTCGTCCATACTTTGATTCATGAGATTGCCCCCGTTTATGCGGAACGGAATGGTGGATATACACGTATTATTAAACTTGGATTTCGGGATAATGACCGTGCATCTGTTTCACTCATCGAATTGGTTGACTACAAGAGCGTAGATTCTTCAGAAGCGGTAGAAGCATCTGAATAGAGATATATTGATTCAATCAATCAAAAATATCCATAGAAGGGCAACGGTTTCCGTTGCCCTTCTATTTTCTATACTCTTGGGCTCCATTCCGGAACGGGGCGAATTCGAAGATCGGTATTTATGGGTGGTTCGCAACACACTCACCAATCAAGTAAGTATCGATCAAATGATTCAGTTTGCTACGTTAAATCGCTTTAACCATATATTGGTACAAGTCCGAGGTCGAGGCGATGCGTATTACACATCAGAATTCGTTCCTAAATCTCACCTTATTCAGAATATATCCTTTGATCCTTTAGCCTACTTAATTCCCAAAGCAAAAGAAAACGGAATTAAAGTCCATGCCTGGATGAATACGTATTTACTCTGGTCATCTCGTATTAAACCAGTTCAAAAAAACCATTTATTATATACAAACATGGAATGGTTGGATCAGAATAAAAAAGGTGAAATGAATATTTCCCATGAATTAAAAAAACTCAATGGAGGTAAAAACGGGAATGAAGGACTTTATTTATCACCGAATCATCCCAGGGTTAATCCATATTTAATTTCTGTATTTAAAGAATTAATTGAGAATTATGAACTGGATGGTCTTCATCTTGATTATATTCGGTATCACGATTCTGAATATGGGCAGAATCCAGGCGCCATTGCGCAATATCGAAAAGAGAATGGATTGAAAGTGCTCCAACTATCCACTTCGATGCAAGATCCTATGACAGTAGTTAAAGCGGGACAATGGAGTGATTCCCGGAGAAAGGCTATCACAAAATTGGTTCGTGAGACCAAAAGCCTTATCGATATTATTCGCCCCAATTTGATATTATCCGCAGCAGTGAAACCAAATCTTTACCAAGCAAGGGAGCGTTATTATCAGGAATGGGATGTATGGTTAGCAGCGGGATATTTGGATAAGGCAGTTGTGATGAATTATGCCAAAAATTTAAAGGATTTCGCCGCAAATATTGATATTATGTATGATAATCTGCCCACCAAATATCGGAAGAAAATTATTATGGGAATTGCCACATATAATCAGTCGGCACGGCAAGTGGTGGATAAAGTAAAATATACCCGGGTCACCCGATTTAAAGGAATTTCATTTTTTTCTTATAATGTAATGGTTCAGAACCCCCGATACTTTAAGTCAATAAAAAAGGTGTTGTACCCACGGGGATAGAAAATTGATCTTTAATTGTAATTAAACGGCAGATTTTTCATATTTCAAAACCGTTTATATTATTTATAGTTAAAACTATTGTCGGTTTTGGCCAATCGATTTTTAATGAGATGAGCGTTAATGAAAGTTGTATTTTTTAGATATAAATAACAAAGACGATTTTTATTATTGTCAAATTCAATGGCATCATATACATTTTCTGCAGACGATTGCATTGTAAGGTTATGGAGTATGTCAGGCATTGTTTAAATTTCCTGCAGTAATTTTATGAAAGAAAAGGACTAATTACATGTCAAAACGGATCATCCATGCACCACGGGGTAACAAACTCACCTGTAAAAATTGGCAGATAGAAGCACCATATCGGATGATTCAAAACAACTTGGACCCGGACGTGGCAGAAAATCCAGATGAACTTGTTGTATATGGGGGAAAAGGAAAAGCGGCGCGAAATTGGGAATGTTATGATGCGATTCTCAATACGCTGAAACGGATGAATGAAGATGAAACATTGCTGGTACAATCAGGAAAACCGGTGGGAGTACTCAAAACACATACTTGGTCTCCTCGGGTACTCATCGCCAATTCCAATCTTGTCCCTGATTGGGCCACCTGGGAACATTTTAATGAATTAGATAAACAGGGACTTATGATGTACGGTCAAATGACTGCCGGTTCTTGGATATATATTGGTACTCAGGGGATTTTGCAGGGGACCTACGAAACATTTGCTGCGGCAGCAAAGCAACATTATAATGCTGATCTAACTGGGAAGCTGGTGGTTACTGCCGGTCTCGGAGGCATGGGAGGCGCACAGCCACTTTCCGTCACAATGAATAATGGTGTGACTATTTGTATTGAAATTGATCCATTTCGAATCCAACGTCGTTTGGAGACTAAATACCTCAATGTGGCTACTGATTCCATGGATGATGCTCTTTCTATGGCTCGTGACGCACAAAAAAAGGGTGAGCCATTGTCCATTGGGCTTCAAGGGAATGCGGCGGATATTGTGCCTCAAATGGCGAAATTGGGTATTGTGCCGGATATGATTACGGATCAAACATCCGCCCATGATGAATTAGATGGATATGTACCCAACGGCATGACTTATGAAGTAGCACTTGCATTGCGGAAAACTAATCCGGACACATATATAAAAGAAAGTTACCGTGCCATGGCAGAACATTGTCAGGGCATGTTGGATTTGAAAGCGCAAGGGGCCATTGCTTTTGACTATGGAAATAACCTTCGAGGCCAAGCTAAAAAAGCAGGTGTAGAAAATGCGTTTGACTTTCCGGGATTTGTTCCTGCCTATATTCGAAATTTATTCTGTGAAGGTAAGGGGCCATTTCGATGGGTCGCCCTGTCGGGAGATCCTGAAGATATTTATAAGACCGATGAAAAATTATTAGATATGTTTCCAGAAGATGAAACACTATTTCGATGGATTAATTTGGCGAAAGAACAAGTACAGTTTCAAGGATTGCCATCGCGCATCTGTTGGCTGGATTATACCCAACGAGCCAAGTTTGGTGTGGCGTTGAATCAAATGGTGGCCAAGGGTGAATTATCGGCGCCTATTGTCATTGGTCGAGATCATCTTGATTGTGGTTCGGTGGCATCACCTTATCGGGAGACAGAAGCCATGAAAGATGGATCTGATGCGGTAGCGGATTGGCCCCTGCTCAATGCTCTCACCAGTACAGCCAGTGGAACTACCTGGGTGTCAATACATCATGGTGGCGGTGTGGGAATGGGTCTTGCTATTCATGCAGGACAGGTCATTTGTGTGGACGGTACACCGGAAATGGAAAAACGGGTGAAAGCGGTGTTAACCAACGACCCGGGCATGGGGATTTTACGTCATGCGGACGCGGGATATGAAGATGCGATTCAAAATGCAATAGATTGGGATGTAGATATTCCTATGATGGAAAAAGGATAATGTATGATGGTTGATGGAAAATGGGAGATTGGGATTGGATAATCAGCAATCAAAAATCAGCAATCAAAAATCAATAATCCTTAAGAATATAGGGTGTTTGGTGACGGCCAACGCTGATGGTGTTCAGTATATCAAGGATACATCAATCCTAATCGAAAATGGAAAGATCATTGCTATTAGTGAAGGAGAATCAGAGAATTCAATTGACTGCGGTGGAAAAATGGTAACGTGTGGGTTTGTGGATTCCCACACCCACCCTGTATTTTTAGATAATCGTGATGAAGAATATGCCATGCGTTTAGCCGGCGCAACCTACGAAAAAATTGCAGAAAAGGGCGGTGGCATTGTTTCCAGTGTAGAAGGGGTACGAAATGCGTCTGAGGATGAATTAATGGATAAGGTATCTCAACGAATGGATCGATTTATTGCGGGTGGCACCACGACCATTGAAGCAAAGTCCGGGTATGGTCTTGACACTGAATCTGAATTAAAATCTTTGTCTGTTATGCACAAAGTCCATAAAAGCCATGCAATAGATTTGATACCCACATTTATGGGGGGCCACGCCTTTCCACCGGAATTTGCTAATGATCATGATGGTTTTGTAGATCTCATTTGCGATGAAATGCTTCCTGCCGTTAAGGCGCAGGGCATTGCTGTGTTTAATGATGTATTTTGTGAAGAGGGTTACTTCACGGTAGCGCAATCCAAACGCATATTAGAAACAGGAAAAAAATATGGATTAAAACCGCGTCTCCATGCAGATGAATTTATGAACTCTGGCGCGGCGGAATTGGCAGGAGAAGTAGGTGCAATTTCGGCAGATCACCTTATGGCTGTTAGCGCAGATGGTATTAACGCTTTAGTGGAGAATAATGTGATTGCTACCCTGCTTCCTGGAACTACGTTTTTCCTCGGAAAATCCACCTATGCGCCGGCGAGAGAACTTATCAATTCAGGGATTACCGTCTCGCTTGCGACTGATTTTAATCCAGGGAGTTGTCATATTCAATCCATGCCATTTATCATGACGTTGGCTTGTATGCATTTGGGAATGACCGTAGAAGAATCCTTTCAAGCCGTGACATATTATAGTGCAAAGGGACTTGAATTGGAGGATAAAATTGGGTCGATTGAGGTGGGAAAATCAGCTGACTTGATTGTTTGGGGTATAAGTAGTTTGCTGGATATACCATATTATGTCTCAAATCACTTAATTCAATATGTCATGAAGAATGGGGAAGTAGTATTTGGTTCTTGACTCAAGAGCAGTCCTTCCTGTAAAATCGCGCTTGTTAAACGTTAAGAAATGGTAAATAAATGACCACAAAAAGAATTTTCACATTATTCATTATTTTAATGATGAGTTCGCAATTTGTTTTTGCAAACTATGGATTTTATCGAAAAGTAACCAATACCTGTAAATATTACAGGGTTACGGTTGATGAAAAGAAAATGTCCCTTACGAAGAATAAGGATGGCTCGTATAGTTTTTCAATCGAGATGGAAAGTCTTCGAAATAATTTTGAAATGGTCATGCTGGTTGGATTTATTGCTGTCGGGCAAGCCATGAACCATCAAGAAAAATTTGCAAAGAAAAAAACCGGATATACAGCCATTGTTCCGGAGGATACAGACGTAACGGTAACCATCCCGTTATCCAGGCAAAATACAATTATCACGGCAAAGGCAAATGCAGGTCAAATCCGTCAATTGACGGATGGTAAAATTGATTCAGCAGGATTTATGCGTCTGATAAAAAATTCAATTCAAACACTGTAACAAGGAGGAAGAATGTTAGATCCTACCAGTTGGGGCGGCATGTTCGCACAATACGGTCGTTCTTTATTATGGGCGATCACAGCGGCTATCGGTTTCGGCCTGGGCGTTGGTATTTCATTGAAAGTTTTCGATTGGCTTTCAACTGATATTGATGAATGGGAAGAAATCAAAAAAGGAAACATGGGTGTTTCCTTGATTTTTACCGCACTTATCGTCATGGTTGGTTTAATCGTTTATAAAGTTATTTAAACGCTACCGACATTTCTATAAAAAAAACCCATCTCGATTATCGGGATGGGTTTTTTTATATTTTTAATAGAATAATTAAAACATATAATTTTACCCATAATTCATCCAAAAGAAATAAGCTACGAATGCGCCCACTATCGTATTGATGAAATTAACCATGTCGTTCCCAATCCACTTTGATCCAAAGATCAGCTTTGTTTTATGATCGCAATGGTATCGATCCTCGGTTTGGCTGCCGCATTGGCTGCATTTGAATTGTGCTTGGATAAAACGCCCTAATATTGAATCAACTAATGATCCGGTGAGCCCACCTATTGTGAGAGGGAGGAGCAGGTCGTTTAAATTCAATATCTCTTCACCCAGAATTCCGATAATCAATGCTCCCATAGCCGATCCCAAAATACCTAAAAATGTGACACCGCCAGAAACACCACGGGCCACTATTATTTTCGATAGAACAAGTCTGGGTTGAGATTTTGAATAAAACCCAATTTCTGTTGCCCATGTATCCGCTGTGGCGGCACCGATAGCCCCAAGATATAAAACGATAGCTGGTGGAAAATTGGTGAAAAAATAAATGATAGCGAAAATGGTGCCGACTCCTCCGTTAGCCAGTATTTGGAGTATATTCCGATGAGAATAGGGTTTGTGGTGAAGGTGAGATAAAACGGAGGCCGAAATAAAGAAAAATACGAGGGGAATGATCCAGGGCCAACCACCAGCACCAAAAATAATAATTCCCATTAAGAATCCACTAATCGCACCGCTTGTGGATAATGATTTTTGTTTCCATGCCAAGGAAAAGATACCGATTGAAATGACAGTCCACACCAAGAGTTGGGGCAGAGTTCCATGGGTATAGTTAATCAGAAAAATCTCGTAGGACAAAAAAGTAATAAGTGGCGTCGATAGGTTGTCTGAACCGCGAAAACTGATTGATTCGGCTAATGCAGCAAAGAACGCGGTGAATATGCTTAATCCGATTAAAACAGGGAGCGGTATTAGAAAGGTTGCATGATAGACCCTGGCAAGGATATCGGTGCCAAGCATAATGATCAAAATGGTTATTCCAAACATGGCCAAAGATCCACGGCGAGATTTTTTATCCCGCCAGGGAATAAAAGTGGTTCGGCCATTTTTTCCAATAAATGCTGCGGTGGGGTCTGCGATGGTCAAAACGATAATGGCTAAAATAAAAGAAATAGGTTTATCCCACCAAAAATATGACATTATCAATACGGCCATTGGAAAATACACAGTTCCATAACTCTTTCGCTCTGTCGCATGCATGCTTTTTACTTTTCCAGACATTAATAAAATCATATTAGTGACTATAAATAAGATAGATAGAGCAATGAGTTGAATATTAGCTTTAAATATAAATGGACCGGATGCTACGATAAGACCAATAAAAATATGGATAAATTGTCGTGTGGATTCAGGCGCCCATTTCATATAATGTCGGATGAATTCTGCCATACCGAGTACAATAATGATTCCGGTAAAAATTATTCCGAAAAGCGTCCAGTCGTTTAATGAAATTAATAACAGCATTGTTGAAGTTATAAAAAACCCTCCGAATTTACCGGAGGGTTTTTTATTTATATGTTGATAGGGGCTTTACTGAACCGGATTTCCATCCGCATCCAATAATATGGGATCTCCAAATCCTAAAGATTTCATCCCTTCCAATTGGGTAGCTGCATCCCCCACAACGAGATAGATCATTTCATCCGGTCGAATCAATTTCTTTGCCAATGCATTATGATCTTCAACTGACATATTTCGAACCGTTTCTTCTTGGTCTTTTATATAGTCAAAAGGAAATCCATAGGTGGCTATATTACTAATCATTCCCCGAAGTGCTCCAAGCGTTTCGAACCGTCTTGCATTAGATTTGAGAAGGACATTTTTAGTGAAATCTAAATCGTCTGATGCAATAGGATTGCGATATGCTGTTAATAAATCCTTAAATATATTGACGGATTCTTCAGTCGTATTGGATCGAACTCCGGAGGAAGCAGTGAATTTCCCGGGGAAATTGGAGCCGCTAAACCCAGTCCGGGCACCATAGGTATATCCTTTTTCCTCGCGGAGAACCATATTGACATCACCGCTGAAGTTTCCCCCTAATTTCATATTCATCACGGTCGCAGAGTAGTAATCCGGATCTGTTCGGGCCAAGCCAAGGTAACCAATTCGAATTTCAGATTGCTTTGCACCGGGGACATCCACGAAATATACCTTAGCTTGTTGTTCTGGTTTGGGCAATTCGTATTCAGGAAAGGACACCTCCTTAACGTTCCACTTTTCTACCATACCTTTAAATGCCTTAACGGCGCCACTACGGGTAACATCTCCCGCAATGCTGATGGTGGCCAAGTCAGCCGAAAAGTTGCTGTTATAGAAGTCTTTCAAATCCTTCAGCATTATAGATTCCACCGATTCAACCGTTCCTAGTGTTGAGTTGGCTAGAATATGATCGCCATAAATCAATTTATCATAGACGTTTGATGCGATAGCCGAAGGCACAGCTGCCCGGCGTTTTATGGATTCAGCTGTCTCTCTTTTGATGCGATCATATTCTGTTTCATCCCAGCGTGGTTCAAATAGGATTTCTTCGACTAATGCAAGTGTCGCATTAAAATTCCGTTTTAATGTTGTGACTTCAACTCCAATTGATTGTGTGCCCGTATACATGCGGATGGAAGATCCAAGTGCATCAATAGCTTCTTCAAGTTCGATGGGCGTTTTGTTGGCAGTCCCTTCCATCATCATATCCGTGATGAGATTTGCTACACCTATTTTATTTGGGTCGTCCAAAAGCATGCCGCCTTTAATTTCGATTCCGAAATTGATCAAGGGTAATTCATCGAGTTTGGCGCCGTAAATGGCCATCCCTTCAGTATAATCATGTTTCCATATTTTGGGTAGGTTTAGCCTTGGTTGTGGGCCATCTACCGGTTGAATTGAACGATCAAAAGTTGAAGGAATATTCTTCACATTCATATCACCAATTCCCGCCTCTTTGACCACATTTTCAACAATTTGTTCTTCCTGAATTGGAAAGAGGACAGACCCGTCAGCCACAAGATCCCCTTTCCCTTTTGGAACGAAGCTGGTCATGACATAATTCTGACCTTTGATATATTTTTCATATACCCGTTTTATATCTTTCATATTCACATCCAGGACTTTTTGTAGCTCAGTGGCGATGGCATCGGGAGAACCAAAATATTCGTTATAATTAGCCAGTTGAAATCCTTTGCCTAAAACAGAAGAAATCCCCTGGTAGAACCCCGTCTCATATTTGGCTTTCAAGCGCGCCAAGTCATCTGTGTTAAACCCTTCGGTTTCAAACCGGCCAAATGCTTCGTGGACGGCGGATTCAACATCGGTAAGATTGGTGGTTGGGAAAGCCGTTACAATCACATTAAATGTGCCAGCTATTTCTTGGGTTCCACTATAAGAGAACAAACTGGGTGCCAGTTTCTTTTCTTCTACAATAACTTTATAAAGGGGTGCTTTTTTCCCGTCGCTTAGCAATTGACTTAATAATTCCAAAGCAGATGCATCAAAATGTTTTTGATCCACGGTTGGGAATGCCATGGTCAATCGGGGAGAACGGGCGAAATTATCTTCATGATATACTTTTTTAGTTTCCGATAGTTTCACAAGTAAGGGAGTAGGATTTCCATTGTCCGGACCTGGTTTTATTTCGCCGAAATATTTTTTGACCAGTTTTTTAACTTCTGATTTATTAATGTCCCCAGCAATAACCATGGTCGCATTGTTGGGACCATACCATTTTTCATAGAAATCCCTTACATCTTTTAGGGTTGCATTTTGGAGGTCTTCTAATTCACCGATTGTTGTCCAGTTATAAGGATGATCTGCAGGATACATATTTTTAATCATGACATAATTGGCATGTCCATAGGGGCGGTTATCCACCCGTTGACGTTTTTCGTTCTGGACCACTTCCTGTTGGTTTTCAAAAGCTTGCTGTGTTACTGTAGATAGGAGCCACCCCATACGGTCAGATTCCATCCATAAAACAGTTTCTAAGGCATTCTTAGGAATTACTTCGTAATAAACAGTTCCATCCTTATTGGTTCCTCCGTTAAGGGTTCCACCAACATTTTGAATTTTTTTGAAAAATTGATCTTGCCCCACATGTTGTGATTCCTGAAAAAGCATGTGCTCAAATAAATGAGCAAAGCCTGTCCGTCCCGGAATTTCCCGATTGGACCCCACATGGTACTGAATAGCAACACCCACAATGGGATCTGATTTATCTTCGTGAAGGATAACGGTTAAGCCATTGCTCAACGTGTATTTTTCATAATCGATTGTGAAAGGTGTATCAGTTCTTTGAGTACAGCCAGTCAAAATAATAAGTGAAAGGAAACTAACGAAAAATGACTTTTTAAACATGGAATTCTCCTTTTAGCAAAATTAGGAATCTCATTATAGCAAACAGAATATTTGAACGCTATCTTAATCGACGAAAATTACAAAATTTGGTTGTCCTAAATTATGAAAAATTTCTCTACAATTAACTATTCATATATATGATGGGAGGAAAGAGATCCGTTCCGTAATTTCTCGTAGATAATCTTAAATCTCTACTTCATACGAAAGGCCATCTGATTATAATTAAAAATAAAGTAGAAGCCGGAATCGTTCCTTGTGAAAATATTCAAAAAGCGTTAGAATATTTTACAGAGGAGAATAATTACCAACTTGATCGAATTTACCCTGCTGAAGATCCATCCATTATCGATATTTCAAACGGAAAAGTACATATCCGACTTAAACAATCGAATAATGGTCCATTCTCAAATATTGAATCCTTTATTGATGGGAATTTTGACGGAATTGTTATAGAAACAATTGACTTGAATCCACCTATTAACGTGCCAGACGCAAATTCATCTTTTGAAATAAATAAAATGACGAATGCATCTCCATGGGTTGTGGGACGCGTGGGTATGGAATATCGCAATTTACTACATCATCAAAATGATCGGTTTGGTGCATCTCATATTCGAATTAATGAAGGTGGGGAAACCTCAGATTATGTTCATTATCATAAATTGCGATTCCAAATGATATATTGTTGGAAGGGCTGGGCGAAAATGGTGTATGAGGATCAGGGAGAACCCTTTATCATGAATGGGGGTGATTGTATTCTGCAGGCGCCGGAAATTCGACATCGGGTTTTAGCATGTCAAAAGGGGTTGGAAGTGATTGAAATAAACAGCCCAGGAATGCACATGACTGTCAGAGATCACGAATTAATACTCCCCACTGGAAAGTTACTCCCTGACCGATTGTTTGGTGGACAAAAGTATGTTCATTACAAGGGGAATACTGGTCATGATGATTTTGGTTTTTTGAATGCGACCAATGGTATGATGTCTGCGAAGACAATTCATCCACAATCGGATGTTATTATAAAGAATGAGTGTCCATTTTTATTTCATTTTATTCTCACTGGTACGTGTGAACTGACATATGATGGAATACAACCACTTTCAGCAGGAGATTGTTATGTGATTCCTAACGGTGGAGAATTCAATTTGTCCCATTGCTCCGTTGATTTGAAGGTGCTGGAAGTGAGAGAGGAAAATAAAATAGGAGAGTTGTAACTGAAAAACATTATGCTCCGCTAATGGCTACTGAGATTGAGGAGTTTGTATTATAAGTAATGACACTAGTCGCTCTTTAGAGTGAGTAACTAATTATATATAGTTCTCAACGATCTTTAGGGGTAGCACCCATTATCTAAGTGTAGCATATATGTAGCAGTAAACAGTAGTTTTTGGGGTATAATTCAATAAATAAACAGCTACAGCTTATTTGTATATAAGTAAGATTTATCGTCAAGAAAAGATAGTAGCGGCGCAGGGACTCGAACCCCGGACACCCGGATTATGATTCCGGTGCTCTAACCAGCTGAGCTACGCCGCCATATTGCCATTAAAAAAGCCGCCGAACTTACAGGAATAAAATATTTTTCTTCAAACTATTTGTGTGTGGTTTGCCATATTCACTTTTAAATTCTGTCGCTTTTATAACAATAAAAACGTAATTGTTTACAATCGATTTATTCAAGGAGAAATAATGTATCATTCAATTAAAGATTTTATGGGTTTTATTGAAGCGAAGAATTATGGTGAAAAAGAATTTCACCAGGCGGTTCATGAAGTGGTTGATTCTCTGTGGGATTTTTTAAAGGATCATCCCGATTATCTCCATGCAAATATTTTAGAAAGAATCACGGAACCGGAACGTGTTTTTATTTTCCGTGTTCCATGGCGAAATGACCGGAATGATGTTGAAGTCAATCGTGGATTTCGTGTGGAATTTAATTCGGCGATTGGCCCGTATAAAGGTGGCCTCCGGTTTCATCCATCGGTCAACTTGGGCATTTTAAAATTCCTTGGGTTTGAACAAGTATTCAAAAATAGTTTAACCACTCTGCCCATGGGTGGCGGTAAAGGCGGTTCTGATTTTGATCCAAAAGGAAAATCCGATAATGAAGTCATGAACTTTTGCCAATCATTCATGACAGAATTATGCCATCATATAGGTCCCAACACGGATGTGCCTGCAGGTGATATTGGTGTTGGTGGTCGTGAAATCGGTTACCTTTTTGGCCAATACAAACGTATTCGGAATGAGTTCACCGGTGTATTAACCGGAAAAGGATTGAACTGGGGCGGAAGTTTGATTCGACCGGAAGCCACAGGATACGGATGCGTTTATTTTGCGAATGAGATGCTTGATACAAAAGGTGAATCATTTGAGGGTAAAACTGTTTCTATTTCCGGTTCTGGAAATGTGGCCCAATTCGCGGCAGAAAAAGTGAATGATTTGGGCGGAAAAGTTGTGACCCTTTCAGATTCAAGCGGTTTTATTCACGATCCAGATGGTATTGATGCAGAAAAATTAGCTTTTGTGATGGAAATGAAAAATGTAAAACGGGAACGAATCAAAGCATATGCTGTTGAATTTGGTGCCACTTTTATGGAGGGTCAACGACCGTGGAGTGTTCCTTGTGATGTGGCGCTCCCATGTGCCACTCAAAATGAAATTAGCGGGGACGAAGCCAAGACGTTAGTGAAAAATGGATGTACAACTGTTGCTGAGGGGGCGAATATGCCGACACTTCCAGAGGCGGTTGAAGTTTTTCAAAAACATAAAATTTTGTTTGGTCCCGGCAAAGCTGCCAATGCAGGCGGAGTGGCTGTTTCCGGCCTGGAAATGAGTCAAAATGCAATGCGGATTTCTTGGAGCAGAGAAGAAGTGGATCAGAAATTACACGGCATCATGCAAAGTATTCATACCACATGTGTTTCCCATGGTAAGAATGGTGATTATACAGATTACGTAAAAGGAGCAAATATAGCTGGATTCATTAAAGTGGCTGATGCCATGATGGATCAGGGTGTCGTTTAATTATTAAATACCAGTAGATTCTGCCTCATCCATTAATTCTTTGATCGGATTCAGCGGTTTTATAATAACACCTTCTCCAGTTTGTCCATCTATTGTGACAGTTACTGGATCATTTAAACGAATCCACTTTGTGTATTTTGTGACAGAGTTTACGTGCTGAGCTCGAAGCCACTTCATATCTAATACATCCTTCTTTTTCTTATGATCAATAGTAAAATAACCAATTCTCATACTGGTGACGTTTTGGAAAAAATGACTGCCGAAAGATGGATCTACGGGAAAATCCTTCATCCCCACTTCAATGATCACTTTGGCTTGAGATATTTGATCCCAATTCACGGGGACACCTAGCCAGGGATCTGCGGAACCCCATCGTCCTGGGCCAATTAGAATAAATTTTTCTCCTGTAGGCATAATTTTATTTATGTGTTCGATATCTTGGGCGATGGTTTGTGTATGAGCGGAGTCAAAGGTATCAGGGTCCACAATGACGATGTTACGAAGGTTTTGAATGACACCATTACCCAAGGCGACAGCGCTGGAACATATGATATCCTTTTTATCTATGGTGTCAATTTCCTGAACCCGGTCCAAACCACCAATCACCATAGGTTTAATCTGCAATAGACAGAATTCATTTTCTTTCGTGTTGTCGTTGTGAAGATTGATGGCAAATTCAATTTCAACTGGACAGCCAAGGGCATTTTCTCCTAAGGTCAATATATCGGTAAGCAGATCTGTAACGGGTGCTGTATTCCATTTGAGTATGGATGGAAAGGTAATAACACGGGTACCTGAAAGTCGGAGGGAATCCCGAACAATATTATCTGCTTCTGAAACAACGCTGCCGGACCATTTTAATTCACCATCATTTTCCGCCACATCCAAAGGATATGCGGTCGTATTTTTATCTTCGCCGTGTTTCAGCAATGCCTTTCCCTTCGTGAGATCCAATGCATAAAATTGATTTTGTGAATTGGTGATAGTGGACTTCACAGAATAATATTGTGGAATAATACCAGGGTATTTTGGCGAGAACCGGAGAGATTTCTCTCCTTCTGCAATGGCTCTACCAAGACCCAGTGCAAGGAAAGCAACACCTTCTTCACGCTTCATATAGGAAATGGGGTAATAATTAAAACTTTGAGCAGAACCACTGGCGGTGGGGTAGAATCTGTTTTCATGCTGTTTCCCAATTAATTCCATAATTACGACGGCCATTTTTTCTTCTTCATGGCGATGGACGGAATTTTCGATTAATGATTTAGGCTCTTTAAAATAGGTTGAGGCATAGACCAACTTGATGGCTTTAGTCAGTTGATCGAGCCTTTGTTTTTTTGATTTTTCAAAATTTGGAAGCATATAAGTGGAATACATTCCAGCCAGGGGCTGGTACTGAGAATCTTCTAACAGACTTGAGGATCGAACCGCAATTGGAAATTTGACATCAGACAAATATCCAGAAAGGGTTGAGGTTAATTTCTTTGATAGAGATGCCTTTAGGAATGCCCTTGTAATAGATTTATCAGATTTCTTTTTAGAAAATGCAATTTTCCATAATTTATTATTATTCATAAAGGAATCAAACTCATCAGTCCCAATAACCGCTACCTTTGGAATTCTAATTTGTATATTTGGATAGGTGATCTTAAATGCATTATCAGCCAGCATGTGATTCATGAATGCAAGTCCTCGTGCTTTTCCTCCTAAGGAGCCACTTGCCAAACGAACAAAATTGAGCGATTCATATTTTGACGCCGCAGAATATTGGACAATTCGCCCATCAAGATGGGCTTGAATTCTTATATCAATTCTTTCAATGATATATGTACGTAGTTCTTCTAATGTATCAAAATCACTAATTTTTACGGGACGAATATCTGAAGCAAGGGAAAATTCTCCCCGGACAGCCAACCAGTTTGAAAAGTGATTTTTTGATGCATGGTATTCCAGTGATTTTTCATGAATTTTCAACAAAGATTTTCGCAATTCGGGTAAATCATTGGCACGGGTAATCTCATTACCTCTGGAATCCCTGAATACAAAATCGCCAAACCCAAAATTGCTGACTATAAAATCATCCAAATCCTTCAGAAGCGTTTCAGACTCTTTGCCGATAAAAGTACAATTTACTTTTTTGGCATCTTTATAATGATCCGGATTTGTGGACTGAAGTAATACGGGTATGTTTAAATCTTTTTGACGTATGTATTCCACCAATTCCACACCGGCATTTTTATTCAATTTATTGTTTTTTGGAAACCGTACATCTGATATAATTCCCAGAATATTTTGTTGATATTTATCATAATAAGTAATGGCATCTTCGTAATTAGACACTAGAATAATCTTTGGCCGGGCACGGAATAATAATAATCGATCAGTATCAGACAAGCTTTTGTTAATTAAATCCCGGGCATGCTTTAAAGCGATTTGATAAATAAGCGGCATGAGGGTTGAATAGTATCTTGGATTATCTTCCACCACCAGGATAGATCTGATATTTGCAATTTTATAATCCCGTTTAATATTTTTTTTGTCTTCGTAATATTTTATAATCGCAGGAAACACATTGGCATTACCGGACCATATAAAGATTTTGTCTATCGATTTTTCAATACCGATTTCCGGAAGCTGTTTAATTTCTGATGGGTCAAAAGCGAGAAGGATAACCGGTTTTTTTGGATAGATGGCTTTGACTTTTTTGCCAAAAGTAACCGGATCCATATCTGCAATTCGCATCATAACAATGACCATATCATATTTTCGGTGGGATAGCATATCCATGGCTTTACCAGCGCTCTTAGCGTGCCAGACACGGGGAGCATAACTTAGATTCATCCCGATGTATTCATAAAGAATTTGTTGCGTTAGGCGGCCATCTTCTTCCAAAATAAACGCATCATAAGGGCTTGCGACCAACAGGATTTCATGGACACGATGCAGCATCAAATCTTGAAAATTAAGGGTGGATTGTAATTTAGAAGCCATTGTGTGCTTGGATGAAAATACTGCCACTCAATGATCGATATAAATAGAATTTTATGTAGAATTAACCGATGAATTATTTACAATCTGCCTGTAATATAATGATGAAATTGGTATTCCTATGGATTCTACCATTAAAAAAAGAAAAACTAACACGGTTTCACAAACAACACTTAATCGTGAAGAACGACTTCAAAATATGGAAAAGGCTTTTGTAACTTCCCGCCCCTTGAAAGAATTTAAATTTGGAATTATTGATGATGTTTTAACTATGGGAGCAACCATGTCTTCTTGTGCAAAAGCGCTTAAAAAAAATGGTGCCGCACATGTGACAGCCCTTACCTTAGCGACACCGATCATTAACTATTAGAAAAACCTCGTGATAAAATCTCTAAAAACATTTGACCTAAAAAATAAGCGTGTCCTCATGCGTGTGGATTTTAATGTGCCGGTAGAAAATGATCGTGTTACTGATGATTTTCGAATTAAATCCGCATTGCCATCGATTCAATATTGTCTAAAGGCTGGTGCCAATATTGTCCTCATGTCCCACTTAGGTCGTCCAAATGGACAAATAGACCCAGAAATGAGTCTTATTCCCGCGGGAGAAACATTGGCAGATTTATTGGAAATGCCCATCAAATTCTCTGACGATTGTATATCAGAAGATGCTCACGATGTTTCTCTCAGTCTCCGTGGCGGAGAAATTCACTTATTAGAGAATTTGCGATTTCATTCAGAAGAAACAAAAAATGATCCCGTTTTTAGCACTCAGTTGGCGAAGCATGGTCAAGTATATATCAATGATGCATTCGGAACGGCCCATCGTGCCCATGCATCCAACGTGGGAGTCACCAAACATTTTTCACACAAAGGCATGGGATTTCTGGTTGAAAAAGAATTACAGTATTTATCCGAAGCTATGAATAAACCGGATAGACCATTAACAGTGATTTTGGGTGGTGCAAAAATTGATACTAAATTGAATTTGATTACCCATGTGGCAGGTATGGCCGATTATATTCTTATTGGTGGCGGAATGGCATTCACTTTTTTAAAAGCGCAGGGCAGAGAAGTTGGCAATTCATTGGTTGATCCATCCATGCTTTCTACAGCAAAAGAAATCATGGCCAGAGCCCGGGGAAAATCCAAATTGATTTTCCCAACAGACTTTGTATGTGCGGAATTTATGGACAAAAGTCAACAGGCAGAAATTTATAAAGTGGGTGATATACCCAATCACCTAATGGGATTGGATATTGGTCCTGAGACCATCAGTCATTATTTGGAAATAATTTTAAAATCAAAAACAATTTTATGGAATGGCCCAATGGGCGTATTTGAAGTGGATGGTTTTCATAATGGGACAGAAAAAATTGCGAAAAGAATGGCTGACGTAACCGTCAATGAAACATTGTCCATCATTGGCGGAGGTGACTTGGCCGCTGCCGTTAATAAATTCGGATTGATGGAAAAATTTAGTCATGTCTCAACCGGAGGCGGCGCGTCATTAGAACTGTTATCAGGAAAATCATTACCTGCTATTTATTCATTGGAGTTATAGGATGAAAATCAAACCCATTATCGCCGGAAACTGGAAGATGCATAAAACTCTTACTGATGGGATATCTTTCGTCGGTAAAATCCGAAATCGAATATTGGATAAGGAAATAGTGAAGGTTATATTCTGCCCGCCTTTTAACTCGCTCTTTTCCATAGTTGACGCATTGGATGGTACATCCTTTGGTGTGGGGGCTCAAAATGCCCATCATGAATCCCAGGGTGCATTCACGGGAGAAATCTCTGTTGAAATGTTGAAATCCATGAGGGTTCAGTATGTGATTATTGGTCATTCCGAACGTCGCCATATTTTTGGTGAAACGGATGGATGGATTAATCAAAAGATTCATGCAGTATTAAATGGGGAACTCACACCTATTTTTTGCATTGGTGAAACATTAGAAGATCGCCAGATGAATCGAACGAATGAAATACTTCATCACCAAATAAATTTGGGCTTAGAAGGAGTAGAAATCATCGACTCGGAAAGATTGATTATTGCCTATGAGCCCGTTTGGGCTATAGGCACAGGAGAAACTGCATCCAATGATCAGGTAGAAGAAGCACACGGATATGTGAAAACAATTCTGGATGATATGTTTGGTCATAACTCTGGTGAAATACCCATCCTTTACGGTGGATCCGTGAATGAAAATAATGCTGCCGAACTGATTCAAACGGAGGGTGTGGATGGATTTCTCATTGGCGGTGCGAGTTTAAAAGAGGATAGTTTTTGTAGCATAATAGCGCAAGTAACAAAATATATTAAAGGATAAATCGTGTTAGGATTCTTAATTACAATTCATGCAATAGTCAGTTTATTACTGATAACAGTCGTATTAATGCAAGCCAGTCAGGGTGGCGGATTAGCCGGATCGATTGGTGGACAGACAACCAATGCCATTTTTGGCGGACGGGGTGCTGCAACTGCATTGAGCAAAATAACAACATATCTTGCTATTTCCTTCATGGGATTAGCACTGCTTATTAGTTTGATGGGCTCACCAGATACTTCTGATGGAAGTTCGGTTATTGAACAAGCTCAGGAAGAAAGGACATTAGCCCCAGCTTCAGAAGGGTTGAATTTGCCCACGACACCGGTAAAGGATATTAATAATAATTAATGAAAAAACTGGCCGAAGTGGTGGAATTGGTAGACACGCATGCTTGAGGGGCATGTGAGGGAAACCTTGTGCCGGTTCGAGTCCGGCCTTCGGCACACAATTAATTAGAATGAGGAAATAAAACATAATGTTGAAAAGAATATTGATTATTTTATTATTGGCGAGTATTGCATTGGCTCAGTCCCCAGTTGATTTATATAATTCAGCCAGTGCCAGTTTAGAAGCAGGAGAAATTTCAGATGCAGAAAATGACTTTAATGAAGCTTTGAAAGTGGATCCCACATTTGCACCTGCCTATGTAGGCCTTTCCAAGGTTGCCATTCGGAATGGTGACTTAAAAAAAGCGGGCGACCTACTAAAAGAAGCCATTTCTGTCGATGAGGAAAACAAAGAATTACGTGCGGAATTTGATCGATTAAGCGAACTCAATACTCTCATGAGTAAAGGAAATAAATCGATGAAAAATGGTGATGCAGATGATGCGTTCGAATCATTTCGAATTGCCCATGAAAAGTTCCCAAATTATCCAGAATCAGTATTAAATATGGGATTAGTTCATTTTCGCAAAAAGGAATACTTAGTTTCCGTGGATTATTTTCGTGAAACATTGGCCCTGAATTCAGAACATAAAACAGCATTAGCCGCTATTAATAATGTAGCAAAAAATTATTTTAATACTGGGAATCAATCGTATAAAAGGGGGGATCTTGACGGCGCACTTAGTTCTTACAGAAAAGTCTTAGACATTGATGAAACCTTTTATCAATCATACTACCAAATTGGTGTCATTCTGTCGAAAATGGGAGATAAAGAAGCTGCAGTGGCATCTTATGAAAAAGCTTTAGGCGTCAATCCACAATTTTATAAAGGGTATTTTGCTTTAGGATTAGCCAAAAAATCAATGGGTGATAGGGATGGGGCAATTGGTGCTTTAGAATCAGCAGTGGATATTCATCCAGGTTATGATAAAGCTTACGGTGCCATGGGTGATATATATATCAATGCCAAAAATTATGAAAAAGCCAAACAAGTGTTGAATATGGCTATTACAGTAAAACCAAATTATGCAAAAGGATATGCAAGTTTGGGAATACTTTCCTCTGAGGAAAAAAACTGGGAACAAGCCATTGCTCATTTAACAATGGCCACCACATTGAATGATCGCGATGCCATGAGTTTCTTTCGTTTGGCCGGTGCGTATAATGCAACCGGGGATTGTAATGGTGCAAAAGATGCGGCCCGGAAGAGTACATCAATAAAAAGCCGATTTGGTGGTGCATGGTTCGAATTGGGAATTGCCGAGTGGTGCGGCGGAAAAGGTAATAAAACGGGTACATTAAATGCATTCGAAAAAGCAAGAAATGATCGTGCCTGGAGAAAAATGGCTGAATATGAAATGGATAAAGTCAAAAACCCCCAGAAGTACGAAAAATAAAATTCTGTTACTTTAAATTATAGATTATGATTAAAGCAATTATATTTGATTTAGATAATACATTGCTTGATTTTGTCAAGATGAAACAGTTTTCTGTCAAAGCCGCAATTACGGCCATGAATGAAGCTGGGCTGGATGTTGATGAAAAAAAAGCCTATGAGGATATATTTGATTTATATATTGAAAGAGGTTGGGAGAACCAACAGGTATTTGACGATTATTTAAATCAAACTGTTGGTGAGGTCAGTAATAAGATCCTGGCAGCGGGTATTGTATCCTACCGTCGGGCCAGAGAGGCCACATTATTAGTGTATCCCAATGTGAATAAAGCATTGATTCAATTGATCAAAATGGGCATTAATCTGGCTGTAGTCTCCGATGCCCCAAGCCGTGAAGCTTGGATGCGTTTATATTACCTTAATTTGCACCATGTATTTGACCCGGTCTTGACTTTTGATGATACAGGAGTACGTAAGCCTTCCCCTAAACCTTTTCAAATGGCGTTGGATTACTTAAAAATAGATCCGAATGAAGCAATCATGATTGGGGACTGGCCTGAACGAGATGTGGTTGGGGCGAAAGAAATAGGTATGAAAACGATTTTTGCTCGCTATGGCGATACTTTCGGAACTGTAGACTCCGGTGCGGATTGGGATGTGAATGATGTATATGAAGTCGTCAATATTGTCAAGGGATTGAACCACGTCTAAATCCTTCATTGGAACGGATATCGTTTCAGTAAAACGAATTTCCCGATTGCTGAAAAATCACGGCGATCGATTTAAACAAAAATCTTTTTCTCCAAAAGAAATCATTTATTGTGATGGGAAGTCCAATCCATCCATTCATTATGCGGGACGATTCGCCGCCAAAGAAGCGGTTAAAAAATGTTTATATTCCTCTGAATTAACGAATCAAATCGGCTTCAGTGATATTGAAATTTTACCCAAAGATAATGGTGCACCGGTCGTGTCGTCTATTTTAAATTATAAATATGATCAATTAATAGTTAGTATTTCTCATGAATCGGAATATGCCGTTGCCATGGCAATGCTGGTGGTGTAAATGCGTGTACTTACTGGAAAACAAGCAAAACAATTGGACCGATTATCTATGGAAAATCATGGGATTTCCGGAGAAATCCTTATGGGGAATGGAGGCCAAAAACTGGCGGAATTTATTCAATCTAATTTGATGGATATCCACAATCCAAGCATTGGAATTGCCTGCGGAAAAGGGAATAATGGGGGAGATGGATTTGCCGCCGGCCATATACTCAATAAATGGGGATTTAGAATAACAATTTATTCATTGGTGCATCAGGATGAAATAACAGGTGATGCTAAAATATTTTCGGATCGATGCGAAAAAAATGGACTCTCAATTATATATAATACTGATATTCCCAACTCAAAACCTGATTTTGACTTGATGGTTGATGCGGTGCTGGGAACTGGTTTTTCTGGAATTATCAGGGATAATACGGTTCCGTGGATACAATGGATGAATGATTGCAAACAAACAATTTCTGCTGACATACCTTCCGGTGTAAATGCTGCAACCGGTACGGCAGATATCCACGCCGTAAACGCTGACCACACTGTGTCTATGGGGTATCCAAAATTAGGTATGTCAATTGAACCAGGAAGAAGTCATTCAGGGCACATCCATTCTGTGGATATTGGTTTTCCGGAAATTATTGATGAATTAGATGGTCGATCCTGGACAGTTATTTCACATGAAGATATTCAATCCATATTAAGACCAATGGAGAAATCGACTCATAAGCACGTTCAAGGCAAGGTATTATTTGTGGCTGGATCGTTGGGTATGACTGGGGCTGCATATTTAACGACTTTGTCAGCGCTAAGAAGTGGTTCTGGATTAACGATTACATGTGCGCCAGCATCATTGAATGCAATATATGAAGAAAAAATTACAGAGGGAATGACGCTTCCATGCGAGGATAACGAAATGGGCTTTTTTACTGAATCAAATCATGACACCATCATGAAATGTGTAGATTGGTGTGATGCTATTGCCATTGGGCCTGGGTTAGGGCAGGATGATCGAACGAGCGCATTGGTAAAAACATTAGTAAAGACTATTGACAAACCAATGGTAATTGATGCGGATGGATTAAGACCATTTTATAATTGTCCCGAATTATTTCAGGAAATACAATCCGAATTTATCATAACACCCCATGTGGGTGAACTCAGTCAATTATCGGGTATTTCTTCTGAATTAATAACAAATGATTTTCCGGGAAGTATAGATAAATTCATGTCAAATTTTCCTGGTGTTTTGGTGGCTAAATTTGCACCTTCTTTGGTTGCATGGAATGGTCAAGGTGCTGTTAATTCAACCGGGAATCCTGGGCTGGCTACGGCTGGAACCGGTGATGTGTTAACTGGGATAATTGCATCTTACATAGCTCAGGGGTTCAGCACAGTCGAGGCAGCAAAATTAGGAATTTATACTCATGGGAAGGCAGCAGATCAATTGGCAAGTAAAAGTAGTCAGCGTGGGTTAATTGCCAGCGATTTATTAAATCAATTAGGGACGGTACTTCGGGATTATGAATCATAAAATTTTTCGAATATTATTGGTGGCTTATATGCTTGTCATTTTGAGTATATCCAGTGTGCCAGCCCAGAGTATGCCAAAAACATGGCTACTCACATGGGATAAATTGATCCACATGATTGAGTACTTTATTTTGGGAATATTAGCCATGAAAAGTATGAATTCAATTTCTTATCGAACTCTCATGATTGTAATACCGCTAGGCATTCTATTTGGCGGTTTGGATGAATATCTTCAATCATTTATTTCGGGCCGATTCTCTAGCGGATGGGATGTATTAGCGGATACAATTGGTATTATTATTGGTTCATTACTCGTTTTGGGAAATAGAAAAGAATGATACACCGCCTCTTTATTAAGAATTTTGCAATCATTAATGCGTTATCGCTTCCGATTAAAAAAGGATTAACGGTAATTACAGGCGAGACTGGTTCAGGGAAATCACTCATTTTAAAATCCATGGGGATTACTTTAGGTGGGAATGGTGATAAAACAGATGTAAGAAGCGGAGAAGAAAAGGCCATTGTCGAAGTAGAATTGGCCATAAAAGGAAAAGAAAAAATACTACGGAGAATCATAAGCAAAGCTGGCCGAACTCGGTCTTTTATGGATGATGAACCCATAGCCGAACAGGATTATCGTGATTCAGTAGTTTCTTCTGCAGATTTTCACGGACAACATGAACAGCAATATATTATGAATCCTGCCACCCATATCGACTTTTTAGATAGCTTTTGTGATTCGAATAATATGGTTCAAAAAATTGAAGGAACTTATTTGGATTTAACGCAAACAATGAAGGAATTAGATACGTTGAATGAAAAGCAAACAGATGCTGCCAATCAAAAAGAATTGCTTCAATTCCAAGTTCAGGAAATCCAATTAATAGATCCTCAAATAGATGAAGATATTAAGCTGGGGAAAGAGTTTAAACGGCTAAACCACGTTGAAGAGTTAGTTTCGACTGTCCAAAGGTTGAACCAATCATTAACTGAAAACGATCATTCGATTTATCGACAACTTGCATCAACAGTAGATGAGCTAAGCCGATTATCAAAATATGATGAATCGTTGAATCCTTACATGGAATCTATTAACCAAGCATCTGTTTCGATTCAGGATACATCGGCTGAATTAATTCAACATATTGATTCATTGGAACTGGATCAAAACCATCTAAAAGAAGTGGAGGAGCGACTGCAAGCCATAGAAGGATTAAAACGGAAATATGGTGGATCGATTGAAGGCGTTCATTCTTTTATTCAAGAATCGGAAAAAGAATTAGATGAATTATCCGGTTTAGATATCGCTATATCCAGTTTAGAATCTGATAAAAACCATTTAAAAAGTAGCTACCAAAAATATGCAGATCAGCTCCATAGTATTCGAATGAAATATTCAAATAAAATTGGATCTAAAATAGAGAATGAAATGGCGTTGTTGAATATGGCAGGTGCAAAGTTTGAAGTGCAAATAAAGCAACAACATGATTCTGGAGGTCCTATCGTGTATGAAGGGAAATCTGTAAAGTATGGCTCAAAAGGATATGACCAAGTTGCGTTTTTTCTCAGTGCAAATCCCGGCGAACTTCCGAAACCACTATCAAAAATTGCTTCTGGCGGTGAAGTTTCCAGAATCATGTTGGCGATTAAATCAGTTCTCAAAAAGTATGACCCAGTGGACACGCTGATCTTTGATGAAATAGATTCAGGTATTTCTGGGCAGGCAGCAGAAAAAGTGAGCGAAGCATTAGAAAAATTGAGCAAGGATAAGCAAGTCATCTGTATTACGCATCTTCCACAAATTGCCTCCAGGGCTGATCATCATTTATATATTCATAAATCAATTCATGAAGAAAAAACATCTGTGACTGCCCGGTATTTGAATGACGAAGAAAAATTAAAAGCAATCGCAGAATTATTTAGTGGAGAAATTGTTACAAGAGAAGGACTAACTTCCGCACAACAATTCATGGATCAAGCGCGTGGATAAATTTATTATTAATGGGGGTGCCAGTCTCAGCGGTGAGGTAGAAATAAGCGGCGCTAAAAATGCTGTTTTGCCCATCATGGCTGCTGTCCTCTTGGCTAATGGAAAATCAACCCTCAATAATGTACCCGATTTACGAGATACGCGAACTATGGTCCGATTATTAAATATGGTTGGCGCCAAAACAGATTTAAATGAAAGCTCTTTAACCATTGATGCCTCAACAGTAGATTCCTTAGAGGCACCTTATGATTTAGTAAAAACCATGCGTGCTTCTTTTTATGTGATGGGGCCACTATTAGCCCGATTTGGTGAAGCGCGGGTATCCCTTCCCGGCGGTTGCGCGTGGGGACCTCGGCCAGTAGATTATCATTTAAAAGGATTTGAAAAACTTGGTGCAAAAATAATATTGGAAGATGGATACATCATTGCACGGGCAAAAAAACTGAAGGGTGCAAAAATTCATTTCGAAATACCCTCGGTCGGCGCAACAGGTAATATTCTTATGGCTGCTGTTTTGGCAGAGGGAACGACTCAAATTACCAATGCAGCAAGGGAACCTCATATTGTGCAGTTATGTGATGTGTTGAATGATATGGGTGCCCAGATAGAAGGCGTGGAAACCCATGAATTAACCATACATGGTGTTAATTCGTTAAATCCGATTGAAGTTAAGATTATTCCGGATATGATTGAGGCTGGAACATTTCTTATGGCGGGGGCTATCTTGGGAAATATTACATTAAACAATGCATCTCCAGACCATTTATCCATTGTGTTACAAAAACTGGAACAGGCTGGATGTACTATTTCTGTAAATGATGATACAATTTCTATTGCAAAAGCCGACAATTTAGAAGCAGTGGATATGATGACTGACGTTTACCCCAGTTTTCCTACGGATCTTCAGGCACAATGGATTGCAATCATGTCGGTGGCATCCGGTACGAGCGTTATTACGGATACAATCTATCATGATCGATTTTCACACGTACCGGAATTGGTACGTCTTGGGGCAAATATCTCTATGGAAAATAATGTGGCTATCGTTCGCGGTGTGGATGAATTACTGGGTGCACAAGTAATGTCAACCGATATTCGGGCCAGTGCTTCCCTGCTGATTGCAGCGTTGATGGCAAAGGGGAAATCTACCATAAGCCGTGTTTACCATATTGACAGAGGATATGAAAAAATTGAGGAAAAATTTAAATGTCTGGGCGCTGATATTCATCGGGAATGTGATTAAAGAAAGAATGGAATTCATTTGATAATTATACTTAAGATTCAGTCTTTTACTGGAAAGGAATTATTATGCGCATTGTAATTATTGGTGTTGGAGAAGTTGGATTCCATGTGGCCAAAGCATTGAGTCAGGAAGATCATGATATTATTGCGATGGATTTGGACCCCGTTAAATGTAAACGCGCTTCAGAAAATCTTGACGTAATTGTGGTGGAGGGTAATGGTGCCAGTCCCCGGAACTTATCTAAGGCAAATGTTCAGGATGCGGATTACGTATTATGTCTCACTCGGGTGGATGAAGTGAATTTGATTGCGTCACAACAAGCCCATGAACTGGGGGCAAAAAAGATCATTGCCCGATTGAGAAATCAGCAATACACTACTCGGGATTCCATTATTAAACCGGAAAAATTTGGAATTGATCTTGTGATTCATCCGGAAAAAGAAGCTTGTCAGGAAATTGTTCAATTGGTACGGCATTCTTATGCAACCCAAGCTATGTCTTTTGAAGGCGGACGGATGCAAATGATTGGAATCCGATTAGAAAAAAATAGTCCCATGATTGGGAAAACTGTCCGGGAATTTTGTGACGAAACGATCGATTACAAATTTGGCATTATAACAGCGTTGCGGAATGGAGAATCCCAGGTTCCCTGGGCAGATTTTGAATTTAATGAAGGTGATACCATTTATTTTATTGTAAAAACTGAACGCCTTGAATTACTCATGGAATTGGTCGGAAAAGAAGCCACCCCAACCGATTCAATCATCATTCTTGGCGGGAGTAAGATTGGCCGAAGTGTTGCAGAAGAGTTAGAGAATGAAATGAGTGTGCGCATGATTGAGAAGAGAAAAGACAAAGCAGAGTGGCTCGCTGCCAATTTAAAAAATACCATGGTTCTATTTGGTGATGGCACAGATGTTGAATTCTTAAAAGCAGAAAATATTCAGGATGCAGACAGTTTTATTTCTGTAACAGAAAGTGAACAAACCAATTTGCTCTCTGGCATGTTGGCCCATCATTTGGGTGTCAAGCAAACAGTGATTCATGTAAGTACGACCGAATATATGCCCATCGTTCAAGAGATTGGTTTGGGGGCTGTATTGAGTAAAAACATGGCTACTGTAAATTCTATTTTACGTTTTATTGCAAGCGATCTATCAGAAACACCTGTCACCACTTTTGACGAAATTGATGTAGATGTGATTGAATTTTGTCCGGATTCTGGAAGTAAGGTGACCAAAGCACCTTTATCTGAAATAAAATTTCCCGTTGATAGTATTGTGGGAATCATTAATCATCATGGTCACTTATCCATTGCTAGAGGGTCTTCTCAGCTCACAGATGAAGATACGGTATTAGTATTTGCAAAGTCGAAAGCTATTCCAAAATTGAGGAAATTATTTGAAGTCTGATGCACGTTAAAACTATCTTGAATATTTTAGGGGCCATGCTTGCCCTGACTGGTTTCACCATGATAGTTCCATCCTTGATTGCATGGAGCTATAATGAACCGGATTTGGTTGGGCATTTACAATCTATGGGTGTATGTATGGGCATCGGAATTCCTGTATGGCTTTTTACCCGTAAAAGTCGTTCGCTTAATAATAAAGATGGTTTTGCCATTGTTACCCTTGCCTGGTTACTGATAGCATTGGCTGGTGCCATGCCATTTTACCTTTCTGGGGCCATTCCAAATTTTACCGATGCCTGGTTTGAATCTATGTCCGGAGTTACCACAACCGGCGCATCGATTATCGGGAATCCGAGCACACTGCCTCATTTGCCAAATGGCATTGAAAGTTTGACCCATGGGGTACTGTATTGGCGGTCATTTATCCAATGGATTGGTGGTATGGGTATCATTGTATTTACCATTGCCATCCTGCCGCTCCTCGGTGCGGGAGGTGTTCAATTATTCAAAGCTGAAGTCCCAGGACCAGTGGCAGATAAAATTCGTCCCCGTGTGAAAGAAACGGCCAAAATATTATGGATGGTTTATGTGGGCTTAACGGCGGCAGAAGCTATTTTATTAAGTATCAGCGGTATGCCTTGGTTTGATGCAATTTGTCATGCTTTTACCACCATGCCCACGGGCGGATTTAGTACTCAAAATGACAGTATCGCCGCTTACGCAAACCCTGCTATTCATTATATCATTATTTTATTTATGTTTATTGCCGGTGTGAATTTCACCCTTCATTTTCGTTCTTTAACCGGTAATCTAAAGCTCTGTTTTAAAGATCTGGAATTTTTAGCTTATATTGGTATTACGTTTGCGGCAACATTATTTATATTTTTGAATATTTCCTCGGCGCAGGGAGATTGGACCCACGATAATTTTTTATCATCTTTATTTCAAAGTGTATCTATTTTAACTACGACAGGCTATGGTTCTGCCGATTATGAAATCTGGCCATTTTTTAGTCAATTTTTAATATTAATCCTCATGTTTATTGGGGGAATGGGTGGTTCAACGGGCGGTGGTATGAAAGTAGCCCGCATTATTCTATTGGTGAAATATGCTGCGACTGAAACGAGGCGGATGCTTCATTCTCGAGCCATCATTCCCATCCGGATTGGTGATCGTTATATTAGTGAAGATGTGGTAAGAAATACATTGGGTTTCTTTTTATTTTACATGTCCATTTTTGGGATTACCGCATTAATACTCACCACGTTAAATCTGGATATTGAATCAGCGATTGGCGCCGCCGCATCAGCCATTGGAAATATTGGTCCGGGATTGGGCGCATTTGGGCCCACAGATAATTATGCCTTACTTCACCCAATTGGGAAATGGATGCTCACATTTTGTATGTTGTTAGGCCGGCTTGAGATTTTTACTATTATGGTATTATTCAGTCGGACTTTTTGGAAATAATTTAGAGAAAATCATGTCTTTTATCCTGACGGATATTTCAAATCATATTGCCATTTTAACCATCAATCGTCCGGAGGCGTTGAATGCCATGAATAATATGGTTGTTTCTGATTTAGTTTCAGCGGTCAAGACATGTATTGATGATGAGAATGTGGGCGTAATAATATTAACCGGTGCGGGAGATAAAGCGTTTGTGGCCGGGGCTGATATAAAACAAATGCAATCCAATGGACCAAAAGAAGCCCTAACGTTTGGACAGATGGGGCAACATATGACATTGTTAATCGAAAATTCACCCAAGCCGGTGATTGCTGCTGTAAATGGATTTGCACTAGGGGGCGGGTGCGAAATCAGCATGGCATGTCATATACGTGTTGCCAGTGAAACGGCCACCTTTGGTCAACCGGAAGTGCTGCTTGGTATTCTTCCAGGCTGGGGTGGAACCCAGCGATTACCCCGATTGGTTAGTTTAGGCATTGCAAATGAATTAATTACAACCGGCCGAATGGTGAGCGCATCGGAAGCAAAATTAATCGGATTAGTGAATCACGTTGTGCCACCGAACGAATTAATAGCTAAATGTAAAGAAATTGCAGCACAAATACTTAAAAATGGACCAAATGCAATTGCCAAGTCTTTGGAATGTATTCGAGAAGGGTTTGGTACTTCCATTAATGAGGGGATGAAAATTGAAGTGGATCTATTCAGCAAGTTGTTCGGTACAGAAGAAGCGAATGAAGGATTGAGTGCATTTGTGGAAAAACGAAAACCAAAATTTAGAGGAAATGCATGACATCTAAACATAAAAGTCCCTCCATGGTAGATGCATTGATTCCCATCATTTCATTGATTATCATGTTGGTATTGTCAGTTTATCTATATGGGGATGCATCTTCATCCGGTGCAAACCAAATTGCATTGTTGCTTGGGGCATGTATTGCGGCCATTATTGGTGTGAAAAATGGATATGACTGGAAAGAAATTGAAAAGGGAATTGTGAAAGGTATTTCCATGGGAATGGGCGCCATTATGATATTATTGGCAGTGGGCTCCTTAATCGGAACATGGATTATTTCTGGAACAGTTCCGTCTATGATTTATTATGGGATGAATATTTTAGCTCCCTCTATTTTTTATTTTGCAGCTTGTGTGATTTGTGCCTTATCTGCTTTGAGCATTGGAAGCTCGTGGACAGTAGCGGGAACGCTGGGTGTAGCATTAATGGGAATTGCAGCCGGTCTAGGCTTATCGGGACCTGTCACCGCAGGGGCGGTAATCTCTGGTGCTTATTTTGGAGATAAAATGTCACCATTATCTGATTCTACCAATCTGGCTCCTGCCATAGCAGGTACGGATTTATTTACCCACATTCGCCATATGATTTGGACAACTGGCCCTAGTTTAAGTATTGCACTGTTATTATTTTTAATTTTGGGATTACGAGGAGAAGTGGCTGGTGAAGCAGGTGGATTTGAATTACTTCAGAATACAATTGATTCTACCTTTAATGTAAGCATTCTCTCTTTTATTCCATTGATTGTTGTATTTGTTTTGGCATTTAAGAAAATGCCTGCTTTCCCTACCATCATGATAGGATCATTATTGGGAGGCCTTTTCGCCGTGATACTTCAGCCCGATGTAATTCGGAATTTTGTTAATCGGCCGGAACTATCGGGAACGTTAACGATGATTTCTGGTGTTTGGACCGCACTGCATTCGGGTTTTGTCATGGATAGTGGTGTCCCCATGGTTGACGATTTATTGAGCCGGGGTGGCATGGTGAGCATGTTAAACACAATTTGGTTGGTCATTTGTGCCTTAACATTTGGTGCCGTATTAGAAACAATTGGATTATTGGATAAAATTGTAGAATCTATTTTGACTTATGTTAAAACCACAGGGTCATTAATCGTTGCCACGGTAACCACCTGCATTGGAATTAATATTATTGCCGCGGATCAATATATTGCCATTGTTATTCCTGGACGTATGTATCGGGCTGAATTTGCCCGCAGACGGTTAGACCCGAGAAATTTATCCCGGACATTAGAAGATGCGGGAACAATTACTTCCCCGCTGGTTCCGTGGAATACTTGCGGAGCATATATGTCAGCTTCTTTAGGTGTAGCTACATTTGCCTATTTACCTTTTTGCTTTTTTAATCTAATTAATCCTGTTGTAGCGATTTTATACGGTTTATTGAATATCAAAATAGAAAAGCTCCACGAACCCGATGTAGAGTTAATGGATATTGGGTAATTAAAATAGTTCTTATGGCTCAAAAAGACATATTAACAGATAGTGAAATTCTATCACACTATGTAAAGATGGGGGAAGTCATTTCTGAAATGTTTAAACCTCATTTGGAAGTGATTATCCATGATTTACGATTCCCAGAACATTCAATAATTGCTATTTTTAATAATCATATTACAGGAAGAACGGTGGGGAGCGGTACATCCGATATTGGTTATAAAAAAATAAAAGGAAAAATTCCGGAAAAGGTAATTAATTATAAAAATGAAAGTCCTGATGGTAAGCCATTGAAATCTTCCACATTGACTATAAGGAATTCCGATAAAGAGATTATCGGTTCACTGGGTTTGAACTATGATATTTCTGTTTTTAATCAATTCTCAGAAGTATTGTCATTCTTCACCCAGACAGATGAGAGTACCTCAATAAAAGAAAAAGAAGCGTTTTTTTATGGTAGTACAAAAGAAGATATCCACATTGCCATTAATCATTTTCAGGTGAGCCATGGTCTAACCAATAAAGTATTCTCGCGAACAGATAAAGTTAATGTCATTGCCTATCTAGTAAAGGGAGGGCATTTAAACAAAAGGGGAGCAGTTGCGATTATTGGAGAGGCCCTTTCCATAACACGACCCACTGTATATAAATATATTAAACAAATTCAAAATAAAGATTAAGCCTTAAATTTTATATATTGTAAATAAATTTACATTGTAAAAAAATAGGTTTGCATACTATCTATAATTATATCTATAATTAGTTCAATCAGAAGGATCATTCTTCTATTTTATCGTCAAAAATATTATGAATGATTCAACGAAATTTTAAGAGGGTAAATTTAAATAAATCACAGGAGAGTAATTCTAATGAATAGATACATCAAAATATCACTACTATTTTCATTAATTATGGGACTAGCAAGCGCTCAGTCATCCATCGAAGGTACGGTAACAGATGGTAACGGCAATGCGCTGGTAGGTGCAAATGTTCTAATTGACGGCACTTCAGTTGGTTCAGCAGCGGATACAGATGGAACCTATCGAATCGACGTATCAAGTGGAACCATGGGAGGGAATACCGTAACCTTAACGGCCTCTTATATTGGGCATACAAGCCAATCAGTAAGTGTTGATGTTCCTACAAGTGGTTCTGTTACTCAAAATTTCTCATTGGCTGTGGATGCAATCGGACTGAAAACGGTCAGCGTAACGGCGTTGGGTTTTGAAACGAATCGCGATAAGCAGGGGTCCACAAGTGTTTCTGTAACACCATCTGATATGACCCGTTCAGGTGAGGCTTTGATAATGAATTCTTTATCATCTAAGGCATCAAATGTGATTGTTAATGCTGTAAGTGGTGACCCAGGCTCTGGTTCTTCCATTAGAATACGTGGCAATAATACAATTTCGGGTAGCAGTCAGCCGCTTGTTGTTGTTGATGGTATGCCAATAAATAACTCCCAAATTTATGGTAATTCTTCGCGGTTTGGCGGGGTGACGCAACAGTCTAGAATGAATGACCTTAATGCTAATGATGTAAAATCAGTAGAAGTATTAAAAGGTGCATCTGCAGCCGCACTTTGGGGCTCAAAAGCCGCCAACGGTGTAATTGTGATTCAAACAAAAGATGGTGCCGCAGGTAATATGAAAATGAGTTATAAGCATACAACTTCCTATGACGAGATTCATGAAAAAATCCCAATGCAAACTACCTATGGCCAAGGACGTAACGGTGTATGGACCACCCATGCTGAATCCTGGGGTGATAAAATTTCAGAACGTGCTGGTGGTGCAGATACATACAATAAAGATAAAGCTTACTTCGTTACAGAAGATGGTTCATTTACTCAGTACACAATCACGCAGAAAAATTCAAAAGATACCTTTGTGAATTCGAACTTTAACCAGATTTTTGGTACAGGGAAACTTAATCAGGATGATTTCCAAGTTTCTGGTGGCGATCAATCGAAGACGTACTTATTTAGCTATAGCCGATTACGTCAGGACGGTATGATTCGCAATTCTTTTTACGATCGAGATAATGTAAGATTAAATACAAGGTTTAAACTCTCGAACAAAATAACGATGTCGTCTAAAGTGGGATATACCTACAGTGAATCTAATCGTATTCAGAGGGGTTCTAATGTTGCAGGTTTGATGTTAGGTCTTTTAAGAAATGCTCCTGATTTTGATATGACTCATTACAAAGGTACATACGTAAGTGGTGGCACTGAATATACGAATCGCCATCGGGCTTATCGTCGTTACCTTGGAGGTTCAAGCACAAATCCAATTTATAGCAATCCCCTTTGGACTGTTAATGAGCATAAAAATTTAACGAGAGTTAATCGCTTGATGATGTCAAACGAAATGAATATAACGCCATTACCTGGCACTGAAGTGGTTCTTCGTGGCGGTCTTGACCAATTTACCGATAACCGAGAAAGCTTTTATCCCATTGGGAGTGCTGGTTCCGGTATAAACTCCGGGGCATTCGATATGGCTCGAATTACAAACCGTGAAACGAATTACGACGTAATTGCACGCCAGAATGTGGAACTAAGTTCAAATATTTCTATGGTCGCTACGGCTGGTTGGAACTTAAATGATCGCAAATATAGTAGATCATCATCATGGATTGATGGGTTTTTGGTGAATACTGATAAACATACAACCAGTGTTAATACGGCTGCAGAAGCCTCTTCAGTGTCTAATGGTAGATTGTTACTTCGTTCAACCCGAGCTTATGGGGTCCTTTCGCTTGATGCATTGGATCAAATTTTTGTTAATGTATCAATGGCAAGTGAAACCCATTCGACAATCAGTAAAGCTTACAACTACCCTGCAGTAGATGTGGCTTATCAAATGACAGATTTACTCAACGGTATGTCATCATTTATCAGTTTTGCAAAATTACGTGTAGCGTATGGCCAGGTGGGTGTGAGACCCGGAGCCCATCGTTTTGAAACCTTAGCAGAGAGTGGATTTGGTTATAGCTCTTATAGTGATCCAGTATCTGTCGGTCAGTGGGGCGGTGGCTATCGCGTGGATGATGATAAGGGTAACCCAGAATTAAAGCCTGAAGTAAAAACTGAAACTGAGTTCGGTGTTGATTTTCGGTTTATGGATGACAAACTGTCACTTAGTTTGACCAGCTATCAAAATAAAATTACTGATATGTTAATTAGCAATGCACTTACGCCAACATCTGGCTATGATACGCAATATTCGAATTCGGCTTCAATGGAGAATAAAGGTCTTGAAATTGATGGTTCATGGAGCGTGATGAATGAGGCAACCACGGGCCTTGACTTATCGTTCAATTGGGCTACAAATAAAAATAAGGTTCTTAGCTTGTCTGGTACGGATGTGTTGAATCTTGGTTCAGGTTCAGTGAACTCCGTTGCGAGAGAAGGTTACCCCATTGGTTCTCTTTGGGGAATCGGGTCACAAACGGTAGATGGCACAGTGAATGGTAAATTTATTTTAGATGATAATGGATTTCCTCAAATTACACCAACTAAAATGATTTTGGGTGACCCCAATCCGGATTGGCGTGGTACTTTAGGTTTGACGGCTCGTTTGAGTAATTTCACGGTTAATATGCTCTTTGAACATTCAGAAGGTGGTGAATACTCACCGCGTACATTATGGGTTCTTAGACGATTTGGTACGACCAGTGATACAGATAATGAAGTTACGCTTACAAAAGACCTTAAAAATGTGGATGGAAAAACGATTCCATCAGGTACCACAGTTAGAGGATTTATCGAAGACTTTGGCGGTGGCGACGTGCTTCTTGATGAAGCATGGTTTCGCCATGGTATTGGCGGTGGATTTGGAGATAATCAGGCGTATAACTTCTCAATTAAAGATGCGACATATTCACGTATAAGAGAGTTATCCCTTTCTTATCTTATGAAATCAGATGCAATAACGGATATGACGGGTTTAAATAGCCTTACATTTACGGCTACTGGTCGTAATCTATTCGCCTGGTACAAGGATTTGGTGGGTGTTGATCCAGGTGTTAACGTTGGTGGTATCCAAACGGGTTCCGGATTAGAATACTTTTCTAACCCTGTTACCAAGTCATTTTTATTCTCAGTTTCGGCTAATTTCTAAGCGGAGGATATCATAATGAAAACAACAATTAAAGGTTTAAAAACAATGAAAAAAATATTAATTCCCCTAACCGCAATTGCGCTTTTAACAACAGGTTGCGATGTGGATAAATCAATTAATGATAATCCAAATGACATTACCCTTGCTGATGTTGATCCAAAACTATTTCTCAATGGTGCACAGCTTGCTAACGCAATTGTACAAGTATCTCACTTAAATCGAATATGCGGGATGTACTCTGGGCAGTTGATTGGCTATACATCGTTGTATTCCAATATCTATGGGTATGCGCTCTCAACGGTTGAAACAAATGGAGAATGGAATAGTGCCTATATTGGTGTAATAACAAACGCAAGGCATATTCAGTCTGCCGCGCCTGATGACAAACTTTTGGTAGGAATATCAAAAGTGTTAGAAGCCAATGCGATTGGAACTCTGGCATTATTGACGGGCGATGTGCCATATTCAGAAGTTGGTCAGAGTGACATATCGGACCCGAAATTTGATGGCCAAATAGAAGTATTGGCTTCATTGTCGACTTTGCTTGATGGCGCAATCTCTGATTTGAATGGTGCAAGTAGTCGCAAAGAATCCTTCGATATCTATTTTAATGGTGATAAAGATAAGTGGATCGCGGCCGCCTACACACTAAAAGCTCGGTATGCTCTGGCAAATAAAGATTATGCTGGCGCTTTAGCTGCTGCAGGCAATGGAATATCTTCATCAGCTGGTGATATGATGTATATACCGCGTGGTGATGCTGCCATAAATTCAGGTGATAAAAACCTTTTCTATACCATTATAGCCGGGTCGCGAGCAGGTGATCTTGGAAATGCTGGAAGTTTTCTGTTGGACATACTAGATTCTTCGAATGCTAAATATCGTGGCAATGCTAAAACCAATGAAACGGCAAGGCATGGTTACTATACAATAGATGAATCTTCTGCCTCAGGTAATACGGGTGTGATTGAGCAGTTTGAGTCACAACCCATTGCTACGTATAGCGAAAATCAATTAATTAAAGCTGAAGCATCCGCAAGATCTGGTTTTGCTTCAGGATTAAGTGCCTTAAATAGTTATCGAGCATGGTTATCAGGTGGGGGGCGCCTCAATGCCACTTTTGATGATGCAGACAATTATATGTATGATGCATATGTTGAAGCTGATTTTACAAGTGGTGGCATGGAAAATGCTGATGGCGTGTCAAAGGACAAAGCATTACTTCGTGAAATCATTGAAGAACGGTACGTGTCCGGTTTCGGCTCATATATGCCGTTTAATGATCATCGCCGTCTTCGTGGCGCAGGTGAATCAGATTTAGTTCCTCCGTTTCCTTTGAACACGGTGGGAGCCACTCAGCACGTTGAGCGTATGCAATGGTCTCAAGGTGAACTATCATCGAATGAAAATGCACCTGTAGATCCAGGCTTATATGCTAAGACAGCCGTAAATAAATAGCGACCTCTGCTCTCCAATAGTTGTAGATCGTTAAAAGTAAAAAGCCTTCATTTATTTGGAGGCTTTTTGCTTTATATGATCATAAAATAAAAAAGGCCTACTATGAAAAAATATATAATTCACTTCGTTCTTGTCGTTGGTTTAACGAGCCAATCAATTACGACTGATAAACTGAGTCAATTGGCGTTCCGCAATATTGGACCCTCCGTCACGGGAGGCAGAATTCATGATGTTGAATCGTTACCTGATAATCCTGCAGTTGTTTTTATTGCATCCGCTTCCGGGGGAATCTGGAAATCAAGCAATAAAGGAACTACCTGGAAACCGGTCTTTGATAATCAGGCTGTTTCCACCTTTGGCGATTTGGCAATTTCACCATCTAATCCTAATATACTTTATGCCGGAACCGGGGAGCAGCAAAACCGCCAGAGTACATCCTGGGGTAACGGAGTATATAAATCCACAGACCAAGGTGAAACATGGCGTTCAATCGGATTAGAAAATACCTATCACATTGCCCGTGTTATTATCCATCCCCGAAATCCTAATATTGTATTTGTGGCTGCTTTAGGAAACCTCTGGAAATCCTCTGAAGAACGAGGAGTGTATAAAACGACAAACGGAGGACAGTCATGGAAAAAAATACTGTATATTGATGATGAAACAGGTGTGGTTGATTTGACAATGGATAAAAATGACCCCAATACGGTCTATGCAGCGACTTATCAACGGATGCGGAAAGCATGGGGATTTAATGGCGGAGGGTCTGGCAGCGGCATCTATAAAACCACTGATGGCGGTAAAATATGGAATGAATTAACCGGCGGATTACCTCCTGGAGATAAAGGAAGGATTGGGCTGGCAGCGTCACGAACAAGATCAAATATAATTTATGCTACAATTGAGCATGCTGATTCCAGTGGGTTTTATCGAAGCGGCAACGGTGGGCGTAGCTGGGAAAAAATGAATAAGTTGAATCCACGCCCAATGTACTATAGTCATATCTTTGTTGACCCCAATAATGACGATATTGTTTACATGCTGGCCACTGAATTTTATCGCACGGAAGATAAAGGTAAAACTTTCTATCAAATGCCAACACGTCCAACCTATGATGTGGGTGTGCATAGTGATCATCATACAATATGGATTAACCCATCGAATTCGAATCATTTTTTTCTGGCAGGGGACGCTGGACTTCATGAAAGCTGGGATTATGGGAAATCTTATAATCGTCTAAATAATATTCCCATCGGTCAATTTTACGGAATTGGTGTTGATATGGATATTCCCTATAATATTTACGGTGGCATGCAGGACAATCATTCATGGATGGGTCCAAGTGCAACGAGACATTGGTTGGGAATTTTATCAGATGATTGGAGACAAATAGGCTTTGGGGATGGTATGTATCAGCAACCGGCACCAAATTCGAGCATATTGTATAATGCAACTCAAAATGGCAATATTATTAGAGTTGATAGAAAAACAGGCAATATGCAAGGATTAAAGCCATTTCCGGCAGATCCTGATGAGAAGTATCGTTTTGATTGGGTGACACCCTTAATGATCTCCAAACAGAGCCCAAAACGTATTTATCTAGGTGGTAACCGTTTATTTATTAGTAATGATGGTGGATTATCATGGGATCGAACAAAAGATTTGACAAAAGATATTAACAGAGACTCATTGAAAATTATGGACGTACTTGGAGTAGATACTAAAATTTCACGCAATGATGGAACCTCATCGTATGGAGAAATTATTTCAATGGATGAATCGCCACTTTGGTACAAGATTTTATGGGTAGGAACTGATGATGGAAATCTTCAAGTATCTAGAGATGGTGGAAAACATTGGAATGAGGTCAGCCAAAACATTTATGGTCTGCCTAGTGCTTCATATGTGAGTAGAGTAATATCTTCAAAAAAAGGGAGAGGTACAGCTTACGTAACTTTTGATCGTCATAGAGAAGGTGATTGGTCTCCCTATGTTTTTCGAACAGATGACTATGGACAAACATGGCAAGACCTATCTGATGACTTACCTTCAGGATCTATAAATGTAATCTTAGAACACCCAGATAATGCTAATGTCTTGTTCTTAGGGACTGAGCATGCGGTATTTATATCAATGAATAGTGGTAATGATTGGGTGGAGTTCAATTCAAATCTTCCAACAACTCTTTATGATGATATGGTCATTCATCCAAGAGAGAAAGATCTGGTATTGGGTACACATGGAAGAAGTTTTTGGGTATTAGATGATACAGCACCATTGGCTGAATGGTCTGAATCTTTAGATAGTCCTGTTCATATTTATTCTATTCGTCCAACAACATTGTTTCATTATTGGAAAGATACATCCTATCGAGGACAAGAGGAGTGGACTGGCCCTAATCCTGACTATGGTGCAATTATTAATTTTATTGTCAATTCCAATGAAGGCCAAGCAGTGATTGAAATTAAAAGAAGAAACAAAACAATCAGATCATACCAATTATCGGTTTCTCCTGGTGTGATTAATCGCTTTGTTTGGGATTTAAAACATCCACCACCACCGTTTATCGAAAATAATAAAGAGACAACAGGTTTAATAAAGCCCGACAAGTCTGAATTATTACCAATCCCAGCTCATAGTTTAGATCCGCAAGGACCTCACGTTAGTCCTGGAGTTTATACTGTTATAGTATCAGTTGGTAATAAATCGCATTCACAAACAGTGAGAGTCAATGGTGACCCTAAGCTCAACTTAAGGACCGGTGATTATCGTCAAAGAGAAAAATTTCTAATTGAATTGCATGCCCTTCATAAACAAGCCTTTACACTGAATGAGAAGCTAAAAGAAATGGTAAAGCAATCGAGTAAAACAATGAAAGCTGATGATAAAAAGTTAATAGCTATTAAAGGTCAGCAGAAAAAAGTAAATAACATACGTTCTAGCGCAATGCGCCTAGCTAGAGAACTTCAAGGAGGCGGGGTAAGGCAGGGATCATTTTTTCCACCGACTGACACACATAAAGATAAATTTTCTGAATTATTAAAGAGCTGGAAAGAAATAAAAGGCAGTAAGTATGATCAGGAAATGAATGGGGAATTAATTATAGAAGATATAATAGTTGGCGATGGTGCCAAAGCTGAAAATAATAGTGTTATTACCGTTAATTACACAGGATGGTTGAGAGATGGTACAAAATTTGATTCTTCATTAAACCCAGGGAGAGAACCTTTTCATTTTACTCTTGGTGCAGGCCAAGTTATAAAGGGTTGGGATGAAGGAGTGGCTGGAATGAAAGTAGGCGGTAAAAGAAAATTAACAATACCACCAATTATGGGGTATGGTAATCGAAACATGCGTGTAATTCCACCAAACGCTACTCTAATTTTTGAAGTTGAATTATTAGTTGTAGAATAAATAGAGTTAGAGAACTATAAAATGAGTCAAATGGCACTTCCCAAAAAACTCATAGTAATTTTACTGTGGGGTATATTTAGTTATCTCTTAAGCCAGTTAATAATAGACATCGAAATGACCCAGAAAGGCTTTTTCATACTCTTAGTTTGTGCTGGGTTATGGATGACCGAAATCATACCATTACCTGCAACAGCATTACTTGTCCCTGTTCTTGCATATTTTACTCAAATTCTTGATCCGAAAGCAGCACTATCCCCCTTTTCAAATTCAATTGTGTATCTATTTATGGGTGGATTCACTTTAGCTGCTTTATTAAATAAATATAAAATTGATATTTGGTTAGCAAAAAAAGTAACCACCGCATCCGGTGGACATCTTTGGTGGTCGGTAATTGGATTTTTTGGAGTCACCAGCTTTTTATCTATGTGGATGAGCAATACCTCCACCACGGCCATGATGTTACCCATTGCCATTGCGTTGGTGGGGAAAGAATATCCCAGAATGCGGGCCTATGTCGTTTTAGGTACAGCGTATGCCGCAAATATTGGTGGATTGGCTACTGCGGTGGGTTCGCCACCAAATGGGATTGCTGTTTCTGCATTGGATATCGATTTCTTTACCTGGTTTAAGGTGGGTTTCCCATCAACCATTATGATGTTTCCCCTCGTCATATTAGCTATGTGGGTTGTCATTCGACCTGAAAAGAATGCAATGGTTAACCAACCGGGAGGAAATATAGGTTTCTCTATGGAATGGAATGCCCATGCCAAGGGAAGTGTCGCGTTATTTATTTTTACAGTTTTCTGTTGGATTTTCTCCAGTCAAATCGGACATTTTCTCGGGTTAAAACAGTTTGACCGAATGATTGCCATCGTGATTACAGCCTTGGCACCCATTTTGGGTTTAATTTCCTGGAAAGATTTAGAGAAAAAAATTGAATGGGGCATCCTCATTTTGTTTGGTGGGGGACTATGTCTTTCAGTTGTTTTGGGCGAAACGGGTACCTCGAAATGGCTTGCGACTCAAATGATTCAAACCATTGCCGGTTCTCCCGATTGGGTTGTCGTCATAGCAAGTATTACATTAATGATATTTTTAACAGAACTGGCATCCAATACAGGATCCGCAGCCATTTTAATCCCCGTCATGATGGCATTGTCAAATCAATTTAACCCAGCGATTACTTACGCTTTGGTTTTTGGAGTTGGGGTAGCAGCCACATGTGCCTTTATGCTACCCGTGGCAACGCCACCAAACGCACTGGCATATGGTACAGGAATTATCAATCAGCGACAAATGTTAAGGGCGGGACTTATTCTTAATATTCTTGGCATTATCGTCGTTTTTATTGCAGTCAGTCTTTTCGCATAAACGCCATGATTTATCTAAAAATGATTCCATTTAAATCGATAATTACCATAGGGGTCTTATGGCTGTCCGTACTGATTGGATGTGATGAGCCGAAAGATGAACCAGAAAAAATTGATCCTCCTCCTGTTGACACTGTAAAACAGGATACTTTTCCATCCCTCGGGTACGACGGACCTTATTACCCCGATTCCGTTTATTATGGCAGGGAGAAATATGTTGAATACTACGCGGGGGATTTACCTATAATTCTATCAGCGCCCCACGGCGGCCGGCTTACACCTGATGAAATTCCTGACCGGACTTATGGCACAACTGTAACAGATGATAATACATACGAATTAACCAAGACCGTTATGGATACAATGGTCGCAAGATTTGGCGGTCGACCTCATGTGATCCTCTGTCGATTAAAACGGACAAAATTGGATGCAAACCGCGACAGTGTAGAAGCGGCTCAAGATGATAAATATGCCCTAAGGGCCTGGCAGGAGTATCATCATTATATTGGTGTTGCAAAAATGAAGATTGAGACGGATTATGGGAGTGGTCTATTCTTTGATATGCACGGCCATGGAAAAAATCCCGATGGATTCTATGATCTTAGAAATTGGTTGGGATATTTACTATCTGGAAGTGAATTAGATTTATCAGATGCGGTTTTGAATACCAATAGTTTTAAGAATGAATCCAGCATCCGTGCCCTCGTGGATTCATCGTCCTCTTCATTTATTGAGGTACTGAGAGGGGCAAACAGCTTCGGTGCAATATTAGATAGTATAGGGTTTAAAAGCGTCCCAAGTGTGAATGATCCCGGACCTAATGGTATGCGTTATTTTTCTGGTGGATATAATACGGTCCGCCACGGATCGAAGAACGGAGGAATGATCAGTGCAATTCAAGTGGAGTCCCCTAAACCAGGGATACGGGAGAATCAAACTACATGGTCAAAATTCTCATCAGCGTTCGTGTCAACAATATATATATATTACACAAGACACTTAAAGCGTGACTTGAATAATTAATTTTTCAATATATCATAATATAATTTAGCCGCTGTTGGGGCCATCCCAAAGTTAGAGTGGCCAACTTCCGGTACTGTAACTTTAGTCCATTTAAATTCTGTTCTCAAGGAATCAGCCATCGATTTGGCCTTTGTGTAAAAAGAATTCCCCCTTTCAAAACGGTGCTTCCCCTGGCGCATAGCTTCTTCGGTTTTTCTGAGGGAAGAAGCATTGGGATCTGTATCGTTTTCTCCCAGGAGAATTACTAAATCCAGTTTGAATTTTTCTTTTATGTTTTCTTCCGTCATGGGTGAGTTTTGAAAACCATATGGAAATACCTCGGTAAAATCTGTCATGGTGTACCACCCAGCATTGGCGGCGATAAATATTTTTGCATGCGTTGGTTGGGTAAATAAAGCAAATCGGTGGACAAATTGAGATCCGGCGGAATGTCCATATATCCCATAAGTTTCAACAGTAGAGACCTCATTATCTATTAAAAATTGAAATATGGGTTCAATAAAGGAGAATGTCCATTGGGTGGAATCTATTAATGTGCTTCCTTCATACATCCCGCCCAAGTTATATCCAGCAGATCCAGGATATCGATTAACATCAATTTCTGGACATACAATAAGGAAATTATATTTTCGTGCCGGATCGACCCAATCGATACAATAATCGTACGCATTTCGACTGGCCCCATGCATTACAAACACAATTGGAATATTGTTGATCGTAGAGTCAGCGAGGTATGTATGGACAGTTAAGGGTGCGTTTGATAATGTCGGGTAATTGTTGAATTCAAATTTACTTATTCCCTGAGGAATCAGGGGCGTCGTTTTTACGATTTCCTCTTTAGGCTCCGTAATTGGCTCTGTACATGATAGCATTATGGTTAAGCACCATAACGGTATTAATATTGAAAAAGAAATAAAGTGTAAAATATTTATCATTTTGTTAATTTACTGCTGAATTATCATGGCATAATTGAGAAGATATTGCCAAAATATAAAGTCAAATTACCGAATAAATAATTATATGAATAACACAGAAAAAAGAATTGTCATTTTATGCCACCGCGCATTTAACTATATATATAATAAAACAGGGAATATGCTTATTCGCTATCGTCCTGAAGATGTTGTGGCCGTTATAGATAGAGAAAAGTCAGGTATAATTGCAGAATCAGAATTAGGATACGGTGGCAATATTCCAGTAGTTGAAAATTTTGAAGCATGTAAAATATTTAAACCGGATACATTGGTGCTTGGGAATGCATCTCAGGGTGGATTTATTAGTGATGAATATCGAAAGGAAGTTAAAAATGCCATTATGTCTGGGTGTAACATTATTAGTGGTATGCATCAATTTCTTCAAGATGACCCTGAATTAGCCAATTTGGCGAAGGAATACAATGTAACCTTAACTGATTTGAGACGGCCACCAAAACCACCGAATTTCCCAAAGGGGTCATGGCAGAATCGAACCATTCCAGTGTTGCTCATTGTGGGTACCGATTGTGATACAGGCAAAATGACGACAGGCTGGGAAATTACGCAACGGTTAAAAGAGCGTGGACGAAAAGTAGAATTTATTGGAACAGGCCAAACTGGAATATTGCTCAGTGGTTCCGGCGTACCCGTTGATGCGGTTACGGCTGATTTTATGGCGGGGGAAATAGAGCATGTTATTGATCAATGTCCAGATGACACTGAATTGGTGATTGTAGAAGGACAAGGGTCTTTGACTAATCAATATTATGCTGGCGTTACATTGGGTTTACTTCATGGCGCTATGCCGAACTATATGGTTATGACACACGATCCGGGCCGACCGGAAGATGTTACTAATTTACCTATTTCTTCCATGAAACAGGTCATGGAACTTCATGTGGATTTAATGAAGAATTTTAGAGATTCAAAATTCTTGGGTATTAATCTACTGACATTCAAATTATCTGATGAAGAAGCGACGTCCGAGATTGAGAAAACAGAAAAAGAATATGGGGTTCCCACAACAGATTTAATTAGATTTGGGGATATGAATTTTATGGATGCAATTGAAAAGGAGTTGATATGATGAAACGATATTGTGCCATATTTATACTAACCTTTGTTGGATGCTCATCATCGGGTCCATCTAATGGTGGTGTTTATTTTGAATCATCCCAAAAAGTGCACCATTCTAAAAAGGGAATGGTGGTTACGGGCCATCCTTTGGCGACCAAAGCAGGTGTGGATATTTTGGCGAACGGAGGGAATGCTGTTGATGCAGCAGTTGCTGCAGCTTTTACATTGGCCGTTGTTGAACCATCCATGAATGGTATCGGTGGCCGAAACCAAATATTAATTTATTCTCCAGAAACAGGGTACCATGGGATTGACGGTACCACGGCAGCCCCCCAAGATTATGATTTTGAGAATGCACCCAAAAAACGCTATGGGTATCCCAGTATTGGTATTCCGGGCGTGGTAAAAGGATTAACAAAAGCACAAGCAGATTTTGGTTCATTAGAGCTGAAATCCATTATGAATCCAGCCATTGAGATTGCAAATAAAGGCCATGCGCTCATTGCCGGAGAAGCGATTCGTCAATCCATGGTGAATAAACAATTAAATGAATTCGAAGGGACGCGGCAGCATTTTCTCCAAATGGATGGTTCTCCCATGCTACCAGGACAATGGTTTGTACAAAAAGACTTGGCGAATGTATTGCAAGCAATTGCAGATAATGGTCCTGATGTCTTTTATTCAGGATGGATTGCAGAAAAAATTGTTGCAGATAATCAAGCTAATGGCGGTGTGCTTAGTATGAAAGCGCTGGCCGATTACGAGGCTGAAGTTTCTCATATTGTAACAGGCTCATATAGAGGGTATGATCTTTCGGCACTTTGGATGCCTTCCTTTGGTGCCATAACCATTGAGGCTTTGCATATACTTGAGTCCTTATCTGATGATTTAACAAATAATATGGAATGGGGAGAGGCGGTTTATCACGCCATTGAATCCGCTTATTTAGATCGAAAAAATCAAAAATCATTATTGGATGCCGAAAAACTTACTTCTAAAAAATGGGCAGAGAAGCGAGCGGCTGAAATACACAATGAACAAGCATTTGAAGATTGGGATGATTTACCTGAATCTTTTACAGCACCCATGGGGCATACAACACACTTAACTGTGGTGGATAAAAATGGAATGGTTGTTTCCCTTACTCAAACAGTAGGTACGATCATGGGATCTAAAGTTGTTACACCGGGATTGGGATTTGTCTATGCTCAAACATTGGGGGGGTATTTGGGGGAAGTAAAACCCGGTCAAAGAGCAGCATCTCATATTTCACCCATAATTGTATCAAAAGATGGTTCACCCATTTTAGCATTAGGGGCGGCGGGTGGTGCCAAAATTCCATCTGCAATTGTAGCCGTAATTAGTCGGGTTATTGATCAGAATCATTCTTTGGATAAAGCCATGGCACTCCCGAGAGTCTATCCACAAAAAGAGGGTATTGATTTGGAATGGACGGGTACAGATGCATGGTCAAAGGCCGATAGTACATATTTTATTAATATGGGGCATATCGTATCGATTCAAAGAGGGAAAGGAAGATTTGGTCGTGTGCATGCTGTGCAAAAAAATAGTAAAACGGGAGAGTGGATTGGCGTGGCTGACCCCGATTGGGAAGGGAGTGCGGGCGCACCAAATTAAATGATGAAATTATCTTTTACCACTTTTAGAGTTAATTGTACCCATCCATTTGGGATTTCCAGAAGTTCGCACGATTATTATGATATTGTTTATGTGTATCTTGAAGGAGAGGGGATTGTGGGTCGTGGAGAAGCAGCGCCTTCTGCTCGGTATAATGAATTTTCGAAAGATATAATAAATATACTCGAATGCGGAATCTCTTTACCGGATTCCATGACTGAACCGGTTGAATTTTCAAATCATGTTTTGCCCCAATCCAAAGGAATTAAATCATTAGAAGTGGCTTTGTCTATGGCCATCTTAGATTGGTGGTGTCAAAGAGAAGGTATTTCTCTATGTGAATATTTTGGTGCGAATCCTGAAAAGATGCCAAAGACATCTTTTACAATTTCTATTGGAGATATGGATCTTATCCCTGAGAAAGTTGCTGAAGCAGCACCTTACCATATTCTAAAAATAAAATTGGGGATGGGTGAGAAAGAGGATAAGGCTATTATGAATGCAATCCGGGCGGAAACAGATACATTAATCCGTGTAGATGCGAATGAAGGTTGGGATCTCGAAACCGGTATCAAAATGTGCCATTGGCTGTCGGAACGTAATGTAGAGTTTGTTGAGCAACCGTTCAAATCTACAAATTTAAAAGATACGGCTACTTTAAGGAAACAATCGCCCCTTCCTTTGGTAGCGGATGAAAACAGTCTGAATTCCAGCGATATACCCGGAATACACGGTATTTTTGATGGGATCAATATTAAATTGATGAAGTGTGGAAATCTATTCGAAGCACAGAAAATGGTTACGATGGCGCGGGAAAGGAATATGACCATCATGCTGGGATGTATGATTGAATCTTCAGTCGGAATAACGGCAGCAGCCCATTTATCACCTTTAGTGGATTATGCTGATTTAGATGGGAACCTTCTCATAAATAACGATCCGTATACAGGTGTTTTAGTTGAAAATGGGAAATTGGTCTTACCCCAAAGGAATGGTCTGGGCGTTTCATTAAATTCCGATCAGAATCATTTAAAGTAATATGAAAATACTGGGCATAGAACATATTGGAATTGCGGTGAATAGCATTGATAAGGATGCACCCTTCTGGAAACACATACTTAATTTGCCCCATCGTGGGACGGAAGTGGTGGAGAACCAAGGGGTGACGACTGATATATATGATACAGGGCGTGGAAAAGTTGAATTATTAGAAGCCATGGGTTCAGATACGCCACTCGGGAAATTCTTAGAAAAAAGAGGCGCTGGAATGCATCATGTATGTTTTGAAGTAGATAATATAACTAATGCAATAAAAGAACTTAAAGAGTTTAACATTCAAGTATTATCGAATGAACCAACCATGGGTGCCGAAGAGTATAAAGTGGTTTTTATTCATCCGAAAAGCACAGGTGGTGTCTTGGTAGAATTGGCCGAAAAGTCTTAACCTTTTTCCATCTCATTTACTGTATCTAATATATAATCCCAACTTTTCTTTAAATGGTCCAAGGTGGTAGAAGTTTGCCCCACAGAAAAGCGAATGATATATTGGCCATTTAATTTGGTGTGGGTGAGATATATTTTTCCACTTTCATTAAGTGAATTGACCAGATTTTCGTTGAATTCATTTCCGTTTTGATGACGGAAACAAATGAGGTTAAGTGGCACAGGTGCTACAATCTCAAATCGTTCATCGGCTTCGATCCATGATTTTAATTTCTGTGTGTTTTCTACATGTACTCTAATGAACGCCTGCAATCCTTCCACACCATAATAATTAATCACATGCCACAATTTGAGGGCACGAAACCGTCGACCGAGAGGAATTCCCCAATCACGATAGTCAATCACCGTTTTAGAATCAGTAGCTTTGTTCTTCAAGTATTCCGGTAAAATGGATAAAGAATCAATTAATACTTTTCTATTGGCTACATAAAAGACATTGCAGTCAAAATTGGTTAACATCCATTTATGTGGATTAAAAGTGTAACTGTCGGCAAAATTCAACCCATCATTAATAAATCTAAATTCTGGGCATAGTGCCGCGGGTCCTGCCATGGCTGCATCCACGTGTAGCCAAATACCATATTCCGTGCAAATATTCCCGATTTCCTTCAGTGGATCCATCGCTGTGCTGGACGTGGTACCCACTGTAGCACACACAAATGTAGGTATCAATCCTTGCGCCAAATCATTTTCAATTAATTCTTTCAGATGTTTTGGATCCATAGCAAAAGTACTATCTACATTCACTAATCGAAGATTGTTTTTACCCATTCCTGCAACCTTGACGGCCTTTTCTATGGAGGAGTGCGCCTGTTGTGAGGTATAGACCGTTAACTGCCTATTTGAGCCATTTAAATTTGTATCCCCATGAGACGTGCGTTCTCGAGCGGCAATTAGGGCGACCAAGCTGGAACTGGATGCTGCATCCTGGAGAACACCTCCACCGGTAGCAGTGGATTTAAACTTTTTGGGTAAATCCATCATATCCACGAGCCAATCTAATACATGGGTTTCAACCTCAGTGCAAGCTGGACTGGACGCCCAAATCATACCCTGAATACCCAAACCAGTTGATATGAGGTCTCCAAGAATTGCGGGCCCACTGGTGGCACAGGGGAAAAAAGCATGAAAATTTGGTGATTGCCAATGGGTAATACCGGGCATCATTTTATCCATGTCAGATAAAATATCTCCGTAATCACGTCCTTTTAGAGGTGCAGATTCGGGAAGGTTGGAACGAATTTCTCCCGGCTTTACCTGGGAAAGGACAGGGTATTGCTCAATTTGATCATAATAATCGGCAATCCAGTCGATAACTTTTTTGCCTTGTTTCCGAAATTCATCGGTGCTCATGTGTTGGTTTGAATGCTTACTCATTTTATTCCTTAAAGAATATGTTTTTTATTCAGGTCAAATTTATATTCAACCATGGTTACACTGAAAGAAATTGAATTAGCCCATGATCGCATCCGTTCTTTTATTCATCGGACACCCATTTTAACCAACAAAAGCTTGAATGAATTGAGTGGAGCCAGTCTCTATTTTAAATGTGAAAATTTCCAAAAAGTAGGCGCATTTAAAATCCGCGGTGCCACCAATACGGTGGAACAGCTTACCCAAGCAGATATAGAGAAAGGTGTGGTAACCACATCCTCCGGGAATCATGGTGCAGCATTGTCTATGGCAGTGACAAGAAGAGGGGGAAAAACCAAAGTGGTAATGCCCAACAATACACCGAAGATTAAAGTTAACAATGTTGAGCGGAATGGGGGCGAAGTAGTGTGGTGCGAACCGGATCAACCATCCCGTGAAAAAGTTTTAGCCGATCTTGTAGAAAACACCGGTGCCATTGTTGTTCATCCGTACAATGATGAGCGCATTGTGGCCGGACAGGGAACATGTGCTAAGGAGTTAATGGAAGACGAGCCCAATCTGGATATGATTGTTTGTCCCGTCAGCGGCGGCGGATTGTTGAGTGGCACTTTATTGGCAGCGAAAGCAATGAAGCCGGAGATAGTGGTGTATGGGGCAGAACCATCAGAAGCGAATGATGCCTTTCGATCCTTGCAAAAAGGGGAAATTGTTGCTAACGAAACCATTGATACGATCTGTGATGGACTGCGAGCTCAGATTGGTACCATTCCTTTTCCAATTATTCAAAAATATGTGGATGGTATCATTACCGTAACCGAAACAGAGATTATTGAAGCAATGAAGATGGTATGGGAGCGTATGAAGATAATCGCCGAACCATCCAGTGTGATCACCCTTGGGGCTTTGTTAAAAAGTAAAGATAAGTTTTTCGGGAAGAAAGTTGGATTAATTCTCTCTGGTGGGAATGTGGATTTAAATCAATTACCTTGGTAAAAAAATGAATTATCGATTTGTTGTTTTTTTCTGTTTAGTTGTAAATATATCATCCCAAACTCAAGTTGTGGTTCAGGAGGTCATGTTTATGGATGCGCCTTATGTGGGAGAAATAACTACCACGACCACGAAATATGCCTCTAATGGATTATTCCGACAGGAGGCATCCATTGATGTGGACAGATTTCTGATTCGTATGGCTATGGGTGGAAATAAATCCGTGGGAAGTATACTAAATGGTAAAACCAAATTACGATTTGTTTATAATGCCAAAGATGAAGAATACGCCATGGAAACATTTGAAGCCATTCGTGAGAATGATGGGAAGCCCACATTAAAATCTAGTATGGGTAGAATGAATATGGGAGGTGGCTCTAGAGAAGGGCAGGAAAATAACAATTCAGATGAAGAAGAGGAAAAACCCGAATACGATCGTACCATTTCTGAATCAATGGAGCATGTTGTTGGATTTGATGCACGAAAGGTAACTACAAAGATAAAAAGTAACGATGGGCTTATGTTATTTGAAGAATGGTTCACCATCGATACAACTTTATTTCATTTTGTATCAAAAGTGGAGGTAGATCTAGTCAAATCTTATGGAGGGGAGAAACAAAATACCCCAAGGAGTTTCTCTGAATCTATGTTAACCATCGCAGAACAAGAATTTGAGTCCGTGCCCGGGCGCATGGTGAAATATACCATGGAAATGAAGGATGAAGATGATGATGGATTTAAGATGGTTTGGGAATTGAAATCGATTACAGAAGTACCATATAAAGCAACTGATTTTGAGATTTATAATTCATTTAAAAAGGTGGATGAATTAGATTGATAAGCCTTTGATCAAGAGTGGTTTATTTCATTGCTTTTATCCATTTTCGCACCAATGCAACCCCTTCTTTATGGACTAATTTTCTTCCCAATTCGGGCATCATTATTCCCGGATCGGTGGATTCCATGCGATAAATCATTATGGATTCTTCTGGCATTCCCGGAACGATGGTATGTTTAAATTTTCCCGCACCCAACCCCGCTGCGATGGGTGGTTTATAGACACCTAATTTTGTGGGGTCTGTTTCTTCAATATTCAAAAATAATCCGGATGTTTCTCCCGGGGCACCCAATCGGTGACAATGAGCACAATTTATGTCAATCCATGCTCGGGCGCGTTCGTCTATTGATCCATCGATTGGATCATCATAATTGGAGGTATGGGGTAAAGTAGTTAAATCCGGCAAATCCTTGATCATATCTAAGGATGTCCATTTCTTCAATTGGTTCGCCTTACCATCTTTATACACAAAATCATGGTTGAGTAAGCGGGCTTTAGGTCCAATGGGAATCATACGGTTTTGATTTACATGACATCCTTTGCACTGGTTGAAATTGGGGACGAGATATTCAAATTTGGTTTCCCCACCATTTTTATCAATGAAGGAAGCATCCATTCTTTCGCCGGCAATCTCCAAGATAGCTTCTGTTTGTTTTTCGTTCCACACATAAGGAAAGCCCAACCAACCCTCGGGAGTATGAATCAAAAGGCGTGTTTCCATAAGCCGAATATTGTCTTTTGGCTTTCGAAAATCAGCAGGATAGTAAAATGTTTTTATCAGAATCGTTTCACGAGGGAAGTCAAACGATCCATCTAGTTTATAGGACAATTGTTCATCATTTGGTAAAACGATAAATCTGGATTTCAGGGCATAATCAGAAAATAACTGAGCGGAAACACCATAGGGGAGAACACCATCACGTGGAATATGATCCGCCATATTGCCGATAAAAAATCCATAATCAGATAATTTTGGTTTGGCATATTTGAGAGGACTCTCCCCTAGCGTAATAGATAAAAGGAGAATGAATCCTATGAAAGATTTCCCCAAAATCTTATTCATTATTTTAATGTAGAAAGGTGGGGAATGCCGCAATCGTGGGGAGAAGGATCTTCAGAAAAATTTGATAGAAATGGAGAATACCATTTTTCAAAATTATGTTCAATATCCAAATTAGTAAAATCGGCGCGAAAATTATTCTGAATACATAGACCTTCTGCTACATCCGGATCCTGCATACCGTCATAAATAATATCCGGTGTATTGCGGCCATATTTTATCGCCATGAGTTGGCCAATTTCATAATCCAGGGTGGGAAATCCAACTTCACGTTCATATACATTATTATAGATATGAATATCCGAGGTGTATGGATTATATATACTATCGGTAAAGGCCTCTTCAGTAATGAAATAGCTCACAATACCGGTACCAATACTTTTGTTCTTTTGAATCGTATTTTCATAGATATGCACATCGTTTGCGGCCAAAACCATTACACCGGTACCCGGTAGTACTTTACTCACGATATTTCCTGGCGGAGCAAAGTTGTCTAAATTATTGTTTCGCACAATATTGTGATAAACGCGGATGTTCCCCCCTTTTTTCTGGACCAAATCGGGTAAGTCAAAAACGAGAATGCCTCCCGTATTATCATAAGTATGATTAGCATAAACCAACGCATTGAAGGAATTTTCAATTTCAATGCCTGCCACGTTATGATATGCGGTAGAATGTCGGACTATAATATCATTTGATTGCCCCACATATATGCCCGCATCAGAGGCGCCAATGGCCACTGAATATTCGATAAGCACATTTGTACATTGAACGGGGTAGAGTCCATAGGCCCCATTTGTTGGTTTGGGTCCACCGGTCCATTCTGTTTTGACGGAACGAAATACGATACCATCCACATATTGTACTTTTATGGCGTCCCCTTTCGAATCTTGTACGGTGAATTTTTCTAATACAATATTTTTACAATTTGTTATACTTAATCCCTGGGCGCCATCCGTTTGTCCAGAAAAGGAAAGGATAGATTTATCCATATCGAAACCACGAATTACAAGGTTTTCTTTTCCTTCAATGGAGAGTGTACCTCTGATTTGATGCACTCCTTCTGGAATCGTGATTGTATCTCCCGGTTCGGCTAAAATAAATTGGGTTTGGAGGTCTTTTTCAATATTGCCTGAAAACAGAGTGGAAATAAAGAAGAGTGTTATACTTGCGGTTTTTACTGACTGATTCATCAATGGAAAATAAGTAGAAATCAATTACTGTTTAAGAAAATTTCCATTATAAATATGATCTTTTTGTGCCGATTTTTTGGTAAATATTCCAGAATCAAAGTTTTGGAAAGTAAGATAAAATATCTCCTTATCGAATCCACTTAAAATAAGTTCCGCCTTGTTTGTGCTTTTTTTAGTATATAGGTAAAGGTTTGTATGGGGCGCCATGGGGTTCTTATGTTTTTGTTCAAAATCATATTGACCATTTTCTTTGATTGTTATTAAAAATAGAATGCCCCTTTTCACGGGTTTTTCCTGAGTTTGAATAAAAAAACGATAAACTCCATCGGGCAATATCAGTGGCGAAAGATCTTGATTCTTACTATTGCCGATACCATAAACATATTTCAATGCCTGATCAAATGAATCAGCTTTATCATTTGTGCGTTTTAAAATCTCGAACTCACCGGATCTATATGGCGGAGCATTCCATTTATAATACCCAAAGTTTGGATTATTAAAATTAAAAGATACTCTTATATACGGATTAGCGCCATTATTAAACACAACTTCTCCGTGTGTACCGTCAATTTTCTTATAAAGGTATTTTCCTTGATTTAGTAATTCGCCGTTACTGTTTCGGTACTCATACAAACCATTCTCGTAATATTCGACGATATTTCCATCAGATAATTCGGTCAGTAAATTTGATATAGAATCAGGAGCAAAATTGTCCTGATCACTACTTGATTTAGTGCTAGTACATCCTAAAATATATAGACTTAATAAATTAAGGGTGATTAAAAAGCCGAATGATTTATTTAATCTATTAATCATCGATAAATTCTCTATAGATAATAATGACAACAGTAACATAAATCAAGCAAAACAGAATCCGGAAAGTGCCGATCCACCCGAGGGTTTATTTCTTTAATAATGAAGAAGAGTAGGTGATTGTTAATGTATATATTATTCCACACCCCGACTATGAAGGTAGCTATTGTAATTGCTATTATATTCCAAAACTTTATCCGGCATAATCTCGATAATGCGCGTAGCCAATGTGGAGACAAACTCTCGATCGTGGCTCACAAAAATAAGTGTACCAGGATAACTATCTAATGCACCATTCAGAGATTCTATGGATTCCATATCCAAGTGATTTGTGGGTTCATCCATGATGATGACATTAGGCCTTTGAAGAATTAGCTTTCCAAATAACATACGCCTTTGTTCACCACCGGAAATCACGTTCACCGGTTTACTAATATCATTTTGAGAAAATAACAATCGCCCCAAGGTTCCTCGAATGACCTGCATGTCATCTTCATCGTTTTTCCATTGACTCATCCAGTCAATCAGAGACATATTGGAATCGAAGTCTGAACTATGGTTTTGGGCGAAGTAACCAATTTTTGCATTGTCTGACCACTTTATATCGCCACTATCGGGCGTAAGACTATTGACTAAACATTCCAATAATGTGGTTTTCCCAATTCCATTCGGCCCGATAATAGCCACACGTTCGCCTGTCTCAATCAATAAGTTAAATTGTTTGAAAAGGGATATGTTGTCGTATCCTTTGGTAAAGTCTTTTACCTCTAATGCGGTATTGAATAGTTTTTTTTCTTGGTTAAATCGAATGAAAGGATAGACGCGACTGGAATTTTTAATATCATCTAATTTTATTTTAGAAATTTGATTTGCACGAGATGTGGCTTGTTTTGCTTTAGAGGCGTTGGCAGAAAATCGTTTAACAAATGATTGGAGTTCAGCGATTTGCGCTTTTTTTTTTGCATTGTCTTGGACCAATCTCTCACGTGCCATAGTAGATGCGGTCATAAAGTCGTCATAATTTCCGGGGTAAATGCGAAGTTCGCCATAGTCCAAATCCGCCATATGGGTACAAACACTATTAAGAAAATGGCGATCATGAGAAATAATAATCATGGTGCTGTTTTTTCGTGTTAAAATAGTCTCTAACCAGCGAATAGTATTGATATCTAAGTTATTGGTGGGCTCATCTAAAAGCAAAATATCTGGATCAGCAAATAGTGCCTGGGCAAGTAGTACACGCAACTTCCAGCCGGGTGCGATAGCACTCATAAGACCTTCATGTTGTTCTAAGGGAATTCCCACACCTAATAGTAAATCCCCAGCGCGGGATTCGGCCGTATATCCATCCATTTCGGCGAATTCCATTTCCAAATCACCCACTCTCATCCCATCTTCTTCACTCATATCCGGAAGGGCATAGATACGTTCTCGTTCCTGTTTAATTTCCCATAATTTTCCATGGCCCATTATAACACAATCAATAACCGTCATTTCTTCATAAGCAAATTGATCTTGGTTCAATTTTCCAACCCGATCATTTTTATCGATAGTCACATTGCCGGTTGTTGCATCTTGCTCGCCGGAGAGAATCTTCATCAATGTTGATTTACCGGAACCATTTGCTCCGATAAGTCCATATCGGTTTCCTTTGCCAAATGTGATGGATATATTTTCAAATAATGGTTTTTCGCCAAATTGGATTGAAATGTTTGCAGTTGAGATCACTAAAAACTCCGAATTTATGGGTAAAAAATGTGTTAATCCGTTAATGAATCGAATCGAATAAACCTCAATTAAGGGCGCGAATATATTACACGTGGGTTTTATTTTCACATTCAATAAATATATATTCTAAATCTAATGGAGATAAGTTGAAACGATAATTTAGTTTATAATGAGAACGTGGATAAATTCCATCAAGATTCAGATTCAAAGAATCTCTAAAATGATGAAAAATATAATTAAACAAATCCCCACCAAGCCCGGTGTTTACTTTTTCAAAAACGAATCCGGAGAGATCATTTATATTGGAAAAGCCAAACAATTAAGGAATCGGGTTCGATCTTATTTTCAAAAAAGTAAACATCAATCGGCCAAAAATATATCCATGATTAAACGGATTACCGATGTGGAATGGCTCGTGGTTCGCAGTGAAGTTGAAGCGCTCTTGACGGAAGCGAATTTGATTAAAAAACATCAGCCCCATTATAATGTGAGTCTTAAGGATGATAAAACTTTCCCTTATATACGAATTACCAAAGAACCATATCCTCGGGTGTTTATCACCCGAAATATTATACGAGATGGATCTAAATATTTTGGTCCATATACAGATGTAATGCATCTGCGGCGGTCGTTAAAGGCGGTCCATAAAATATTTCCGGTTCGAAGTTGTGATTATTTAATTAACGAGGAATCCATTGCCGCGAAGAAGGTAAGCCTTTGCCTGGATTATCATATTAAAAAATGTAAGGGTCCCTGCGAGGGAATGGAGTCTGAAAACAATTATAATGAAATGATAAAACAGGTGATTCAGTTTTTGCATGGACGAACAAAAGAGACGGAAACGTATATCCAAGTCCATATGGAGAAGGCATCAAAAGAAATGCGTTTTGAAGATGCGGGGATGTACCGGGATCAACTTCATGCCATTGGGAGATTTAAAGATCGACAGAGAAAAGTATCTGCAGACTTTGAAGATCGGGATGTTTTTGCCTTAGCGAAAGAAGGAGACTCTGGTATTGCTGTTGTTGTACGCATTAGAAATGGTCGAATTACCAGTCGTGAGAAAATGTCCCTTCGGAATCTTGATGAAACAGATGCTATTATCATGAAAACCATTGTGTCTCGTTTTTATTTAGAAACTGATTTTGTTCCAAAGGAGATATCTCTGCATCTTGCGCCAGAAAACCAAGATGAGTTAGTTTCTTGGCTCAAAGAAAAACGAAATGGAGCGATCCATCTTTCTGTGCCCAAAAAAGGTGAAAAAGCGAAGGAAGTGCGCTTGGCGTTTCAGAATGCAAAGTTGCTTTTGGGCGAATGGATGATTAATCGGAAGAAGCGTCGGGAGTTGGTCCCTAAAATGATTAGCCAGCTTCAAGATGATTTGCAAATGAAAGTGCCGCCGCGACGGATCGAAGCATTTGATATTTCCCATCTGGGTGGCACGAATACGGTGGCATCCATGGTTTGTTATATCGATGGAAAACCTAGAAAAGGTGAATACCGAAAATTCAAAGTAAAAACAGTGGAGGGAATCGATGATTTTGCTTCTATGCGAGAAATTGTATTCCGGCGCTATAAAAGAGTTAAAGAAGAGGGAACAGGCTTGCCTGACCTGATTTTGATTGATGGGGGAAAAGGGCAACTTTCTATGGCTGTATCAGCTCTTCGGGAATTGGGTTTGGACTATTTACCCATAATTGGGTTGGCGAAACGCCTTGAAGAAGTATTCGTACCAGGGCAATTTGATGCTCAATCTATTCATAAACAAAGTCCGGGATTGATCTTATTGCGACGAATTCGGGATGAAGCACACCGTTTCGCCATTACGTACCAAAAACAAAAACGAACCGATTCTGTCACCAAATCCATATTTCATGAATTGCCGGGAATGGGGGAGAAACGTGTGCAAAAATTATTGTCGAAATATTCGGATGTAAAAACAATCGCACAATTAGATCCAAACAATATTAAACAGACATTGGGATTTCCAGATTTGATTGCTAAATCTATAATAGAATTGGCAAAAGAGTCTGTATCCAGTTAAGATTGTATTATTGAAGTAGTATGAACGCTACACTGTAGACAATGAAGCCTCACCAAGCGTGGGGCTTTTTTGTTTATTAAATATTAAATCCGTTATCCTTCATCCAATCATCTGACACAAATTTACCAAGATAATTGCGGATGCCATCGGCAAGGATACAAAGACATTTTTGTCCTGAGTTTAATGATTTTGCCGCTTGAAGGGCTGCCCAGACCACGGTCCCACTGGAACCGCCGCAGAGAAGGCCCTCTTCTTTTATAAGCCGCCGGGCCAAATCGAAAGAATCCTGATCATTAATCTTTACATATTGATCTACCAGAGAATTGTCCAATACATCAGGGAAGAAGTCATAACCGATACCTTCTACATGGTAAGGATAAATTTCGTCGCCGCCACCGATTATAGAACCGTAAGGGTCGGCGCCTATAATTCGAATATTGGGATTCTTTTCTTTCAGTTTTTTCGCAATCCCTGTTATGGTTCCTCCAGTGCCCACACCCACCACAATCATATCCAAATCAGTACCGAAATCATTCCATATCTCTTCCGCAGTTCCCTCATAATGGGCATCAGGGTTATCGGGGTTTTCATATTGATCCAAAATATGTGAATTGGGGATTTCTTTTTGCATTCTCTTGGCTACTTCTATTAATCCATCAGGATCGTCATGCGCCGCTTCGTTGGGTGTGCGAACTACTTCTGTGCCTAATGCTTGAAGGGTGTATTCCTTTTCCATACTCATTTTTTCCGGCATGACTATAATCATCCGATATCCTTTTACTGCAGCTGCGAGAGCGAGGCCAATTCCTGTATTACCAGATGTGGGTTCGATTAATGTATCTCCCGGTTTTATTCGTCCGGACTTTTCCGCATTTTCCACCATTCTTCGTCCGATTCGGTCTTTAAGAGATCCGCCTGCATTAAAAAATTCGCATTTGGCATATAGTTCACAATTCAAATCCTTGCCGATAGAATTAAGTTTCACAACAGGCGTGTTTCCAATGGTGCCTAAAATATTTTCTAAAATCATGTGTTTTCTTTCATTAAATCAATTCCAGTGGGTAATTTTAAGTTCCGAAATTAACCTAATTAAATTGGAGTTATGGTAATGAACTTATTGGATGGAAAAATTTGTATCATCACAGGTGGCGGTCGCGGGATTGGATATGCCACTGCTGTTAAATTTGCAGAAGAAGGTGCAAAGGTGGTGATCGCAGAGTTTGATGAAAAAACCGGCCAGAAAGCAGCCGATGATGTGGGCGGTATTTTTATCCAAACGAATGTGGCAGACAACTCCAGTGTGAATTCACTTTTTGAAAAGGTATTGACTGAATATGGTTGTGTTGATGTTTTGGTGAATAATGCGGGTATTCTTATGGATGGTACCTTGGTGAAAATGGAAGAAGACCAATTCGACGCAGTCATTAATGTCAATTTAAAAGGCGTATATCTTTGCGGGCGTGGTGCTGCGACTATTATGAAAGAGCAGGGGAGCGGCGTAATTTTAAATGCATCTTCTGTGGTTGCTCATAATGGAAATTATGGTCAAACGAATTATGTGGCAACGAAAGCGGGTGTGATTGGTATGACAAAAGTATGGGCACGTGAATTGGGCAAGGATGGTATTCGGGTCAATGCGATCGCTCCGGGATTTATTACGACAGAGATGACGGCACAAATGCCGGAAAAAATAATTAAAATGATGAGAGAAAAGGTGCCGGTTAAACGGTGGGGTGAACCGGAAGATGTGGCCAATGCCTATTGTTTTCTCGCCAGTGACGAAGCATCCTCTATCAGTGGTATGGTTTTGAATGTGGACGGAGGTGTTGTTGTTTAATGTCTGAAATTTTAATAATCTCGGCTACTTCGGATAAAAATTTGGAACTGGCGAATGAGCTCCAGTCATTGTTGAAAGCAATGGGAACAGATAGTGGTCTTGTGGTATTAGACAAATTGAATTTGCCATTATACAGTGATAAAGCGGATATTGAATCAGGAGTTGTAGAAGAAATAATAGAGAAGATGAAACATGCTTCCGGGTTTATTTTTTGTGCGCCGGAATACAATGGGAGTGTGCCGCCGGTTCTATCGAATGCTATTACGTGGATTTCCGTCAAATCCAAAAATTGGAGGGATGCATTTAATGGAAAATTTGCAGTTATCGGTACCCATAGCGGTGGCGATGCTTTTCGATTTTTGACTGCTTTTCGTAGTCAGTTAGAATATATGGGGACGAATGTGTTGGCTCGCACTATTTCTATTACAAAAGAAAAACCCCTGAATGAAGACTCTGTAAAGAGAATCCTTCAGGGGTTAGTTGACTTGGTATAAATATGGTAGGGGAAGCAATAATGCTTCCCCTACTTTTTGTATTTAACCTATCTTGATTTGATGAATGTCTGGTTTTACTTCTTCTGCTTTTGGAATTGTAATCGTTAATGATCCATTTTTGAATTTGGCATTAATATTCTCCACCAATACATTTTCCGGTAAGTTGAAACTCCGGCTAAAAGATCCGGTTCTACGTTCGCGAATTCTATAAGAACCATCATTAGATTCTAAATCAGAATCACGATTTGCACTAAGTGTTAATACACTTTCTTCTGCTTTTAAACTCACATCCTTTTTATCAAATCCTGGGAAATCTGCTGTCATAATGAATGCTTTGTCGTTTTCATTAACATCAACAGCGATTGTGTTTGATTTGTTTGAGGGCATGCCATTCCAACCATCATTAAAGATATTGTTAAGCATTCGATCAAAATCGGTTGTGATTGATCGTGTGGGTGTCCATTTTACTAAAGTCATTATTGACTCCTTTTGTTTATTGTATTAAAAATATTTCACTCAATACAACTCAATCTTCATGCCAAAATTTATGTTTTGCCTATTTTACAGATTGGAGTGTCTATATGACATTCACGTATGGCAAGATGGCGTGGGCATCTGAAAAGTAGTCTCATAATAAAGGATTATTGGTTCTCATTTTATTATTGAAGTAATATTGTTCCCCACGATTAAAGGATAAAAAGTTAATATCATGTCAAAACTCGCAATACACGGCGGTGATCCTGTACGGACCAAACCATTCCCGGAATGGCCTCGCCCAACATCTGAACTGAAGGATGCAATTATATCCACCTTGGAGAATGAAGGATGGGGAGTAGGCAGTAAAGCAATCAGTAGATTCGAAGAAAGATTTGCTGATTTTCATGATTCAAAATATTGCATTAGCACTAGTTCTGGAACCACCGCCCTTTGGGTTGCATTAAAAGCTGCCGGTGTTAAAGCCGGCGATGAAGTGATCGTGCCACCTTATACTTTTATTGCCACAGCATCTGCAGTGCTCATGGCCAATGCAGTGCCCATTTTTGTAGATATTGATAAAAATACATTTAATATTGATCCTGATTTAATCGAAGATGCCATCACGGAAAAAACAAAGGTGATCATGCCGGTTCATATTGCAGGGAATCCGGCGGATATGGATCGCATTTTATCTATTGGGAAAAAACATAATATTTCAATTATCGAGGATGCGGCTCAAGCACATGGTGCTGAATGGCATGGGACCAAAGTTGGCGCACTTGGCACTGGTGGAATCATCAGTTTTCAAACATCTAAAAATATGTCAGCTGGTGAAGGAGGTGCAATCGTTTCTAATGATGAAACCTTTTATGATATTTGCTTTGCCTATCATAATTGTGGCAGAACAAAGGGCGGTGCCTTTTATGAGCATCAATTCTTAGGCGGCAACTTTCGGCTAAATGCCATGGCTTCCAGCATGCTTATTCCCCAGATTAACACTATTCAAGGAGATATGGTACTCCGGGATAGGAATCGGGAGAAATTAGATACAGTCTTAAGGCAAATTGACGGTATCTCCATTAACGGTACCTACGATGGTACAACTCGCCAAGCAAATCATATTTATTTAGTGCGGTATAATGCAGATAGTTTTAATGGTATTCCCCGAGAAAAATTTTATAAAGCCATGCAGGCGGAGGGAGTATATACTTATATGGGGTATACCCCATTGTATCGCGAAAAATTATTTGTAACGGATGGTAAAGAATACCCATGGCTGAAGAATTATGATTTTGCTTCTATGAAAATGCCTGTAACAGAAAGGTTGGCTGATAAAGAAGCAGTCTGGCTGAAACAGAACCATCTTTTGGGGGATGATAATGACACTCAGGATATTATTGATGCTTTTGAAAAAGTGACCACTGCCTTGAAAAATAAACCGGAATTATTTGAAGGCTAGGAGACAAGATCTCTAAATAGATTATCATAAATCGGCGCCATTGTATACCAATCAAATGGTTGAGCGATTTGACTGAATTGATTATTTCTTTTTTCATCTATATTTGAAATGCATTCTTTTAATTTTTCTAATAAATCCGTTTTATCCCTATAAATATGATCTTTGTGGAATTTCTCAGGAAGTAGCTCCGGGTATGTAAGCCTGTCTGGAAGCAGGGGATATGTATTACAGTATAACGCTTCCATAATGCTAATGCCAAAAAAGTCCTGAATATTGGTAACAGGAATTATATCAGCTTTCCAAAGCCATTGGGCATACTCAGAAAATGATTCACAGTATCCGAAATAAATAATGTTATTTTTTAACTTATCTCGGGCAATATCAAAAATAGATGGTGTACTTTTAAAATTTTCACCTAATACTGCGACTCTGAAATCGATGCCATCTTCTTTTAATCGGAAGAGGGTTTCAAAAAACAATTCGGGATTTTTATCATATTCCCAACGGTGGTTCCAAAGAATGAGAGGGGGGCCATCATAATGGGACAGCTGTGCATCAAATCGGTTTAAATCAAGGCCCAAGTGAAGAGTCTTACTTTTTTCCTGTATTTTTCGAATCGAATCCAGTTCATTGTGATCAGGAAAATGCTTAAGTAACATCGTTGCTTCCTGGATAAAAGAATCCAAATGATATTGGGAGTTGAATAATACATTATCTGACGTTAATGCGGAAGTGAAATTAATGAATCCATAGTGTTTATTGCGATTTTCCTTCACATCTCGATCTGTTGGTGACCATGGATAGGATAACTGGTTTTCATGAAAATATACAGCAGTGGGAATTGAAGCTGTCTTTTTTCGAGTCAAACTCAAAAATGTTGAGAAGTCTAACATATCTGTTGCCAAAATAAGATCGGGTTTTAAACCGGATTTATTAAATTGATTCGCTAAAGATATGGCGCCACCATGCATGCGCCATTTCCAAAATTGACCCTTCATGGACAAAATGTCAATGGTATGGCCGCTTTGTTGTTGATAACCCAAAGCCCAATATTTGTGTGATCCGGTAAAGTAGGCCTCTAAAAGTAAAATTTTCATTATATAACTTACGGTTGGACTTTTAGATAATTCATCTTTTTACAAAGAGGACATTCCATTAAATTCAGTGGGTATAAATTATGATAGAGGAGAGATTCCAATGAGACAGGCAACAATGACTAAAACAATTATTATTCATTTGTTTATTTTGGGCGGATTATTATTTGCACAGGATTCTAATATTTCATTTGCAGTGGCGGAAATCGAAAAAAAATTAAAACACGATGATTTTGAAATATTTCGTTTCAAAGACTTGCGTTTTGAAGGGGATATTGGAAAACGCGTCATTTTACGATATTCAGACCGTAAAGATCTCCAAATCAAATGGCGGCGGGCGTTAAGAGGCGGACATACTTTTAACAATGCACCACGATTTGAAATTGCAGCTTACGAATTGCAGAAATTATTCTTGGATGAAAGTGACTTTGTTGTTCCGCCTACTTTGGCAAGATGCTATTCATTTGAAGAATACAAAGCCATTGAGGCGGACTCGGACCCTACATTTAAAAATCCTGATATAGTTTTGGTCATGATGCAATACTGGCTCAATGAGGTGACGGTTGGTGGGGAAGTATATAACAAGAAGAAATTTAATAGTGATCCTCTTTATGCAAAACATTTTGCCAACACGAATATCATGACCTATATCATTAATCACCAAGATAGCAACGAAGGGAACCTGCTTACATCTACCGATGAGAAAAATCCCCGCGTATTTACGGTCGATAATGGTGTGACGTTTAGTAGTCCAAAAAGCGATCGTGGCGCCAAATGGAAATACATCCGAGTGAAACGCTTACCTAAGAAAACAATCGATCGATTAAGTTCACTTACTTCTGAACAACTTCACGAAAAGATGGGTGTTATTGCCCAATTTGAATTTGCTGATGGTGACATAAAATCTGTTGATCCAACAAAAAATATTAACCCGAATAAAGGTGTTCGCCAAGAGGGCAATGTGATTCAACTAGGATTAACAGCAAAAGAGATAAAAGCGGTAGAAAAAAAGATTAATTACATTTTAAAACAGAATAAAAAAGGCAAATACGAACTTTTTTAATATCCGCGCTCGAGGGGCCATTTCTGTCCTTCAGTGGACTTAAAGAATCGTTCCCGAAAAATTGCATATTTTTCAAATTTTAGGATGTAGGAATAATGCATTATGAATGTGCCCGAGACTGGAATCGAACCAGCACGTTCTTGCGAACACTAGATCCTGAACCTAGCGCGTCTACCAATTCCGCCACCCGGGCTTTAAACCAGTCCTAAAATTACATTTTTGGATATGGAATCGGCAAGGAATAAACTTGGAATGGCAGATGGTAATTCCTTATTTTTACCGTCGAAATAAAGCCTATGGAAACAAAGATTGCCGCCACCAATCGCAAAGCCTACCATGAATATCATATACTGGATAAATACGAAGCCGGTATTGAATTATTGGGGAGTGAGGTTAAAAGTCTCAGAGAAGGTAATGCTAATTTAAAAGAAGCCTATGTCACCATAAGAAACGGGCAAGCATTAGCGATTGGAATTCATATAAGCCCCTATTCTCATACAGGATTTGAGGGGCATGATCCAGTTAGGGATCGACGATTATTACTTCATAAGCGTGAAATAAAAAAAATCACAGATTTGACCAATCAAAAAGGATTGACTGCGATTCCACTGCAATTATATTTTAACCCTAATGGAAGGGCGAAGATAGAGATAGGGATTGCAAAGGGTAAAAAGACTTACGATAAGAAGAAAGCGATCAAAGAAAGAGATATCCTAAGAGATGCACAAAGAGAATTACGGAACAGATAATGGCATTTTTAAGTGTAGATAAACAATGGGAACTCATCAGCCGTGGTGTTGAAGAGATTATTCCCAAAGAAGAACTCAAGAAAAAATTAGAAAACTCTCGAGAATCGGGAAAACCTCTAAATATTAAATTGGGCTGCGATCCCAGCCGTCCTGATCTCCATGTGGGGCATGGTGTAGTGCTGAGGAAATTGCGGCACTTTCAGGATTTGGGTCATCAATCAATTTTAGTTATTGGCGATTTTACTGCTATGATCGGTGATCCTTCAGGTCGAAATAAAACACGTCCTCAACTCACATTAGAAGAAGCCAAAGCAAATGCTGAATCCTATATTGAACAGGCTGGCTATATTCTTAATGTAGAAACACTTAAAATTGTTTTTAATTCCACCTGGCTGAATGCGATGCGTTTTAGTGATGTCATCCGTCTCTCAAGTCATTATACAGTAGCACGGATGCTGGAACGGGATGATTTTACAAAACGGTACCGATCAGAAACACCTATTTCAATCCATGAATTTATGTATCCATTGGCACAAGGAATGGATTCAGTCGAACTAAAAGCGGATGTCGAATTAGGAGGAACAGATCAAAAATTCAATCTCTTGGTTGGTCGGGATTTACAACGGGAATATGATCAAGCGCCACAAGCGATTATAACCTTACCTCTTTTAGAAGGAACAGATGGTGTAGAAAAAATGTCAAAATCCTATGGAAATGACATCGGATTGACGGATTCGCCTGAGGACATGTATGGAAAATCCATGTCTATTTCTGACGGAATGATTGAAAAATATTTTGTATTGGCTGCAGATGCTGATTCAAAAACGTTAACGAGAATCAAAAAACAATTAAAAGATTCTTCTCAAAACCCACGAGATATTAAGCGTGAATTAGCACGATCGATTGTAGCGCTTTACCATGGTAATGCAGCAGCAATTGATGCAGAGCAACACTTTGACCGTGTTATCGTTAACAAAGATGCTCCGGAAGATATGGATGAAGTGACGCTTGAGGCTGATGTATCTATTATTGATTTAATTACATCAGAAGGATTGACTAAAAGTAAAGGAGATGCAAGACGGATGATTCAACAGGGTGCAGTACGAATAGATGGGAAAAAAGTAGATGAGATGGATTTTGTTATATCTAAAGGATTCAAAGGTGTGATTAAAGTTGGAAAAAGAAGGTTTTTGGCGGTTAGATGAAAAATTGGTTTTTCATGCCGCTTACAGCGGCATTTTTAATTATAGGAAGTTCAAAAATACAAGGCCAGCCTCGGTTGGTTGTTTTTATTGCTGTTGACCAAGGGATGCCTGAATTATTGGGAAAATATGATCATTTGTTTACGGGTGGATACCGTTGGCTTATAGATAATGGTATCCAATTCAGTGAGGCATACCACGAGCATGGCTATACAGTTACCGGCCCCGGCCATTTTGTATTATCAACCGGACAGTACCCGGGGACTGGTGGCGTAATTGGAAATTACTGGTTTGATCGGAAAACAAATCAAGGATGGTACTGTGTTAAAGATACTACATCGACGGTTTTAAAAGATGGTTCAATGGGTCTATCTTACCAGAATATAGAAGCAGACGCATTGGGCGATTGGATGAAAGAAGCTGACCTTGAATCAAAAGTGGTATCTATTGCGGGGAAGGACAGAGCGTCGATTTTATTGGGTGGAAAAAAACCAGATGCAGCACTTTGGTATGATCGTGCGGGTGGTTGGACATCTTCAACTTATTACCACTCAAGCCTGCCTCGATGGGTGCAGAATTTTAATTCCCAATTGAATATTGCATCGTTTGTTGATTCTACATGGCAACGTCTTGCCAGCGAAGATATTTATACCTCAAATACGAGAGCTGATAATTTTTATGGTGAAACGGATTGGACAATGTCCAAAGGTTATAGTCCAACATTCCCCATTGATTTTAAGGAAAGGGGGACGGAATCAATTATCAGCTCTTACGCCTATATACCTTTTGGAGATGATACTCTATTAAAACTCGGCTTAACAGCAGTAAATGAGTATCGCATGGGTAAAGATGAGATACCGGATATTTTATTTTTGGGGCTTTCCGCAGCAGATGGGGTCGGTCACAGCTTTGGTCCTCATTCTCACGAACAATTGGATAATTATCTCAGGTTAGATAAAAACTTGGGTGCCTTTATTCAAAAACTGGAATCGGAAGTGGGTTCTGGAAAAGTGCTATATGTATTATCCAGCGATCACGGTGCATTGGGTTTGCCTGAATATTTGAAATCCCAAGGAATAGATGCAGGGCGAATTCCAAAGCCTACAAGAGACTCTTTATTTACTTTGGTTCTTGAAACGATAGATAAAGAAGTTGGTCCTAATAAAGTTAATGTTTATGGAAATTTTTTTTATTTTAATACGAGTATGGGGTTTTTTGAAAAACGTAAAGCAACCAAGATTTTAAAATCTATTTTAATAAAAATTCCAGGGATCGAATCGATATCATCAAAAAGTGAATTATTAAAAGGAAAAAATTCGAATATTGACATTCGATTAAAAAATATGGTCCACTCACAAAAAAGTCCAGATATATATTTAATACCAAAAAAATATTGGACATGGATCTATCCTTCTGGCGCAAGTCATGGATCGCCATATGATTACGATGCCCATGTGCCATTGATCTTTGCCCGTGCCGGCCAAAAGGCAAAAGTAAAATCGGTACGTGTTAAGACGGTGGATGTTGCACCTACAGTAGCAAAAATATTAAAAATAGATTTTCCTAAATCAATTGATGGAAAAGCATTAGATCTTGATGAATAAAGAGGCATGAGTCTTAATGGTTTATACAAAAAACTTTTAATCATATAATTTTCATGTTCATACACAGTAATAAATCGGGTAACTTTCCAGCCGATTTTTAACCTCGAATGAAGGAGAAGGCATGTCTGAAAATGTCAAAGAATTTACTTCAGCCAATTTTGATGCTGACGTAATTAAGTCCGATACCCCTGTGCTTGTAGATTTTTGGGCAGAGTGGTGCGGCCCCTGTCGTGCAATAGCACCGATAGTGGAAGAAGTGGCCAATGAATATGACGGAAAAGTCAAAGTTGGCAAATTAAATGTGGACCATGAGAATCAAATGGCCATGCAATTCGGTGTTCGGAGCATTCCGGCACTTTTGATATTCAATCAGGGTGCAGTAGTTAATCAAATAGTTGGCGCTGTCCCCAAATCAAAAATAACTGAAGTACTAGACTCAGTTATTTAATTTAAATGAATCGAAAGGTTATCATTATCGGTTCGGGCCCTGCAGGATTAACTGCAGCATTGTATTCAGCCCGAGCCAACTTAAATCCATTGGTATTGGAAGGTAATCAGCCGGGTGGTCAATTGACCATTACGACTGATGTCGAAAATTATCCAGGTTTCCCTGAAGGAATTATGGGACCTGAACTAATGGATTTGTTCCGTAAACAAGCTGAACGATTTGGTGCTGAATGCCATTTCAAACATGTGACTAAAGTTGATTTTAGTGAACGACCGTTTAAAGTGTGGGTGGGTGATGAAGTATTTGCAGGTGAATCTGTCGTGCTTGCCACCGGGGCCTCTGCGCGAATGCTTGGACTTGAAAGTGAAGAAGAGCTAATGGGATACGGAGTTTCTGCATGTGCAACATGTGATGGGTTTTTCTACCGTGATAAAAAAGTACTCGTGGTGGGTGGCGGAGATTCTGCTCTTGAAGAAGCAACTTTTCTCACCAAATTTGCGTCAGAAGTAATTATTGTTCACCGTCGGGATGAATTCCGTGCGTCAAAGATAATGACTGATCGCGCATTGGCTCATCCAAAAATTAAAGTGGCATGGAATTCTGTCATTGATGAGATTCTTGGCACCAAAGAAAAAGGCGTCCATGGCGTAAAAATGATGGATACACAAACCGGTGACATTCGTGAAGAATCTTGTGATGGTGTTTTTATGGCCATTGGTCATAATCCGAACACAGCGCTATTTATTGATATTCTTGATTCTGACCAAGCAGGTTATTTAATAACCAATCATGGCAGTACCGCTACTAATATTGAAGGGGTGTTTGCATGTGGTGATGTTCAGGATCATATTTATCGACAAGCAGTTACGGCGGCAGGAACAGGCTGTATGGCAGCCATTGATGTTGAACGGTTTTTAGAAAGCCAGAACGACTAGATAACTTTCCGATTCATCATTTTACTGAAAAGGAGTAAAAGATGAGTCAAAGAACAACTACAATATATGATATCAAAGGATTGAAAAAATCCTATGAGAATCACCCTGTATTAAACATTCGTCGATTGGAAATCCATCGGGGAACTATCTATGGTATGATTGGTCCAATTGGATCAGGGAAATCAACCTTTTTTAATATTCTTGCTGGTTTCACTAAACCAACAGATGGCATGGTGAAATTTGAGAATGAAGAATTTGAAAAAAGCTGGTTGGGGAAAATAAAGAGAAATCCAGAAATAGCTTTGGCAAATATTGCCTCTATTTCCAAGGGATCTACCGTAAACGATGTTGTTAAATCTATCAATAAAAATAGATTAGAAAGTCGAACATTAAAATATTTTAAGAATGGATCACTGTCTTTTTTATTAAAACGAAAGTTAAGTGCTCTTTCTCCCGGAGAGCTTGCTATACTGAATATGATTGTTGCTTTAGAATCTGATCCACGGGTATTATTGATTGACGATTATGGTGTATTTTTTGATAAAAATATGGAAGCGGATTTTCGAAAAAAAATCGTCAGAATGAATAAAGATTTAGGTACGACTATTATATTAGCCGCCCCATCAGATTTTCATATAAAACGGATTGCTTCTGTTCTAATATATCTCGACAATGGTCATATTTCTAAAATTCGTTCTGGCGCGGGAAGGGGCGGGTTTAATAAAAATAAAAATTCCCCTCAACGGAAGGGACAAAGAAATTATCGTAAATCTTCCTGATAGATGTAAATTTTACCTATGCAGCGGATAATAAGATCTCAGTCTGATCGTTTGCTGACTGGTGTTTGCGGCGGTGTGGCCGATTATTTTTCAATTGATCCTACAATGGTACGGTTAATTTGGATATTTTTCACCCTATTTGGTGGGTCGGGATTATTAGCATACATCATTGCAACATTGTTGATACCGGATAGAAATTCCCAAGAACGTTATTTTAAATTAGATACTTTGAAAAGGAATCCACTTTGGGGTATTCTATTTATTTTATCAGGATTAATTCTTTTTCTTCAGTATGATCATATCTTTTATCTATTTTTGGCTTCCTTTTGGGGAAATTTCATTAACATCTCTATCGCATTTGTATTGCTGGGAATTGGTATTTATCTTCTATATGAACGGTATAATAAAATCAAATCCAATAATATAAATGTTCTTGGCAATCTACTTCATTTATCAATAGATGATAAAAAGCTTGCTGGCGTTTGTGGAGGATTGGGAGAGTCCTTGGTGATTGATCCGAATATTGTACGTGTTCTATGGGTATTTGGTACATTTATGAGTATCGGTGCGGGCGTTCTACTCTATATTATTTTGGTATTAATTTTGCCAGAACAAATTGTTGCAACGAAGGATATATAAATAATGGAATTAAATCGATTTAACGAAATTACATCTGGCTTTTCAGAAAAAAATGTTTTGGTCGTGGGAGACCTTATGTTGGATACATATTTATGGGGAAATGCAGAAAGAATTTCTCCCGAAGCACCCGTACCCGTTGTAAAAGTCAACAAAATTGAACACAATCCAGGTGGTGCGGCAAATGTGGCCTTAAATCTTGCAACTTTAGGATGTAAAGTATCCGTGATTGGATTGATTGGCTCTGATACGGAAGGAAAAATTTTATCCAATATTCTGGACCAACGGAATATTGTATGTACCAATTTGGTGGAAAGTGAGAATCGGCCCACAACAGTAAAGTCAAGAATTATAGCACACAATCAGCAAGTGGTTCGTGCCGATCGGGAAGTGTTGAGAGATCTTTCTGAATTATCCAATAAAGCATTGATAGAGGCGGTTGATTCAAATTTGAGTGATGTGGATGCGGTTGTTTTGGGTGATTACAATAAAGGAGTATTAAACTCAGGTTCAATAGCCCATATTATTCAAATGGCTGGGGAAGCAGAAAAACCTGTTTATGTGGACCCGAAAAAAGCCAATTTTAAAATGTATAAAAATGTGCGTTTATTTAAACCGAATTTAATTGAATTTAATAATGCCTATGCAGCGAATGAATCGTTAGAAGTTGCAGGATTTAAGCTAAAGAATGAATTAAATGCGGATATTCTTATGATTACCCGTAGCGCAGATGGTGTGTCTCTATTTAACGGGTCAGATTATCATCATATTCCAACCAAAGCGCGACAGGTACACGATGTCTCAGGCGCAGGTGATACTGTAATTGCAGCATTTACATTATCGGATTTATGTGGAGGCACACCTGAAGAATCGGTGGAAATTTCAAATTATGCGGCGGGCCGAGTGTGTGAAGAAGTGGGTGTAGTGCCGATTAGTCTTGATATGTTGAATGAAATGCTTGATCATCATAACAGCATATAATTCCTCCTTTTATCTCATTAAATTCATCTTATTATCTATTCCATTATCATGATTCGTCACTACCTCTTATCCATTCTATATGTTAGTTTCGCCTTTACCCAACCAGAATTAAGGTTTCAAACATTCGATTGGGTTCAATATCGCCATACGGGAAAAGTAAATTCAATTACCTTTAGCGATCGATTTGCCTATATTGGTACACAATCCGGTGGGGTATTACGGTTTAATCTTTTTTCTGAACGGTTTGAAGACCCTATTACCCGGGCACAAGGGTTGAATAGTAACACTATTACGGCTGTTCATCGCTCATCAAATCGTATGTTATGGGTGGCAACACCAATGGGAATTGAATCCAGCCTGGATGAAGAAGGCGATTGGCGTTTTATCAATAGAGATATGATAGGACTCCCACCCGGATCCTATGTAGAGCGAATTGGTGAGTCAGAGCATTATATATGGTTAGACACGCCGGGATTGGTTTATCGCCTTGATCCATTAACCGGTATTATGATCGGCATCATGGCGAACCCAGATGAATCCGTTAATTGGAGTTCGGGGCTATTGCGGTTTCAGCCAGAAATATCTGAATTTCTTATTGAGTATTCATTCTTGGATGGGTGGATGACAGATTTGCAAAATTTGATTCATCCTGATGGAGAAAATATGGATATCACCACGATTGCAAAGAATTCATTTAATGAAGTATGGATTGGGACAGAAGATGGTACTTTTTTTCGAGGTGACCCAACCATGAAAAGTATGACACCATTTAGATTTAGTCTTTCCAGCAATGATATACAAACAATTGGTGGAGATGATTCATTTTGGCTTGGGGGACAGTTGGTACACCTTCAATCTGGAGTTACCTATATGGATATAGATCGAGAAATCGCCGATAATTATATGTTTAACAAAACAATAAATATGGATGAAACTTCCATATTCTCAATATTGGAATTGAAAAAAGAAATATGGTTCGGGGGTGAAAACACCTTATTAGTTTATAATGAAAAGCAGGATTTCTGGCGGTCATATAATTTAAGACTGGGAGGAGGAGTGAGTAGGGCCACATCTATGATAGACGCTGGAGAGCATGTCTGGGTAGGCAGTTCCCGCGGCATTACGATTTTGAATAAAAGTAATAAAAAACCCATATTATCAAAAGTAGAGGAATACTTCAATAATATTTATATATATGACATGGCCGTGGGTAAAAATAAAATTTGGATTGGTACGGAAACGGGCCTATTTCTATATGATCAGACAAAAAGAATGATACAAGAATACTCTACATACGGCTATAAAAAGAAGGATGTTATATTACCTTTAAAATATATTGATTATACTGCTTTTACTCAGGATTCACGGCAAATTTTAGCTGCAAATCGATCGGGAGTATTAAAATTTAATTTTATGGATCGACAATGGTCTAATGCAGTTGATCCTGCAATTTTTGGTGGATTAGAAATCAAAGCTATGGCATTACAAAAAAATATAGTGTTTATCGCTAATGAAAATGGTATTGTCCAATATGATATGAAAAATAATCTAATGGATGTGTTTAATTATTCATTTATTGGGCAGGTAAACGACATGTATATTAAGGGAAGAAAAATTTGGTTGGGAACTACCGAAGGCTTAATCTCGTACCGATATAAATGAAACATATTCATAAATATATTGTAATAATTGTGCTTTTGATTAGCCAGGTATTGGTTGCTCAAATACGGCCAAACAGTAAGCGTCAGAAGGAAGCGATACGCCAATATGGCTTTTCTATTTTTAGTGTAGCAGATGTAAAATCCGACTCTATCCGAATTTTAGCATTTCTGTCCGTACCCAACCATGTTTTACAATTCCTAAAGATAAAAGATGGATTTGAAGCGGAATATGAGGCAACCATTTCTTTAAAAAGAAAGAAAGGAAACCTTGTTGGCCGTCGTAATTGGTCGAATAAATTAAAAACAATAGATTATCTTGAGTCCACATCAAAAGAGATACTTACCATTCATCAAGTTGAGTTTAAAGTTGTTCCAGGAGATTATGTTATTTCTGCCGAATTGCTGGATGGAGATTCGAAAAATAGTGGAGTTCGGGAAAAAGAATTAAAATATTCCGAACATAAAGGTGATCTTGCATTATATACGCCATTTTTTCTGGATTATCTTTCCGGGAATTGGGGTTTAGATGACAATGAAATTCCCATGTTTCAAAATATTATGGGGGCAAAAGTAACCCGCGCTTCTTTTTTTGTTTCAGGAAAAATAAAACCGGGACCTTATACGTTAGAGGTTACAGTTCTCGGTTCAAAGAAAAAAGAATTATGGAAGAAATCATTTGAGTCAAATGCGAAGGACGAATATTTCCACCAACGAATTATCATTCCGGATAAAATTGCGAAGCAGGGATTACGGAAAAAAGTGGATATAGTTTTAATGCAAGGGAATGAACGAAAGAAGGAATCTGTGATTTTATCCTTGAGTAAGATCGGCATTTCTTCATCCATCAATAATATTGACCAAGCTGTTGAAAATATGAGGTATATCCTTCATGATGATGAGTGGAAAAAATTAAGCAAATCTAAAAGTACTGATAAAGAAACGCTCTTTCTGGAATATTGGGAAAGTCGAGATCCAACACCTGAGACTTCAGATAATGAAGTAATGAATGAATATTTTTCTCGCGTTAGTTATTCAAATATTAATTTTAAATCTTATTTGCCCGGTTGGAAAACTGATATGGGAATGATCTATATTTTATTTGGACCTCCCGATGATTTAGAAATTTATAATGATCCGTTGAGTCGCATATATTCACAACGATGGCATTACTATCGAATCAATAAATACTTTGATTTTATTGATGAAAATGGTTTTGGCGATCATCGTTTATCCACTCCGTTTTTTAGAGGTAGGAGTTGGTGAATGTATTTTTCATTCCTGATAGTAGCATCGGGAATGAATTATCAATTATTGAGATACCATTTAAATCCGAATTATTTTGTTTCATTTTATCAGGTAAATAAAGTAAAAACCTGATCTCAGATAGTTTTATTATATAAGCTAACCGTAACTTTTACCAAATCTTTTGACAGATCCAATAATGATAGATCGATTTTCATATAGTAGTTTAGAAACATACAAGAAGTGTCCAGCACAATTTCGATTCCGATATATTGATAAAATATATAAAGATGATGAAGGAATTGAAGCATTTATGGGCAAACGTGTCCATGAAGCATTGGAATATTTATATGAGGAAGTGATGGCATACCGTCTTCCATTTTTGGATGGGATTATGGAAAAATATCATGAAGTGTGGGAAGAAAACTGGCATGACCGAATTGCCATTGTTCGGAAAGAAAACAAACCGAAATATTATTATGAACTTGGTGAGCGATGTATCGCGGCCTATTACCGAACTCATTCACCTTTTGATCAACCGGCCATTGGCACGGAGGTTGAATTTGTTTTTTCTATGGATCAATCTGAAAATTATATGATGAAAGGAATTTTGGATAGGTTAGATCACGATGGTGAGGGAAATTATGAAATCCACGATTACAAGAGCGGAAAACGATTATTGTCACAAAATGCTGCAGATAAAGATCGTCAATTACCTCTATATCAAATTGCCATAGAAAATTCCTATGAAAATGTAAAATCGGTAAAATTAGTATGGCATTATCTTCAATATAATCAGAAAATATACTCACAGAGGAATGAACAACAGTTGAATGAATTGAAGGATAATACAAAAAATAGAATTGATGAAATTCGTGCCCATATTCAAAATGGGCGCGAATTTATACCTAAAAAATCGATTCTTTGCAATTGGTGTTACTATTGGGAAGAATGTTCAATTAAAAGTGGGACGAATCCCTACATATAGGATACAATGAGACTAAACCAAAATGAACTGAAAGCGTTGAAAACCCTGCTTTCTAATCCTGAAAACCGAATTGATGAATCGTTGGATAATTTATATAACAAAATGATATCCAATAGAGAAATAAGTTTATACATCGATGGCGCTGCGGACCTACACTCAAAGACTGCTGGAATTGGTGGTGTTATTACAAAAGATGGCGAAGAGGTTTTTTCATTTTCGGAATACCTGCATGATGCCACAAACAACGAAGCGGAATACGCTGCACTAGTTAAGGGATTAAAATATCTCATCCAGTTGAAATTGTTAAATGCAAATATTTACTCTGATAGTGAACTTGTTGTCAAACAAATTAAAGGCGAATACAGGGTAAAGCATCCCCGGATGCAAGAATTATATAAAGAGGCCATGGATCAATTTCAACACATGGATACTTGGACCATTAATCACATATTACGAGATAAAAATGATACGGCCGATGGACTGGCAAAAGCCGGACGGTTGAAAGGGAAAAAATAATTCAATTTCTCATTTTTTAATTGATGAATCCATGGGTGATTTTAAATTAGATTTGTGGTCGTTAATCCGAGCATAAACTATTAAAAGATAACTAAAATGGGATTCTTCACATCTATAACCAAACCACTTAATTGGATATCCGGTGACATTGCCATCGATCTGGGTACGGCAAATACACTTGTTTATATAAAAGGTAAAGGTGTTATGGTGAATGAGCCATCAATTGTAGCCAGATCCGTTCATGATGGTAAAATTATTGCTGTAGGATATGAGGCAAAAGCCATGGTAGGCCGGACCCATAGGGAGATTGAAACGATACGACCACTACGGGATGGTGTCATTGCCGATTTTGAAATGACAGATGGACTGATCCAGGGATTTATTCAAAAAATAAATATGAATCGACTGGCAAGACCTCGTATGGTGATTTGCGTGCCTTCTGGCGTGACAGAAGTTGAACGCAGGGCTGTGAGAGATTCAGGTGAACGAGCCAATGCCCGGGAAGTTTTTTTAATTGAAGAACCGGTGGCAGCCGCTATTGGGATGGGTCTCGACATATCAAAGCCGATTGGTAATATTATTGTCGATATTGGCGGAGGCACAACAGAAATTGCGGTGATTGCCCTGAATGGAGTTGTTACTAAGGAAGCCATTCGTGTTGCCGGGGATGAAATGGATGAAGCGATCATCCAGTGGTTTCGGAATGAACATAAACTGGATATTGGTAACTCATCAGCAGAGTCTATTAAAAAATCTGTAGGGTCTGCTATGCGTGTTAAAAGCGAAGTGATTGCTGTAAAAGGCCGCGATCTTGTTTCTGGAATTCCCAAAACGATTGAAGTTTCATCGGATGAGATTCGACAATCTCTTAAAGATCCCATCAACGCCATTGTTGAAGCAGTTAAACGGGCATTGGAGTTAACCCCTCCTGAATTGTCAGCAGACATTCTTGATCGTGGAATCATTATGACTGGTGGAGGAAGTATGCTCAAAGGAGTTGACCAGTTAATTAGAGAGCGAACAAATGTGCCTGTTAATATTGATGAAGAACCCTTGCTTTCTGTTGTAAAAGGAACCGGTAAAGTACTCGAAGATGTCAAAAAATATGAGTCTGTTCTAATTTAACCTTTGAATGCGGAATCTATACTTATCCCTTTTAAAATATAAAGACCATTTAATTTTTCTGATAGCTATTACGCTATCCCTTTCATTATTATTAAAAAATGATGCACCGGATGTATTGCTTATCCGGGGAAAATTCAGCGATTATTTTTCATTTATATCCTCTCCTTTTTCCTGGGTAAAAAGTATGACCCAACTCCAAGAAGAAACGCAGTACCTTCGTGATAAAAATATTCAGTTAACATTAGAAATGGAAGCCATGTTAATGGCCAAAGGAGAAAATAATGATTTAAGGGATTTACTTGGATTCAAACGAGAAAGTAATTTGCAATTATTACCGGCGCGGGTGGTTAATATGGGTTCCTCATCTAATTTATCCTCAATCACTCTTGATATAGGATCGTACCATGGTGTGAAAGTGAATCAACCTGTATTGGTTCCGGAGGGAGTTGTCGGAAAAACAGTTGTTGTGGGTAAGACATCAACTATTGTTCAAATTATCAAAGATGGAAACTATAGATTATCTGTTAGAATTCTTCCATCAGGAAATGCAGGAATACTTCAATTTATTACCAATGATTACTGTGAAGTGCGTGAATTACAAAAGAATTCAACCATTTCCGTAGGTGATAAAGTGGTCACCTCTGGGTTCAGTCGTATATATCCTGAAAACCTTCCCGTTGGAGAAGTGGTTGAAATTGTGGACGATAGGGGTAGTTTCCAGACCATTGCCAGAGTACGGATAAAACCGGATTTAGGTGCATTATTAAATGTATTTATTGTCCTTGAGGATATTGATGAAACTGATTAATATTTTATTGTTGGCAGCATTTGTATTTTTCATTCAGTTTTTCTTGGTCGATTTATTATCCCTAAAGATGATTCGCCCTGATTTCCTAGTCATTTACATTTTGTATATCAGTTTGGTTTTTGGGAAAACACCTGGTGTACTGATCGGGTTTTCCTTAGGATTACTGTCAGATTTATCTGGAGTAGGCTCCCTATTTGGATTGGCCCCGCTCACTTTATCAGTTACAGCATATTTATCAGGATTTTTACACGGAAAATATACACGAATTTTACCCTATGTTTTTCATAGCGCATGGATTTCAATCATCGCCTCTCATTTTTTTATGATTTCTTACTTTCGATTCCAAACAATTTTTCTTTCTGACCCAATTATATTCTGGATGCGGTGGTTTATGTCGTTTTCATACACTATGCTGTTCTTTTTAATCGTTCAATTCTTTTATTCTGTTAAGGAAGCATCTAGTGCTGAAATCACCTAATTTTACATTAAAATCAAGGTATTGGATAATGATAGGTGTTGTGGTACTTGTACACTTGGCAATTGCTTTTCGATATTTTCAGTTACAGGTATTAGATTTTGATATTTATAATCAGCGAGCAGAAAGTAATCGAATTCGGGCCATGTCAATACCTGCTCCACGTGGATTAATCCTTGATAGACATGGAGAAATTATAGTAGATAACTACCCAACCTATATTCTTTACGGTATTGGGGCAGAGATCATAAATAAAAAACATAATTACAACGTAATTAGTCAAACCACCGGTATCGATACGACCGTTCTCAAACAAAATTATCAAAACTATTATCGTAACCGCTTTGTTCCTACACGGTTGGCTAAAGATTTGACAATTAATCAATTGAGTCGGTTAGAGGAAGAAAAAAATGAATTGAGCGGTATTATTTACAAGCAATTTCCGGAAAGGGTTTATAATCAAAAAATTCATGCATCTCATGTGTTGGGATATTTAAAAGAAATAGATAGGCAGTCAATTGAAAAATTAGGGGAAGACAATCAATTTGAATACGGTGATTTAATTGGATGGTCAGGAATAGAAAAGAATTATGAGTCTTCACTTCGAGGAAAAAAGGGTGTCACCTATTATCAAGTGGATGCTTTTGGCCGAGAAGCGGGAAAAATTTTTGGACAAGAAAATATATTACCCTATCCTGGAAAAAATATCACGACAACTTTGGATGTATCTTTACAACAATTGCTTGAAACTGAATTGAGAGGTCGGAGAGGGGTAGGCATAGTATCTCGCCCAGAAACAGGTGGAATATTAGCTTACGTTAGTGCCCCTAACTATAACCCAGATTTATTTACGGGTTTAATTTCTAATTCAGATTGGCAGTCCGTCATTGCCGATACCAATAGACCCTTATTAGATCGTGTGGCCAATGGTCTTTATCCGCCTGCATCGATTTTTAAAATGGTGGTAGCGATTGCTCTATTAGAAAAAAAATTAATCAATCCTCAGGATGAAATATTTTGTACTGGATCCTATGACTTTTATGATAGAACATTTGGTTGTTGGAATCCAAATGGTCATGGAAAAATAAACCTAGAACAAGCCATCGTTCAATCTTGTGATGTATATTTTTATGAAGTGATTCAGAAAATAAAATTGGATGAATTGGCGGAGGTCGCAAAACAATTTGGTTTTGGTCTTGAAACTTATATAGATCTTCCTTCAGAAATGAAGGGGATCATGCCAACACAGCAATTTATGAATAGACTTTATGGGAGATGGGGTTGGTCACAAGGTGCCTTGTTAAATATGGCGATTGGGCAAGGAGAAATATTAGTTACGCCATTACAAATGGCACGATATATTAATATGTTGGCCACAAAGGGGAAAACCCGGACACTTCACATAGTTCAGAATAAAAACCATAATATTCCCGAACCAGACATTAGCAATCGGTCTTGGAATTTGATACAAAAGTATATGAGTAAAGTTGTAACCACACCCCAGGGGACGGGCAGACGATCAAATCCAAAAATACCTGGTTTGAAAATTTGGGGAAAAACAGGTACTGCAGAAAACCCACATGGTGAGCCTCATGCATGGTATATCGCATACGGAGAAAAAGATGGAGAAATGATTTCAGTTGTTATTTTGTTGGAAAATGGAGGACACGGTGGGGAAGTGGCAACCCCACTGGCCCGAAACGTTTTTAAACATTATTTTCATTCGAATAGATCAAAACTTGCAAAAAATTAATGTTACGCGATTTTAGAAAAAAAATATATAAATCTCCAATAAGTGTACTTCTCCCCGTTTCTGGGTTGATAATTCTTGGATTATCCACATTATTTAGTATTACTACTACCCAAGGGCAAACGCCACCAAATGCATTATCTAAACAGATTATTTTTTTGATACCTGCTTTAATATTAATGTCCATAATACTGCTTGTTCCCAGGCGGATCATCCATAAATATATTTATTTAATATATGGGTGTATTACCATTGCGGTAACTCTTCCGTTTTTCGGAGAAAAAATAGCTGGTACATATCGATGGATAAATTTTGGACTCCCTTTTGGATTACAGCCTTCAGAAATTGCCAAATGGGTTATTGTGATTGCACTTGCTCGATATTTATCGGACCAAAATCTTAAAATAAAAAATTTTAACGCTATTGTTGTACCATTTCTTATTGTCTTATTCCCAACGATGATTGTGTTAAGTCAACCTGACTTAGGAACAGCATTTGTCATGATCATACCTGTTTTCACCATGTTATTTTGGGTTGGCTCTCGACCGATTCATCTGTTTTTAATCATTGCACCATTTCTCAGTGTCTTTACGGCATTTGATATTTTAGTCTTTTCCATCTGGGCTATCATCATGGCTGTGGTTATATTTTTAGCGAGATTAAAATTGTGGCATGCTTTGAGTTTATATTTCAGCAACATATTTTTAGGATTAATTTTCCCTTTGATGTGGGGTACGCTTCGTTCTTATCAGCAGAATCGACTATTATCTCTTTTTAACCCAGAATTGGATCCATTGGGTGCTGGTTATCAAATCATTCAAAGTAAAATAGCTTTGGGATCTGGTGGATTTATGGGTAAAGGCTGGGGACAAGGTACTCAGACCCATTTAAAATTTCTTCCGGTGCAGGAATCAGATTTTATCGTGAGTGTGATTGGAGAGGAACTTGGGTTTTTAACTTTACTCATTATGCTTGTGTTGTTTTCCTGGCTCATTATTAAAATTATCCGATTAGCCTTGGATACCACAGATAGGTTCTCTTCTCTGGTGTTGGTAGGTATATCAACCATATTTTTGACCCATGTATTTGTGAATTGTGCCATGACTGTCGGTATGATTCCAGTAAAAGGCTTGCCGCTACCATTTATATCTTATGGTGGCTCTTTTCTCTTATCATGTTTCATGATGGTCGGTTTCGTATTGAATTTTGGTCGGGAAAAATTAGACTGATACTTCCTGAAAAAGATAATGACGTGTTGGGATGATCAGCGGTAAATTCTATACTAAAATTTGAATGTTTAATCCGAGGCTAATATTCATGATGAATCGTTTACTCAAAGATATCCTTACTCTTATGGTCTTTTTTTCCTTTACCATTGGTTATGGGCAGGATAGCGCTACCAAGAGGGAATTGAAACGGCTGAATGCAAAAATTGACCGAGAAAATGTACGGGTAGATTCTTTAGATACGCAAATTCGACTCCTGCTACCTGAGTTACAAAATGCACTCAAAGCAAATTTGAGAGCAAAAGAACAAACAGATTCCGTTGCTATCTTATTAATTAATCGAATTAATACGATTCAAAATAAAATGCGGTTGATGGAAGATAAAGCAGCGTATATCGATAGTGTCAATTTTGAAATTTTGGCACAACTCGTTATGGTTGAAAATAAAATTGTAACCCTGACTAATAGTTTTACTGAAATGTATAATTTGAGGAATAATAAGGTTGGTGATAAGGTGAATTCAAAAATTAGTCCTGCTGAATATAAGAAAACTTATATAGCCGCACTTTCATCCTATCAAAATGGAAATTTAGAAAAAGCTGTAACCGGTTTTGCCGGTTTAGTGATGAGCGATCCATCTAACGTATTGGCAGATAACAGTCAATACTGGCTTGGAGAATGCTATTATACAATGAAGAATTATAAACGTGCGATTATTGAATTTGAAAAAGTATTTATGTTCCCAGGAACGGATAAAGATGATGATGCCCAGTTAAAACTTGGTCACTGTCACCGCAGTATGGGAAATATTGAAAAAGCACGAGAAGAGTACCAAAGATTAATTGATTATTTCCCTGGTTCAGAATTTTACGATAAAGGCCGGGAATCTCTAAAACAACTTCAAATACAATAAAAATAGAGCGAATATGTCGTTAAAACTTTTTTATCTCACTACTGAAATATCTCCATTTGCAAGTACATCCCATTTGGGAGATTATTCAGTTTTTATTCCGTTATCCCTGCAAACAAAGGGACATGATGTTAGAACGATGATACCTAAATATGGATTCGTTAGTGAAAGAAAATATATTTTGCGAGAAGTGATTCGTCTTCGGGAAATTCCATTTGACTTTGATGGTCAGGAAGTAATTACGTCAGCAAAAAGTGCATTTATTCCGAAGACAAGAGTTCAAGTTTATTTTTTAGAAAATACTGATTGGTATAAATCGTTAACAAATTTGCTGTATAAAGCAAAAAACGGACGTATTCTTACCGACAATGATGCGCGATATGCCTATTTTTCAAAGGCAGCTATTGCAACGTTACCTCATTTGTTTTGGAAGCCGGACGTTTTAATCTGTAATGATTGGCAAAGTTCCTTTGTGCCTCTCATTTATCAGCAAATATATGATTCTAAAGATTTTTACGGAAAAATCAAAACGGTTTTAACTGTTCATTCAGTAGATGAATTTTGCAATTTTTCAAGAAGTGCATATGATAAAGTGGGTGTAACACTGCCAAAAACAATTAAAGGGGATACGGTGAACTGCTATGAAGCAGCGGCACCTTTTGCAGACTTGATTGTGGCAGTGGATTCTCCGTCTAATGATGTGACATCCAAACTTTTGGAACTTCCTGGCATTCAGACACACAAGAAGAAAATAGTCTCCATATCAATTGATGATGATGGATCGCCAAATTTCAAAGCCACTGCCGATGCACTGAATGAAGAATTGATGAAACATTTCGCCTGATTTATCGTAGCAATACTTCCTAAATAACCATTCATGAATATTAATATTTTGAACACAACCCTGGGTGTGTGTCTTATAGGTTTGTTGGCCTTGTCCGCCTGTGAGGAAGCAGCCATTCCTGTTGGTGTAGATAATACGCCTATAACACTGGATACCATTTCATTTCCTGTCGTTAAAGCGATTGCTTACCAGTCACCACCAGAGATGGGTAAGACGGAATACTTATATTTTGGGAAACAGGATGGTTTTTATTTCCAATATAATTTGATCAAATTCGATAGTACAAGCGTTACAGCAAATACGCCATTTTCATATTTCAATGATTCCTTGGTCGTAGTGGATAGTTTGACATTGTCTTTACGGTTCGATAAAGATTCCATCGCCAGTGATGCAGAATTCCAGCTTCGGTATTTCCCGAGTGGCGGGGATTCTGTTTTTAATGAATTGGAATCAAATTACTTGAACTTTAATCAATCCATTGCATCTGAAATAATCAGTACTGCGCAAATGGAAGCAGATTCTATTGATACGAATAAGACTGAAGTATATTTGAATTTCACACTGGATTCCTCAATAGTGAATGCATTCAGGGATACGAGTGTACTTGAATATAACCGATCCTTTCTTGTGGAATTAGCAAATGAATCATCGGAATCATTTTATTTTCATAGTACTGATATTCAAGCAGGTATTAAACCTGAGTTGACTGTATTCTATCGAAATTTTTTATCCGATACCGTTGTGTTTGATACCACATCTCGTTCTTACCTTGCGGTGGCGGATATCAGCATTATTACCCCACCTCCAATTTCTTATGAAGACTCAACTACATTATCGGTGAGTATAGCGAAAGGTCTCAAATCAATAGTGTTTGTAGATATGGGAGATTGGACCTTGCCGTCCAAGTCAATCGTATCTTCCGCTCAAATTGTATTTAACAGAGTTGAATCGGACTCAATCACGCAATTCAAGGTGATTTCCCATCCGATGACCAGTGACGGGAATTATGAAAGGTTTACTTCATATACGGATGATCCTTATGATGAAGATTTGAACTATTTTACTTCTACTACACTCATAGATAATATGCTAAAAATAAATCATCGCAAGGTTGCCACTGAAATAGGACATAAGAATTTCACAAATTTAGGATTCAAACTTCAGTCGAGCTTTAGTAACGATCCTTTTGCTACCGTTAAATTTTATGGTATAAATAATATAGATTCTTATCCAGTAATGAGAGTAATTTATGTTCTCCCGTAACAGAACGATTATTTTCTTGTTACTCTTAGGCGTCTTAAATGCACAATCTGTTTTTAATGCATATGGTTTAGGTTTATCAAAAAGCACTCATCATACCGCTTCCGCCGGTGCAGGAAGTATTGGACTAGTTCCAACATTTCATCCTGGCGTTTCATTTGATAACCCTGCCACTTGGCCGGGATTGCAATTTACTTATGTAAGTGGATCTTATTCGAATCGAAATGTTGAGATTGGAAGTCAAGTCAGTAGCAATTACGGCAACGGTTTTGACAAAATCCAATTTGTGATTCCTATCCAAAACCGCTTTGCCATTGGTCTTTCTCTTAAACCAGTTAATGATCATAATGCATATTTCAAAACAGATTCCACCCGTATAAATTTTCAGGATCGTGATCTCATATTTAATAAAGAATTTCGTTCAGGTGGCGGCATATTAGCTGGGTCATTTGGATTCGCCATTCCTATGAATGATAGAATGGGGTTGGGTTTCTCGTTTGATAAGTTATTTGGTTCGACAAGGAATGAGGAATCGTTAATATTGAACTCAGTTCATTATCGATTATTCAATATCAAAACGTATAGTGGTTCCGTATTTAATATTAATTTTGCTGGAAATTTTTATGATGCAAAAAATGTAATAGTAACGGGATATGCACGCGTTAGCATGACTAGAGAACCGGTTTCTGGTACACAATACCAATTTGATTTATTTGAAGATATAAATGATAATTATTCTTTTGATACGGATGATTATCCAGCTACGATTGACGTGGATACAGTTAAGGTTTCAAATATTTATGCTCCCAGCAGTTTCAGTTTTGGCATGAACACTCAATTTAATAATGATTTAAATGTTTTTGGAGAATTTCAATTATGGACTGATCAGGCGATCAATGGAAAATATAATAGTATATATAAGGATCAAATTGGTTCCAAATCACATTTGGGTGGTGGGCTCGTTAAATTCGGAAAAATGGGAGCACGACCCTGGCCGGATAGAATAACAATGCGATTTGGTATATTTAAGGAATCTTACCTTTTAAAAAATAGTGGAAGAAAGATAAATGAGGATGGAATAACGGTAGGGTTTGGCTATAAATTCGCCGCCACTGGGAGCCAGTTAGATATAGCTTATCGCACCGGTACCAGATTTATGACGAACGATTATAAAGAATCAATTCAAGAATTTACAATAGGACTTAGTTTGGGAGATATATGGTTTCTCAGAAGGAGAGGAAAGCAATAAAAAATCTAAAATTTATTCAAAAGTTATTAATATTGGGTGTTGCATCAGTTTTTATGACCATGTGTGAACCACCCGAACAGTCTGATGCGGATGCAGGTGCAGCGGAACAAGCACGGTTGGATTCTATTCGAAAAGTACGATGCCCACGAGTTTTCAGTAGCGCAGCAGAATTTTATAAAAATCGTGATTGGGAATCCACTGTTCGTGCTTACGATGAATTGACAAACTTAGGGTGTGATCAGGATAACCCCGAGGAAGTGTACCTCTATTATGCGATTGCCTATGAATATATGGGGAAATACGACAGTTCTGAAATTGTCTTGTTAAAAGGACTTACATTTCTTCCGGATAATGTGGATTTGAGAAAACGTCTTGCTTATGCTTATGATAAACAGGGAAAAGCTGAACTTCGAATGGACGAATTGGATCGGTTGACTTTTTTGGCTCCAGAAAATATAGAAATAAAAATTAAATTAGCTAAACTATATTTTGATGAAGAGCGATATGACGACCAAATTGCTGTTTTAAACTCTATACTAGAATTGCAACCTACCAATGAGGGTGCCCAAAGTGATTTAGCACGGGCTTATGAATTAAGCGGACGCGATCCATTAGATGTATATAAAAAACGATTTAATAATAATCCGGATAATATTTCTTACGGTTTGGATTATGCGGATAAACTGTCGATTGCGGATCGCCCCAATGATGCAGTAAAGATATTAAATGAAGTAATTGCTACAGATCCTACCAGTAAAATTGCTTATAGAAAATTGGCTGAAGCATACGATAAAGGAGACAGGCTCGCTGATGCAGCAAAAACATATGAACGTCTCTTTAGATTAGATCCTCGGGATTTTCATGTGGCTATCAAAATCTCTGACGCATATATAGAAGAACAAGATTATAAGTCGGCCTTTGATTGGGCAGATAAAGCAGTAACCATTTCGGGAGAAGGTGAAGCTTTAGGCGCCAAAGGCAATGTATATTATAAAGCATTCCAGGTTTGTCGTTCTGGCGAAATCACTACCGATGACCGGGTTGTAGCAACATTAGCTTATCAGTTATTTGTGGATGCGGAAGATAAAGGATTCGCTCGTTTTAATCGATCCAAAGATTGGTTAAAAGAAAATGAAGTTTTATTTGGAAAGGCCCAATGGTTTATGATGGATGCAACTGTAAAAAACCGCGGATATTTCAAGGCGGAAAGCAGTTGTTATAACTGGGTATCTGAAAGGTTGAATAAAGAAAAAGGATGGTAAAAAGTGGCATCCACCAAAGAGGCTTATACTTTTTTACACAATACCGATTCTGAACTATATAAAGTATTAATGCGTGAAGTCTCCAGGGAAGATAATACCTTGGAGTTAATTGCGTCTGAAAATTTTGTCAGTTACCCCGTTCTGGAAATGGCGGGTGGGGTGATGACTAATAAATATGCCGAAGGATACCCCGGTGCGCGGTATTACGGTGGGTGTGAGCACGTGGATGAAGCTGAGAATTTGGCAAGGAACCGGGCTCAGAAATTATTCAATTGTGAATATGCTAATGTTCAGCCACATTCCGGTTCTCAGGCAAATATGGCAGCCCTCATGACATTTCTGAATGTGGGTGATACTATAATGGGATTGGATTTAGCCCATGGTGGGCATCTAACCCATGGCAGTTCCGTTAATTTTTCCGGCAAATTGTATAATGTGATTTCATATCAGGTTAGTCGCGAAACCGGGCGTGTCGATTTTGATGCATGCCGTAAGCTAGCGAAAGAACACAAACCAAAATTAATTATATGTGGTGGAAGTGCTTATCCCAGATTCATTGAATTTGAGAAATTTAGTGAAATAGCAAATGAGATTGGTGCATTTTTGATGGCAGATATCGCCCATCCTTCTGGTTTGGTTGCCTCAGGAATTCATCCATCTCCAATGCCTTATTGTGATGTAGTAACAACCACCACCCATAAAACACTTCGAGGTCCCCGGGGTGGTATGATTTTAATAGGTAAAGATATTGAAAATTCATGGGGTGCTGTTGCACCCAAATCGGGTCGGACAAAAATGATATCAGAACTTTTAAATTCTACGGTTATGCCTGGGATTCAAGGTGGCCCTCTCATGCATATTATAGCTGCAAAGGCAGTTGCATTTGGTGAAGCATTGAAACCAGAGTTTAAATCATATTCACAACAAATAGTGGATAATGCCCAAACAATGGCAGGAGCATTGTTAAAAAAAGACTACCAGTTGGTTTCTGGTGGGACAGATACCCATGTGATTCTCATTGATCTCACTCAAAAAGGTGTAACGGGAAAAGCAGCAGAGAAAGCATTAGAAAAAGCGAACATTACCGTAAACAAGAATATGGTTCCATTTGATGAACGAAGTCCATTTATCACTAGTGGAATACGTGTGGGAACACCTGCTATTACGACACGTGGAATGGGTAAAAATGAAATGATTCACATTGTTGATCTTATTGACCAAGTCATTTGCGATATAGATAATAATGCAACCATTAACCGCGTGGGGGCGGAAGTCAACTCCGTATGCGAATCATTTCCATTATATCGTGAATTACACGATTAAGCTTTACATCAAAACTACTCGATCATTTCATAGATCACCCATTGTTTTTTTGATGTTTGTCGGGCTAGCATGTAGCCCAGGATCCTACCTGCTTGAACACAAGCCTGAACTCGCCAAAACTTCATTTCAATATTTTGCAATGAAATCCGAAGAGAAAATTGCCAAATCCCCCAATGATCCCACGCGATTATTAGCGGGATGCGAAACACTAACAAAATTTGCTTTTGCGTTTATTATGGAAGATGCCGATCGGATGGCCATGGTGGACTATAGTGCCGGAAAAGTTCTATACAAAAATGCCCATAGCACTTTTTCGAAGGCTGTGATTTATGGCGACAGGGCTTTGAAGATAAAATATCCAACTTATGCGAAATGGTTGGTCGAAAAAGATGGAAAGATGCCACCATTTAATAAAACCGATGTCCCCTATTTATTTTGGACAGCTGGTGCCTATGGGGGTGCGATTAAATCGAGTAAAGGAAATCCTGAATGGATAATAAAGTTGCCTCGAATTGGGTTGTTATTAGAAGCGGCACTACAGGTTGAACCCACCTGGAATAAAGGTTCAATTAATAGTGCCATGATTTCTTATACTATGATTCGCCATGACGCACCTTTAAATAGAGAGGAAGTTGCCAGAAAATATTTTAAAATGTCTATAGATGCTTCCCATGATTTAGATTTGAGCCCCTATGTGACATTGGCAGAAAGTGTAGCTATTCCAACCCAAAATCGCAACGAATTCACAAATTTACTATATAAAGCATTAAATATTGATATGAAGGCAGACCCAGATTTAGCTTTAACCAATCAAATTAACCGGAATCGTGCCCAATGGCTTATGGATAACATTGATGAATTCTTTTATTAAACGAAAATCACTATGAAACGTAACATACTTATCATCGTCCTTTGCTTATCTGTTCAGTTATTGTGGGGAAAAAAGATTATTGTAAAAATGGCCACTTTAGCGCCGGAAGGTACGGATTGGCATGGTTTACTTGTTGATTTAGGTCAGCAGTGGATAGAAGCTACCGATGGTGAAGTTCGTTTAAGAATCTACCCAGGTGGCGTTGTAGGAGATGAACGAGACATGATACGTAAAATGCGTATTGGTCAAATCCATGGTGCGGCAATTACTAATGAGGGAATGACTGAAATTAATCCATATTTCACTGCATTTTATATGCCCATGATGTATCAATCTTATGAAGAGGTTGATTTTGTAAGAAAGCGGTTAAATGATGAATTATATGATGAGACAGAGAAGAATGGATTTAAAATACTCACCATGGTGGATGTGGGATGGGTTTATTGGTTTTCTAGCAAACCGGTATATACGCCGGAAGATCTTAAAAAATTAAAAATATTCACATGGGCGGGAGATTATAAATCGGGTCAACTTTATGAAAAACATGGGTATCAACCCGTGCCTTTGGCCATTACGGATGTTCTATCTGGCCTGCAGACGGGATTAATAAATACCTTGGCATTTAATCCTATGTATGCCTTGTCGCAGCAATTATTTGGTATTGCCGATAACATGCTGGATATGAAATGGGGGAATATGACAGCTGCCATCGTGATTGATAATCGAACCTGGAATCGCATTAAACCGGAACACCAATCTGTGATGCTCGACATTGCGCAAAACATAGGGAATGGTTTTCAAAAGAAAAACAGGCATGAGACCAACAAAGCCATTGATGTTATGAAGGAATATGGATTGACAGTGAATACACCCACGCCCGATCAAGTGAAAAAGTGGGAAGATCTTATCGAAAGGATGTACCCAGATTTAAGAGGTTCTCTTATTGATGAGGTTACATTTGATCGATTGATGGAGATTAAAAAAGAAATGGATTCCCTTTCTAATTAAAAATCATTCTCTTGTCATATATTAATATAAAATCGATCGAAAAGTATTTTACCTTATTTGTATTTATTGCGCTCGTTTTACTCCCGGCTCTTGAAGTAATTACACGACTATTTGGAACAACGGGCGTGGTTGCATCTCAAGTCCTTGTCCAACATTTAACATTATGGATTGGTTTTGGTGGCGCCGTAATTGCAGCACGGCGGAATAAACTTTTGGCGTTAACTCAGGAACCGTTGTTTGCAGTGAACCCCACTATCAACTGGTCTAAATTTCTTGCTAAGACTATCACCGCCTTTCTTGTCTTGGCCTTAGCATACGGTAGTTGGGAATTAGTAAAAATTGAAATGGCCTATCCGGTGAATATTGCACCATTTTTACCCCGATGGGTGGCAATACTTGTTATGCCAATAGGGTTGTTACTTATTGCAGTTCATCTAATTATGAATGGGTATAACAAATGGCGGAATCGAGGAATTCTTCTGGCCGGCATAATCTTTTTATCTCAGGTTGGTCGTTTTGATAGTTTGCGGGAATCGTCCATTTTTATGTGGGTGAGTATCCTGTTGATTCTATTTGCCATATATAAAGGTGCACCTATTTTCATTGGATTGGGCGGGTTAGCTATTCTCTTTTTCTGGCAAAATTACACGTCATTGGCAGCAATCCCGACTGAAGCATATCGCATCGTTGTTTTACCTACATTGTCCACCATACCACTTTTTACGTTGGCGGGATATATCCTGGCAGAAAGTCGCGCTTCCGAACGCCTCGTCCGGTTATTTCGCGCATTGTTTGGCTGGATTCCCGGCGGAACGCCCATCGTTCTTGTGTTGCTATGTGGTTTTTTCACTGCTTTAACAGGGGGTTCAGGTGTCACCATATTGGCCTTGGGCGGATTATTGTACCCTCTGCTCATGAAAGAGGGTTACTCAAAAGAATTTTCTTTGGGCCTTATAACTGTTGCAGGATCTTTAGGATTGTTATTTCCACCCAGTTTACCATTGATTATTTATGGTGTAACGGCAGCGGTATCTGTTAAAACAATTTTTATAGCTGGAATTGTTCCTGGATTTTTGAGAGTGGCTATGATCGGTGGTTGGGCCGTTTGGCAAGGTAAGGCGCAAGATATTAAGCGAAATAAATTTAATTTCACAGAGGTCAAAAAATCCATCATAGAAACCAAATGGGAAGCCATGATTCCCTTTTTGATTTTATTCGGTATTTTTGGTGGTTTTACAACCTTAGTGGAAACTGCTGCATTGACGGTGGTATATGTGTTTATTTTAGAGGTATTCGTATATAAAGATTTAAAGAGCGAGGATTTGAAAAAAATTATACTGGATTGCTCCACTTTAATCGGCGGTGTTCTTATTATTTTAGGTGTAGCCATGGGGTTGACGAATTATTTAGTTGATGCGGAAATTCCCTTTAAACTTCTGGCGTGGGTCAAAACGTTTATTAGTTCGAAACTTGTCTTTTTATTGATGTTAAATATTTTTCTATTAGCTGTTGGGTGCATGATGGATATTTTTTCTGCCATTATCATTGTGGTGCCACTTATCACACCATTGGGAGCGCATTTTGGGATTGATCCAGTTCACTTAGCCATTATTTTTATTGCCAACCTGGAACTTGGCTTCTTAACCCCACCCGTCGGAATGAATTTATTTTTATCTGCATATCGATTTGATGAAAATATGCCTACTATTTATAAATCCACGTTGCCATTTTTTATGGTCATGCTATTGAGTGTTTTAGCTATTACATATATTCCAATTTTATCAACCTGGGCCGTAAATTAATATATACAATCCCTTGCCTCGATAGAGAAGAATAGAGTAATTTCATCCAAATAACAGGAGTGCCAATAAAACATCGCTAACGGTTGATACGTTTCAAACATCATCGAAGGATTAAAAACCTTCCAAACATTATACCCCGAATCGGGGAAAGGACTATTACTATGAAACGAATATATTCAATTGTGGCGGCGCTTCTGCTTTTTTGCAGTCCGTCCCTCAATGCTCAAAGTGAAGCAGGTGCCATATTTCTCCTTATATCTCCCGGTGCTCGTGCCGGTGGCATGGGAGAAGCACAAGTGGCTGTTGCAAACGATGCTTACGCAAGCTATTGGAATCCGGCCGGGCTAGCATTCCAGACCGGATCCGAAATTGCATTTATGCATGTGAATTGGCTCCCAAACTTAGCCGATGACCTCTACTACGAATTTTTAGGCTTTCGAAAGACGTTCCCTACATTGGGTACGCTTGGGGGTCATCTAATCTATTTGAATTTGGGTGAACAAGTACGAATGGATGAATATGCCCAATATCAAGGAAAATTCACCTCATATATGACGGCAGTAGCCCTTTCTTATAGTACAAAGCTTTCATCAAAATCCTCTTTTGGAATGAATGCAAAAATATCCTACCAGCATTTAGTAGAATTGGGCACTGGATCTGAAAAAGGTAAAGGGACTTCCACGGATTTTGGTTTTGATTTAGGATACATGCATAAAGAATTTTTAACACCAAAAATGGATTTAGGTGTTACCATGACTAATATTGGTCCAAAAGTATCATTTATTGATCCGGATCAGGCCGATCCTCAACCCACAAACTTGACACTTGGACTGGCATACGAATTATTCAAAAATGACTATAACAGTATAAAAGTAGTCTATGATGTTGATAAGCTATTGGTGGCCTCATATCCAGATATGGATTGGGATGGAGATGGCATTGTAGGTGGATATGATAGTGATGGAAAAGAGGCGGTAAAAAATGCAAATTACAATCATAATGGCGTATTAGAAGCAGCCCATAAAGATCGACTGTTTAAAGCAATATTTACATCCTGGGTTGACGACTGGCTTTTGGGCGGAGACATCGATCGATCTCCCGCTGGAGAAGAATCAGATAAAAAGATTGGTGGCTGGGAATGGGCTGGCGATGCGAATGGAAATGGAAATCGTGACCCTGAGGAAATGATAAATACGGCCAATGAATATGGTGCCAATTTTGGAGACGAAAACTGGGGTATGTATAATGAGTGGGGTCAAAAGGAAGTCGGGTCAGCCAAAGACCGTTCTATTTCAGATGAGTTAGATAAGCTTGTTCACAACTTTGGGTTAGAATATTGGTATTCTTCCTACTTTGCATTGAGAACCGGATATTATTTCGATAAAACAGGGAAAATTCAAAACCCAACTTTTGGTGTCGGATTGCGCTTTTCTAATTATGGTTTCGATTTTGGATATACATCTGGAGAACCAGGTCACCCTCTGACCAATACCATGCGGTTCTCCATGAATATTCAGTTTTAACCCGAATTTCGAATGAACCTCTCCTCATTGAGCAGGTGGACAATCGTCCTGCTGCTTTATGCATTATTCCCCATAAATAGCCAAATATTGGGAGACCTTAAAATTGCCGTTATTCGAATATCCTTTCCTCTCCAGGATTACCCCGGTATTTCTGGAAATGGAGATTTTCTATATTCGGCAAAACCAATCGAATGTGGCGATTACACCATCGACCCGCCACCTCATGATCGCCATTATTTTCAATCGCATCTAATAGCGGTTAACAACTATTACCGATCAGTCTCTTATGGAAAATTTGGGGTTGATTTGCAGAATTCTACCGTATTCCCCTCAGAGAATAAATCCAGCTATTTACTCAACACATCTATGAACTATTACAATGAGATTAGCCAAGATGATGAACATGAAAAACGGATCACTGAATTATTAAGGGATGCTGTTACTCAAGCATATGAAGCAGATAATATTGACTTTAGCCAATTTGATTTAATAACCGTTATTCACCCAGGCGTAGGGCAGGATTTCCAATTACCTTTCCTTGATCCCAGCCCTGAAGATATACCATCTACCTACGTGGATAAAATTATGGTGAGTACTCATTTGGGCGGACCGATTCAAGTGGGTAGTGGGAGCATTCCTCATGGGATTATTATTCCTGAAACACAAAATCACCTTTTTTATGATGAAACATTATTTAACCAACTGAATAGC
>Ga0315336_1000500_pt1 | contig 107776 bp, 146 predicted proteins | sample ASW5metaG_FD_204512 | JGI IMG/M metagenome (GOLD analysis project Ga0315336, IMG submission 204512) | Ammonia-oxidizing marine archaeal communities from Monterey Bay, California, United States - ASW #5 | ecosystem: Environmental > Aquatic > Marine > Intertidal zone | place: USA: California...
GGGCCTGGCGCGCGGCTACCTGAACCAGCCGCAGCGCAGCGCCGCGGTGTTCCGCGAGCACGAGATCGCCGGGGTCAGGGTACGCCTGTACCACACCGGAGACCGCGCACGCCTGCTGGGCAACGGCGAGTACCAATACCTCGGTCGCATCGACGAGCAGATCAAGCTGCGCGGTTATCGCATCGAGCCCGGCGAGATCGAGGCGCAGCTGGGCATTGGCTGCCCGGCGTTGCAGCAGATCAAGGTCATCGTCACCCGCCAGGGCCGGCGCCAGGCCCTGGTGGCCTACGCCTCGGTCAAGCCGGGCACCGCTGTGCCGGAGGCGGACGCCATCCTCCAGGACGTGGCGCGGCGCCTGCCGGAATACATGGTGCCGGTGCGGCTGATCCTGCTCGAACGTATGCCGCTGACCGCCAACGGCAAGCTCGACCTGCGCCGTCTGCCGCCGGTGGAGCTGGCCGAGGAGGCTGCCCCGGCAGCACCGGCCGATGCGCTGGAAGCCGAAGTGCTGGCGATCTGGCAGGGCGTGCTGGAGCGGCCGCTCGGGGTCGAGAGTGACTTCTTCGCCCTCGGCGGCGATTCGATCCTGAGCATCCAGCTGACTACCCGCCTGCGCGATGCCGGCCATGCCTGCACGGTCAAGGAGGTGTTCGAGGCGCGCACCGTACGCCGGCTGTGCCGCGTGCTCGGTCAGCCGCGTGAGAACGTGGCGATCCGTGCCGAGCAGGGCGTGTTGGAGGGCGAGGCATTCGCCCTGCAACCGATCCAGCGCTGGTTCTTCGAACAGCCGTTCGCCAGCCCGCAACACTGGAACCAGGGCGTGGTATTGCGCCTGCCGGCCGGCATCGATGCTCTGCAGTTGATGGATTTCATGCGCCAACTGCTGCGCCACCACGACGCGCTGCGGCTGGCGGTGACTGCCGACGGCCAGCGCTACCTGGCGCATGTGGCGCTGAGCGAACCGGCGCAGCTGGATGCGGCGGCGCTCGGCGAGGACGGCCTGCAGCAGGCGCTGACCGAGCTGCAGGCACACATGCAGCCGGCGCAGGGACGCAGCCTGGCCTGGGCGCTGCTCGACAACCTCGCCGGCGGCATGCGCGGACTGTTCATCGCCGTGCATCACCTGGCGATCGACGCGGTGTCCTGGCGCATCCTGGTCGAGGACCTGCGCCGGCTGGCGCGCGGCGAGGCGCTGCCGGCCAAGACCAGCAGCTATCGCCAGTGGGGCGAGGGGCTGGCCGCCTATGCCCGGCGTGCCGAGGCACAGCTGCCGTACTGGCTGGCGGAGCTGGCCGGCATGCCGCAGACGCTACCCGCCAGCTGGGCCGGTGCTGGTGCAGCGCGCGAGCAGAAGTTGGAGCTGAGCGAAGCGCTGACGCGGCGGTTGCAGCAGGCCACCCGGCATTTCGCGGTGGATCTGCGCGAATTGCTGCTCGCCGCGCTGACCCGCTCGCTGCGCCAGCTGGGCCTCGGCGAGCGGCAGTGGATCATGCTCGAAGGCCACGGCCGCGAAGTCATTGATCCGGTGCTGGACGCCAGCCGCACGGTCGGCTGGTTCACCAGCATGTTCCCGCTGGCGCTGTGCGACCAGGCGGACTGGTTGCAGCTGCTGCGCCACGCCGCCGAACAGTTGCGCCGGGTGCCGGACAAGGGCGTCGGCTACCTGCCGCTTCGCGCCAATCCCGCGCATCGGTCGCAATTGCCGCTGCCGGCGGTGGCGCTCAACTACCTCGGCGTCTACCAGAGCGGCACGGACGCTTGGCATGCGCTGCCGGTCGCCCCCGGCCGGCCGAGCGCGGCGGACAACCCTTCGGCGGAGCTGATCAGCCTGCACGGCGGCGTATTCGACGGCCGCCTGACCCTGCGCCAGATCGGCCGCCTGCGTGCCGAGCTGAACGATCAACTGCTGGCGCTGCTGCAGGCCAATCTGCTGGCGCTGGCCGAACACGTGGAGGTCAGCCATGAACACGCTTGAGCGGCATTTCACCGAGCAGTTCCAGCGTCATGCCGCGCGCCCGGCGCTGGGTTGCCTGGGTGACAGCTTCAGCTATGCGGAGCTGCAGGCGCGGGTCGCGGCCATCGCCATGCAGCTGCGCCAGTGCGGCCTGCGGGCCGGCGAGCGCGTCGGCATCCACCTGCAGCGCTCGCCGGACCTGGTCGCCAGCGTGCTCGCCTGCCTGCGCGAAGGGCTGTGCTTCGTGCCGCTGGAGCCGGAGTTTCCGCTCGAGCGTCTGCAGGGCATCGCCGCCGATGCGCAGCTGAGCCTGGTGCTGCAGGACCAGCCGGTAGCGTTCTCGCAGCCGACCTGGCAACTGCGCCCGGGCCTCGCCGGCGAGCTGGAATGGTCCGAGCAGGACGAGCGCCTGCCGGCGTACATGATGTTCACCTCCGGCTCCACCGGCAGGCCCAAGGGCGTGGTGATCAACCGCGTCGCGCTGGGCAACTTCCTCGCCGCCGCGACCGCACGCCTGGACATCGGCCCGGCGACGCGCTGGCTGTTCACCACCACCCCGGCCTTCGATATCTCGCTGCTGGAGATGCTCGGTCCGCTCTGGCGCGGCGGCTATGTCGAGGTGATCTGCGCGCCGACCCACAAGGACCCGGTTGAGCTGCTGCAACTGCTCGAGCGGCGCAGCGATCTCAACACCCTGCAGGCCACCCCGGCGTTCTGGCGCATGCTGCTCAAGGCTGGCTGGCAAGGGCGGCCCGGACTTTTGGCGCTGTGCGGCGGCGAGGCGCTGGATGCCACGCTGGCGACCCGTCTGGGTGGCTGCGTGGGTGAGTTGTGGAACTGCTATGGACCGACCGAGGCGACGGTGTGGTCGCTGATGGCGCGCGTCGAACTGCCGCTCGGCGAGGCCGGCGTGCTGCTGCGCCAGTCGCTCGACGGCTATCGCCACTGGCTGCTCGACGAACACGGCGAGGCGGTCGCGGTGGGCGGCGAGGGCGAGCTGTGCATCGAGGGGCCGTCGCTGGCCGACGGCTACTGGCAGCGCGACGACCTCAGCGCGCAGGCCTTCATTGCCTGGCGGGGCCGGCGTCTGTACCGCACCGGCGACCGTGTGCGCCGCGTCGGCGAGGATGCCTACCAGTATCGTGGGCGGCGCGACGACCAGATCAAGCTGCGTGGCTTTCGTATCGAGCTGGGCGAGATCGAGGCCAGCCTGCGCCGGCTGGCCGGCGTGCAGGATGCCGCGGTGCGCCTGCATGGCGAGGGCGACGAGGCCTGCCTGGTGGGTTATGTTGAGTTGCGCGAGCCGGGCGTGCTGAGCCGGGTGGCGATCCGCCGCGCGCTGCAGCGCAGCCTGCCGCACTACATGGTGCCGGGGCGCATCGTGCTGCTGGAGTGCCTGCCGAAGACCGCCAGCGGCAAGATCGACCGCAAGCGGCTACCCGAGCCGGTGTAACAAAGGATCTTCTTTGATGAGGCATGGGGCTTGATACTGGATTGGCAAGTTAGTGTGTGTTGAATGAAAGTTTTGCTTTCATGAGGCGTTTAGCGAGTTGCTTGGAAGCTTGGTTTCGCCCTGCTGGGCGACTCACTTTTTTCAGTCGCGAAAAAAGTAAGCAAAAACGCTTGCCCCTGCATACGGCCCCGGCTGCGCCGGGGTTCGTTCGCTCCATCGCCGCTCCGAGGGTCGTCGTACAAGGGCCATCCATGGCCCTTTACGACTCTCGCCGCGTCCCTGCGGCTCGCCCCTCTGCGCAACGATTCCGCTCACCCTCCTGAAGGGGCGTTGGGCGTCGCCTGATGGTTCGTGCAAAAAAAAGCTCAAAGCAAACATCAACGATCTTCCAGGCGACTCGGACTCCATTCCCCGTCAGGAGGCCGAGTGGAGGTGTTGCGCAGGGGGACGCGAGGCAGGACGCCAAGCGAGGAACGAAGGACGGGGCCGCCGAGGTAGGGACGTCCCATCGTGACGGCCCCCGGAGCGGCACCGGAACGAGGGAGTCAGGCCGCGTAGCAGACAGACCCGGATGTCGGGAGCCCTTCTTCTTTGACTCGGCCGGGGGGGCCGAAACCAGAAGTGTCAGCACACTCGGTAAGCGCCCTGATCACTAAGGTGCAAGCCCAAACCAGATGGCAGCGTCCCCAATCTTGCCAATCCGATCTCAAGCTTTGCTTCCCCGAGAAAGCGCGATGCATCTGAAAAAAGGCCGGTCGGGCAGCCGTCCGGCCTCGCCTAGATCCTAATCCCTGACCACCGGCTCGGCACCCGCCTTGCCCAGCAGCTCTTCGACATCCTCGATCACCTGCAGCGCCGCCTGCGGTCCGCCGAGCGAGGTCCATAGCGAGCCGTCCACCGCGCCGAAACGCTTGGCCCGGATCGCCGACAGCTGGCGGAACGCCGGGGTCTGCTCGGCCTGTTGCATGGCCTCGACCGCCTCGCCGCTGGTGGCCAGGGTGCCGATCACCAGCCAGTCGGCATCGAGCAGTTCCAGCGACTCCAGGCTCAGGGCCATCGAGTGGGTATGCCCGGGGTCCTGCTGATGCGGCGGACGGACCAGGCCGATGTCCTCGACCACCGAGCTGGAGAAGGCGTCGAGGAACATGTACGACGGGCCCTTGGGGTTCCAGCGCACGATGCTCAGCGTCTCGCCCTGATGGTCCGCGAGGCGCTTGCGTGCCTCTTCGATACGCGCCCAGTAGCGCTCCAGCACGGCCTTGGCCTCGGCCTTGCGGTTCAGTGCCTGTGCGGTGCGCTGCATGCTTTCCTGCCAGGGCCGCGCCCAGTTGAAGGTGATCACCGTGGGCGCGATCTCGTTGAGGATCGCCAGCTGCTCGGGCTTGACCGGGCCGGTGAGGATCAGGTCGGGCTCCAGTTCCAGCAGGGTTTCCAGGTTGGGATTGTCGATATCGCCGACCACCTCGATCCCGGCCGGGAGCCTGCCGTCCAGGTAACGTGGCGGTGCCGCCTGGCCACGGCCGTTGATGGTGCCGACCGGGGTGACGCCGAGCGCCAGTGCGGTGTCCAGGTCGATCTCGCTGAGGGTGATGACGCGCTTGGGCGCGGCGGGAACGCTTACCGTATTGCCGAAGGCGTCCTGCACCTGGCGGGTTTCGGCCATGGCGGGCAGGGCGAGCAGGCCGGCCAGTAATGTGGCGACGAGGCGCCGGAAGATCATGGGCATCATGGCGTAGCTTCCTTTTCAGTATGTTCGAGCAATGCCTCGGTATGCGCGGCCAGGGCCCCGCGGCGACGCGGCACGATGACCGGGGCGCCATCGCCGGGTGCGTGGAGGATGTCGACGTCGGTGTCGTAGAGGCGGTCGACCAGCGCCTTGGTCATCACCTGCCGTGGCGGGCCGATGGCCTGTACGCGGCCGTCGGCGAGGGCGATCAGCTCGTCGCAATAGCGCGCGGCGATGCCGAGATCATGGATGACGATGAGCACCGTGCGCCCGGCGGCGGCGATGCCGTGCACGGCTTCCATCACCTCGGCCTGATGGCCGATGTCCAGCGCACTGGTGGGTTCGTCGAGCAGGATCAGGTCGGTGTCCTGCGCCAGGATCATGCCCAGCCAGGCCCGCTGCGCCTGGCCTCCGGAGAGCGAGGCGGCGTTGCGCTGCCAGATGGCATCGAGCTGCATTGCCTCGCGGGCGCGCGCCACCTGGCGGGCGTCTTCGGCGCTCCACTGGTTGAACCAGCCCTGGTGCGGATGGCGGCCGTACTGCACCAGTTGTTCGACGCGGATGCCCTCGGCCAGCACCGGCCGCTGCGGCAGGAAGGCCAGCTCGCGCGCCAGCGCCTTCAGCGAATAGTGGCCCAGCGGCTTGCCGTGAACCTCCACCGTGCCGCGCTGCAGCGGCAGCTGGCGGGCGAGCAGTTTGAGCAGCGTGGATTTGCCGCTGCCGTTGGGGCCGACGATGCCGATCAGCTTGCCGCGGGGCAGGCTGAAGGACAGGTCGTCGAGCACCACCTTGTCCTGGTAGGCGAAATGCAGGTTTTCTGCACGCAGGGCAGTCATCAATCGGCTCCTCGTCTGTCCTTGATCAAGAGGCCGAGCAGCAGGATGCCGCCGAGCAGGCGCGTCATGATTCCGGTGGGGATTTCTTCGGGCTGGGCGAGCACGCGCACCAGTGTGTCGCTGCCGAGCAGCAGCACCGCGCCGCATAGGGCCGACAGCCAGATCGGCGCGAGATTATCGCGGGCCAGCCAGGACGCCAGGATCGGTGCGGCCATGGCGATGAACACCACCGGCCCGCCGATCGCCGTGCCCAGCGCCGCCACCAGGATCGCCAGGGCGAGCACGCCGAGCTGGATCGCCGCTACGCGGATGCCGAGGTTCTGCGCGGTGGCGTCGCCGAAGCGCAACAGCGCCAGCGGGCGGTTGAGCAGCGCCATCAGCGGGCAGAGCAGCGCCAACAGCAGCGCGATGGGGCTGACCGTCTGGTAACTGACACCGGCGAAGTGGCCCATGGTCCACAGGTAGATGCTGCCCAGGTGCACCAAAGGCTGGGTCGACATGGCGAAGTCACCGATGGCGCCGAGTAGTTCGGACAGCGCGATACCGATGACGATGAACAGGTAGCCCTGCTCGCCGGGACGCCGACACAGGACGAACAGCGCGGCGGCGGCCAGCACGGCGCCGAGCGGCGACGCCCACCAGGGCCAGTTGCCGAGGGTGAGGTAGAGGGCGAAGGCGACCACCGCCAGCGAGGCGCCCTCGTTGACGCCGATCATGTCTGGCGTGGCCAGGCGGTTGCGCACCAGGGTCTGGATCAGGCAGCCGGCCATGCCCATCGCCAGCCCGGCGACGATTGCGGCGGCGACGCGCGGCAGGCGGATCTTGAACACCATGATCTCCTGCAGCTTGCTGCCATGGCCGGCCAGGGTGGTGAGCACGTCGCGCAGGCCAAGGTTGCCGCTGCCGAGGCTGATGGCCAGCACCGTCAGGGCGGCGAGCAATGCCAGCAGCGCCAGCGAGACCAGCCAGGTGCGGCGATGCAGCAGCAGACTCAGAGCGCCGATGCGCAGCGCCCAGACGCCGGAGGGGGAGGGTAGGGTCGTCATCGGGCTATCTCACCGTCAGCAGGGCACGGAAGCCGCCGCGCAACACGATGGCGATCAACGCCGGCGCGCCGAGCGCCGCCAGCAGCGTGCCGACCGGCAATTCGAAGGGCTGGATCAGCCAGCGTGCGAGCACGTCGGCGGCGAGCAGGAAGAGCATGCCGAACAGTGTCGAGAACAACAGCTGACGCAGCAGCGCCACCGGCTCGACGAGCCGCGCGCAGTAGGCCGCAAGAAAGCCGAGAAAGCCCACCGGGCCGGCCAGGGAGATGGCGCAGGCGGTCAGCAGGGTCGAGGCCGTCAGCACGCCGAGGCGCACCCAGGTGGTGTGGATGCCCAGCGCACGGGCCTGGCTGTCGCCCATCTGCATCAGGGTCAGCTGGCGGCAGAGGAACGCCGCCAGCAGCAGGCCGAGCACGGCGAGCGGGCTGACCGTGGCGACGGCATCCAGGCGCGAGGCCGACAGCGAACCCAGGTTCCAGAAACGGAACTGCTCTAGCGCCACGCGGGTGGACAGCAGCATGAAGTTGGCCAACCCGCCGAAGATGGCACCCAGCGCCACGCCGGCGAGGATCAGCTTGAGCGGGCTGGCCTGGCCGAGCATCAGGCCGACGCCCAGTACGATCAGGTTGCCCAGCAGGGCGCCGAAGCCGGACCAGAGCAGATAGCCCTGGGTGGATTCGACGCCGAAATGGATCAGGCCGATCACCAGTCCGAGCACCGCGCCGGCGTTCACCCCGAGCAGGCCGGGCTCGGCCAGGGGATTGCGCGTGGCGCTCTGCAGCAGCGAGGCGGCGATCGCCAGGCTGCCGCCGACCACCAGCGCCGCAAGGGTGCGCGGCAGGCGCAGGGTGTCGACGACCATGGCGAGCTTGTCGTCGGCCAGGCGCTCCGGCTGCCCGAGCAGATAGCCGAATACCGCGTCGGCGCCATACACGCCGGCGCCGGTGGCCAGCGATAGCGCCAGCAGTAACAGCAACAGGCCGCCCGCGCCGGCGAGGACGGCCTTCTGCTGGGCCGGCATGGCGTGATCAGTGCGTGGCATGGTTCATGTGCAGCGCTCCGGTTGCGCCCGGCGGTTCGCGCCGCCGGGCATGGGCGGATCAGATGTCGTAGCTGAAGCCGACGAACAGCGTGCGACCCATGAGGATGTTGTCGATCGACTGGGCGACGTCGTCGCGTTTTTCGTTGGTCAGGTTGTTGAAGCCGCCGTTGAGCGTCAGCTCCCGAGTGGCCTTGTAACGGGCGCCGAGGCTGACGGTGTGGAAGGCACCGGTCTCGACTTCCGGTTGGGCGGCCGAGACGTAGACGTACTGGCTGCCGGTGTACTGGTAGTCCAGGTTCAGGGCGAGATTGTCCAGGGCCTGCCAGTCGAGGCCGATGTTGGCCATGTGCTGCGGCGTGTTGCGCAGGGGCTCGTCGGTTTCGCGGTTCTCGGCGTCCGCATAGGTGTAGTTGGCGCGCAGGCCGACGGCATCGTTGACGGCGTAGCGGCCCTGCAGCTCGTAGCCCCTGACCCGCGCCTTGTCGACGTTGGTGTAGGTCATCTCGCTCGGCATGTAACCGGCACGCCAGCTGTCGGTGTAGATCATGTCCTCGATCTCGTTATCGAAGAACATGATGCCGGCCTCCATGCGCTCGTCTTGGTAGAGCGTGCCGAGCTCGTAGCTGGTGGCGGTTTCCGGTTTCAGATCGGGGTTGCCGACCAGGGTGCACCTGCCGCGGCAGGCCAGCACGCCGTAGGTTTCGTCGAACTGATAGATGCTCGGTGCCTTGAAGGACTTGCCGGCGCCGCCCTTGATCACCCAGTTGTCGGTCAGGTTGTAGACACCGTAGGCGCGCGGGCTGAACTCGCCACCGAAGCCGTCGTGATCGTCCCAGCGACCGCCCAGGGTGACGTCGAGCCGGCCGATGGAGAATTCGTCCTGTAGGTAGATGGCCTTCTGGTCGACTTCGGTATCCGAACCCAGGTTCTGGTTGTGTGACAGTTCGATGCGGCGGAACTCGCCGCCGAAGGTGAGCAAGTGGTTGCCGAGGAAGGCGCTGACCTGGCCGTCGACGGTGTGGTTCTTCTGCTGCACGTCGCCCTTAACGCCCCGCAGGTCGGTCATGATCTCGGAGTCGTCCAGCAGGTCGACGTCTTCGTAGTAGTAGCGCAGGCGGGTGTTGAAGCCATCCCAGTTGCCGTTGTGCGCCAGGCCCAGGGTCCAGCGGTCCATTTCCTGGATGTTGGTGGGGAAGGATACGCCGGAGTTGTTCCAGATCGCCTTGCGGTCGTCGCTGCGGTAGCTCATGTCCAGGTCGATGCTCTGACGCTCGTCCAGCAGCCAGCTGAGGGTGCCGAAGGCGCTGCCGTTCTGGCGTTTCTCGAGCGCATCGGTGTTGGCGAAGACGGTCTGCTCGGAGCCTCAGGCCGCCTGGTCGGTGGTTTCGACGATCAGGTTGCCGCGCAGCTTGTTGTCGATCAGCGCGCCACTGAGGTAGCCGCTGGCCTTGTGGCTGTCGCCGGAGTCGCCTTCGGTCGGGTGTTCGTAGCCGTAGGCGATGCCGGCTTCGGTCTTGTCCGTCGGCTGGCGCAGAATCACGTTGACCACGCCGCCCAGGGCATCGGCGCCATATAGCGAGGACATCGGCCCGCGGATCACCTCGATGCGCTCGATGGCGGCCATGGGGATCGACGACAGGTCGAAGTCGTTGGCGTAGTTGGAGGTCAGCGCCTCGCGGGAATTCACCCGGCGGCCGTTGACCAGCAGTAGGGTGTAGTCCGAATCCATCCCGCGCAGCTTGATTTCCTTGCGACCGTAGGTGGAGGACGGGCTGATGTGCACGCCGGGCAGGTACTTCACCGCGTCTGCGAGGTTGTAGACGGGGTATCTGTTCAGCTCGTCGCGGGTCACCACCGACACGCTGGCCGGTGCGCTGAGTTCGCTGTGGGCGGTTTGGGTGGCGGTGATGACCTGGGTTTCCAGGGTGGTAGCCGGGGTGTCGGCCAGCGCCGCGAACGGCAGCAGGCTGCCGAGCAGGGTCAGGGACAGGTGCCGCGGGCGGCTGATTGTTCGTACAGGTTGCATTGCAGACTCCATTGCCGATTGGTTGCAGAACTGATCACGATTCCCCGGCAGGTTGTGTCCCGCCTTGTGTTTTTGCGTCGCTGGTGGCGTCGCGCCGCCCGAGGCCGTGCAGCAGCCACAACACGCCGATACCGGCGGCTGTTCCGGTGCCGGCATACAACCAGGCCAGATCGTCGAAGCCGATCAGGCGTCCACCGGGGCCAGAGCCCAGGTAGGCCGCCGAGAACAGGCTGCCGAGACCGCAGGCGACGTTCGAAACGGTGCTCTGCAGGGCCATGAAGGCCGCACGCTGCTGGGGCTGCGGAATGCCGGCGGCGATGGTGAGGGTGCTGCTGGTGCGCACCGCCCCCAGCGCCATGAACAGCGTGAACACCAGAAACAGCGAAAGCCCCGGCATCAGCGCGAAACCGAGCAGGGTGATGGCCGCCAGCAGACTGCTGCTGAACAGGACGACCGCCACCGCGTTGCCGCGGTCGATCAGCACGCCGCCCAGGTGCATCGCCGCCAGGCTGGCGAGGCCGCCGCAGAGGTAGAGCAGGCCGATGTGCTCGCGCGCAAAGGCGAGGTTGAACTGGAAGTAGTTGGAGAAATGCGGCACCAGCAAAAAGTGGCCGAACATCTGCAGCGCGACGATGGCCAGTGCGCCCAGGCACAGCGGCGAGCGTAGCAGCGGCCGGATGCTGCCGGCCGCGCGGGCATGCGGCGGCGGTGCGGGAAAGGACAGCTGGCAAAGCACGGCGAGCAGCACTCCGGCTGCGCCGAACAATACGAAGGGGGCTTGCCAGCCGCCGCGTGCGGCCAGTTCCAGCGCCGCCGGCGTCACCACGATGGCCGCCAGCGAATAGCCCATGGCGACGTAGGCGAGCCGGCGCCCGCGTTCGGCCGGCGGAATCAGGTCGAGCATGGCCGCCATCAGCACCGCCCCCATCGGCCCCGCCACCAGGCCGGACAGTACGAACAGACCAATCAGCTGTGTGGGGTCGCTGGCCAGCGCGCAGCTCAGCAGCAGGGCGAAGCGCAGCGTCAATAGGGTGACCAGGGTCCGCTTGCGGTCCAGGCGGTCGAGCCAGGCGGCAGTCAGCGCCGCGCTGAGGGCCGATGCCAGGGTGGCGCCGCCGGCGATATAACCGACATGGCTGGCCTGCATGCCCAGCGCGCGAACGAAATCCGGACCGAGCGGCATCACCATCATCAGGCTGCCGATCGACAGCATGTTGATGAGCATGGCCAGGTGCACGGCGGCTTTCGATTGTCGAGCTGCATCCATATGCATCGCGCGCTTGGGTGGCTGAAGGCGGCTGCATCTTATGCAATAGCAAATGCTATTTCAAATACTAATCGTTGTCATTAGGTGTTGTGATTGAAGGCTTGCAACCTAGCCGTCTGCCGGGCGAAACGCTCGTTTCCGTCGCCGATGGCCGTTGTGACACGGGTAGCGCCAGCCTGCGCTGCCGTGCCGGCGGATCGTCCGCTTCTGCGCGCGTGCGGCGAGCCGCGCGACGCTTTGCCGCAACGATCGGCCGGCGCTGCTAGAATGCCGCGCCCCACGCCTGACCGAATATGCCCATGCACGCCGACGCGCTCGCCATCCTGCAACAGCACCTGCTTCGCGGCCTCGACCCGGCCCCCAGCGAAACCCGCCGGTTGTTCCATGGTCGTGGTCGCTGCTGGCAGGGGCTCGAACAGATCACCGTCGACTGGTTGCAGGGCGTGGTGCTGGTCGCATTGTTCCGCGAGCCGGCCGCGGCGGACCGGGCGGCATTGCAGCGAATGCTGCTGGCGTTGAGCGAGTCACTGGCCTGGCGGCGCAGCCGGGCGCATACCCTGTTGCTGCAGCACCGCTACCTGCCGGACAGCCCGACCGAGCTGCTTCTCGGCGAGCCGCTGGACGAGTGGCTGATCGACGAGAACGGGCTGCGCTACAAGCTGGACCTGGGCCGCAAGCAGAACAACGGTCTGTTCCTCGACATGCGCTACGGCCGCCGCTGGGTGCAGGAGCAGGCATGTGGCAAGCGTGTGCTGAACCTGTTCGCCTACACCTGCGGCTTCTCGGTCGCGGCGCTTGCCGGCGGCGCCGAGCATGTGGTGAATCTGGACATGGCCAGCGCGGCGCTGAGCCGCGGGCGCGAGAACCATCGGCTCAACCGGCACGATCTGAACCGGGTGAGTTTTCTCGCCCACGAGCTGTTCAAGTCCTGGGGCAAGGTGAAGAAGCTTGGGCCTTACGATCTGATCATCATCGATCCACCGTCGTTCCAGAAGGGCAGCTTCGCACTGAGCCGCGATTACCGGAAGATCCTGCGCCGCTTGCCGGAACTGCTCGCGGCCGATGGACAGGTGCTGGCCTGCGTCAACGATCCGGACGTCGCTCCAGCCTTCCTGGTCGAGGGCATGGCCGCCGAAGCCACGCAGTTGCGCTTCGAGCGGCGCCTGGACAACCCTCCGGAATTCCCCGATGTGAACCCCGACAGCGGCCTGAAGGCGCTGGTGTTCGTCCGCTGAGTTCCGGTGCGTAGGTTGTGGTGAGCGACGAAGGGCGGCGGGGACCGTGCATCGTCTCCGTGCATGTTGGGCTTCGGTGTTAAGCACCTCAGTCCAACCTATGGCATATCGACGCCTAGCCCAGCAGATCCAGGCCATGCAAGCCCGTGAGGTGGACTGAGCACGGTATCAGGGGCGCGCTTGGAGCTCCTTGATCAGCATTTTCATCTCGCCGATTTCCCGGCGTTGCGCCTCGATGATGCTGTCCGCCAGCTCCCTTACCCGCGGGTCCTGGATATCCGCTCGCTCACTGGTGAGGATGGCGATGGAATGATGAGGAATCATCGCCTTCATCCACGACACCTGATCCACCGTCGCCTGGCTGCGCACCAGCCACAAGGACACCGCAAAAATCAGCGCGCTACCGGCGAAGATGGCGATGTTCACCCCACGCCGCGGATACATCTTCAGCATGAACGCCAGCATGATGATCGCCATGGTCGCGCCCATGATCAGTGCCATATAGGCGCGGGTTTCGCTGAACAGGATGTGGTCGGTCTGGAACACGTTCAGGTACATCAGACCGAACATGACCAACGTCGAGGTGGCAATCATTGCGCCGAATTTGGCGTAGGGCTGCATAGGCGTGCTCTCCTCTGGCGATGACTGGTGGGGCGGCAACTCGCCAGCCCTTACGGTCATCTCGACAGCCCTCGGTCGGTGCCGTTCATGTGGCTCGGCCAGGGTAGTGGTGGCACTTGCTGGCCAACTGCGAGGCTTCGCTGGGCGGCCAGCAGCGCAATGCACAGCGGGGCCTACTCGCCGCGGTGGTTCAGCGTGCGCCGCGGGTCAACGAGTGGCCAGCTCTTCGCAGCTGGGCTCGATGGTGAACGTGCGCGCCGAGTCGACCGGGCCGAGCTTTTCCAGGGTGCGGCGGCCGAGCAGTACGGGGTAGTGCATTTCATCGCGGTCCCTGAGCGAGAACTGCTCCTCCAGCAGGCGATCGCCGATGCACACCTTCATCAGCACGACCGGTCGATCCTCTTTGCCGCCGGCGCCACGGACGGTCAGTTCACGGTGCAGTTTGCGTTCGATGCGCGACTCGACCAGCTTGTCCCGTTCGACGTCCTTGAGGTCCAGATCGAAGCGGACCCATTCTTCACCGTCCCGCTCGAAATACTCGATGTCTTCGGCATGCATCGACGAAGTCAGCGCGCCGGTGTCGAGCTTGAACTTCACCGTGACTGCCTCGGGAAGCACCTTGCCACGCTCCACCCAGCCGAGCGGCGTGCCACTGGCGGCGAGGGAAGGGAGGGCATGCAGGGACAGCAGCAACGCGGCAGGTATGGCCAGCAGTCGTGACGATTTCAATGGCAACTCCGGGATAGTGGCTTCGCACAATAGAGCGAAATCTTCCGCGGATGTTCAGCGCGCCGTGGTTTCGACGCTGTGGCCGCTCGGTGATCGGTTGCCCTGAGCCGCTTCGCGCTCGCCGATCTGTTCGCTCAGGGCACGAACGAAGGCATCCACCGCGACCGGCAGGTAACGCGAACTGCGTACGTACACGCCGAGGTCGCTGAATACGGCGCCGCCATCGTTCAGCGGTACGTGCACCAGCGTGCCGCCGGCCAGCTCGGCTTCGATGCCGATGCGCGTCTGGAAGGCGACCCCGGCACCGCGCTTGGCCATCTGCAGGGCCAGCTCCACGGAGCTGGTTTCCAGCGGCGCCTTGTGCCGCGGTCGGGTGCGCGCCAGCAGCGGCGCCAGCAGGTGATGGATGGACAGATCGCTCTTGGCCAGGATCAGCGGATACTCGGCGCAGGTAGCGAAGCTCACCTCGGCGCGCTCGGCCAGCGGGTGTACGGGAGGCACGATGGCGCCAAGGCGGAAGTGGCCGACGCCCAGCTGCTGCAAATCTGCGGTACGCGGCAGGGCGAAGGCCAGGCCGATGTCCGCCTGGCCACTGATGACAGCCTCGGGAATCGCCTGCGAGCCGAGGCTGGTGACGCCCACGGTGACTCGTGGATACCGCTCGCGCAGCCGCTCCAGCACACCGGGCAGCAGGTCGGTGGTGACGCCGGAGACCGTGGCGATCTCCACATGGCCGGTGCGCAGGCCCTGCAGCGCGTCCAGTTCGGAGCGCACACGCTCGGCGTCCTGCAATACGACGATGACATGGCGGGCGAATATCTCGCCGGCGGCGGTCAGCCGCAACCCGCCGGGCAGGCGTTCGAACAGGGGCGCGCCGATCTCGTCTTCGAGCTTGAGAATCTGCCGGTTCACCGCCGACGACGCGACGTTGAGCCGGCGCGACGCCTCGCGAATCGACTGGCAGCGCCGCACCATGTCGAAGTAGTGGATGGCCGGGGAGTGGATGCGCAGCTTGCGGGCCACGGTCGGTCAGCGATCCGCGGGTGGCGGCGGGGTCAGTCCGCAGCCCTTGAGGATGATGGCGATCAGGTTGTCGCTGGCGTGGGCGAAATCGGCGCGAGTCATGCGCTTGCCGTTGATACGGCGGATCTGATCGGAGAAGTCGGCATAGTGTTGGGTGCTGCTCCAGATCATGAAGATCAGGTGCATGGGGTCGACCGGGTCCATCTTGCCGGCGGCGATCCAGGCATCGAACACCGCGGCACGGCCACGGAACCAGTTGCGGTAATCCTGGTTGAAGTGCTCGGAGAGGCACTCGCAGCCGCTGATGACTTCCATGGCGAAGATCTTCGAGGCCTGTGGGTGGCGTCGCGAGAATTCCATCTTGATGCGGATGTACTCGGCCAGGGCAATGGCCGGGTCATCGTCGACGGTCACGTCGTCGAAGGCGGTATCCCAGAGTTCGAGGATATGCCGCATGACCTCGACATACAGCCCCAGCTTGCTGTTGAAGTAATAGTGCACGTTGGCCTTGGGCAGCCCGGCGCGGGTGGCGATGGCGTTCATGCTGGTGCCTTTGAAGCCGTAGCGGGCGAACTCTTCGGCGGCCGCCGCGAGGATGGTTTCCTCGTTCTTCTGCCGAATGCGGCCGGCGGGCTTGCCCTGGGCGGTGTAGAGCGGCTGGGGTGCGTTGTTCTTGTCCATGTTCCCTGTCCGTGAGCGCGCTGGCGGTTGGCCTGCTCCACTATGCGGGGCGGGCCTGCTGCGTGTTGAGGATGATGGCCTATGCGCTGCGTTCATTCGCCTCGCAGCCCCGGGAAATGCCGTCGGACCGCCCGGGGTGATGGTCGAGCCGAGCTGATTCTGCACGAGTTTCGCTGTTCGATGCAGCCGTTGCGCTTGTGGCGGCCAGGATCGCGACTGGCACCGAACGAGTGCCGCCCGGTTTGCGGGCGGCGAGGCGCATCAGAAGTGCGCTTTGACGATGAAGTTGGTGACGTTGTTGTCGGTGTTGAAGGCGCTGCTGTCCTCGATGCCGTACTTGTTCGACCAGTAGTCGTATTCGATACCGACATAGAGCTTGCCGGGCGTGTAGTCCAGGGCCTTGCCCAGGTCGTACTTGACCTGCGGGTTGAAGTGGAAGTTCTTGGCGAGGTAGTCGCCCTTGGACTTGGAGCCGGCGTCGTTGACCACCCAGTCGATGTAGCCGTCGAGCAGGATGTCGGATTTGCCGACCGGAATGGTGATGGCCCAGGTCGGGGTGATCTGCCACTGGCCGCCCGGCTTGCCGGTGATGCCGTCGGGCTCGCGGTAGTAGGTATTGATGGCCAGGCGATCGAAACCGGGAACGGCCAGGTCGACGGCCGGGCCGAGCAGATAGTTGCGGTTGCGCCCTTCGCCGCGTTCGTAGGTCGCGGAGATCAGCACATCCTTGACCGGACCGAAGGACAGGTCCGCACCACTGATCTTGCTCAGCGACAGGCGTGGGCTGAATTCGCCGTAGTAGGTGCGGCCGTCCTTGCCCGAGTGGCCGTTGAACCACTTGTGGTCGACGAACAGGAACATGTCGCCCCAGGTCCAGCCGCTGGCATGTTCGAAGGTGATGGTCTGCTGGATGGCGGCTTCGCGGCCATCCTGGCCCGAATCGACTGCGAAGTTCTTGCCGTACAGGTAGGTGAGGCTGTTGTTCTGCCAGAACATTGGGCTGGCCATGGCTTGGCTGCTGAGGATGAACCCGGCCGCGAGGGCTGCGGTGGTCAGGCTGCGCTTCATTGAGTGTGTCTCCGTATTGGCATTTGAATGAGCTTGTAAGTTGTCCAAGCGGTCAGGCTTTGGTCACATAGCAAGCGTCGCGCCAATACCGGATATTTCATTGTAGTTAAGGATAAATGTTTGATAAAAAAGGATTTATTTTTATCGAATGAAGGAGGTTCGCGGATGGCCGGGCCGTCGGGTGGGAGGTGAGCGCGTTGGCGTGACCTGACCGATGCGTCAGCTTGCTTCAGTTTGGGGCGCTGCGATGGCCGATCGCCAGGCTCGCCACCGAAACGGTGCGCCGACTGGCCAAGGCAAAGTGCGGGACGGGAATCGCGCAGAGAGGAAGCGCGACTGCCGGCAGGGCGCCGGCAGTCGGGTGTAGCACGAGCTTACTGCTGGGTGACCAGGGCGGTGTTGTTCCAGCCGCTCTGGTTGATGTAGGCCGCATTGCCGTAGCCGGCCTGGCTGGCGATGGCTTCGTTGCCGACACCGTTCTGAGTCACCTTGATCAGATGATCGGCGCCGCTCTGGCTCAGCATCACGTCGTTGAGCGAGCCTTCCTGGCGAACGGTGGCCAGGTTGTCGCGGCCGTCCTGTTCGAGATCGGCACTGTTGCCCCAGCCATAGCTGACGCCGACGATTTCGTTGTCGGTACCATGCTGCACGGCGTTCAGCTCGTTACCGGTACCGTCCTGGTGGAAGTGCAGATCGTTGCCACGACCCTGCTGCTCCACGGAGGCAACGTTGAAGCCACCTTCCTGGATGGTCTTGGCAGTCTGGTTGCGGCCGTCCTGGTACACGTCGGCTTCGTTGCCGATACCTGACTGCTCGGTAGTGGCGGTGTTGTTGCCACCGAGCCAGCCGTTGGTCTGCACGATGCTGGAGTCGTTGCCGACGCCGTGCTGCAGGACGAAGGCGTTCTGCGCATTGCCGCTCTGGTCGACGTCGACGCTGTTGTTGCTGCCGTCGGACTTGACGTAAGCCTCGTGCAGCACGCCGGTCTGCGAAACCATGGCGTCGTTGCGCCAGCCGCTCTGCTCGACTTCGGCAATGGAGCCGCTGCTGAGGATCTGGGTGACATGCGCATCGTTGTCGACGCCTTGCTGGGTGATGGTTGCGCGGTCGTTGTTGCTGAGGAGCTGGGTGATGCTGGCGTTGTTCAGGTCGCCGTTCTGGTTCACCACCGCCTGGCTGCCAAAGGTGGCGGTCTGGGTGATCAGGCCGTAGTTGTCCTTGCCGTCCTGGTTGGTGGTGGCGTTGGCCATGGTCGCGCCGGCCTGGAAGGTCTCGGCGACGTTGGCAACGCCTTTCTGGTTCTGCGTGGCGCCAGTCTTGTAGGTACCGGTCTGCTCTACCAGTGCATCATTGCCCCAGCCGCTCTGGGTCTGGGTCGAGCCGGTCATCAGCGCGCCGCTCTGGCGGGATTCGGCATTGTTGAAGTTGCCGGTCTGGGTCTGGGTGGCGGTGGTGGCCTGCGCGTTGGCTTGCTCGACCATCGCGTCGTTGCTGAAACCGCTCTGGTTTTGTGTGGCGAAGTTGCCCGAACCGCCGCTTTGCAGCACTTCTGCGTTGTTGTTGATGCCGTGCTGGTTCTGCTCCGAGGTGTTCTCGGCGGCAAAGGCCTGGGCAGTGGCGACGGTCAGAATGGCTGCTACAAGAGGTTTGAACTTAAACATTTTTGTCACTCCATGGATGTTTTAAGTACAGCGGTATTTCCTTGGGATTAGCGGTACTGGCGAACCACTACCGTCAGACCTCGGCCGCTCTGGCTGACATTGCTGCTATGCCCGCTGCCGGTCTGTTCGATGAGGGCTCGATTGCTCGAGCCCTGCTGTGCGATGGCGGCGCGGTTGTCCGAGCCGGTCTGTTCGATGTGGGCGTCGTTGTCGAAGCCGTTCTGGCTGATCAGCGCCGCGTTGCCTTGCCCGATCTGCTCGATGCTGGCGCCGTTGGCGTAACCGCTCTGGATGATGTAGGCCTCCAGCTCGGAGCCGGTCTGGGCGATGCGGCCGGTCATGCTCTCGCCGGACTGCTGGACCAGCGCCACGGCGCCCTGGCCGCTGATGTCGGCATGGGCGGACGGATCAGCCGTGAGGTAGGCCAGTTCGTTGGGGGCAAGATCGATCGAGACGGGGATATCGGCGTGGCTGGCAGTAGCCAGTAGCAGAACTGCCGGTAGCAGCAGGTCATGCGCAATCCGTTGCGAGCGAGTCATGGCGTCCTGTCCTGATGGGCTCTGGTGTCGACATACTTGCCCCTAATCGGGGCGGCGAACATCCATCCAATGATTGAAAATGTTGCGATCCGGTGCGTAGGGGGCGGCGATTGGCGATACAGGCTGCTGCATCCGGGGGCACTGCCCGATAGCTGATGGCGCACGGCCGTACAGACGGCATCGCCATGAAGCTTGCCGTCAGCCGGAAAGGGAGATTGGAGGAACGCTGAAGCGTCGTCGGCGTTGCGCCGACGACTCGGATCAGTCCAGTTTGCTCAGGTACTTGCTCAGCGCCGGATGCTCGCCACCGCTGCCTTCGGCGGTCTGCCAGAGGCGCCGGTCGACGCCCTGGGCGATCAGGTGCGCCACGGCAGCCTCGATCGCCGAGAGCACGCAGAGCTGGGCCGGCTCGTTGGTGGTGTAACCGGCCTCCGCTTCGAGCAGTTCCTTGAACTCGATGAACTTGTAGACGTTGGCGCTACGGCCGACGGAGAAGATCGTCTTGGTGGTCATCACGTTCGACAGCACCCTGCCGCTGCGCACGTCGATGGCCCGCAGGTTCACCGTGACCTGATCGACGCGATATTCCTGCGACAGTCCGATGCCCAGATAGCGCGCACCCTGGCCGCCACTGCGCACGTTGGTCTCGTAGGCGACGATGGCACCTTCCATGATGATGTTGGCCGCCAGCAGCGACGGCAGCTCGGATTGGATATTGGGTGCCACGTCCGGCTTGGCCTGCGAGGCGCGGATGATCTTGCGCTCGGTCAGCACGTTCTGCAGACCTTCACGCTCGAGCACCACGAACCAGCCGCTGGCCTGCATGGCATCGACCAGCATGCTGGCCGCGCCCTGGGTCACCGCGGTGGAGAAGGAACTGGCCGGAGTGGGCTTGTACTGGCCGGTCTGGTCGCGAAAGCCGTACACCGCGGCCACCAGCGGGCCTTTCGGGCGTGGTAGCGCCAGCAGGTCCTGGTAGGTCGAGGTGCGTGGAGTCAGGGTTGGCGGGTGCTGATCGGCAGACATGGGCTCGCGAACGGCGCAGCCCTGCAATACAGCCATCATCCCTATGGCTACGAATAGGCTTCTCATGGCCTTTGTTTCTCCTTGAAGGGTCAGTTCTGACCGACGATGATTTCGGACATTTCGCCGGTGAGTCGGTCGGTGATTTCCACGATCAACATGCCGGCGTCGCCGTTGTAGACGCGCACGATGAAATCGTCGGTGGTCACGGTGCCGGTCTTGCCATCGGTCACACCGCTGAGCAGATCGCCCAGCAGTCGTGACTCCAGCTGGCTGGTGAAACGATCCAGCGCGGACTGGTTGCCTAGTAACGACGAGCGATCCAGCGCATCCGGGTCCTTCTTGTCGTTCTGCGCCTGCGCATTGCCCAGCAGCCAGGCACCATTGAGCGGGCTGCCGCCGAAGGAGGGGTTGATCGGGGTGTACACCAGCTCGGTGGCGCTGGCGCCAGCGCTGAGCAGCAGGCTGGCGAGCAGCGTGCCGAGCGCCTTGTGAATGTGCTGTTTCATAGTTCGTCCTTGGCCATGTCAATGTTGTCTTCGAACAACGCTTCGATCTTGCGCCGGTTGATTTCCTGCACGACGAAATCGGCAGCCTCGTAGGCAGGCTCCTTCATGTCCGCCACGTTGGGCTGCAGGAAGCGGCGATACAGGGTCTGGTTCTCGTGCTCCACCCAGACCAGAACGCCCCAGCGCGCCGAGGGCCTCTCCTTGATGGCAAGATTGAAGTCCAGGGCGCTGATGTCGTTCAGGCGCTCGCAGAAGCGCAGGTAGAACTCGTGACCGGAGCGGGAAACCGTGTTGTTGGTGATGAACCCTTGCAGCTCGGCTTCGTCGGCCTGAGCGGTCAGGCTCAACAGCAGCAGAAGCAGCGCGGCGGTGCGTTTCACGACACCGCCTCACCAACGTGGGCCAGCACCAGCGAGGCACCCTGGGCGCGATTGCTGGCGCCGAGCTTGCGCAGTGCGTTGTGCACATGGCTCTTGATGGTGTGGATGCTCAGGTGCAGCCTTTCGCCGATGGCCGCGTTGGACAGGCCTTGGCCGGCGAGCGCGAGAATCTGCTTTTCGCGCAGGGTCAGCTCGTCGATGACCTGATGTGCGTTGCTGAGTTGCCGGTAGCGACAGAGCAGCGTTTCCATCAGTTCTCTCGGTAGCCAGTCGCCTCCAGCGAGCATGGTCTGAATACCGCGGACGAACATGGCGCGCGGCGTCGCGCGGTAGAAGACCCCGCGAATCCAGGGATGTGTTTCGACCAGCCTGCGCGCCTGATCGGGCTGGGCGTTGATCAGCGCGACCGGTGTGTCGCCGAGCTGGCGGAGCAGGTGCACGCAATCGTTACGGTCGTAGCTGGCGACATCCAGCAGCACCAGTGCCGAATCGATTTGCTCCGGTCGTGGCGTGACCATATGGACCAGTGTGCAGCTGGGGCAGTCGTACAGGTGCTGGCGTAGCGTACTGTCGAGCAGCTTGCTGGCAGAGAGAAGCGTTATGCGGAATTGGGCGGGCTGGAAAGCCGGCGCGACATCGTCTTTCATTCGCATGTCCTTTGCTGAATGTTGATGGGCAGTCCTTGATTGCGTGACGCGCAGAGAGCGGTCCCGTCTGGCAATAGAAAGTAGTTCAGCTTTGCGACAAAAAAAAGTCAAAAGTTAAAATTGGTGTCAGCTTCCCGACGAAAAGCGGTTAGAGAATCTTCTGGTAGCCGGAAGGGCTTCTCTCTAAAGTCTGATCTCTTGAGTGGCGGCCTCGGTTCGGGCGTGTAGATGGAGATGGAGCGATGAGTGATCCCGTATTCTGGCTGGTGTTCTTCTCGGCGGCGCTGGCGCTGAACCTGTCACCGGGGCCGGATCTGCTCTACGTGATTTCGCGCACCCTGAGTGGCGGCCGCCGCATCGGCATGATTTCCGCCTGTGGCGTATGCAGCGGTGCGCTGGTGCATGTGGCGTTCGCCGCGCTGGGCATCTCGGCCATCCTCGCCACCTCCGCCCTGGCGTTTACGGTGGTCAAGTACGTCGGTGCCGCCTATTTGCTCTATCTCGGCTATCAGGCCCTGCGCTCGGCCGGTAGCGGAACCGCTCTGGCCCTCAAGGCGGCGCCGCGGGCATCCGCGTGGAAGGCCTATCGCCAGGGCGTGCTGGTCGATCTGCTGAATCCCAAGGCGGCGATCTTCTTCATGGCATTTCTGCCTCAGTTCGTCCGCCCCGAGCATGGCGCCGTGCCGTTGCAACTGCTGGTTCTCGGTGTGCTGGTGGTCGTGGTGGCGATCATCATCGAGTGCATTGTGGTGCTGCTGGCTGCCCGCGCCACTCAGGCGCTGCGCGACAATCCGGCCATAAGCCAGTGGCTGGACCGGGCGCTGGGCTCGATGCTCATCGCGCTGGGTATTCGCCTGGGCTTGAGCGAACGCCTCTGAAAGGGAATTGAATCGCCCCCTTGCGGCTCTCATGGGAGAAGGGCGGCCGTTCGGCAGCCCATGATGGGAGCTGTGTATGTCTCAGCAGAGCAAGAACACCTCGGCCAGCCTGATCCCCTGCCTGCGCTATCGCGACCTGGCCAGCGCCATCGACTGGCTGTGTCGCGCTTTCGGTTTCGAATGCCAGCGCCAGTACCGCGACGAACAGGTCGGCATCACCCATGCACAACTGGCTTTCGGCAACGGCATGCTGATGGTCGGGCCGGTGGTGGATTCCGAATACGGCCAGCAGCTGCGCCAGCCCGACGAGATTGGCGGCGCATCCACCCAGGGCATCTACGTGATCGTCAACAGCGCCGATGCGCTCTACGCCCAGGCCAAGGCGGCCGGGGCGCAGATCGTCGTCGAACTCAAGGACGAGGATTACGGCGGTCGTGGCTTCACCTGCCGCGATATCGAAGGGCATCTGTGGAGCTTCGGCACCTACGACCCCTGGGCGGACGAAGCGGCGGGTAGCGTCGCTCAGGCCTGAGTACGCCCTTGCGCGTCGCGCCGACCATCGGGGGGAATGTTCGGCGCGGCGTCGCTGTCAGCTTAACTACGACAGCAGACTGCGGAGGAACGACGATGGCCTATGGAAAACTCTACGGCGCCCTGGTAGTGCTGACTGGCGCGTCCAGCGGCATCGGCCGCGCCGCTGCCCAGGCTTTCGCCCGCCAGGGTTCACGACTGGTGCTTGCCGCACGCGACGTCGAGGCGCTTACGGAAACCGCCGATGAATGCCGCGCGCTCGGCGGCGAAGTGCTGGTGGTGCCCACCGACGTCACCCACAGCGATGAGGTCGAAGCGCTGGCCAGTGCCGCGGCAGAGTTCGGTCAGGGGCGCATCGACGTGTGGATCAACAATGCCGGCATCGGCGCCGTCGGCGCGTTCGACGAGACGCCACTGGATGCCCATGAACAGGTGGTGCAGACCGATCTGCTCGGTTATCTGCGCGGCGCCCATGTGGTGCTGCCGTACTTCAAGCAGCAGCAGAGCGGTGTGCTGATCAATACGCTGTCGGTTGGCAGCTGGCTGGCGCAGCCGTTCGCGGTGGCTTATTCGGCCAGCAAGTTCGGTCTGCGCGGCCTGTCCCAGGCGCTGCGCGGCGAACTGGGAGCCTGGCCGGGGATTCATATCTGCGACGTTTATCCCGGCATCGTCGATACCCCGGGCTTTCGCGACGGTGGCAACTATGCCGGGCGCTCGTTGCAGCCGCCGCCACCGTTGCTCGATCCGCGTCAGGTGGCCGATGCCATGGTCAGCCTGGCTCTGCATCCGCGCCACACCACGTCGGTCGGGGCGACCGCCACATTGCTGCGCCTGGCACATTTCCTCACCCCGGGTTTCGATCGCATCAACGGGCTGCTGACCGGTTTCGCGCTTGGCCGGGCGCAGCGAGTGGCGCCCTCGTCAGGCAACCTCTTTCATCCGCCGCTGGGCCAGCGGCGCATCGATGGTGGCTGGCGCTCGTCGAAGGATGATGACAAGCGCTGGTTGTTGATCGGCGGCGTGGCAGCTGGGTTGATCGGCCTTGGCGTATGCCTGGCGCGGCGGCGCTGACCCGCTGTCAGCGCACCTTCGGCGCGGCACTGACACCCTCGAGCGTGGCGAAGGAGGTGTCCTTGGCGGTCAGCAGGAAGTCGCGCATGAAGGGCGAATCGAGCATGTCGGCGCGGATTCCGGCATACAACGTGGCGAACAGCCCCTTGTCGCCCAGCCGTTTGGCGGTGACGTAGCCGCGTGAACTGTATTCGTGCAGTGCCCAGTTCGGCAGTGAACAGACGCCGCGCCCCGACGCCACCAGCTGCATCATCATCACCGTGAGTTCCGAGGTGCGTACCTGTGCCGGCTCGATGTCGGCCGGTTCGAGGAAGCGGGTGAAGATATCCAGACGGTCGCGTTCGATGGGGTAGGTGATCAGTGTCTCGCTGGCCAGGTCTTCCGGGCGGATGTACGGCCGCGCGGCCAGTGCATGCTGGTTCGCCACCGCCAGCAGGGCCTCGTAGGTGAACAGCGGCACGTAGGTGATGCCGGGCAGTTCCAGCGGGTCGGAGGTCACCACCAGATCCAGATCGCCGCGCGCCAGGGCCGGCAGCGGGGCGAAGGAGAAGCCCGAGGCCAGATCCAGTTCGACCTCGGGCCAGGCATCGCGGAACTGGTCGATGGTCGGCATCAACCACTGGAAGCAGCTGTGACATTCGATGGCCATGTGCAGCCGCCCGGCGGTGCCGCCGGCCAGACGGGCGAGGTCACGCTCGGCACCGCGCAGTTGCGGCAGCATCAGATCCGCCAGTTGCAGCAGACGCAGGCCGGCACTGGTGAACCGCACCGGACGGGTCTTGCGCACGAACAGTTGCAGGCCGAGTCGCTCTTCGAGTTCCTTGAACTGATGGGACAGCGCCGATTGCGTCAGATGCAGGCGCTCGGCGGCTTCGACGAGACTGTCGGTTTCCCGAAGTGCATGAAGCGTCTTCAGGTGACGGATTTCCAGCATGCCGAACTACCTTGCGTGGCGGGAACTACACGGCCTGAACGATAGGCGTGACGTTACCGGAATGGATATGCAGATGAGCAGCGCTCATCCGTGGCAAGTGTGTCCCAGCATCTGGATGCTGTCGAGTGGCCGCTATGCAATCGGCCGGGCCATTCAGAGCCAGAGCTGCGAAACCATATAGGCCAGGCTGAAGAAGAACAGCAACGCAACGACGATCATCACGCCGTCGCGGGCCATCATCCCCAGCCCCAGCACGCTCAACGCCGCGCCGGCAGTGGAGTTGCCGAACGGAATCAGCTCCAGCGGCGGCATGGTGGCGGCGATTGCCAGGCACAGCACCGCATTCAGCCGATTCGCCAAGCCGTTGGTAAGGAAGGTCAGCCGCCGCTTGAGCAGGCGGTCGACGACGCCGGCAATGCGATGCAGAAAGGCCATGGCCTTGTCGTACTTGCTGCGCGAGGCGCTACGCCGCAGCAGCCATTTGGGTAGCCAGAAATGCTTCCGGCCGATCAGCAGCTGAATCGCGATCAGCGAAACCATCACCGCGAACACACTGGGCAATCCAGGAATTCCCGACAGCGGCGAAAGCACCAGCAGGCCAGGCACCAGCAGCAGGGCGCCGAAGCTGCGCTCATCGGTGGCTTGCAGCATGCACTCGATGGTCACCGGCTGATCGGCTTCGCCAGCCTGTCGGAGGCGCTGCAGCAGGCTTTCGAGATTCTGCGGTGGCTGATCCGGATTCATGACTGCGCCTGGTCGGGGAGGTTTTCTTTAGAGGCCCGAGGGCTCGAAATGCTCCTGCATGAATATTTCTATATTTCAAATGTAATTACGTGAGTTTGTTTCACGTGATCGTGGCGCGGACAATCAGCGCATTCATGCAGAACGACATTTGGAGTGAGAAATGGCTGTAGCGCACAACCTCGGTTTTCCACGTATCGGTGCGGACCGTGAGCTGAAGAAAGCCCTGGAGGCATATTGGAAGGGCGAGTTGGACGAGCAGGGGCTGCGCCAGGTCGGCGGTCAGCTGCGTGCACAACACTGGCAGGCTCAGGCCGATGCCGGCATCCAGTTGCTGCCGGTGGGCGACTTCGCCTGGTACGACCACATTCTCACGCACTCGCTGATGTTCGGCGTGGTGCCGCAGCGCTTCCGCCCCGCCGATGGCCTGCCCACGCTGGACACGCTGTTCGCCATGGCCCGTGGGGTGACGAACAGCTGCTGCGGTGGCCAGGCCCAGGAGATGACCAAGTGGTTCGATACCAACTACCACTATCTGGTGCCGGAATTCAGCGTCGATCAGCGGTTCCAGCTGTCCTGGTCGCAGCTGTTCGAAGAGGTCGAGGAGGCGCAGGCTCTGGGGCACGCGATCAAGCCTGTGCTGGTCGGTCCGCTGACCTATCTCTGGCTGGGCAAGCTCAAGGGCGAGGATGCCGAGCGTTTCGACAAGCTCGAGCTGCTCGAGCGACTCTTGCCGGTCTATGGCGAGGTACTCGACCGGCTGGCGGCGCAGGGCGTCGAGTGGGTGCAGATCGACGAGCCGATCCTCGCCCTCGACCTGCCGCAGGACTGGAAGAACGCCTTCGAGCGCGCCTACAACCTGCTGCAGCGCGCCCCGCTGAAGAAGCTGGTCGCCACTTACTTTGGCGGGCTGGAGGACAACCTCAGTCTGGCGGCGGCGCTGCCGGTGGACGGTCTGCACATCGATCTGGTGCGTGCGCCGGAACAGTACCCGCTGATTCTCGACTGGTTGCCGACCTACAAGGTGCTGTCGCTGGGGTTGGTCAATGGGCGCAACGTCTGGCGCTGCGATCTGGAGAAGGCTCTGGAGTTGGCACGGCATGCCGCCGAGCGGCTGGGTGACCGTCTCTGGCTGGCGCCGTCCTGCTCCCTGCTGCACAGCCCGGTGGACCTCGAGCGGGAAGATCGGCTCGATCATGAGCTGAAAGGCTGGTTGGCCTTTGCCGTGCAGAAATGCGCCGAAGTGGCGACCTTGGCCCGAGCCATAAACGAGCCGACGAACGACGATGTGGCGCTCGAGCTGGCGCACAGCCGTGCGGTGCAGGCGGCACGTCAGCACTCGCCACGCATCCACAAGCCGCAGGTCCAGGCACGCCTGAGTGCGATCCAGCCCCAGGACAGCCAGCGCACCTCGGTGTTCGCTGCGCGAATCGAACAGCAGCGCGCGCGGCTCGACCTGCCGCCGTTCCCGACCACGACCATCGGTTCGTTCCCGCAGACGCCGGCGATCCGCCTGGCGCGGCAGGCCTACAAGCAGGACAGGTTGTCGCTCGGCGACTACACCGAGGCGATGCAGGCCGAAATCCGGCATGCGGTGGCGGTGCAGGAGCAGATCGGCCTGGACGTGCTGGTGCACGGCGAAGCGGAGCGCAACGACATGGTCGAATACTTCGCCGAGCAACTCGATGGCTATGCCTTCACCCGTTTCGGCTGGGTGCAGAGCTATGGCTCGCGTTGCGTGAAGCCGGCGGTGATCTACGGCGACCTCAGCCGCTCGCAGCCGATGACCGTCGACTGGATTCGTTACGCTCAGCAGCAGACCGACCGGGTGATGAAGGGCATGCTCACTGGCCCGGTGACCATGCTGATGTGGTCGTTCGCTCGCGAGGACGTGTCGCGAGAGGTTCAGGCGCGGCAGCTGGCATTGGCGATCCGCGATGAGGTCTGCGACCTGGAAGCCGCCGGCATCCGCATCATCCAGATCGACGAGGCGGCGTTCCGCGAAGGCTTGCCGCTGCGCCACGCGCAGTGGCAGCACTATCTGGACTGGGCGGTCGAGGCGTTCCGCCTGTGCGCCAGTGGCGTACGCGACGAGACGCAGATCCACACGCACATGTGCTACAGCGAGTTCAACGACGTCATCGAGTCCATCGCGGCGATGGATGCCGATGTCATCACCATCGAGACTTCACGTTCGCAGATGGAGCTGCTCGAAGCCTTCCGCGCCTTCGACTATCCGAACGATATCGGCCCGGGGGTCTATGACATCCACTCGCCACGCGTGCCGGATACCGCCGAAATGGTGCAGCTGCTGGAGAAGGCCGCCGAGTGCATCCCTGCCGAGCGGCTCTGGGTCAACCCGGATTGCGGCCTGAAGACCCGCGCCTGGCCGGAGACCGAGGCGGCGCTGGTGAACATGGTCGCTGCGGCCCGTCAGCTGCGTGCCTCGCGCAATGCCAGGGTGGCCTGACGTCGGCGCTGGCGCAGCGCTCCAGTGCGGGCGCTGTACCGGGCGCGTCAGCCCTGGGCGGCGTGGTCGAAGTGGGTCAGTCGTTCGGCTGTCCGGCTGTCCAGATAGCGCTGCAGAAGCTCGACCTCCGCGGCCTGCATGAACAGTCCGAGCTTGGTGCGGCGCCAGAGAATGTCTTCTGTGGTCAGCGCCCATTCTTCGACCATCAGGTAGTCCACCTCGCGCGCATGCAGGCCGGCGCCGAAGCACTCGCCAAGATCCTGCAGCGTGTCGGTACCCTTGAGCAGCAGCCAGCTGCGGCTGCCGTAGGTGCGCGTCCAGCGTCGGGCAAGCGGGCCGGGCAGCCACGGATAACTGGCGCAGAGTGCATCGGCCAGTGCTGATGGTTCCTCCAGATGCTCGCCGCCAGGCAGTGCCGCGTCGTGGGTCCAGGGCTCTTTCATTTCTGGAAACAGCGGCGCCAGCTGCGCCAGTGCCGCCTCGGCGAGCTTGCGGTAGGTGGTCAGCTTGCCGCCGAACACCGAGAGCAAGGGGCCCTCACTGGCGCTATCGCTGAGTGCCAGCGTGTAGTCGCGGGTGATCGCCGAAGGCTGATCGGATTCGTCATCGCAAAGCGGCCGGACGCCGGCATAGCTGTAGCGGATGTCGATGCGGCTCAGTTGATGCTTGAAGTGCGCGTTGACGATGGCCAGCAGGTAGTCGATCTCTTCGTCGGTAATCCGCACCTGCGCCGGGTCGCCGTGGTACTCGTGGTCGGTGGTGCCGATCAGGCTGAACTGGCCGAGGTACGGCGTGATGAACACGATGCGCCGGTCCTCGTTCTGCAGGATGTAGGCGTGATCGTCCTCATAGAGTTTCGGCACGACGATGTGGCTGCCCTGGATCAGGCGCATGCCGTGCGGGGACGTCTGTCGGAGTTGCTCTTCGATGAACGAGGCCACCCACGGGCCGGTGGCGTTGACCAGCGCGCGGGCACGGATCGAAAAACGGCTGCCGTCCTGGCGCTCCAGGTGCAGATGCCAGAGGGCCTTGCTGCTGCGCGCACTGACGCAGCGAGTGCGGGTGTGGACATGTGCGCCCAGCTCGCGAGCGGCCATGGCGTTGAGGACCACGAGGCGGGCATCGTCGACCCAGCAATCGGAATATTCGAAGCCGTGGGTGATCTCGTCCTTCAGCGGGCTCTGCGCACCGAAACGCAGGCTGCGCGAACCACCGAGCCTCTCGCGCTTGCCGAGATGATCGTAGAGAAACAAGCCGGTGCGAATCATCCACGAGGGCCGCAGATGCGGACGGTAGGGCAGCACGAAGCGCAGCGGGGTGATGATGTGCGGCGCCTTGGCCAGCAGCACTTCGCGCTCGGCCAGCGCTTCGCGGACCAGGCGCAGCTCGTAGTGCTCGAGATAGCGCAGCCCGCCATGCACCAGCTTGCTGCTGGCTGAGGAGGTATGGCTGGCCAAGTCGCCTTGTTCGCAGAGAAATACCGACAGGCCGCGGCCGGCGGCATCGGCGGCGATGCCTGCGCCGTTGATACCGCCGCCCACCACGGCCAGGTCGTAGACTTCCGCGAGCGGTGCAAGAAGAGGATGATTCATGGGCGCTTATAACTACCGATTCTTTGTCGCTTTACGTTACCGCCATTCATCAATCATTAGCACTACAAAGCCATGACACCTGCCATCGATCTGTTGAAAAAAGCCCGAGCCGAACACGCCGTACACAGCTACGAGCACGATCCCAAGTCCGCGTCCTATGGTCTGGAGGCGGCGGAAAAGCTCGGGTTGGAGCCGGCGCGGGTATTCAAGACGCTGCTCGCCTGTAGCGAGAAGAATGAGCTATTGGTCGCCGTGGTGCCCGTCGCTGGCACCCTCGATCTCAAGGCACTGGCCCAGGCGGCGGGCGTGAAGAAGGTGGAGATGGCCGATCCGATGGTTGCTCAGCGGGCCACCGGCTACCTGGTCGGTGGTATCAGTCCGCTGGGGCAGAAGAAGCGTCTGCGTACCTTTATCGACAGTTCCGCGCAGGCGCAGGCGAGCATCTATGTGAGCGCCGGGCGTCGTGGGCTGGAAGTGGAACTGGCGCCTGCGGTCCTGGCGGAGCATACCAAGGCGGTATTCGCGGCAATCGGGCGCGGCTGATTGCTGCGAATACCGGCCCGGGGTTGAAGCCGCATTGCGCCGCGCGGAATCGTTCGCGGGTCAGGACGCCGTCAGGCTTCGCAGCAACGTCTGGACATCCTGAGCACCCATCAGGGCCGCGGCGGCCAGCGGCGTGGCGCCGGTGGCGTCCGTGGCCCGCGGATCGGCGCCCTGGGCGATGAGGTATTCGACGATGTCCGTGCGGTTGAACATGGCGGCCATCATCAGCGCGGTCTTGCCGTCTTCGCAGCGGCCCTCGACGTCGGCGCCGTGCTCTAGCAGCAGCTCGACCATCGCCAGGTCGCCCTTGAAAGCTGCGCCGGCCAGTGGCGTGTGGCCGCGCTGGTTGCGCAACTGCGGGTCGGCGCCGTATGCCAGCAGGGTTCGGCTGGCTTCCAGATGGCCATGGTAGCTGGCCAGCATCAGCAGGCTGTCGCCGGCATGGTTGCGCAGGTTGGCCGGCATGCCCTGCGCCAGCAGTTCGCCGAGGCGGGCGCTGTCGCCGTTGCGCGCGCTGTCGAAGACCTGCTCGGCGAAGGCGAGGGTGGCGTCATCCAGTTCCGGGGTGTGCTTGGGCGCTTGCGACATCGTGGCTCCTCCGTTGGCAAAGCGGCGAATGCGTTCGCCGTGTCGGCCGCGATTGTCCGCCCGACTGCCGGGACGTGCCAGCGAAGCCTCTCTATGCGCCATATAGGCGGGTTTTATCCGGCGTCCCGGGGCGGGACGCCGGATCGCGCGTTCAGAGGGTGCGCAGGAAGGCGACCAGATCGGCCTTCTCCTGCTGGTTCAGCTTGCGCTGCAGGACCAGGTTGAAGAATTCCACGGTGTCTTCCAGGGTCAGCAGGCGGCCGTCATGCAGGTACGGCGGCGACTCCTTGATGCCGCGCAGGGGAAAGTTCTTGATCGGTCCGTCGCCGACCGCCATGACGCCGTTGTACTCCTGCGGCTCGTAGAAGCGTTCGGTCCTGAGGTTGTGCATCAGGTGATCGGTGTAGTAGGGCGGCACGTGGCAGCCTGCACAGGCGCCCTTGCCGTGGAAGATTTCCTCGCCTCGCAGCTCCTGCTCGGTGGCCTTGGCCGGGTCGAGGCGGCCTTCGACGTCGAGCTTGGGTGCCGGTGGGAAGTCGAGCAGGGCCTGGAACTCGGCCATGAAATGCACCTGGCTGCCGCGCTCGAGCACGTTCACGCCCTTCTTGGTCGCCAGCACCGGGTCGCCATCGAAGTAGGCGGCCCGCTGTTCGAACTCGGTGAAGTCCTCGACCGATTTCAGCGCCCGCTGGGAGCCGAAGATCTGCTGGATGTTCACGCCGCGCAGGGTCGGGGTGTCGATGCGATGGCGGAATTTCTGCGGCCGCGCGTCGCCGGCCAGGTGAGTGGCGGCGTTGGTGTGGCCGTTGGCGTGGCAGTCCAGGCAGGAGACGCCGGTGTGCGGGTGCTCGCTGCGGCGGTCGTCGGTGGCGTTGAACTGCTGCTGCGGGAACGGCGTCACCAGCAGGCGCAGGCCTTCGAGCTGCTTGGGATTGAGGATGCCGTTGAACAGCTCGAAGAAATTGCGGATGTTCACCAGCTTGCCCTGGGAGACGTCGCCCAGGTCCGGTCGGGTGGTGAGGAAGATCGGCGCCGGGAATTCGGGAAGGAAATGGTCCGGCAGGTCGAAGTCCAGGTCGAAACGGGTGAGATCGCGTCCCTCGAGCCGATTCACTTCGTCGATATGGAACTGCGGGAAGACCATCCCGCCCTCGGGATGATTGGGGTGGGGCAGCGGCATGAAGCCGAGGGGGAAACGCTTCTGCCGGCGAATTTCCTCGGGGCTCATATTGGCCAGCTCATCCCAGCTGGTGCCGTCGGGCAGCTTGACCCGCACGCCGGCCTGGATCGGCTTGCCACGGGTCATCTGCAGGCCCTCGGCGGGCTTGTCGCTGAGGTCGTAGCGCTGTTCCAGCAGCTCCCGATGCCTTTTCAGGATGCCGTCCTTGTCGGCGACCATGCGTTGCATGATCGTCTCGAACTTCTCGGTGATCACCACGGGGGAATAACTGGTGGGGACCTCGTCGTCGGCGGCCTGGGCGCCGGAACAGGTGAGGGCGATGCCGAGCGCGGCGGCGAGGCAGGCCCTGGCTTGAGGTGCAGTCATTTTCTTTTCTCCTCGGAATGGCTTACGGACGGACGAACCGTAGAAAAGGCCTAGGCCAGAACGGCCGAAGGAGAAAATAGAGACAAACTATCGGGCGGATCGATTTTTCAAGCGAAACGGATTGCAAGCCGGCAAGCGCCGTGACACGGGCTTTCGCAGCCTGCATGGCGCATTGCCTTATAATCTCTCGTTTTTTGTATGGGCTTTTTATCGGCAATCGATCGAAGCGATACCCCGGTTCGGGGCTGTGGCACCATGCGCCGCCTGGATTCCACCCGATGGCCACCATGAAACCCGAAGACCTCGAACGCCTGGTCACCCAGACGATGCCATACGGCAAGTACAAGGGCCGCCTGATCGCCGATCTGCCCGGTCATTACCTCAACTGGTTCGCCCGGGTCGGCTTCCCGCCCGGCGATCTCGGCCGCCTGCTGGCGCTGATGCAGGAGATCGACCATAACGGCCTGTCGCCCCTGCTGGAGCCGCTGCGGCGAAACCTCGACAGGCGGTAGGTCGGATCGGGTGCCGTTCCGCTATGAAGTCGTGAGGCCCGAACCAAGCCCTGCATGGCATCGTACGCATGCCATGCTCATTAGGCATACAGCCTACGACTCCGCACGCCGCGCTTCGAGCGACGGTGCGGCGTAGATGCCTACTTCCACCGCCAGCTCCATCAGGCGGGGCACATCGCAGGTATAGACCAGCACGGCCTGCAGCTCATCGTCCAGCGGCTCGCTGAAGTCCACCAGCACGTAGCCGCCTTTCTCCGGATACAGGCTGCTCAGCTGCACCTGAATGCGGTTCAGCGCGGTCAGCAGCTCGGTCTTGGCGAGCTGTTTGGGCTTGAGGACGAAGGTCACGCTGTCGCCGAAGGACGCGACGATCTGCGTGAACAGCTCCTGATAATCATCCGCCTGGAACAAGACCGTCTCCGGCAGGCTGCCGACCACCACCCACTCGCCGAGCGGGATGGGAAAGCTGTCGTCGTAATTGATGTCCGGGTTGGCCTGGAGAAAGGCTTGCGGATCGGCATACGCCTCTGCCGCTTCCGCAGCGATGCGGCCAATCTCGTCGTCGGTCATGCAGCCGGAGCTGATGAGGCTGATCAGTTCGGCCAGTTGGTCTTTCATGGGGGATCCTGCGCTAGTGAGCGCGCAAGGATAACCAAGACGCCGCCTCATGGGCATCCGCTGGTTGCGCAGAAGGCTGTTGCGTCGGTATATGCAAAGTAGTTCTAAGCTTATTCTGTTTCTGGAGGTTGGCTGCTGCGATGTGGTAGCGTCGCTTATGCGACAAGCTGCCGCACACCATCGATAGAGCCAGAGCGTCGGCGAAGACCGCGCCGGTGGCGGCAAGCATGACTACAACCGTTGATGAGGCCGTTTCATGAAACTCACTCACTGGCCCCTGGCCGGTGTGGCTGCATTGTTGCTGACGATGCAGGCACAGGCTGCCGATGGGCAAAAGATCTACGTGCAGGGCGGCGCCAATCCCGCGGCGATGGCGTGTGGCACCTGCCACGGCGCCGATGCGATGGGCATGGCGGCGGCGGGCTTTCCACGCCTCGCCGGGATATCCGCCGGATATACGCGCAAGCAGCTGGAGGACTTTCGTTCCGGTACCAGAAGCAATCCGGTCATGCAGCCGATCGCTGCAGCGTTGAGCGACGAGGAGATGGATGCCGTGGCGGCCATGCTCGAAGCCAGGCCAGCGCCGGTTTTCGCCAGCGTCGGTCGGGCGGAAAAGGTGGAAGGTGTGGGGGCGCACCTTGCCCTTCGTGGTGCCTGGGAACGCAACATTCCCGAGTGCGTAGCCTGCCATGGTCCCGCTGGCATTGGGGTCGGCGAGAGCTTCCCACCGCTGGCCGGGCAGTCGACGCAATACCTCAGTGCGCAGCTCAATGCCTGGCGTCAGGGCACGCGCAAGAACGATCCGAGCGACCTGATGGGTCATATCGCCCGTGCAATGACCGACGACGAGGTGCAGGCCGTCGCCGAGTACTTCGCCGGCCTGGAGCAGAAGGAGGTCAGCCAATGAGAACCTACTGGTTGACGCTGCTGGCCATGGCGGTCAGCGGTGCGTCGCTGGCCGCCGAGATCAAGATGGACGATCAGTCCCAGCTGACCCAGAAAGCCGCCAAGGGCGCAGATGAGAACTTCTTTCAGCCACCGCAGGAAAAGGATCTGCCGGCCAACGCCTATGGCGAACTGGTGCAGCAGGGCCGGGCGATCTTCGTCGACACGCAGAAGTATGCCGCCGAGTACGTCGGCAACGGCATGAACTGCACTAACTGCCACCTCGATCAGGGGCGCAAGGCCAACTCCGCTCCGCTGTGGGGCGCGTATCCGATGTATCCGGCTTACCGGAAGAAGAATGACAAGGTCAACAGCTACGCCGAGCGCGTACAGGGCTGTTTCCAGTTCAGCATGAACGGCAAGCCGCCGGCAGCCGATAGCCATGTGATCAATGCGTTGACGGCCTATTCGTACTGGCTCTCCGTAGGCGCTCCGACAGGCCAGGAGCTACCGGGGCGGGCTTATCCCGAAGTTCCACAGCCCAAAGATGGTTTCGATATCGCCAAGGGCAAGCAGATCTATGCCGAGCAGTGCGCGGTCTGCCACGGTGACAATGGTCAGGGGCAGCAGGCGGGTGGGGCGTATGTGTTCCCACCGTTATGGGGCAAGGACTCGTTCAACTGGGGCGCCGGCATGCACCGGATCAACACCGCCGCGGCCTTCATCAAGGAGAGCATGCCGCTGGGCAAGGGTGGTTCGCTCAGCGACGAGGACGCCTGGCACGTGGCCGCATACATGAACAGCCATGAGCGGCCGCAGGACCCGCGTCTGGTCGAAGGCTCGGTGGAAAAGACACGAGTGCGCTATCACGCCAATGACGGAGTGAATCTCTATGGACAGGAGGTGGATGGCGTCGTACTTGGACAAGGCATCGAATAGAGACTTAAGTACATCATTGCGGACAGAAGAGGGCGCCATTCGGCGCTCTCTTCATTTTTGGACTAAGCGGTCACATCCAGATGTGCCAAAAGGCTTAATTACCTGTCCGTTATAAGTGCAATGTTACGGATTCTTTCAGATTTTCATGCACAATAGCCGCCATAAGAGGCGCTGGAATGATCGTGACTGGCCGAGTCCTGTTGCTGCCGTCCCAACGTCAGAAACGATCAAGCCATTCGAGAGGAACGACTGTGTATAACGTCGTCATCAGCGGTACCGGCCTTTACACCCCTGCCAGCAGTATTTCCAACGATGAGCTGGTGGAGTCCTTCAATACTTACGTTCATCGCTTCAACAACGAGAATGCCGCTGCCATCGAGGCTGGCGAAATCCAGCCGCTGCCCGAGTCCAGCTCCGCCTTCATCGAAAAGGCTTCCGGCATCAAGAGCCGCTACGTCACCGACAAGGCCGGCATCCTCGATCCCGAGCGCATGGTTCCGCGTATTCCCGAGCGCAGCAATGACGAGTGGTCGATTCTCTGCGAGATGTCAGTCAAGGCAGCCGAAGAAGCCCTGGCCCGTGCCGGCAAGACCGCTGCGGATATCGACGGCGTTATCGTTGCCTGCTCCAACCTGCAGCGTCCCTATCCGGCAGTCGCCATCGAAGTGCAGGCGGCGCTGGGTATCAAGGGCTTCGGCTTCGACATGAACGTGGCCTGCTCGTCGGCTACCTTCGGCATCCAGAATGCCGTCAACAGCATCAAGCTCGGCCAGGCCCGCGCGATCCTGATGGTCAACCCGGAAATCTGCACCGGGCACATGAACTTCCGCGACCGCGACAGCCATTTCATCTTCGGCGACGCCTGCACCGCGGTAGTCATCGAGCGCGAAGATCTGGCGACCTCGGCGCAGCAGTGGGACGTCATCAGCACCAAGTTGGTGACCGAGTTCTCCAACAACATCCGCAACAACTTCGGCTTCCTCAACCGTGCCGCCGAAGAGCACATGAACGATCCGGACAAGCTGTTCATCCAGGAAGGTCGCAAGGTATTCAAGGAGGTCTGCCCGATGGTGGCGGAGCTGATCGGTGAGCACCTGGCCGAGAACGACATCGCGGTGGAATCGGTGAAGCGTTTCTGGCTGCACCAGGCCAACCTGAACATGAACCACCTGATCGTGCGTCGCCTGCTGGGCCGTGATGCCACCGAGGAAGAGGCGCCGGTGATCCTCGATACCTACGCCAATACCAGTTCGGCAGGTTCCGTGATCGCCTTCCACAAGCACCAGGACGACCTGCCCAGCGGCAGCCTCGGTGTGCTCAGCTCGTTCGGTGCGGGCTACTCTATCGGCAGCGTGATCCTGCGCAAGCGCTGATTCGCCTTGGCCGGCTCAGCCGGTCAGCTCACGCATTCGCTGCAGCACGGCATTCATGCCGTTGCTGCGCGAAGGCGACAATTGCCGCGAAAGGCCGAGACGGGCGAACCAGTCGGCCATGTCCACTTCGCCCAGATCGGCAGCTTTCAGGCCATTGACTCTTGCCAGCAGCACAGCCAGCAGGCCGCGGATGAGTCGGGCATCACTGGCGGCGCGAAAACTCCAGCAGCCGTCCTGTTGTTGGCCGACCAGCCACACGCGACTTTCGCAGCCCGATACCTGATTCGTTTCGCTGCGTTCATCTTCGTCCAACGGTGCCAGCCGCTCACCCCACTGCATCAGCAGGCGCGCGCGCTGCTCCCAGCCGGGTGCCTGGGTGAATGCCTCCAGTGCTTCGCAAGCGGCTTGCGGCAAGTCGCTCATCGCAGCAGCTCCAAGGCCTGATCCAGGGCGCTGAAGAAGCGCTCGAGGTCGGCATTGTCGTTGTACAGCCCGAGCGAGACGCGTGTCGCGCCATCCAAACCGAGGTGTTTCATCAGCGGCATGGCGCAGTGATTGCCGCTGCGCACCGCGATGCCCTGCTCGGTGAGCAGATGCCCCAGGTCGGAATGATGCACGTCTTCGACAACGAAGCTGGCCAGCGCAACCTGCGCTGAGCCGAGCAGGCGAACGCCATTGCGTGCGGCAAGTCCGGCGAGCAACTGATCGTGCAATGCCTGCTCGTGGCGCTCGACCGCGGCAGCGTCGAGCCCTGCCAGATAGTCCAGCGTGGCACCGAGGCCGATGACGCCGGAGATCGGCGGCGTGCCGGCCTCGAAGCCCAGCGGCGCGGCATGGAACTCGGCGTGTTGATAGTCGGTGGTGCGCACCATCTCGCCGCCGAACTGCCAGTGGCGCAGCTGCAGCAGCGATTCGCCGCGGCCGTACAGGGCACCGACGCCATCCGGCCCGTAGAGCTTATGGCTGGACAGCACATAAAAATCACAACCCAGGGTGGCCATGTCGTGACGGCCGTGCACCACGCCCTGCGCGCCGTCGACGACGGTCAGCGCGCCCCGGGCCTTGGCCAGGGCCAGCAGGCGGTCGAGCGGTTGCCAACTGCCGAGCACGTTGGACAACTGGCTGACGGCGAGCAGGCGGGTGCGCGGGCCGATCAGCTCGGCCGCCGCGTCGAGGTCGATGCGCCCGGCGGCGTCGATCGGCAGTACCACGAGGCGGGCGTTGCGGCGCTTGGCCAGTTGCTGCCAGGGCAGCAGGTTGGCGTGATGTTCGAGGGCGCTGATGACGATCTCGTCACCGGCTCCGATCAGATGTTCCAGCCCGTAGGCGAGCAGATTCAGCGCTTCCGTCGCGCCGCGGGTGAAGACGATTTCAGTGGGCGAAGTCGCATTCAGCCATTTCGCCACCTTGATGCGGGAATCCTCGTAAGCACGAGTCGCGCGTTCGGCGGGCTGGTGCTGGGCGCGGTGCACATTGGCGGCGCCGCAGGTGTAGTAGCCGCTGAGGATATCGATCAGCGCCTGCGGCTTCTGTGCCGTGGCGGCGCTGTCGAGATAGGTCTGGCCTTGCGCTTCGAGCACCGCCAGAGCAGGGAAGTCGGCGCGCCAGGGGGAAACAAGCATAGCGGTAAGCCTGAAGCTGGAAGCTGGAAGTCAAGACAGCTCGCTGTTACTTCCAGCTTCTAGCTTATGGCTTCCAGCTTGCGATCAGTTATGCGCGTGCAGCGCCTCGTTCAGTTCGATGGCCGATTTGTGGGTCTTGCACTCCACCGCGCCGGACTGCGAGTTGCGGCGGAACAGCAGGTCGCTCTGGCCGGCCAGTTCGCGGGCCTTGACCACCTGGACCAGCTGGTCGTTCTCGTCGAGCAGGCTGACCTTGGTGCCGGCGGTGATGTACAGGCCGGATTCCACGGTGTTGCGGTCGCCCAGCGGGATGCCGATGCCGGCATTGGCGCCGATCAGGCAGCCTTCGCCGACGGAGATGACGATATTGCCGCCGCCGGACAGGGTGCCCATGGTCGAGCAGCCGCCGCCCAGGTCCGAGCCCTTGCCGACGAATACGCCAGCCGAGACGCGGCCTTCGATCATGCCTGGGCCGGCGGTACCGGCGTTGAAGTTGATGAAGCCCTCATGCATCACGGTGGTGCCTTCACCCACATAGGCGCCGAGGCGAATGCGCGCGCTGTCGGCGATACGCACCCCGGCCGGGACCACGTAATCGGTCATCTTCGGGAACTTGTCCACCGAGAAGACTTCCAGCAGATCGCCCTTCAGGCGTGCTTCCAGCTGGCGCTCGGCGAGTTCGCTCAGGTCCACCGCGCCCTGGGTGGTCCAGGCGACGTTGGGCAGCAGTGGGAAGATGCCGGTCAGGTTCAGACCATGCGGCTTGGCCAGGCGGTGGGAAAGCAGGTGCAACTTGAGGTAGGCCTCGGGGGTCGAGGTCAGCGGCGCATCCTCAGCCAGCAGGGTGGCAACGAGCGGGCGCTGGCTTTCAGCCAGGCGGGTCAGCAGCGCGTATTGGGTGGCGTCGAGCGGCTTCAGGACATCGGCGAGCTGCGCAGCCTGGGTGGTGGTGATGGCGATCGCCTGATTGCCGCCGGCATAGCCGAGCAGCGGGGCGACGGCGGCTACCAGCTCGCCGGCCGGTTGCAGCAGCGGCTGCGCGTAGAAAACTTCCAGCCAGTCGCCTTGGCGGTTCTGGGTGCCGACGCCAAAGGCGAGGCTGAATAGGGTTGCAGACATAGGATCATCCTTTTTCGTTGGCCGCGCCGTCTGGTGGGCGGCTATCAGTTCGGCGCTGCCACTTCGGCAGCGTAAAGATCGGGCTTGAAGCCAATCAGGGTCTTACCGCCCAGGTCGAGTACAGGGCGTTTGATCATCGACGGTTGGGCCAACATCAGCTCGATGGCCCGGGCCTGGTCAAGATCGGCCTTTGCAGCGTCGTCCAGCTTGCGGAAGGTGGTGCCTGCACGGTTGAGTACGGTCTGCCAGCCGTGTTCATTGCACCAGGCTTCCAGGTGGGCGCGGTCGATGCCGACGCTCTTGTAGTCGTGGAAGTCGTAATTCAGTCCGTGTTCGTCGAGCCAGGTACGAGCCTTTTTCATCGTGTCGCAGGCTTTGATACCATAGAGACGTAAGTGCCTGATTCTAAAGGGCGTTTCCATCCTCTACAAATCCTCTCCAATATCTCGCCAAAACTCAGTCGCGGATTATGCCACGTCGATCCACTCGGCGCCCCGGCTGTCACGGTAGAGCGCGGTCATCGCTGACGACTTGTGTCCGAGCAGCAGTTGCGGATCTCGGCCTTCCGCTGCGTGCAGGCGTGCCGCCAACGAACGCATCTCGTGGAAGGTCGGCGGGCTCGCTCCGAACTCTATGCCGGTGCGGTCCCGCGCTGCTGCAAATGCGCTGGTCAGCGTGTCCAGCATGATCGGCATTCCAGGCGTCGCGCGGCTCACGGTGCGGCTGTGATGCACGAGATGCTTGGACACTACCGCATCTCGGCAGGCTTTAACCACCTCGCCCAACTCAAGGCCCAGCGATTCCAGACGCAGCTTCGTGCTGATTCGCAGGCGTGCGCCGGTCTTCGCCTGGATGATGTGCAGATGGTCGTCGTACACATCCTTGAACAGCATCGCCGCGATATCGTCACGCCGCTGGCCGGTCAGTACCGCAAGCTCCATCGCTCGTTTCAACCAAGGCTGCTTGGCCTCGGCGTAGATCGCCTTCCATAGCTCCAGGGTCAGCCTTTCGCGCTTGACCTTCACCTTCGCGGCCCGCGTCACTTCGACCGGGTTGTCCTTCCGCCATCCAGCCGCTATCGCCTCGCGCATCAGGTCGCTCAGCAGTGACCGCATTGCCTTCGCCATCTGCGCCTTGCCTTCATCCGTGAAGGTCTTCAGGTAGGCGGCAATCTCAAACGTCCCGATGCTTTCTGCGTCATGGTGCCCAAGCGCCTCGCTGAGACGATTCAGCCTCATGCGCACGGTTTCCTTGCTGCGGTCAGATACATCTCGCTCTGCGTAGAGCTTGCGGTACTCGTCGATCCATTCCGAGAACCTGCGGGCCGGCGCGCCTGCTATACGCTCAACCAGGGCCGGCTGCATCTTGGCGCCGGCATGATTGGCGTGCACAGCCTCCCGCACGGCCTGCGCCTTGTCTGAGCCAAGCCCGTACCACTTTCCTGACAGCGGGTCACGGTAGCTGTAATAGGTGACGCCGTTCCTGCTATCCGTCTTGCGGTACAGGTTCGGCGGCAGGTCTTTCGAACCGGTCTTACGCGGCCTTGGCGCCATGTCGATCCCTCGCGATGCGCCCGGCAAGCGTGCCTGGCTCGATGTACTGTGCGTCTGGCTCAACATAATAGCTGCGCCCGTGCTTCACCGGGGCGGGGAAAATCTTCGCCTCCCGCGCCCACCGCCGTAGCGTGTTGAGCGTCGGCACCGGATCGAAGTTCGCTTCCGCCCATTTCTCAAGGCTCAATTTCATAACTCACCCCTCCAATTCCCGGCAGCCGCAGTAACTGCAGCGCTTGCCGAGGACATTCTTCACGCACACGTTCGTGCGCTCGCCTTCTTCCTCTATCCAGACTTCCATGCGGATTCGCTGCATGTCGGACTTGGCGAGGATTTCAAACTGGCGTTTCTGCTCCTGCTCCGGCAGGCGCTTGAATGATTGCCACAGGCTCATGCTCACCCCCTCACCGTTACGCCGGCATCTATCGCCTTGTCTGTTTGCAGCATGTCTATCTCCTAGCGCGGCACTTTTCGCAGTCGCACGGCGGCAGGCCGCTGCTCATGTGCGCTTCGATGAACTCTTTTCGGTCGGGGTTTGCTGCGTTCCATGAATGGTCGCCAATGACGTAGGGATGGAACGGCCAAACGCCCTCCTTTGTGATTCGGTCAGGGTATTTCCCGTGCGCGCGATACCACTCGATCTCTGCATCTCGGATGTGCATGTCTATCTCCTGCTGCGGCTACATCGCGAAGTGGAATTTCAGAAACTTGCCTTTTGGCAGCGGAATCCAGATTTCCCCGCTGCAGTCGTCGCCGAGATATCCGTTTCGCTGGTCGATGTAGGCGTATCGGAACGCATAGCCAGTGCAGTCTTCCTTGTGGCCGCCGTGGGTATCAGTGATCTCGAAGTCGCTGGTTATCTCGGAATCAGCGATGTATTCCTTGATGTGCTCAAGCTTGCGCGGGCTGACGAGCGTTGCCGCGTATGCCAGGGCCTCGTCGAGCTTCCGTGATTGCTCAAGGCGATACGCGGTTTCTGCCTCGTTGGCCTTGCGCATGATCTCCGTCATTTCAGATTCAGCGAACATGTCTCTACCTCCCTGCCGACTCTCGCCGGCAGGCTGTGTGTTTGGGTGGGGTTAGGGGGTTGTGCCGGCTCGACGATCAAGCCAGTCGGCAACCTCGATGCAGGCTTTGGCCAGTTCGCGCAGCTCGCCGCTGTCGTAGTAGGTCTTGACGTGATCGCCGCACTCATCGACGGTCACGCCCTTGATCTCTCTGCTTTCGGCTCGAACTGTAGGGCCGAAGTTGCCGAGAAGCTTCATCCACGCCTTTGCTGATTCACTGATATCTCTATCGAATTCGAACGACATATCACGCCTCCTTCGCAGCCATGGCGGCTTCTCGATACACGTCAACCCGCTCTGCAACCTTCTCGGCATAGCCGCCGTGGCAGTTCACGATAGAAACGAGCGTCTCGGCTTCATGCACTCCAGAGGAAGCCCACCGATACCGCTCCGCATCCTTCCGCATCGCCTCGACCTCGGCGCGGAGCTGGTCGCGTTGCTGCGCCAAGACGATGTGCGAGTGCAAGGCGTCTTGGTAGAACTCTTCTTTCACGTCTAGCGCATGTTTCAGCGCATCCCGCTCGGCGGTCACGGCTGACAGGGCGGCGCTGAGCTTGTTGAAGTCAATCCGCAGGGTGAAGGCATAGCCGGCAAGGGTGTCGCCGACAGGTTCTAGGTATCGCTCCAGTTTCACCGTGCTGACTTGGCGCTGTGTTTCGCAGATCGTGTGCAGCGTGCGAAGCGGTGCGCGCCGGGCTAGCTCTGCCAGCGTGTTCATCAGGCGCGCATTACTCACCCCTTCCGCCTCTGCGGGCTGTCTAGCATTGTCCACTGTAGAACTCCCCGTGCAGCTGCTGACGAAGTTGGTTTGCATAGTGCGCGGCCTCATCTAGTGTCTTGAGTGTTTTCTGATGGGTTTTGCCATTGGCCTTTATCGAAACGATGAAGCTGCCGTTCGGCTTTTGGTGAACGCACCTGACGCCTAGCTTGTTGTTCCGCTGGACGCCGCAGTTCATCTTGTTTTGTCCGTTGTCACACAGTCTGAGATTTTCCCAGCGGTTATCTGTCTTTATGCGGTTTCGGTGATCGATCATGTTTTCAGGCCACACGCCTGTCATGTACAGCCAGGCCAGCCGATGGGCCAAATAGCGCCTGCCATCAATCTTGATTGAGAGGTGTCCGTAGCTGTCGAGCGATCCAGCGACGGAGCCAAGCGGACGTCTGTTTTTTGCTTCGATCTTAATCCAGGTGAAAACGCCAGTATCTGGGTCGTAATTGAGGCATTCGCGTAGCCTCTTAAGCAGCTCCCGATCAACCAATACCTTGCTCATTCAACTGCCTCCAATGCCGTAGCCGGGTAAATCTGCACGCTGTTGCGATGGGCGCTGCTCTCGACTGCGTAGCCCTCCTTGGTCTGCTCGGTCGAGTACCAGCCAACCACGCGACCAACCCACTCGCTGCCGGTGGACTTCTTCACGAGGTCGCCCATGCGGAACTTGCCTTGCGGGGCGGTCTGCGCGATGAGGGCGGCGAAGTTCGGCTCGGGATCGACAGCAAGGATTGTCCATGACCCGTCACTCTCTTCCTGAACCCCTGCAACTTTGCAGAAGAGTCGGTTGAATGCGTCATCATCACCGGTTGATACGTCAACGCTAACGGTCATCTTCTCGACAAGATCAAGGCAGTTGCTGAGAACCGGCTGCTGCTCGGTCTGCGCGATGGGGGCGGAGTAGAGGTTGTGCGTCTGATGCTCGCGCTTATTCCGCATAGATCGTAGCCAGTCCTTGTCGCGGACCTGCACGGCGTATTCACCGTCGGCCCCGATTTCGAGCAGGAAGGCAGGCTGCTGCTCGGTCTGCGCGATGGGGGCGGCGTTATCGGCTAACTCTTTCGCAGCTGCATACAGGTTCGCAAAGTTCCCTCGGCGCGCCTCATCACGCCCATGCCAGTAGCGGCACTCTTCCATGATCAGGTCGAGGATTTGCTGCGCTGCTGAAGGCTGCTGCTCGGTCTGCGCGGGGCGTGTGTCTAGCGCAGAGCGGGCCTTCCATGCGAACCATGCTGCCTCGGCATTCGCCCAGATATAGACGCCGCCCTGTCGATCCAGGCGAATATCCTCTGGTGCGTTTTCGTCCGTATCGTCGTAGTCCTCGCGAACGGCTGTGTTGTGCTGCATAACCCACGCCTCAAACGTTTTCCGCTCATCCTGCGCCGCTGCTTGCTCTACTGCCGCCTGCCCATCCCTGAACCCCTGCGCTGCGGCTGTGGCCATGTCGACGGCGGTGTATGCCTCGGTGGTTTCGGCTGGGTCCGCCTGCTGGGATAGGGCGCCTTTAAGCCGATCGGCCAGCGTTATCATGGCGAGGTGCAGATCAGTTGCATCTCCATAATGCGCCGCTTGGCACGCGATCACTTCGCGCAACAGCCCGTGCAGCTTTTCGTTCTCCGCCTTCGCAGCCCCCAGCTCAGCGCCGATTCGCCCGGCTGCCTTCAGTGTGTCGTTCATTGCTCAATCTCCTTGATTGTGGCCAGCGGCAGCCCGCTCATTGCCAGCGGCTCGTCGTAGCAGACGCCCATCATCTCGGGCCATTTGCGAGGCTCGCCGGGTTTGATGACGCCTTGGTCGTGTGCGCGATCCCATGAAAGGCGATGCCGGATGACCTGATACAAGTCCCACGCAACGCCATCCTCTCGGCGCTTTGTGGCCTCCGGCATCAGCGTGTTCGCCAGGCGCTGTATCTCGTGCCGCGTGGCGTGGACCTGCTCCCAGTCGCGCCGGTCGTAGAAGCCCGGCAGACGCTCAATGGCGTGGTCGATCTGGCCGATCTTGATCCGCGCCAGTAGCTCGCAGGCCTCTTGCAGCTCTGCTGCCTGGCGCTCGGTTACGGTGATGGTGTAGGTGCGATCAGTCACGGAGCGATCCTCCGAAGAGGCTCACGCGGCGCAATGCGCGGCTCGACGTCGATGAAACCGGAGCCTCGGAAGTCGCCATCGGTAGCGTGGGCCATGTCCACCTCAAGGCGCGCCGTGGCATTCACTTCGGCCGCGACCTGGGCAACAGCCTTTGCTTGTTCAATCGAGTAGGTGCCGGCTAGCACGCCCTCCATCGTCTTGCCGAGGATGGCGCGCAGATCACTTAGGTTGTTCATGGTGCTGCTCCAGTTTGTTGAGCTTCCGCTTGAACCAGCCGAGCGTTATGGCGGTTGAGCGGTATTCCTCGCCGTAGCGGGCGATGGTGTTGCGCCTCATGTTCTCGGCGCGCGTGATGCACTCCAGACGATCGAGTGTGATTTCCTCTGGGTTGGCCGTTTGCTGGCCTGGCCGGAAGATGACAATGTGCCCGCCAGGCACTGGCCCGTTGGCCGCCTCCCACGCGAGGCGGTGTAGCGCGACCCATCGGCGCGCCGGGTAAACGCTCTGGTCGTCAGAGATCTTCTGCTCGAGGTAGCCGTCCTTGCTCAGCCGCAGGCTTCCGATGGGGCGATAGTTGCGGGATTCTTCTGGTCTTCTGCCGGGCTTGAATTGCGTTTCGGCTGCCCGGCCGCCCGCATTCCATCCCTTCAGGCCGGCGTTCCAAGGGGCTGCGCCTTTCTTAAATCGCGTCTTGGTGCCAGGGTTGTCCTCCCGGCGTAGACGGCAGGCGTGCGGCCCGGCCAGGTATTCAGCCGTCTTGCTCAGCTCAAGCAACTTGGCGCGGCTGTAAATAGAGCGATCCGAGCGGCCTAGCAGCTCCTGCATGAATGCCATGGGTTTGTGTGGGTAGTGCTCGCGCATCAGCGCGTCTTCGCCCAGCGTCCATGGCTTCTTGATGCATCGTCTCGGCTTTGCCTGCCTGGCACGGCTCAGCGCCTCTAGCGCAACCTGACTCAAACTGCTCATGACTCCTCCTACGCTGCCCATCGGGTGCGGTACTGAACGATGTCGCGGACGGTGCTCATGCCGCACCCGTAGCGCTTGGCTAGAGCTGGATAGCCGCCAATTCCAGCGGCGTAGTCGGCACGTATCGCGGCGACTTGGGCGTCAGTGAGCTTGGCGCGCTGATGCCACTCGCCGATGCGGTGGCCGGTGTGGTTGCGCTTGCCGGTCATTTCTTCCGCCTCCCGTGCGTCGTGGCTGTCCAGCCGGCGCTGGCTACCTGGTTGCCGTGGTCAGCGATAAGGCTGTCGATCAGGGCGCCCATGTAGGCGACTAGGCCAGTGACTGTTTCACCACGGGCCGTCGCGCTGTGCGTGTGCTTCTCGCCGTTGGGCAGCACGAACCACGCGCTAGCGTTCCAGTCGGAAGGGCGCCGGGGCTCAGTGCCGCGAACAACTGGCCGCGACACTCGGTTGTCGATGGAGTAGAGCGTCACGATGCAGCTCATGGCTGGCATACCTCCAGCAGGTTGTCCGAACTGAGGCGCCCTAGCGGCGCGGCTATGAAACGGTCTTTGTCATGCACTACGCACCATGGCTTCCCTGTGCTGGATGCCTGTGCCGCTGCGTGAATGATTGCGTCGAGCGCTTCGCTGAATCTCATGCCATCTGCTCCAGTGCCCTGCGGGCGAATGCCGCCAGCTCACGCTTCGGATCGCGCCGGCGCTTGAGTACGGTCGTCGGGTCGTGCCAGCGCTTGCGCTCAATCGGCTTCACTTCGCGGAAGCCTTCGACCTGCTGGATGGGTACGCCTGATTCGGCGACGAGTCGTGAAAGCCAGGCAGCATCAGCCGCCCGGCCCGCTGGGGTTAGGTTGCAAAATGTCATGAGTGTGTACCGGGGAGGAGGGCGCGCTGGGCGCCCGGGGTGGATCAGTAGTTGATGCCGTAGTCGTCGTAATCCGGCATGGAGTTGTCCGCCTGACGTTGCGTCTGCTGCGGGCGCTGGGCTTGTTGCTGGCGTGGCTGCGACTGCTGGCTATCTGGCTTTCCGCCGAGCAGCTGAAGTGTGCCGTTCATGTCCACCACAATCTCTGTGGTGTAGCGCTTCACGCCGTCCTTTTCCCATTCACGAGTCTGCAGCCGGCCTTCGATGTAGCACTGCGAGCCCTTACGCAGGTACTCGCCAGCGATCTCTGCGACCTTTCCGAAGAAGACGATGCGTGACCACTCAGTACGCTCCTGCAGCTGGCCGGTCTGTTTGTCCTTCCAGCTGTCGGTAGTGGCAAGGGTTATGTTCGTCACCGCGTTACCATTTGGCATGTAGCGCGTTTCTGGGTCACCGCCGACGTTGCCGATCAGGATGACTTTATTGATACCTCTGGCCATGGTGGCTCCTTGGTTGTTGGGTTAGGCGGCAATGCCCATGACCCGATTCATGCGCTCTTCGAGCAGTTCGTAGAAGGTGGAGACGCGCTCGCTGATCTTGCGAATCAGCGCCTCGTCGCGGTAGGCGCGTTTGACGAAGAGCGGCATGCCGGGCCAGTAGGAAACGAAGTCGATCCACTCCCGATCGGATACCCACAGCCCGCCCTGGCACTGCGCGACGTGCTCCTTTGGAATCTCGCCGGCCAGGATCACACCGACCTGAAACTTCGGCAGCTTCGTCTTAATCTCGGTGAGGCCGTTGGCACCGACCAGCGAGTCCGGCGAATAGCCGATGCCGTGATTCAGGATGATGGCCACCTGTTCCGTGGCGACCTCTTCACGCGACTCGTACAGGCCGCGGGCGACTGCTTCCAGCTCATGCCCGCGCTCGGTGTGGCGGTTGCCGCTGAACGGGTCCGCGGCCTCGCCTGTGATCCGCTCGCCGATCAGCGTGTCCATGTAGGTGAAGGCGCCAGCCCCGAAGCCGGCCTCGCCCTTGCCGTTGACCAGCAGGCAATCCAGTTCGGAGCAGGTCACGATACCCAGGCGCAGGGCCAGCCAATCGGCCGACCCCTGCTCTACGTCACGAATTATCTGCATTGCCTGACTCCTTGGCCTTGTTGGCCGACTTGGTTAGCGCTGCCAGCACGTGGTCAAACATGGCCTTTTCAACTGCGGCTGGCGTGCCGTGTAGTGCGGCGAACGACTCCTTGGCCTTGTCACTGCACTGTTCGAGCAGCATCGCCAGCTGAGCGGCCTGCACTGAAGTCACACGCGCCGTCACCGTTGCGCTGTTTCCGTCGTCATCCTCGCCAGTCGTAGTGAAGTTCAGCAGCGCGCCGGCCGTGTAGCGTTTGCCGTAGCTGACGCTGGAGGCCACGGCCTGAACGCCGTTCTTGTTGCCGCTGACATCGGCCGGAAGCAGTAGGGATGTCGTTTCTCGGTGCCCGGCGCGATGGCTTAGCACGCCTTCAACCTCGATGCCCTTATCGTTTCGCGGAGTGCGGAATGTGATGGCGAAGCCGTGTCGAGCCAGAACCGGCTTGATGACCTCATTGATGTCTTCCCAAAGCGCGTAGGTGCTTTGGATGCGGCCGCTCTTGTCCTTGATGCCGCCGCGCTCACCGATGACGGGCAGCTCTTCCTGCATCTGAGCCAGCGCCTCGTCGTACTGCTGTTTTGCCTGCTGAGCCTGGAAGCGCTCGTGCATCGCCATCAGCCGCTCCATCTTGTCGATGTCAGCGTTCGGGCTCATGGCGACTTGCTGGATGATCTGCAGGATGGTGGCCGACTCGCCGGCCTTCGTAACGGCAGTGTTCTCCTGCCGCTGGGCAATTGCTGTGCTCATGCTCAACCTCCGAATAGGTAGTAAATCGCCGCCTCACTGAAGAGACCGACGATCAGCGTTGCCGAAAGGACGCCGAACCCGGTAAGGGTCCACCACGCTGCTGCGAATGAGTGGCCAGTGGGGGGGTCGTCGTGGGGGAGGGATTGGGTGCTGTTCATGCCGGCACCTCGCGTGACTGTTGGCGCTCGGGCTGAGAGTCGCCAGGAATGCGCATAAGGTGGCGAGGCTCACAGAGGCCAAACCCATGGCTAACTTCATCGTCAGCGAGAAACTGAACGTCATCACCCCTAACCACCCAGCACTCGCAATCCGAATGACGGAAGACTTCCCCGTTAGGGCCTACGTAAATGTCACCGTTGCGAACTAACTGGCTTAGCTCGACTACCTTTCCGATGTTCTGGATCAGGACGTTCGCGCCGACTATCAGCGCCAGATCGCCCGGCTTGAATTGATTGCTCACAGTGGCGCCCCGTTGGTGATTCGATCTGCAAGGCCGTGAGCGAGAGCCCAGCCGGTGAGTAGTGCAAGGGTCACTGCGAAACCCCGCCACCATGCGTAGCGCAGGGATCGTTGTCTTTGGCTAGCCATCACATGGCCCTCCCGATCGCTGCCGCAGCGCGGACGGGTCGCTGATTGCGGCGCTGCTCTGATGCTGTTGCCCAGCGGCAGTTGTCCGGCTCGTAGTTCCCATCATTGTCGATGCGATCTATGCTCAGGCCGCGAGGCTTTTCGCCCATATCCGCTAGGAAGTTCTGAAACTCATGCCATCTCTCGCAGACTGTTATCCCCCGACCTCCGTAGTTTTTGAAGTCAGGCCGATTCACATTTCCGCAGCGCGCAAGCATGTTCGACCAGCACACATAGGTTGCTGTCCGACTGAAACCATGTCGCACCGCCTTAGCCCTTCTAGACTCCTCGTTGAGGCAGCCGCAGCTTTTGGTCTTGCCGGCCTTCAACTCACAGGCCGCAACTGACTTTAAGGCTCCGCATGTGCAGCGACACACCCAGCGCGGCCTGCCCTGCCGTAAGTGGCTTCTCTCCACCACGGTAAGTCGTTCGAAAACACGTCCGGTTAAGTCCTCTGGAACTGCGCCCCTGACCCCTTTTACGTACGGCATAGCGCCTCTCCAATACTGGCTGCCGCTCTTACGATCGCGCGGCGCCAGCCTGACGTGTAGTCCTCTGGCCCGTAGAAATACTCTATGCACTCGACGCCTTTTTCGTCTTCTGCAACAACGCAAGCCTCTGAAGACAGAACATTCAGACATAGACCGGCAGCCAGCCGCAGCGCATCGCCGTCGTCGGTGAGCGGGTTCCACCAGAACTTATGAAGCTGACTTAGCTCTGGCGGGCATATGCCTAGGCCAGCTCTGTATTCGCCCGCGATCCCGCCGGCCTTAGCCGCCAGCTCCAACAATTCGCGGTCATCCATCACACACCCCCCAATAGCGCCACGTAGGCGAGAGTTCCGATAAGCGATCCGGCTACGGTGATGCCTAGGGCGCCGGCTAGCTCCTTGAGGACGTAGGCGGTCATGGCTGGGCTCCTTGCAGGGCGGCGTCGATGGCTGTGTCTAGCGCTTCTTCCGCTAGCTCCGTCAGGCCGGACCGCAGAACGCCGGCGCCTATCAGGACTACGTGCATATCGTCCCGCTTGTTCTTGTCGCATCCCCAAGCCTCGTTGCGCAGGTAGCGGTACCGCTCGGCATCCTTCTTCAGCGCATCCCGCTCAGCGAGAAGGGCGTCGTAGTCGGAGGCCAGCACCAACGGGACCGTGTGAACATCAGTCAAGTGGTTCGTCATTGGCGTGTACGCAGGGTCACCGCTCAGTAGCACCGGTACAGAGCCAGGCATGATGTAAAAACGCTTCACTTCCTTGCTCATGCCGCTCTCCTGAATCCATAGATTCGATCAACTTTCATGCCCCAGGCCTTCTGGACGATGCCGTGGAGCCTGCAGAACATCGCCGCACTGATCTGGCCCGTCTCGCGTATCCCCAGCAGGTAGCCGTACAGGACGTTGGCGTGGTAGTCGGCAAAGGCCTGCGAGCTGGCTTGCCGCATCAGCCGGAAGTGCTGCTTGATGGTTTCTTCAGGCTTCATGCTGCCTCCCGCTTGGCGTCGATCATGTTCCACAGCCGATCTTCGATCCGCTCCGCGTGCTCATCGGCAACCGCTGCGCAGCCATTCCGACCCAGTTCCGTTTGGTTTCCGTCCTCGTCGAAGACGGTCCCGCTGGTGATGGTGAATTCAAGCTCGCTGTAGCCGTAGTAATCATCCGCGCTGTCCCGGCACCGATAGTCAGGTTCAACGACTGCGCAATGGGTTACCTCAACGGAGAGGAGGTATTCATCTAGGTCGATCTCGAATTTCATCGTGGAATCCTCGCGAAATTGCACCAACTGCAAAGCCCCTCGTTTACAACGGCGGAAACGCTGTCATCCGGGCACGGCTGTTCGCGGCGCCCTATGGGTCCGTAGTGCTTCATGGTGGATACCTCGGTGCCCGGATGGGCGGTGATTTGTCTAAACAGCCATTTCGAGCTGCGTTTCGCGCTGCCAGACGGCTGCGCTGTTGTGCGACTCAATGCGGGACGCGATGACCTCGGCGCGCTGCCCTGCGGTTGGCGGGACGTACATGCCAAAGCGCCCGACGCTGCCGCCGTTCACTGCTGCGTTGGTTGAGTCTGCGGAGGCGAATGGGAGGCGAGAGAAGATTGCAGGGTCAAGCATTCGCAATCCGTGAAGCCGACACGCTGGCCGACCCTGATCGTCGCAGATTGCGTTCATGGCATCGCCGATCCGCTTCCACCATGAATCTGTGCCAGGGCTTGCCCATTGTCCTGAGCTGCCAAGTGCCACAGTTCGCCATTTCTCCGCTAGCCGTTGCAGACGCTCGATTGATTCGTGCAAGTGCCAAACAGGAACGCCCGGCAGGTGGCTGGGCCATTCTTCGAGAAGCCGGTCATTTGCCGCCTCGTCTCCGTCGATCACGTCAGGGATCAGCGCCCAATCAAAACCAGGGTGTCGATGCCATTCATCCACCCATTGCACATAGCCTTCGACGTCGAGCTGGCCGCCCTGCTTCCATACCGTGAAGGCGCCGTTATCGAACACGAAGGATTGGCACACGTCGGCAACGATGCCCATGTCATCGCGTCGCGGGAATGGGACAAGCGCGTGCCGGCCAGCCAGGAAGCGCGCCCCGTCCTGCCTGTTGCCGCCTATTGGGGTGCCGTGGTAATGGATCATGCCAAAGCCCTCCGTTGCGACAGCAGCCACGACCAGACCCCGCCGCCGATAACCTTCGCCAAAAACTGGCCGAGCACGATGTGGGGCATCAGCGCGCCGAACGCGATGAGCGGAAATATTGTGGAGTCAATGGCCGCAGCAGCGGTGTTGCTTGCGTTCGACTTGATCGGCCAAGGCTTGCGCATCAGCGCCTGGTACACCGCGCCGTCTCCAAGAGACGCGAGGACGAACGAAACGCTGGAAGCGATCGCGATAGTGCCGCCAGCTGGGTTAATTGCGTAGCTGATGACGCCGGCAAGGACTGCCAAGCCGGTGACGCGCAGCAGCCCGATACGCTCGTGCAGATGATCACGCAGAACAAAGTCAAGGCCGATCAGCAGAAAGGAATTAACGATCGACCACCACGGGCCAAAGACAAAGACGAGAAAGTTCGCCGCGCAAAGGGCTAGTACGTAAACCGCACTGGCAAAAGCCATAAGCTCTCCAAGCCGCGTCCTGCGCAGCGATCAGTTATGTGTGGAGTTGCCCGGATGGGCGATGGAATGAATGCCTGCTACCGATTCCCCGGCAGGCGCGCGGCAGGAGTTGTCTTCCGTGACGCCGGATCGGCTCCAGCTGATGGTCATGGCGCTACCAGCACCGCGCGCCGTACGGTTATCGCAGACCTTGGGGTCTGGCCTGGCTGGCTCAGGCGGGGTTCAGCCTTTCCAATTCCTTCTCCACCAATCCCACATGTACAGCGCTGCGAGGATGGCGCATAGGATCAGGACTTCGGGGCCGGTTAGCATGGCGTGCCGCGGGCCTTGGCGATGGCTGCGCGGGCTTTCAGGGAGGCTTGTTCGTATCGGATCAGCGGTGGGCACTCTTCAAGAAACGTGTGACGGTCCTGCTTCTCGTGGTGGAACATTTCGCAGCTGGCGGCTGGAGCTGACTGGTTTAGTAGCTCCAAAGCCTCAAGCAAGTCAGGCGCGGCGGCGATCAGGCGGGCGTCGGCTTCGGCGTTGCCATGCTTGACCTTGCCCCCTCCAGGCATAATCACGAGGTTGCCGACATTGGCGATGCAGTACGCATCATCGGCGCGCTCGACGACCCACGGCCCCGGCGTATATCCGTTGCTCATACTCTCTCTCCATTCTGTTAATCCCCGCTGCAGCCTGTAGCCAAGATGCGGGGGCGGGGTGGTTACCAGGCGCCGAACCAGATGCCGATGCCGTGAACGATGGCGACCGGGAAGAAGATGGCGCCGCCGATCAGGAAGCCCCATTGCTCTTCGGTGAAGCAGCGGACCAGGTGAGTGATCCAGGCGGCAGGGCCGGTGATCACTAGCGCGATGAAGAAGATCGCTGCCAGCATGTTGTCTCTTACTTGGTAAGCCTTTGCCTTCATGGTGTTGCTCCGTTCGTGTTGTGATTCATCAAGCCGCCAACTGCGCCTCTTCCATCCGCTGCGCTCTCACTACCACCTGAGAGCGTGAGGTGTCGCGGCGCTCGGTTGATTCCCAATGGCCACTCTTGCGAATGTCCTGAAATCGACTCAGGCATTACTTGATGCCGCGCTTTGCGTAGAAGTAATCGGTAGAGGTGATGACCGCACCGCCAAGCCTGCACCTTAGAACTGGAAGGGTCGAATGCTCCGGGCAGTGCGCGAGCTCGCATCCGATCTCGTCAGGATCTGCATCGGTCATACATTCGTGCGTAGGCCACTTTTCAAAGTTGGCAACCGCCCAGGCGGCTATCTCCCTGTGACGTTTGTTCATCACTCGTCACCGAAAAGCATGTCGCTCTTGATCGCGCACAGCTGCTCAAGGGTGCTTTCGTCGCCCATCTTTGCGGCTGCTGCCTGCATCATGTTCAGTGCTTCAAGAATGCGAATTCCCTTCGATGAGGCTGCTTCAACAACGTCTTGGCGGGTGATTTTGCGGTTCATCGTGCATCTCCTTGGTTTGGGTCTTGCTGCTTTCCAATGCACCCTGTCGCCAAGGTGCATCAGGAAACTCTTTCGCTCGTCTCGTGCGCTTCGTGCCCGCTGCTGATTGCAGGCCGTAAGACTTCGTTTGGTTGGCGGTGGGCTTCCCTCGCACGCGCCTCGATCAGCGTTGGCGCGTGGTCGCTGGGTATATACAACCTGCTGCGTACAGCCCTGGTGCCGGTTGAGTTAGGCACACAGCAGGAGGTCCGGCGCTTCTCATAGCCGAGGCTCGGAGCGCTAATTCGATTCGGTGTTTCTGGCCTCCGTTACTTGCCACGGTGGGCTTGGCTGATAATTCGGAAATCCCGAATTACCCATCTCCGCTGCGATTCCTTGTCTGAGTCGTCTCTTTCCCGTTGCCGCAACTGGCGTCGCACCGGGTGACATTTCGCAACTTCGCGTGGCTGCATGTGGAGCCACGGCCAGTTCCAGAGCTGGCATGGGGCGGGGAATTTGTTGAGCGCGATGTATGCCGAAGCAGACCCCGCCGCGCTGATCTCAATTTGTTAAAGAGCTTTAGGCCGTAGCCAGGGCATCTCTGCCGTTCGGCGCGGTGTTCTGCGCTTCGATGGATGTAATTTAAGCATGCTGAATTTATCGGTCAAGTCTTTTTTTAAGTTTGCTGAAATTTTTGGGCAACAAAAAGCCCGCAGAGGGCGGGCTAGGGTGTCAGTGTTCTGATCCGGTCCAGATGACGTGGACGCTTCCGTCTGGTCGTCGTCGCATGGTCACGTTGTCGGCCTCCTCGATCTCTTCAAGAAGGCGCTCCCAGTCATCCGGGCGATCATCCGGGCCCGGCCTCAGATTGGCCTGCCGCTCGCGCTGCGCTGTTGGCGCCGCCAGCGCTAGATTCACCCGACGCACCAAGCGGCTATAGGTCGATGCCTGGCAGTGGTGCGTGATGGCGTGAGGTTGCATCCGATTCATTGTGGCCCTCATTACTACTGGATATCCACACAGTAATTGTGAGGGTTTCACCGGGCAAGAGGAAACATGGTGGCCGGTTGCCACATGTAAAGAAGTGGCTCAGACCTAAGTAGGAGAGGGGTGCGGCAGATACAAAAAGCCCCGCGTGGTGCGGGGCTAGGTCAGGCGGCGAGGGCTGCCGCCAGGTGTTGCGGGCCGGTGTAGATGATTACGGAGGCTGCGTCGGCGAGAGCTGTCGCCGCTTTTCGGCTGTCATCTTCATCGCCGGGCTCCAAGATGACGTGCCGTGCAGTGTCCTCATGAGCATTCTTGATATCCAGCATTTTCCCTACCGCGCGATAGACAAGACTCCAGTCCACCTTGCCATCCTTATTTGAAACGGTCTGGATCAGCGTCGTCTTCCCGCCCTCGACCTCAATAGCGAAGGGAAGGGTTAGCTGGTGGCCGCTAGCTCCAATGATCTTGTAGTCAGTCTTCAGAGTCTTTGGGTATGCCTTCTTCAGTGCTGAGCCGACAACCTGGTCGAATCGCGACATTGGCGAGGGGCGCATCTTGTTACAGGCGAATCCCACATACTCGGCAGCCTCAATGAAGCGGGCGAGGTAGAAGCCGAGCTGGCTTTCCGGGCAGGCCTTGAAGATTTCGCCCTGGTCGGACAGCTCCATTCCGCTGGACGCGACCAGCTCGGCCATCTTTCGCCCTCGCTCAGCCGTTGGCTTTACGCCATGAGTCATGGCCACGAAAAGCGTGTCGGCATTGTCGCTTATGCGCACATGCCCATTGCCAATATCTTGGATATACGCGCCGATCAGGTTGCCGTCGAAGGGGAGAGTGAGAGGGGATTCGAGGTAGAACAGCCCATCAGCCACAGGCTTGCACTTGAATCCAAGCTGGGCGCCGATCAGTGTGCAGTTCATACGTTCAATCCCATTTGGCCGAATTCCGGCAGCTCAAAGCGCGGAGCGTTGGTGATGTTTGCCTTGGTCAAGAATAGCTCCCACATAGCCTGGACGGTAGTGCCGCTCAGAGGTTCTGCGTAGCCATAGGACGCTTCCGGGATGGGGATATGCAGGTGCGGGTGATCGGCCGCCTTTTGATAAAACGGCAATCCAACTCCGACCTTGTTCATGTGCGAGCTTGGGCCATTGTCGTCGATGGCTATGATGCGCGCCTTGTTCACAATGAACGTGATCGATAAGGTGTCGCGGACCCCGGGCACAGGGCTCTTCTTGTAGTACAGCTCGACGAACCAGTCTTCTGCGAACTTGGTTTGCTCGATATCCAGCGCCAGCGATGTCCGGAAGCTGTACGGCGAAGGCAGCTTCTTTGTCGCGGGTTTTTTCCAAGCAAGAGCGGCCCTGGACGGCCAAACCTTTAGCGCATCTATGGCCTGCCTGGCCTCTTCGTAGGGGATGGTTCTCTGCTTTGCCATACCAGATTTGCTTCCCTGCGCTGTGGTTACACCCTAACCTTGCTCGGCGCCACGATATGTCCGACGTAGTGCATTTGCTCGATCTGATCCATTGGAATTGTGCGCCGGCCGAACTGCTCGTTCACCGATTGCACTACGACCTCCTCGTCAGTCGCCTGCAGCAGCTCCTTGAGCATGCACTCGCCGTCATGCAGTCGGATCATCACGTATTCGAGCGGAACGAGGCGGTGGTTCGGCTCAACGACTGCGATCCATCCTGAGCGGATAGCAGGGGCCATTGAGTCCCCCTTGAGGCGCAGGGCGTAGGCGCCAGGATCGCGGGAGGGCACTTCGACAATGCCGTCCGCCTCATCCAGCGCATACCAGTAACCCTCTGTGCCCATCTGCGCGGTGCCCACGATCTGAATCTCGCGATAAGGGCTCAGGATGTCAGGCCCGACCTCAACATTGCTCTCGATGCGCTCCGGGCCTTCCTCGATGGCCAGCCATTGCGCACTGAAGCCGGTGGCTTTCGCCAGGGCGAACAAGTTCTCCGGCTTGAGGCTTTTGCTTTCACCTGACAGCCACTGAGTTACGGCGGAGTTCGCAACGTTGCACTGCGCAGCGATCTCGCCTTTCTTGAGCCCGCTGACCTGGATGGCGCGGGCAATTCGTTCGTGTCGTTCCATAACACACATGTTAAGCATCCTGAATTTAAGCATGCACTCCGCTTAGGTATTTGCTTGACCTCGTTATTTAAGCATGCTGAAATAACGGCACGCTAACCCGAGGTCGAGCAATGAAGACTCAAGACGTGGCCGATTTCTTCGGCAGCAAGAAGAAGCTAGCGGACGCCCTCGGTATCCGCCCCAGCGCAGTAACCATGTGGGGAGAGACGGTTCCCGAGTCTCGCCAGTACCAAATTCAGGTCCTGTCCCGCGGAAAGTTCAAGGCGGTTCGCAAGGCTCCAGTAGCTGCATAAGCGACATCCCTGTCAGTGGTTTCCATGAATCCAGTATTGCCCGACCAACGGTAGGGCGCCACGGAAAGAGACAAGAGGTTTTACGAGATGGAAGATTTTTTGAGAGCTGCCCAATCCGCGGTGCTGGACCACGAAGCCAAGAGCCTGGCAGCCAAGATGGGCGTTCCGCATGTGAGCCTGCTTCAGCGCGCAAACCCGGACAACGATGCCCATCACCTGACCATTGAGCACTTGTTCGGAATCCTGCTCCACACCGGCGACATGCGCCCATTGGAAGCGCTGGCTGAAGCGTTCGGCTTTGAGCTGGTAGCCAAGGAGCAGCCCAAGGCGCGCGACCTGTCCGCCGCGATGCTCCACGTGACCAAAGAATTCGCAGACGTCGCTCGCTCCGTGAGCGATGCGATGGATGACGGCCGTATCTCCCAGCACGAGCGTGCACAGATCAGCCGCGAGATCAACGAAGCCCGCCACAGCCTCGACGTCATGGCGGCTTCGGTAAAGGTCGCCTGACAGACAGGCACAAAAAAGCCACCGGGCAAGGGTGGCTTCTTCAACAGCAACAACACGAGAAGGAATGTAGCACATGAATTACGGATTTATCTACTGCCTCGGAAATCCAGCGATGCCGGGCATCTTCAAGATCGGTATGACCGAGCGCGCACCGGCCCAGCGCTGCCTTGAGCTGTCCGGCTCGACCAGCGCGCCCTTTCCGTTCGACATCCTTTGCTTTGGCCAGGTTGAAGAGCCGCGGAGCACTGAGGCTGAAATTCACGCTGCGTTTGCAGCCGTTCGGGTTAACGAGTGCCGAGAGTTTTTCAGGGGGCCGTACTCCGACATCCGCGATGTGATCAAGAGCTACAGCGAAGGGTTTGCGGAGACGAACTATGGCGGTGAAGCGCTTCAGCGCGAAGACCTGATGTCGGCCTTCCTCCTCCACGAAGACATTGAGCAAAAGGCTATGGCCCTCATTGAGGCCGCCCGCTTTGAGGGGATCACCTTCTACCGCGACGGAAACGAGCTGCGCATGACCGGTCTGCTGCTTCCTTCCTCATGGATATCTGGCGCAGTGCACATGCTTCGTCGCCAGCTGGTGAGCCTCGTCCCCGAGAAAAAGCAGAGTCATCTGGCGGTCGTCGCTGCAAAAGTTTCTGCAGAGGAGATCGACTGGTGAGCACAATCATTATGACCCAGTGCTGGCCTCTGCAGGGCATGTCCGCTGCGCAGAAGGCGGTCCTTATCTCCCTGGCTGACAACGCGAACGACGAGGGTGTGTGCTGGCCTGCCATCGGCACCATCGTCAAGCGTACCTGCCTGTCTGAGCGCGCTGTACGCAACGCTATTCGCTGGCTGGAAGACTCCAAGGTCATCGCCAGTCATCAGCGTCATGGCCGCTCCACCTGGTACACCGTTACCCCGGCATCTTATGCCCCCGGCACCTCGTGCCCCCCGGCACCAGATGCCGCCCCACCCCGGCATGACGTGCCCCCCACCCCGGCACCAGATGCCCCCAGAACCGTAACTGAACCGTCAGTTGAACCGCAAAAAGGTGCTAGCGCACCTGCTGGCAAGTCGCAGCGCAAGGTTTCGGTTCCAGTGCAAGCGATCGTAGACCTGTTCAACGAGACGCTGCCCGAGCTGCCAACCGTCGTCCTGATCAACAAGGGCCGTCAGGCCACTGTGAAAGCCCGCTGGAACGACAGCGAGGTTCACCAGGATCTGGACTTCTGGCGCGACTTCTTCGAATCGGTCCGTGCCAGCGACTTCCTGATGGGCAAGACCCAAGGCCGTGATGGCAAGCCTTTCCGCTGCAGCTTCGATTGGCTGCTGTGCCCGTCCAACTTCGTGAAGGTCGTCGAGGGTAACTACCATGCATGATCCCTACAGCCTCGAAGCCGAGCAGGGCGTCCTTGGCGCGATGATGATCCGCCCCGAGCTGATCGACACCCTGAGCGATGGCCTGACCCCGAGCGACTTCTACTTCGCCGACAACGAGGAAGTGTTCCGCGCAATCCTTGAGATGCACGGCAAGGGACAAGGCGTCGACTACATGACCGTCGCCGAGCACATTGGCACCCTGCAGAGCGGCGATTTCGCCCTGGGTTACACGGCCACCCTGCACAAGAACACCCCGAGCGTCGCCAACGCTGCGACCTATGCCCGTATCGTCGCAGACCGCGCCACTGAGCGAGCCCTAATGACCTGCGGCGAGCGTATCCACGAGATCGCGTGCAGCGATCAGGATGTGGTCGACAAGGTTGCTGCCGCCCAAGCAGAGGCGATGGCCATTCAGACCGGCGTCGGTGATGACGAAGTGGTCATGGCCGCCGACATTTTCGGCGAGCAGGTCGAGGTCTGGCAGGAGCGCCAAGACCGCCATGCCCGAGGCGAGACGCTCATCGGCCTTTCGACTGGCCTTGACGACCTGGACGAAGCAACCGGCGGCTTGCAGCCGGAGCAACTGATCATCGTTGCCGGCCGGCCAGCGATGGGGAAGACCACGCTTGCCATGGGTTTCGCTGCTAGCGCCGCGATCCGTCAAGGCAAGTCGGTCCTTGTCTTCAGCCTGGAGATGAGCAAGGGACAGCTGATCGATCGCCTGACCGCTGCGGAAGGTAAGGTCCCGCTGAAGCTGATCAAGAACGGCACCGCCGCGTTTGACCATGGCGCTGAGATGCTGTCGGCAGGCGCAGCTATCAAGCGGGCTCGCCTCGGCATCGCTGATCGAGCCGGCGTGACCATGAATCGCATTCGCGCAATCGCGCGCAAGCACAAGATGAGACGCGGTCTCGACCTGATCGTGATCGACTACCTGCAGCTGCTTGACGGCAACGGCGGCAGCGGCAACCGCACCGAGGAAGTCAGCGCAATGAGCCGCGGCGCCAAGCTGCTCGCTCGTGAGCTGAAGATCCCAGTCGTGATGCTCTCCCAGCTCTCTCGCAAATGCGAAGAGCGCCCGAACAAGCGGCCGATTCCGGCTGACCTGCGCGAGTCCGGCGCCATCGAGCAAGACGCCGATGTGATCCTCTTCGTCTACCGCGACGAGGTTTACAACGAGAACAGCGAATACAAGGGCGTCGCCGAAATCATCATCGGCAAGGGCCGGGACATCGAGACCGGCACCGTCCGCGCCGCGTTCCGTGGAGACATCAACCGCTTCGACAACCTGGCCGCCGGCTGGCAAGAGCCAGAAGACCGCCCGACCAAGCCCGCCAAGGTCGCAAGCCTTGCTGGCCGCTACGGGAGGTCCGCATGAAGCACATCAACGAACTGCTCGAACAGTGCCTTGACCGCATGGAAGGGCAGCAAGAGTCGGCGATGAACCGCATGCGTGTTCGTCAGCTGCTAGCCAAGGTCCGCGCCAAGCGTGCCGAGCGCCGGAGGGCCGCCGCATGACCGCCCTCCAGCAGCACGCCATCCAGCTCCTGCAGCGCCAGGGCTACCAGATACGACACACAACCGGGGCAGGCATAGGCCTATCCCGCGGCAATGACCATCGCGTCGTGGATGAGCACGGCAAACAGATTCGCGGAGTGGGAGCACGGAAATGACCGATTACATGGAGATGAAAGAAGCCTACGAGCAGGCCCGCACAGCTCCCGATCCAGCCGACAAGGCCAGCGCTCAACAGATGCTTAGCGAGATGCACGGCGTTGCTGCTGTGCGGGAGCGGCTGCAGGGGCAGGGCGCAGAGGAATGCGAGGAGTGCGGCATTGAGATTCCCGAGGCGCGCCGTCGTGCTGCGCCGTGGGCGGTATGCTGCGTGGACTGCCAGGGCCTGCGGGAGCGTCGCCATGGCTGACCTTATGCTCCGCTCCGACATGGACCGCCAGCGCCTGATCAGCTTCCTGCAGGGCTTGGACCTCTCCAAGCCTCGCAAGGTGGCTATCACCGAAGTGCGCAGCAAGCGCTCTGACGCCCAAAACCGTCTGCTCTGGCAGTGGAACGGCCTGATCCAGCAGCACCTTCGCGAGTCGTTCGGGCAGATCGCCAGCGCTGAGGAATGGCACGAAATACTGGTCAGCAAGCTATGGCCGTCAGAGGTGCACCCGGTGGAACTGCCTGACGGCACCCGGTACCGAGTCGGCCGCGCCAAGACACGAGCCTTCACGATCCAGCAGATGACCACTTACCTCGAGCTGCTTGACGCCTACTGCGCCGAGCACCTGGGCCTGCTGCTGCCGCACCCGGAAGACCTGATGTACGCCATCTATGGCGAGCGGAGGGCAGCATGACCCGCATTGTTTCCAAGAAGCTCCGCGACAGCGCCAAGGGCCAGAGCTGCACCCTTCGCCTTCCAGGCTGCGGCCACGATGACGGGACGGTGGTGCTGGCTCACATCCCGTGCGGCCACAAGGGTGTAGGCATGAAGGGTCCGGATGTCATCGCCTGCTTCGCCTGCGACCACTGCCACTCCGTGCTCGATGGCCGGCGCCGCGGCGAACTGACCGAGGGCGACCTTCTGCGCGCCCTGGCTGAAACACAACTGATCTGGTTCCGCGATGGGCTTCTGGCTGTGAAGGGGGCCGCATGAGCAAGACAGCCCAACGAAAGCGCGCCCTCTACGACCAAGGCTATGAGCACGGCCGCACAAACCATCACTTCTATTGGAAGCGCCATCCGTTCATGGATGTGTACAGCCGCGGCTACAGCGCCGGGCAGCAGGATCGGTGGAGCGCGGCAAAGAAGGTCCGTGACACCAGCGGCGCTCTGTTTGGCCCTGCCCTGTTTGCCGGTGTGCTGGTTGCAGGCGCAGTGCTGATAGCAGCAGTGAGCGCTGCCGCATGAAGACCTGCCCCGTAGACGCCACCCACAAGACAACGGCCTTCAGCAGCCGGCAGACCCTGTACTGCCACGACTGCCGCAAGGAACACCCATGGCCGCTAAAGCCAGGCCAGATACCCCTGATCGCAAACAACAGAGCAACGAGGAAGCCGCAATGAAAGCGCACGAGTTCCTAGGTAAAGCCCAAGCCCTGATGGAAGAGCGCGGCAAGCAGTACGACGCCCAGGATGGCGAGCGCTCCATGTGGCGCACCGTTGAGGCGTTCAACGCGATCACCGGCCGGAACCTTACTGAGGCAGAAGGCTGGTTGCTGCTGCAGATCCTGAAGGACGTTCGCCAGTGGCAGAACACCAGCTACCACGCCGACAGCGCCGAGGATTGCGTGGCCTATGCCGCGCTGAAGGCTGAGGCACTGAGCGGGCTGGCCAGCGCATGAAGCTCTCGCGAATCGACGTGATAGGACAGAACGGCAATGACGGCGAGCACTACGACGGCGTTGGCCGGGAATGGCTCATTCAATCTGGCCTCATTGCCAGCAGCGGAGCGGATGAAGATCGAGGCGCAGAAGCACGGCTATCTGATCCTGCACAAGCTCAAGGGGATGACCGGGCCAGCACGGCAGGCGAGGGGGCGCGAACTGATGGATCGTGTGCCCGAAACTGTGCGGCCTGCGGTTGCCGAGTGGATAAAGGCGAGGGCAGGTAGATGACAGCCGCCAGACGCATGCAAGCCCTGGGGCGCCTCCCAGTCGGCCAGCTCAACAAGACCGAGGAGGCGTACCGCCAGCACCTAGAGGTCCGCAAGTTCGCCGGCGAGATCGCTTGGTACCGCTTCGAGGGAATCAAGCTGCGCCTGGCTGACAAAACGTTCTACACGCCGGATTTTGCAGTGATGTTGGCGAACGGCGTGCTGCAGCTACACGAAGTTAAAGGGTTCTGGACCGATGACGCGCGAGTGAAAACCAAAGTCGCCGCCGACCAATACCCGATCCAGATCATCGCCGTAACCGCCAAGACCAAAAAGGCGGGCGGCGGCTGGGCAATTGAGGAGTTTTGAATGGCCAACACTGCAGGGGTGAAGTTGCAGCCCGGCGAGCGTTACTCGACGAAGTATCCAGGTTACATCCTGCGCGCTGACGGCTCGCTGAGAAAGCCGTTCGAGCGACGCGACAAGCAGAACAGGCAGCGCTGCGCCAATCGGTACTACGACGAGATGCCATGCTCCGTTTGCTCAGCTGAGCATCTGGTGGACCGGAACAACAAGAAGACACAGTCGCGATTTTTCTGCTCCGCAAAGTGCAGGGCTCAGGCTGTTGCCGCTCCAGATGGCTCGAAGAAGAACAAGCGTGGGCGCACAGAAGACAGCCACATTCTTGTGAAGTGCGGGAATCACCCAGCGGCCAAAAAGGGTTTTGTCCCTGAACATCGACTTGTAATGGAGTCGATGCTGGGCCGGTACCTGTCGCCCGAAGAGCGCGTTCACCACATCAACTGCATCAAGAGCGATAACCGGCCAGAGAACCTTGCTCTATGCAAGGACGATCGCGAGCACTTCCTCGCGCACGGCTCCCTGAATAAATGCGTTGAGGCCCTAATAGAGGCCGGAGTCCTGCTGTTCGATCGGGAGCAAATGCAATACAGGGTCAACGACGCAAGCCTTAAGGGCCAAGCGGTGGCCGACGCCATTTTGATCGCCCGATTTGGGGCTAAAGGGGAGGCAGCATGATCTACCAGAACGTGGTTTCCGCAGTAGTGCGCGCCCTGGCGTCCGAGGTCATCAACAGTGCGGGGGGCTGCGATTTTGAGCCTAAGGTTCAAGCAGCTCGGGTGCCGGGCGCGATCTGCGGCAAGGAAGAGGCATTTCTCACGGACTGTTGGGTACATGGCCGTCTCCACAAGGCGCTGCCAGTTGGTCTGTGGCTGGCTCTTGTGGCCAAGTACAGCACCCATCTGGAGCGCAAGCACGATGCAATGGTGGCGCTGGCCGGGGCTGTGAAGTCGCCGGCACCGGAGCGGTTCGTTCAGTGTGCAGTGGCTACATGGGCATTCCCGAAGCTGCCTGGAGTTGAAGGGAAGCGCAGCACGAGCGTATTGCCTGCCGCATGGTATGAGCTTGACCGTTGGGACGAAGACGGCCGTCCTCAGAAGACCCTGGAGCGGTGGCGGCGCGACATCCGCCGTGACTTGGAGCGCCAGGTGGATCAGGCGCTTGTCGAAGCGCATGAGATCCTTGCTCGAGAGGGGTTGATCCTGGGGGAGGCGGCGTAATGAGCCTGACGCAAGATCGCCTAAAGAAGCTACTGCGATACAGTCCCGTAGTTGGTGTTTTCGAAAAATTGATAGGCGGTGACAGGAAAAGCCGGCCTAGACGCTGGGTGCTTGCCGGAGGCGTCAGACGCGATACTGGATACATCATGATATCTGTCGACGGCAAAAGTTACGCAGCTCATCGGCTTGCGTGGCTCTACATGTACGGCGTGCTTCCGCAAGAGGAAATCGACCACATCGACGGGGACCGATCTAACAACGCCATCAACAACCTGCGGCTTGCCACTCGCTGCGAGAATATGTGGAACACGGCTTGCCATAAGAGAAATCGATCAGGAATCAAGGGCGTCAGCTGGGACAAGGCGCGCAGGATGTGGGTTGGCAGGATAAAAGCCGAAGGGAAGGTTGCATTCAATGCCTACTTTAAGACTCTTGAGGAGGCAGAGGCTGCAATGACTGAGGCGAGGGCCAGGATCCACGAGGAATTCGCGAATAACGGTATTCATGGCTATGTTGCTGAAGAACTACTTGACGCAGGTTGAACCACTGAGCCACTATATGTCCATCCTGTCGATCTTGCGCATTAAGGATTGACACACAACACATGAAGCCCCGGCACAGAGCAATCTGGTCGGGGCTTTTTCGTTTCGGGCGGAACCTGGCTGATAAAGGCCTCGCCATCCTGCGCCCACCCATTCGCACCGCATCGCGCAATAGAGTGCAGCGCCACGGCAGCTTAAGCGGCCTAACGTGCAATGCAGTGCAACCCTATTCCGGCCCCATGCCTGCCTCCTTGCCCCGAGCGGATCGCACGCGCATGTGAGGCCGGACCAAACACCAACGAGACTCCACTATGACCGACAGCCATGAGGGCAGGACAGTGCATGAGCGAGTCGGCGCCCTGGAGCAAGAGGCTGCCGTCACTCGGCATCGCCTAGACAGATTCGACCGGGACCACGCGCAGTCACCCAACCGCCTGACCAAGCTCGAGCAGCAGTTCGAGCACATGACCCGCCAGCTCACTGCAATCGGAGAGAGCCAGGATGAGGTATCAGGGAAGGTGGACACGTTGAGCAACAAGCTCACCTATGGGATCGGTGCCGGTGTGGTGCTGGTAGCCGTTTTCGACAAGCTGTGGCCGTTCGTGGCCAAGGGTTTCGGCTCATGAACCTGATCCCCGAATGGCGCAAGTGCTGGCGTCTGACCAGTGTGCAGCTCGCCATTCTCACCGCAGTGCTCAACGCAGCAGCCGGTGCATGGGTAGCGTTCGAAGGCCACATCAGCCCAGTCGCATGGGCCAGCGTGAACATGATCCTCGGCGTGGCAATGGCTATCGCTCGGGTGGTGTCGCAGCCGAAGGTGACTGGAGAGCAGCAATGAAGCAGCAGCCTCCATGGATACACAGGTTCGATGACGGCCGCGGTGTCCGCAAGGTCTTCCTCGATGGGGAAGAGATCAAGATGGCTGTTTTCGCCGACCAGCAGCGCGGCATTGTGGATCGCTATCGCCAGCCGCTCACTATCGACAAGCGCAGCCAGTCGTTGATCACTGAGCGCCTGCATGGCTGCGTGGAGGTTGTATGGCCAGAGTGCAGCTAGTAGCCGTAGTCAAGATTCGCTGGTGGCTGCGCCTGTATCTCGTCGGAGTGGTTGCGGCCTCTCGCATCGCTGGACTTGACCCGGATTGGCAAAAGGTCAGTCAGTGGATTCGGCGCGGCACAGTGATTCGCTTCAAGGCGGCACAGTGAAACGCCTCCACGCCATCCTACTGCTACTCCGCATCGCCGCCTGTGTCGCTGTGATGATCGGGAAAGAGGTGTGGCTGGCAGCGAGAGCAGCGTGGAAAGAGAGCCGGAATGATCACTATCAAGGCGCCCGACGCAAAGCTCGCCCAAGAGCAGCTCGATAAGTTCGCAAAGCAGATCCCGTTCGCCACTGCGCTGACCCTGACCAATGTGGCCAAGCTGGTACAGAAGGGCGAAGTCTCGGTGATGACCAAGCGCTTCGACCGACCGACCAAGACCACGCTCAACAGCGTATTCGTAAAGCCCGCACTGAAGACCAGATTGCAATCCAAGGTTTGGCTCAAGGATGCGTGGGCGTCTGGAATCCCTGCTGACAAGTATCTGCAGGCTCAGGTGTACGGCGGGACACGCTCACGCAAGCGCTTCGAGAAGGCGCTGATACGTAGAGGCCTGATGCGCCCTGACCAGTACGCCATGCCGAACAAGGCGTTCTTCGATCAGTACGGGAACATCAAAGGCCAGCTGGCCATGAAGATCCTGTCAGGCCTAGGGGCTGCAGAGTCGACTTCTGGATCACAGCACAACGCGAGCAACAGTAAGCGCAGTCTAAGGAAAGGCAACGCTGACCGTTACTTCGTTGGAGAGGTGGACGGTGAGGCTGGTGTGTGGGAGCGAAAGAAGATCGGGAGGGAGATAGGCGTTAGGCCTGTGTTTATCTTCACCGATGCAGCTCCCAGGTACAGGGTGCGAGTCCCGTTCTTCAAGATCGCAGACAACATCATCAAGGCGAACTTCGATAAGGAGTTCGTGAAGGCATTCGAGCGGGCTGTGTCGACTGCGAGGTGATGCACCGATGTGGTGCGAAATTGTAAATCTATAAAATCTTATTTTTTTAAGAACGAAAACAGGTGGAGGGCTCTAGGCCCACCCCCATTGGGTCCTCCTGGGCACCCCGGGCCTTGCGGGTAATTCGCGCCCCGCCTTTTCGCTTCATACGAACTTTTTCCAGCTGGACCGCTTCCGGTTCCGGGACGAACACGCATGGCCACTCAAATCGAAGTCGCACAGCACCTCGATATCAGTGACCGGCAGGTGCGAAATCTACTGACAGATGGCGTTCTGCCTAGCTCTAAGGGCGCTGGCGGTTTGGATATTGACGCCTGTCGCTTGGCGTACATCAGGTATTTGCGCGGGATCGGGAATGGCCAAGTCCGACCGGAACCGCCAGCCGATGAAGACGGCGACGACAAGGACACTGCCAAGCGCCTAGAGCAAGAACGCCTGCGACTGACTGCAGCCCAGGCCGAAGGGCAAGAACTGAAGAACGACATCACCAAACGGAAGTCGGTCCCTACCGAATTTGCCACCTTCGTGCTGTCGCGCCTGGCCGCTGAAATCGGGTCACTGCTCGACACGCTGCCGCTGACACTCAAACGCCGCCATCCAGACCTAGAGGTCCGGCACATCGAATCGGTCCAGCGCGAGCTGGCCAAGGCACGCAACCGGGCGGCGACCCTAGATGACCGCCTGCCTGGATTGCTCAATGAATATCTCGACACCGCAGATCAGTGAGCTGGCCGGGGCCGTGCGCCTCGGTCTGGTTCCGTTGTCGCGCCCGGTGCCGATGACGCCCGTTGAATGGGCGGATGAGAATTTCTATCTCTCCAGCGAGTCGTCCTATCAGGAAGGCCGCTGGGAGACGCTGCCGTTTCAGGTTGCCATCCTTAACGCGATGGGCAACGACGAGATCCGCACCGTCAACGTGATCAAGTCGGCCCGTGTTGGCTACTCGAAGATGCTGCTCGCTGCGTCGGCCTACCAGATCGAGCACAAGCGCCGGAACATCCTGTTGCTGCTGCCGACCGATGGCGCCGCGGCCGGGTTCATGAAGGCCCACGTCGAGACGATGATCCGCGACGTGCCGAGCATCTACGCGCTTGCGCCTTGGTACGGCAAGAAGCACCGCGACAACACGCTGGACACCAAGCGCTTCAGCCACAGCAAGCAGCTCTGGTGCCTTGGCGGAGCCGCGGCGAAGAACTACCGCGAGAAGTCGGTCGACACCATCATCTATGACGAGCTGGCCGCATTCGAGCCGGACGTCGAGAAGGAAGGTAGTCCGACATTCCTTGGTGACAAGCGGATTGAGGGCTCGACCTTCCCGAAGTCCATCCGAGGCAGCACCCCAAAGATCAAAGGCACCTGCCAGATAGAGGCGGCGGCGAGCGAATCGCCCCACTTGTTCCGGCTGCATGTGCTGTGCCCTCACTGCCAGGCTGAGCAATTCCTGAAGTGGGGCGGCAAGGACTGCGCGTTCGGCATCAAGTGGGACGCAGGTAGCCCGGGCAACGCCTGGTACGTCTGCGAACACAACGCCTGCATGGTCCAGCAGCACGAAATGCAGGAGCAGCATGCCAAGGGGCGCTGGATCTGCGAGAAAACCGGCATCTGGACACGCGACGGGCTGGACTATTTCAGCGCCGACGGCGAGGTCATTCCGACGCCTGACTCAGTCACCTTCCACATCTGGACGGCATACAGCCCGTTCACGACGTGGGGGCGCATCGTTCTGGACTTCTACAAGGCCAAGGACGACCGAAACAAGCTGAAAACCTTCGTCAACACCACCCTGGGCGAAACCTGGGAGGAGGACGAAGGCGAGAAGGTCGAATGGGAACACCTATATGCCCGCCGCGAGGTGTGGGAGGTGCTGCCCGAGCGCGCTGTGATCCTCGTCGGCTTCATCGATACACAAGATGACCGCTACGAAGGTCGCGTGTGGGCTTACGGGCCTGGCGAGGAGTCCTGGCTTGTTGACCGCTGGATTCTCAATGGTGACCCGGCCAGTGAGGAGCTACGCCGCAAGGTTGGACTCCGGCTGCATGACACCTACCGGCGCGCCGACGGCAACGTCCTCCGCGTCGCGCTGTGGGGCTGGGACTCCGGCGGGCACTACACCGATGAGGTGTACGCCGAAAGCCGCAAGCACGGCATCATGTGGGTCATCCCGACCAAGGGCCACAGCATCTACGGCAAGCCGATTGCGGACTTCCCGAAGACGAAACACAAGTCAGGCACCTACCTGACCATGATCGGCACCGACAACGCCAAAGAAACGATCTACAGCCGCCTGCGCATACAGCCGCAGCCCGGCGCCGCGGTTCCAGGCTGCATCCACCTGCCGGCAAACGACGAGATCTGCGACGAGGACGAGCTGAAGCAGCTCACCGCCGAGCGCAAGGTGATGAAAGTCGTCAAGGGTAAGCGAATGCACATGTGGGACGCGAAAGGCCGGCGCAACGAAGCGCTGGACTGCTGCGTCGGCGCCCTGGCCATGCTTCGCGTGGCTCAACAGCGCTTCGGCGTCGATCTATCCATAACCCATCAGCCAACCCAGCGGGCCAGACCGACTCGCGGGGTTCGCAGCACAGTCAACTGAGGCCCAACATGACCGAAGCCGAAAAGCGGCTCGCAGAAGTGCGGGCCGCGATCAGCCGCATCCTGAACAACGGCCAAATGGTTCGAAAGGGTGACCGCTCGGTGCAGTACGCCGAACTGTCTGCCCTGCAGAAGCAGGAAGCCCAGCTGCAGCAGCAAATCAACGCCGCCAAGCGCGGACGCAATCGCATCTCCTACATGAGCATCTGACCATGGGCATTTTCACGAAATCGCCCGAAGAGAAGCTGCTCGCGCAGGCGGTCAAGCTGGCGACCCAGCAGGGCAAGGCGATGGTGCAGGGTGGCGGCGGCGGCGTGGAAACGCGCTGGCGTGGTGCATCCCGCGTACTGCGCAGCATGTCGAGCTGGATCCCGGCGCTAGGCAGTCCGCGACGCGACTTGTCATCGCCGGAGCGCAAGACGCTGGTTGCCCGTTCACGTGATGCGATGCGCAACCACCTGATTGCTCGTGCTGCTGTTGTGCGCAACCGGACCAGCGTTGTCGGGACTGGGCTTATCTGCCGGCCGCAAGTCGATTGGGAAGCGCTGGGCATTACCGAAGAGGCTGGCGAGCAGCTGAATGCCGCGCTTGAGCGTGAGTGGACGCTGTACGCAGAGAACCCGCTGGAGTGCGACGCCGAGGCGACGCTGAATCACTACCAGCTTCAGGCGCTGGCCCTGGTGTCTGCGCTGACTGGCGGCGACTGCTTTGCGACCACGCCGGACATTGATCGGCCGGGCACCGTCTACAGCACTCGCTTGCAGCTGATCGAAACCGACCGGGTGACCAACCCGAACAACAGCTCCGACACGGCAACGCTGATCGAAGGCGTCGAGATCGACGAATACGGTGCACCGGTAGCCTTTCACATCTGCAACGGCTACCCGAACGACCCTGTTCCTGGTCAGCGGCTTGAGTGGACCAGAGTCGAAGCCTTCGGCTCGCAAACAGGCCGTCGTCGTGTGCTGCAAATCTGGTGCGACAAGGACCGCCCCGGCCTGAAGCGCGGCGCGCCGTACCTGGCGCCAGTTCTTGAGCCTCTGCAGAAGCTTGAGCGCTACGCTAGCGCCGAGCTGATGGCAGCGATCATCTCCGCGATGTTCACCGTGTTCCTGAAGAAGGGCGAGGCGTTCGACAATAACGGCCTTGGCCTGTCGGCTCTGACCGATGGAGAAAGTACAGCGATCGATCAGCCGCCTGTCCAGTTGGGCGAGGGCGCCGTCGTGGACCTGGCGCCCGGCGAAGAGCCGATGATCGCCAACCCAGCCCGGCCGAATGCGCAGTTTGACCCGTTCTTCACCAGCGTCGTTAAAGAGATCGGCGCCGCGCTGGAGTTGCCAATGGAAGAGCTGATGCTCTACTACAGCAGCTCATACAGCGCAGCCCGTGCCGCCATGCTCCAAGCCTGGCGCGCATTCAACATGCGCCGCTGGTGGCTGGTGTGCGACTTCTGTCAGCCGTCCTACGAACTGCTTGTCGATGAGGCAGTCGCCCGCGGCAGGATCAAGGCGCCTGGCTACAGCGACCCGGCACGGCGTCGGGCCTATACCAGAGCCATCTGGATCGGGCCGGCCAAAGGCGCAATCGACGAGCTGAAGGAAGCCAAGGCGGCCCGCGAGCGGATCGACATCGGCGTCAGCAACGAAACCATCGAAGCGGCGGCCATGACCGGTGAGAACTGGCAGCAGATCTACCGTCAGCGCAAGCGCGAGATGGATCAGCGCAAGGCTGACGGCATGGTGCCGCAGGCAAACGGTGGCGCGCCGATGCCACTACCCGAAGAGGAAATCCCATGATCAAGGCTTTCGAGCTGGCGGCCGAGCGCCCCTGGCTGATCACTGAGTCGGCGCTTGATCAGCTGATGGCCATCGCTGACCGCATGGGCGACCCCGAGGCGCTGGAAACGCGCCTTGGCCGCCCGCTGGACAACAGCCAGTCTGCAGTCGTGCGTGATGGCGTCGCGATCATCCCGGTCACCGGCCCGATCTTCCGCTACGCGAACATGTTCACCCGCATCAGTGGCGCGACCAGTACCCAGGTGCTGGCCACCGACATTCAGGCGGCGCTGGATAACCCGCAGGTCCGAGGCATCGTGCTAAACGTCGACTCGCCTGGCGGGGAGGCCAACGGCATCAACGAGCTGTCCGACCTGATCTACGCTGCCCGTAGCAAAAAGCCGATCAAGGCCTACGTCGGCGGCATGGCTGCCAGCGGCGGCTACTGGATCGCCAGCGCGGCCAGTGAAGTGATCATCGATGACACTGGTATGGCCGGCAGCATCGGCGCCGTGGTCGAGATCAAGCTGGGCGACGACAAGGAAAGCGGCAAGCGCTACCAGATCGTCAGCCGAAACGCACCGAACAAGCGGCCCGACCTGTCCACCGAGGGTGGGCGCGCCAAGATCGCCGAAACAATCGACGCCCTGGGGGATGTGTTCGCCGCGAAGGTGGCACGCAACCTGGGCGTTGATCCTGAAGACGTGCCGGCCATGGGCGACCATGGCGGCATCAAGATGGGCGCCGCCGCCGTCGAGGCGGGTCTGGCCCACCGATTGGGCTCGCTTGAGTCCGTGATCGCTGACCTGGCCCGCCCGGCAGCAAACCAACAGAGGAAACCCTCCATGCAGGTTAAAACCACTGCGGAGCTGCGTGCTGCCATCGAGGCCGGCACCGACCCGCTTACCATCGAGATCGCCGAGCCGGTCATGTCCGAACCTGTCGACGTAGACGCCATCAAGGCTGAAGCGTCTCAGGCCGCAGTGACCGCCGAGCGTGAGCGCATCAAGGGCATCAACGCCCTGGCTGCAGTCGGCTTCGAAGAGGAAGTGCAGACTGCTATCGACACCGGCCTGAGCGTCGAGGCCACTGCGCTGAGCCTATACAAGGCATCGCAGGACCGCGGCGTAACGCTTGGTGCGATCAAGAGCGACGCCAAGTCCGCTGCAGCTGCCAGTCCGAAGGGCGGCGCCGAAAAACCCACCATCTCCGCAAAATCCATCTGGGCACAACGCCAAGGCCGAGGAGCGTAAAAAATGAGCTACGAAAAAGTAACCATGGGCGCCCGCGTCGGCGAATTCCTGCTGAGCGAGGCCAGTGGCGAGCGCTCCCGTGAAGAAGTCACCCTGGCCGCAACCACCGTTGCGCTGTCGGCCGGCACCGTTCTGGGCAAGGTCACCGCGACTGGCCACTACGCGCCGTACGATGGCGAGGCAACCAACGGCACCGAGACTGCTGCCGCGATTCTCTACGGCAACAAGCCGGTGTCCACCGAAGTGCAGCCAGCCGCTGTCGTCGTACGTGATGCCGAAGTCGTCGGCGAACTGCTGGTCGGCTCCGACGCCGCCGCCGAAGTCGAACTGCTCGCCCAGGGCATCGTCGTCCGCTAACCCAACCCCTGCTTTCCGAAGCCGCCCGAGAGGCGGTTTTTTCGTTTCTGGAGAACGAACATGCCCGATTTGAACGTATTCGAAGGCGATGCCTTTTCGACCATCAGCCTGACCAAGGCCATCAACACAGCGCCGGACGGCCAGAAAGTGCCGACCCTGATCGATTCCCTCTTCGAAGAAGAAGGCATCAGCACCACGGCTGTGTACATCGAGCGCGACAACGACAGCCTGTCCCTGGTCCCGGCCAAGGATCGCGGCGCGCCGGCTGACGTAACCGTCGGCAGCAAGCGCGACAAGATTCCGTTCCAGACTTTCCACCTGCCGACCCGCGGCAAGATCCTGGCTGACGAGGTGCAGAACATCCGCGCTTTCGGCTCGGAAACCGAGATGGAAAGCGTCGAAGCCATGGTGCAGAAGCACCTGATGAAGATGCGTAACCGCATCGACGCTACTATCCGCTTCCAGCGCGCTGGCGCAATCACCGGCAAGATCTACGACGCCGACGGCACCAAGGTGCTGCTGGACCTGCATGACCGCTTCGGCATCACGCAGAAGACCCAGGCCATGGCTCTCGGCACTGACACCACCAAGGTGCTGCAGAAGGTCACCGACGCCAAGCGCAAGTCCGAGGACAACATCGGCGACAGCGGCGTGATTACTGGCTGGATGGCCATCTGCGGTCGCGGCTTTTTCGATGCCTTTACCAACCACCCGGTTGTGGAAAAGGCGTTCGACCGCTTCAACGACGGCCAATTCCTGCGCGACGACAAGCGCATGTCCGGCTTCAGCTTCGGCGGCGTGATGTGGCAGGAGTTCTACGGCAAGGTCGGCAACATCGAGTTCGTCGGCGCGAATGAGGCCTACCTGGTTCCGCTGGGCGTCGATGGCCTGTTCGTCACCAACTTCGCCCCGGCTGACTACATGGAGACCGTCAACACCAACGGCCTGCCGTACTACGCCAGCCAGGAACTGCTGCCGCACAACAAGGGCGTTGACCTGGAAGCGCAGTCCAACCCGCTCAGCCTGTGCACCCGCCCGGGCGCAATCATCAAGCTGACCATCTGATGTTTGGCGCCGACATTGACAGCGCTGTCATGGCGGCGCTGAACGATGGCTGCGGTGACTACTTCGACGCCGCGGGGCAACTCGCGGCGCGGGGTATTCCGCTGATCGTGGATCACAACCTGGTGCAGAACGGCCCTGATGGGCTGTTTGTCAGCGACATGACCGGCATCACCTTCAGCAAGGCAGACCTGTGCAAGGTAAGCCGGGGCGGCGTGTTCGTCTTCGGCAAGCGGCGCTATCTGGTCGAAGAGCCGGTTTCTGACGACGGCCAGATGTGCACGATGGCCTGCATGGAGTCCCGATGAACATTCTCACCGAAGCGCGTCTGGCTCTTGTGGCCAGGCTGCAGACGATCACGGTTGCCAATGGCTACCGGACGAATGCGGGGCAGAACGTGAAAACGGGCTGGTTCAGCGAGGTGCTGGAGTCGGACTCGACGACATTCCCGCTGATCTGCTTGCAGAAGGCGAAAGGCGGAGATCCGGTCGAAGGGCCTGGCGTTATCCAGATGGCTCCCGGCTTCTACGTTATTGGCGCAGTCGATGCCGGCCTGGACGACTACGACGACGCGCTGGAAGACATCGAGCTTGACCTGATCCGCTGCCTAATCACGCCGAAGGGGCCACCAATCGAGTGGATGCCGCGCGGAACAACTGCCGTTTCCCTTTCCACGTCTGAGCACTTCCCGCCCGGCAACGGCGAAAGGGCGTCGAGCGTGATGCTCCCGATACAGCTGGCACTGAACATCCGGCCATAGCGCCAAACCCAACATCAAGCCCGCCATGAGCGGGTTTTTTTTCACCCGGAGAAAACTCGCATGGCCAACTACGCATACATGGGCAAGGGCATTGTCAGCCTGACGCCGGAGGCAGGCGGCCCCGCCGTCGACGTGGGCAACGTGTCCGCGCTCAACTTCAACATCAACGAGAACATCATCAAGCTGCCGAACTACCGGACGGCAGGCGGCGGCACCTATGCGCAGGTGAACCGTATCGAGTCGGTAGAGTTCACCGCCACGCTGCACGATCTGAGCCCGGAAAACCTGGCAATGGTCCTGTTCGGCACCGTGACCGAAGACACCGTCAACAACACGGCCACCATCGAGGCGCTAACTACTGGCGCGCAGACCTTCGAGATGGTCTTCAACGGCGTCAACGAGGCCGCCACCGGCAAGACCGTGACGGTAACCGTTCATCGCGCGAAGATCGGCGCCGCTCAAGGCCTCGGCTTCATCGGCGACGAGTTCGCTGCGCTGGAGATCACTGGCGAGGTACTGATCGACACCAGCATCGTTGGTGCCGGCCTGTCGCAATTCTTCAAGGTCGAGATGGACACCATCGCCTAAGCGCCCGAGTCCAAGCCCATCGGATCGGTGGGCTTTGGCGCGTGCGCCGGTGCGGCGCTCCATCTGAAAATCATATGAAAACCATATTAACTGCCGAATAACTCCTTGCTAGTGTTTCTGCTTGGGTCTATATTCCCTTTCAGCGCCGGTACTGGCGCCCACATGGAGGGGAGTGATGACGCAAAATATATCGATATCAACATTCGAAGACCTCGTGTTTGAGGTCGAGCAGGTTCGTATCGTTGTCCGAGGAAATCCACGGGATCTCGTTCAGGATTACGGATACGAGCGCAAAGCTGCAGGCAACACGTCCGTTACGGGCTGGCTAGAGACGCGGGTTTATCCGGCGCTCGAAGGCAAGTATTCCGTTGCGGTTGTTGATGGCAGCGGAGCGATACCGCACGGGAGAACTCATATGAGCAAGCTGCGCGGAAGCTACCTGGTCGAATAGCGGTAGGCAGAAACAAGGAAGCCCCAAGTGCTGGAACACCTGAGGCTTCGTACAACGTGAACACACTGGCAAGGATATTCACATGGACAAGTTTAACACAGCATCAGGCAATGTAATCCCGTTCAGCTTCGGAGCTCAGCCCGTCCGCGCTTTGTTGGATGACGATCAGCCATGGTTTTTCGCGAAGGACGTTTGTACCGCGCTGGCGCTGATGGACACGAACAAGGCTTTGATCGGGCTTGATGATGAAGAGAAGCGCGAACACGAACAGTATTCGGGTTCGGGAAGAAAGCCTGTTCTGATCAATGAGTCAGGTCTTTACTCGCTTATCCTTCGCAGCAGGAAAGCCGAAGCCAAGCGCTTCAAAAAGTGGGTGACCGCTGAAGTGCTCCCGGCCATCCGCAAGCACGGCCGTTACTCCGACGACAGCGGAAAGATGGCAACGCTGGTAAATGATGTGATCGGCGTCTCAGGCGCAAATCTTATCGGTGGAGTGATCAGTCAGAAGGTGTCGGTGCTCCCGGTGGGAGTTCAGCGCCAGGCCCGCCACCGGATGCACTCGGTTCTCCACACTCGCTTCAACGTGCCGCGCACCGAGCTGATCCCGGCCGAAAAGCTTGACGCAGCCTGCCAGTACATTGCGGCCTACGTGCTGGAGGGGGAATGGCTCGAAAGCAGCCAAGCGAAAGGCATGCAGTTGTCTGAGCGCGAAGTGCAGGCGCTCTACCTGATGATGAGCCACTACCACTTCGCCATGGAGTGGGCGATGAAGTCTGGAATCTACGCCATCGCGCGCATGACGGACTCAAGGCCGCTGTCAAACTTCAATGAGCACTTTTCAGAGATTGGCATGGGCTTCCGCACCCTGGACGAGCGCCGCGATGAGATTTATCGCATCTACAGTCAGCGCGGTGCCGGAGGGGGATACGCAATGCAGGCCGCAAGCTAGATAATTAGACAGCCCCGAACCCAGCCAAGCGCTGGGTTTCGGTGCTGGAGCCGTGCTAGATTCCTCTCTCCTATGGGGAGGGAGCCTTATGTTCAGGCTGTTATTTGCTGTGGCGTGCGCTGCCGCGGCCACTGGTGCTAGTGCTGCGCCGGTTTTCAAGTGCATAGACGCAGAGGGCAAGACTACATTCAGCCAGCACGGATGCGGATCAGATAGCTCCGGCTCCGTGGTCAAGCCGGAAGCCGCCAGGCCAAGCGGTGCCGGGCCTGCAGTAAAGTTGGCAACGCCAACTAATGAGCCTCCGCGACCGAGGGCAAAGCGGAGATTCAATCACTGTGGTGATCTAACGCAGGTCGATATTGCATACCTGAATGGGCGCGGCCAAATCCAAGTAGGGATGACGGCTGACGATGTGCGCCGATCTATCGGCGGCCCTACCGAAGTTAACCGTGCGTCTTACGGAGATCAGTGGATATATGTGCAGCAAGACGGCTCACGTCTGTACCTCTACATAGATCCTAATGGTTGCTTCACGGCGTGGAACTAAGGAGGGAACCTTATGCAGTGCCCGAAATGCAAATATGAGCCGACGATGAGCGAGATGCAGCGCAGTCCGGATGATTGCGTGAAGTGTGGCGCCAATTACGCGACCTATAAGGCGCCGACTGCTGCAGAGAAACTTGCTGCGGGAATCAAGTGGGCTAGAAGCGCCGTTGCTGATGGCCGGCAGCGGCGCAGGGGGCACCTGTATTGTCCGTCATGCGGCGCGACAAGCGACGGCTGCACTCACACGCGTGGCTCTATCTTTATCGAGCTGGTGCTCTGGCTGTGCCTCCTACTTCCAGGGCTGATCTACAGCATCTGGCGGTTATCTTCACGCCAGCAGGTTTGCCCATCCTGCCGAAATCCCGGGCTGATACCTATCACTTCGCCTAAGGCGAGGAAAGAGCTTGGCCTAGGCTGAGCAACGACTCAAATAAGACCCGCTTCGGCGGGTTTTTTATTGCCCAAAGGAAAAGTCATGTCAGACCTGCAAATCCTGTTTCCGAAGCCTGTTTCTGTGATGGTTGAGGGTCGGCCGGTGTTTATCAAGCCGGTTCAGTTGCAGGACTTTGAGGCGTTCGGTGCCGCAGCTGGCCCGCTGCTCACGCTCATGGCTGATGCCACCCCGACTGAACTTTATGCCTACGCAGCCAAGAGCGATGCAATGGCTGTAATCCTCGGCAAATGCACATCGCTAAGCGCCTGGCGCCGCAAGCGCTTGCCGCTCGCCACCGCAGTGGAGCTGATGTTACACGTCATCAAGGTTAACTCTAGTTTTTTCGACCAAGCCCTGGTAAGCGCGGCGAAGGTGCTGGCTGGGGCGCAGTTGTCCAGTCGCTGATTGCGGCCGGACATTCGCTGGCCGACATTTCGCAGTACACCCTGGCTCAGATCGAGCTTTTCACCGCTGAAGCCGCTGAGGCTGACAAAGCGGACGCCAGACTGGCGCTGATCATTGCTCGCGGCAGCCAGGCGGACAAAGACGGCTTCAAGAAGATCATGAAGGAGTTCTCGTAATGTCCAGAGTCAAGACAGAGCTGGTCATTGACGGGAAGAACAACACAAAGAAGGCGTTCGGCGAGGTTGACAGCGACCTGGGGCGGCTCAGCGGATCGGCCAAGGCGGCCGGCGCTGCCATCCTGGCCGCGTTTTCGGTCGGTGCTGTTGCTGGCTTCGTAAAGCAGAGCGCGCTTGCTGTCATCCAAATGGATCGCATGGCGAAGCTGTCCGGCGCCACATCCGAGCAGTTCCAGAAGTGGGCCTATGCTTCGCGCACAGTTGGCATCGAGCAGGACAAGCTCGGCGACATCTTCAAGGATGTTCAGGATAAGGTCGGTGACTTCTTGCAGACCGGCGGCGGGCCGCTGGCTGACTTCTTCGAGAACATCGCGCCGGCTGCTGGCGTCACTGCCGAGCAGTTCCGCAACCTGTCAGGCCCTGACGCGCTGCAGCTGTACGTCAAGACGCTGGAGAGCGCGAACCTCTCGCAGTCGGAGATGACCTTCTACATGGAGGCCATTGCCAGTGATGCATCGCTGTTGCTGCCGCTGCTGCGCGACAACGGAGCGGCTTACGCTGAGCTTGCGCAGCAGGCAAAAGACTTGGGGCTCATCCTCAGCGGCGACACCGTCCAGCAGGCCAGCGAGTTCAATCAGTCGCTGAACGCGCTTGGCGCGATATCGCAGGGCGCCGGGCAGCAGATTGCCGCGGAACTCCTGCCGTCGCTCAATGAACTGAGCGGCCTTATGGTCGACGTTTCAAAGGAGGGCGCCTACGCCAGTCGCGTAGCTGAAGTGCTCGGCTTTGCCATGAAGGTGCTGGCATCCACTGCCATCATCGCAGGCAATGGCTTCGGCAACCTTGGTCGGCGTATTGCTGGCGCCGCGGCTGCTGCGGTTGCTACTGCAAAAGGTGACTTTGCCCAGGCCGCCGAAATCCTGCGCATGGTCGGCGAAGACAACGAGCGCGAAACGAAGCTGGCCATGGAGCGCGTCACCAAGTTGTGGTCTGACGGATACTCAGATGTTGGTCGCCAAGTCTCAGGCGTAAATGCCGCCCTATCCGCCTCAACTGAAGAGACCGGCAGGCGGGTTGTGAAAACGACCGATGAGATGAAGGAGGCTTACAAGAGCCTCAGCGCCGATGCCAAGAAAGCCATCAGCTCCATCACGGCAGAAGAGCGCAAGGCTGCTTCCGAAGTCGAGAAAATCCGCAAGGAACGACTCGCTATTGAGGAGCGTTACTCTGCCGCCATAGCTCAGCTGGGTGGCGGGGCGGGTCAGTCCTCCTACGGCGCGGCGCAAGCGCTCAAGGTTGGCGCCAGGCAATCGCTGGAAGCTGGCGATCTGGAGGGTGCGAAGCGCCAAGCTCAGCAAGCCCTGCAGATGCTGCTTGATCTGCAGGCAGCAGGCGAGAACACCTACGGTCTGACCGGCTTCGCCAAGGAGCTGCAGGCGATCGAGATGCAGGCGAATTCGCTTGAGCAGACGGCCGCTGATCAGAAGTTGGCGCAGATCACAGCAGAGCTTGAGCGCGTGCAAAAGCTGTCCGACGTGAAGATAACTGTCGGCATGACGCCTGAAGCCATCGAGGCCGCCAAGCAGCAGCTGCAGCAGCTGGCCGAATACCTCGGCAAGCAGATGGTTATCACCCCGACGATCGCCGCGCCATCGGGCGACTTCAGTCAGGAATACACGCTGCAAGACCCAGGCCCCGAGCCGAGAAAGTACGCCACTGGCGGATATATCAGCGGCCCAGGGACCGGAACCAGCGACAGCATCCCGGCGTATCTCTCCAATGGCGAGTACGTCATCAACGCTGCAGCCGTGCGCAAGCTTGGCAAGCGGCATCTCGACATGCTCAACCGCGGCATTCCTATTCCTCGGTTTGCCGATGGCGGCATGGTTGGGACTGTCTCGAGTCTGCAGATGGCCAGTCCCGACAACTTGGGCATCGTGAAATTCGATCTCGGCGGCACGCAGTTCACCATGTACGGCGACGCGGGGCAGGTTGACGGCATCCGCCTGGCCGCCAAGAAGTTCGGCCGCACTCACCGGAGTTAACCATGCCACAACCTCAAATCATGCTCGGCGGCTTGCCGGTCGTGCTGCACGCTGGTGCGCCGGTTTTGAGCGAGGAGCCTATCGGCGGTGAAACGTCGATGCGGATGAGCGACGGCGCGCTGGTATCGATGACGCATTGGGAGCGGGTGTCCGGCACGATCAGCGGGAATGGCTGGATGCCGCCAGGGCTTCACGGCCTGGACTACAGCCAGCCGTTGGAGCTGCGGTCGACGAAGGTGCAGAGCGTGACGGGCACGGCCCTAACACACACGCTGCGCGGAACGCCGCGGCCGGACGTCGCGCCATGGGCTCAGGCGCTGGTCGGGGACGATTGGGTCAACACGCCCTGCAGCGTCACCGATGGCGTCGCTACCGTAACGGCCGTCGCCGGCGCAACGCTCTACCGCGTCTGCTGGATGCCGATCTACAGCGTCAAGGCCCGTCGCCCATCCGAAACGCAGGATTCAGGAACTGCAAGCCATAGCTGGTCCATCACCTGGGAAGAAACCTAATGCTCAACGCCTCGCCACTCAACGCCGTGCCGCTGAATGGCGTAGCTGGATCGTCTGCCGAACCGGAGTACATCGTGCGCGGCCAGTCGTTTGTGTGGGCGCTGCGCGTATTGGTGGGCGGGCTCGACCTGACGCCCATGCTCACCGGAACGGTCACCGTTGACCGGGAAGAGGGCGCCGCGGGCATCGCTGGCTTCGATCTGTTCATCGCGCCAGGCGTAGCCGTCGTGCCTCCCGACTGGAAGGGTCGGACGGTGTCGATCGACTACATCAGCACGAGCCAAGGCGAGACGACAGAAGCGCGCAGCTACACCGGCCAGATCAGTCGAGCCGACTGGAACCCGGTAAACCGCGTGCTGAGCTGCGAATGCTCCGACCAGCTACAGCAGCGGGTCGAGGGCATGACGATTGCGGCCATCAATATGCTGGTCGGTGGGTATTGGTCGGAAGACCTGTTCGAGCCGGTCGAGGGCCGCAGCCATTGGGACTATGCCCGTGAGCGCCTTAGCACGCGCACCGCCAGCCTGGACTGTTCCGCTTACGGCGATCTGCGCGTGACGAGCTGGTATGCCACGGCGCCGCATTTCGTGTTTGGCCCAGGCACAACGCTTTATCAGCAGATCGACCTGCAGCAATCCGACCTTGAGGCGACGACAAACCGCGTCGAGATCGAATTCAGCTACCGCTATCAACGCCTCTGGCAGTTGAACGAGGGCTACAGCTGGACTCACGTCAACGCGGGCGGCGGCCAGAGCGGGTTCTGTAACTGGCGCACGTGGGCGACCGAGCTGCCCGATACAGACATGATTGCCAGCGCCGTCTCTGGAAGCGGCCAGCAGCTGATCGGCGGCGTGGGCGGCTACAAGCTGCCGCTGTCCATGGCTAACCCGTGCGGCGACGGTAACGGCTGGGTCAACACCTTCGACAACCTCTGGCTTTCGGCTTCGTTCACCGGTGCCAGGCGCTGGGTGCAGAGCGTAACCGAGAGCTACAAGCTTGTGCTGTCCACTACTGCAGGCGAGTCAGAGCTGACGCGCATCGTTCAACGCGCCGGCTACAACGTGGCCATCGAGCGCGATCAGGCAGAGAGCTGGGGCAGCGATCCGATCCGCGGTGGCGGAACTGGCAGTCAGGACCTGTCCGACGAAGGCCGGCGCAGCAATGCCATCGCAACCGCGCTGCGTATTGGTCAGGCGATGATCGTCGGCGCTCACCGGGAGACGACGCTCAGCTGGGATGTCCCGACCAGCATGGCGATGGGCATCGACCTGTGGCACACGCTTGAGATCGCCGACCAGGGCGTTCATGCGGTCGGCAAATGCCGGCGCATCGTCCACCGGTTCGATCTTGGCAGCGGTGAAGCGATCACCTCGCTGAGCATTGCGATCATGCGCGGCGGCGGCGTCAGTGACGCGCTGACTGTCCCCGCGCAGCCAGATACCAGCCTGCCGCCGTTCACGCCGTCGGCTCAGCTGCTGCTGGGCACCCAGCTCGGCGGCCGCCAGGTTGACCCGTACACGGGCTTTCCCATCGGCCCCTATGACGATGATCGGCCTGGCTTCTCGGGCAACTACGACGCGAACGACAACATGCCGGCTGAGTTCTACCCGCGCCGATTTGACATCGATGCCCGAGAAATCGGTGCTGAGTATCGCGACGAGCGCACCGCCTCGGCCGAAGCGTTCTATCGCATCGGCATTCCCAATGATTTGCTGGAGCTATGACCATGACCAATGAGGAACGGCGCCGCGCCTCCGGTGCGGCCATGGAGGCAAGCCGGCGCGGGAGCGGTGCCGCTATGGAGGCGAGTCGGCGGGCTAGCGGTGCTGCGATGACGGCGCGCCGCACCGGCAAGAGCGTGGCCGACGACATTCAGTCGCTTACTGCCCCTCAGCGCCAGGCCAAGCCACTGCCTCGCATCGATCCGGTCGGGCCGCTACCAGCGCAGCGCGGGCGCGGAACATCGCCTGCACCGGTTGCCAGCGGCGGCGGCGGCGGAGGCATTGCTAGTCCGCTGACTGAAAAAACGCGCGCCGAAAACGGCAAGCAAGTGCCTGATCGCGACTATTACCCCGAGGCCTTGCTACCCACCACTGATGGCCTGGTTTGGGCGCGTTGGCGCGGCGTTAAAACCATACGGATGACAGACGCTAACGGTGAAACGGTGGTGATGGAGTACGGCAATGACCTATCCGAATAGCCCGCTCGACGAGGTGCCGGTCGTGTGGGGTTGGCCCTGGCATGGGCTCATCGAGAGCCCAGCCCAGGCCGGCCCGCCGTGCGAACTGATTTTGCCCAGCGGTAAGCGGATGCCCTGCTCAGCTGACGGGGCCTTTGCGCATAACACCCACCTCTGGGACATCGGCATGGCTGAGCCAGACGTAGAGAGCGACGACCCCGATGAGCAATGGCTGAACAGGGCGATTGTCCGCTCCCAGTACCTGGGCGGCCCCCAAAAAAGCGCGTTTTGCTACGGGGACATGTCGTTCGGGTTAGATCATCCGATGTACGTCCCTATGTTCGGGGTTCTGCGCCGCCAGCTGGCGCTACAGACCTGGGGGGTGGGCGCCAACCAGGGCGTTCTGGTCTCGCTGAGCGTGGGCCGGCGTTTCGTAACCAGCATTGAGCTGAGTCGCGCGCAACTGCAGATTCCCAATGTGTCATACCTTGGGAATGCGCTCGACAGCTACCGAATCCAGCTGATGGACGAAAGCCCTGATGGCCGCTCAGCCCTGTACTGGATCGCCCCGCGCAGGCTGATTGGGGCCACGGAGTACCTAACGGTTGGTCGCACGCTGCTGGAGGTCTCAATCACTGGCGACCCGGAGGTCGGCTTTGGGCTCACGCATCGCCTCGTTGCGCCGTATTCAGTCCAGGCCGAGGTCTACCGCTATCCGAAATTGTCGGACAAGGGCGAGTTCATGATGGTCCGGTGGGCTGACTCGCCCACTCACGAGAACATCGTCGCGGTGCGTGGAAACCAAACCCCGCCCCCGGGCTATGACTACTGGGTTGGCGAGGCGCCAGACGGCACGGCCGTCCACTCTGAGTATTTCGAGTCGCCAGTATGGGCCTGGTACAACCCCGATGGCTCCATCGAGGTAACCACGTGGCGCAAAGATCGAATGGACATCCGCGAGTACACCACAACCGCACAAGGGGCAGGAGCGGGCTTCAGCATGGTCGATACCCGGACGGTGACGCTGACCAACTCGAAAGGCTCGGTCTCCGGCGTGCATGTGTATCGCGAGTCAAGAAGCGTAGCGGGGGGCATTTTGAGCTGGGAGACCGGCGAGTCCGTCTACGGTGAGCAACTTTACACTGAGTCAGGCTCCTACCCCATAGAGGGGTCATGGTCCGAGCCTGTGGACTGGGCGCCTGACGACCCGCCGCCGGTAGACACAAACCCCGTGCTCACCAGCACGGTGTATCCCGATGCGGTGATCATTATATCGAACAACATCCTGGCCACCCGGTACGGCAGCGTCGATATCTCCGGCATCCCAAATACGGAGGTCTGGTGCGGCGATGCGCTCTACCCGGGCGGGGTCGACCACGGACTCAAGAAATTTGAATTTGGAGCCCCTGGCGGCGGCACGCTTTCGGCCTGGCAGATCGGGTCCTACAACCCGATAACAGGCCAGGTTGTTCGCAACCTTTCCGACAGATACCGCAGCTGGGTGTAGATATGAATTACATAAACAACTGGCAGTACGAACTGACCGCCGGGCTCAGCCCTGCCCAAGCTACCTTGCCGCTCCCTGCTGGGGCCATCAGTCGCCTGGCCTTGGTGGAGGGCGCCGAATACCTGCTCACGCTGTCCGCAACTCTAAACCCCACGACGCCCGGCGAAACCGAAATCATCCGCCTGACCGGGCACGCTGACGGGTACAGCATCGCGCGCGGCCAGGAGGGGACGCTCGAAGCGTACTGGCCGGCGGGCACGCTCATTTGGTGCGCCATCACTGCCGGCGCGCTTGCTGACGTTTTCACCCAGCTGGCAGCGCTCGCCGCGCGCGTCGAGGCGCTTGAGAGCGGGGGCAGCGACCTGCCGGCCAATGCGCTGATCGATAGCGACGGCAGGGCGCTTACCGACGACCAAGGCAACCATCTCATCTACGGAGCTTAAATATGTCGAGCGTTGAGCATGTACTATCCGGCGCGGGCGCGCCCACCGATGCCCCTCCCAGCGTGGCGGCCCACTATGTCGACACGGCCACCGGGCACCATTACATCTCCACCGGTACCAGCTCACCCGCCGACTGGCAGCCTCAGTTGCGCGTCTACCTGAGCGACGGACAGCCGCCGTGGCCGACCGGCCCGGCGATGGGGTTCGATGCCACCTATCCCGGAAAGGTTTGGGTGAGCCGGTTTTATCTGGACCCCAACGACAACCCCTATTGGGAGTGGGCCGAGCTGCCGCTCAGCTGATAGTCCGCCGCCCCGCGCCCACTCCGGTGGGCTTTTTTACGCCCGGAGCAACCATGCAGCCAGCAAAACTCGATCTGCACATCGTGCAGGGCTCGACCCTGCGCGACACCCTGCGGCTGATGCAGCCGCGCTATGAATACCGGCCGATCACCGCGCTCGGCGGCTCGCCATTGCGCCTCACCGTAGACCACGGGCTGCCGGGCAACTGGCTGGCATGGGTTCAGGGTGTCAGCAATATGCAGGGCGTCAACCGCTCGCCGCGCGAAAATCCGCACCGCGTCACCGTGGTGGACGAGGCCACCTTGGAGATCAACGCACTCTCTGCGTTCGGCCTCAACCCCAGCGGCGGGCAGCTGATCTACAAGCCCCCGGTGGACTTGGCCGGCGCCACCGCTCGCATGCAAATCCGCGCGCAGATAGGCGGGGCAGTGCTGCTCGAGCTGACCACTCCCAACGGCGGGCTGGTCATCACTGGCCCCGGAACGATCACGCGAACCATCAGCGCTGCGCAAACCGCCGCCCTCACCTGGACCGATGGCGTGTATGACCTCGAGGTCGAGTATGCAGACGGCACCGTTCAGCGCTACCTGCAGGGAGCCGTCACCGTCAGTCGTGAGGTGACCACATGAGCACCGTAGCAATTTGCGGTGACCCCGAGGTGCTGGTCATTGAGGCTGGCACCGAATATGCCGTCGGCCTCGAGCCGGACGCTGAGACGGTCGTCGTCATGGCGGGCGAGCAGGGGCCGCCCGGCGTCAATTCCGCAACGGGCGACTTCTTCCAGGTTGGCAACCGCTTCTCCGAGCTCACGACCGAGCAAGCCAAGGCCGAGGCGCGCGCCAACCTCGACCTGCAAACCATCGACGGCGGCACCTTCAATTAAGGAATCACACCCATGGCAACACGTCTTCAGCTGAAACGCGGCATCAAGGCCAACCTGCCCACCTCCGGGATGCTGTCCGGCGAGCCGATGGTCACCACTGACCGCGGAACTCTGCACGTCGCGACCGACGCCACAACGAAGCTGCCAGTCGTTCCGGCTATCGATGACTTGGCAACCCTTGCCGCGGTCGATGGCGCAACCGACCTCCTGATCATTCACGACGCCAGTGAGGCGGCCGGGCAGAAGGAGAAGAAGCTCACCTTCAACGCATTCAAGACCGCGCTGAACATTCCAGAAGGGACTGCGGATGAAAAGGTCGCCGTAGTGGCGGGCGGGACTTCTGGCTACCTGTGGGGAACCGATGGCACCGACGGCGTGCTTCGCATGAACGCCTCGATGGCAATGACCAAAGACGCCAGCAATGGCTTCGTCACCCTAGCTGTCGAGCTGGTTGACGGCGGCACCTTCTAATCTCGCTCGGAGCCCATCAATATGGCGCGCGTACTCACCAAGAAGTCGACCGTCCCTGGCAAAGTGCCTCTGGCGGCCGACCTCGAAATTGGCGAACTGGCGGTCAATACCGCCGACGCCAAGCTATACACCAAGCACAGCGACAACACCGTCAAGCAGCTGGGCATTGCGACAAACGACAGCCGCCTCACCGACGCCCGCGAGTGGACGGCATCGACCGTCACCCAGGCTGAAGCCGAAGCCGGAACCGCCACGACCCGCCGCGCCTGGACCGCTCAGCGCGTGTTCCAGGCGATCGCTGCCTGGTGGGCTGCCAGCGCGATGAAGACCAAGCTGGACGGCATCGCTGCCGGGGCTACGGCCAACGCAACGGATGCCCAGCTGCGCGACCGGGCCACCCATACCGGCACCCAGGCGATTAGCACCGTGTCCGGCCTGCAAACGGCTCTCGATGGGAAGCTGGCGACCAGCGCCCGCGGAGTTGCCAATGGCGTCGCCTCGCTCGACGCCAACGGCCTCATCCCGCCTATGCAGCTGCCGAGCTACGTCGATGACGTGCTCGAGTACGCAGCGACGAGCAACTTCCCGGCTACTGGCGAGACCGGAAAAATTTACATTGCCATCAACGGCGCGAGTGCTGCGGACCCGACCAAACAGTACCGCTGGACTGGTACCGCCTACAGCGAAATCACCTCGTCACCAGGCAGCACGGACGCTGTGCCGGAAGGCACTGGCAACCTCTACTTTACCGCCGCTAGGGTGCGCAGCACTGTGCTGACCGGGCTCAGCCTGGCCAGCTCTGCAGCGGTGGCTGCGTCGGACAGCGTGCTGGCAGCGTTCGGAAAGTTGCAGGCGCAGCTTGGGCTGAAAGCTCCGCTGGACTCGCCTGCGCTAACGGGCAACCCAACTGCGCCGACGCCAGCTACTACCGACAACGACACGTCTATTGCGACCACGGCGTTCGTCCGGGCGGCGATGGGGTTGTTTGGGGTGGGTAAGGAGGGTAGTACTTATCTGGCAACGCCTTCTGCAACTAGCGGCGTAGATTCAACTACAGACTGGAACACTATTACGTCGCCTGGCTGGTGGCATAAGTTACTAGGCACAACGAACCCCAATAATCCGGGCGGTGGCACGTCATTCTGGTACTGTCTGGTACTAGAGTACGGCGGCACCAGCAACTGCACCCAGCTCGCTATTTCGTATGGAACTGGATCAAATGCAGGCACATTGAAGTGGCGCACGCGCTACGGCGGAACTTGGTTTGCTTGGCAAGACGTCTGGCACACCGGCAACTTCGACCCCGCAACCAAGCAGGACAAGTCCACGCTCATCACAACGGCCACCAGCCGCACGCTGGCCCTGACTGACGCGTGGAACTACGTGCGCCCAGGCACGACTGGCGCCATTACGCTGACAGTGCCAACAAACGCATCCGTGGCGTTTGACTACGGCACCGAGATCACCATCAGGGCATCGGGGAACATCACGCTGGCCGCTGCGACTGGCGTCACGCTGAACGCTCCGTCTGGCGGCACGCTCAGCATGACTGCTCGCATGACCGTGACGCTCAAGAAAGTCGGCGCGAACGAATGGGACGTGATCGGCCAAACGGTGGCAGCATGATGCCCGGTGTAGTGGCGACCTTTCCGAGAAAGGCTGAAACCCCAGGGGAGTACGTGATAACACGTGGCACCAATGAATTCGGTTACTCGGGGTATTCGGGTTACTCGGGCAACGTCTCTGACGGCCCGTTCGGCAGCTCGCACCCACCCAAGCCAAGCGCAGACCCCATGTCCACGGGCGGGAGCGAGACAGCCGGGGAGCTGATGGCGGTTTACTGGTCTGAGGGGCAGTTATCTGTATTGGTTCGTGGCGTGTCTAGCGAGGCGGGGATACCGTTCAGCACGATGACAATCGGTTCAGCTGCGTTTTCCAAAAGCGCCGCAACAAGTTTCGCCAGTTATGGCGCCTACAGTCGCCTCAACTTCAACGCGACACAGAACCCTTTTTCCAGCGCGAGCGTAACCCTGAAGTTCACGTGACGCAGGCTAGGCGGCAAAAACCGCTACTGCCGTCACGCCGACTGCACGCCAGCGGTGCGAAACTGAATCCCCCGTCCATGCAAAAAGGAATTTGCTCATGCCCGCACTCGGCCGCATTTTAATCGCGTTCGGCCTTGGAGCAGCGCTCCTGTTCGGAGGCTACTGGGCCGGCGCCCAGCAGGGGATGCGTGTAGCCGAAACACCTGTCATTTTCGCCGAAGACTGTGCGCCCCCGATCTGATTAACCATTCGCTATATCGCCCGCTCTCGCGCTGCTGCCTGCGCGCCATACAAAGGAGTGACCATGCAAACATCACAAAGAGGCATCGACCTCATCAAGCGGTTCGAGGGGCTGCGGCTTACCGCGTATCCAGACCCCTCAACCGGTGGCGATCCCTGGACAATCGGGTACGGCACAACGCGAGGCGTTCGGCCCGGCATGACCATCACATCAGCTCTAGCTGAAGAAATGCTGCGCGCCGATCTGGAGCGGTTCGAGAACGCCATCGGTCGACTGGTCACTGCGCGGCTCTGCCAGCACCAACTGGATGCGCTAGTGAGCCTGACCTACAACATTGGCGAGGGCGCGCTTCGTGACTCGACGCTGCTGCGCAAGCTCAATGCGGGCGACTACGTCGGCGCCGCAGCTCAGTTCGAGCGATGGGTCAATGCCGGCGGAAAGATCATGCCTGGACTGGTCAAGCGCCGTGCTGCCGAGCGGGCCTTGTTTGAGGATGCGGCATGACCTGGCTAAAGCTGCTCCCGTCGTGGCTCTGGTGGCTGTCTGCGCTGCTCATTGTCGGCGGGGTGCAGCAGTACCGCGTCATGGATGCCAAGGGCGAGCTATCTGATGCGCGCCTTGAATGGTCCGAAACCGCACGCCAAGCCGAAGCGCAAGCCCGAACGGAAGAACAACGTCGCCAAGTCGCAGTCGAGGGAATACGCCGTGACGCACAGGAAAAGATCGCCGCTGTTGCCGCTGATGCTGCTGCCGCTGATGACGCTGCTAGCCGGCTGCGCGCACGAGTCGCCCAGCTATCACGCAGACCCGCCAGCTGTGCCGGTTCTGCCGGTGGAGGGGATGCAGCCGACCCCGCCAGAGATCTGCTTGCCGTCATGCTCAGCCGGATTGATGCGGCTGCGGGAGGAATTGCTGAATTTGCCGATCGCAGCCGAGCGGCAGGACTGACCTGCCAGCGATCGTATGGAGCAGTGAGGGGGAATTAGAGTTGCCCGGACGGGCTGAGATAGGGGGAATTCCTTCCCCAAAACGCAAATGTAAGTGTTTGATTCTATTTGCGCGGGAGATTGCGCAAAAGAGCGGATTTCTTAGCGTGTGAAATGGCCGAAAGCCGTGCGGCACTAGGCGTTGAGCCTGATCCGTGCGGCGTCCCAGGCTTTGATTCCGTATAGGCACAACCGCTGATCTGATTCGGACATAAACGACTCTCCAAGGCTCCTGCAAAACTGGACGGCGGATTATGCCACGCCTCGCCGGGCTATGGAGGCGAGCATGCCTATCGAGCTGCGTTGCGCCGCGAATGACGCGCAACCTCAGGCCTTTCCCGCCTCGCCCAGCGCCTGTGCGATGGCCTGCTCGTTTTGCGGACGTACGACACGCGCTAGCTCCTGGCCGTTCTCCAGCAGGATCAGCGTCGGCCAGAGCTTGACCCGGAACGAACGTCCTAGCGGGCGCCCCGGGCCGTCCTCGATCTTCAGATGAGAAATGCCGCTGCGCTTAGCCAGGGCCTTTGCCAGCAGCGGCTGAGCCGCTCGGCAATGGCCGCACCAGGCGGTGCCGAACTCCAGCAGCACGGGGCCTTCCAGCGCGTCCACTTCGGCGCGGCTCGGTTCGATGTTCGCGTAGTGTTCGGTCATTTCCACTGGGGTAGCCCTCCGGATTGCGCATAAAAGGTTCGAGCCTGCTGCGGCAACGTCGTTCAGCCGGCGCTCTCGACCTTTTACGCGGATGCTGTTGTCCATTGATGACAATCGCAACGGTGAGGTGATGAGTAATGGCACGCAAGCATTTCGAGAAGTTCGAGGCGATTTCTTCGGCCGTGCCTGCCGAAGATGCATTCGAGGCGGTGATCGCCATCAAACGGCGCGACAGCGATGAGGACGTGCATGTGTTCAAGGTTGCCGATGGTCGTCGCTACGACCTGGCGTCGGAAGCGGACGCCATCGCCGAGGCCGCCTTGACTAAGGTTATAGAGGTCAGCGACGAGGGTCAGCTGATCTGGGAAGAACATGCCATCTGAATGGGAGGCAGCCTGATGAACGAGCATGACGAGCGGACCGAACGGCAGCACGGCGAGACACAGCCCGAGCCACGCCAGGAGCATCCGGGTGCGGATATCCCCGAGCACATGAAGCCGGAGAATCTGGAAAAACTGCGCGACTATGGCAAGGATGCGATCCCGCCGGGCGTTGCCTGAACTCAGCAGGCCGGGCGGTGCTGCGCCGCCGGTGTGAAATCAGAGCGTTTCGATGAAGTGGCGAATGCGTTGCGCCGCCTCGATGCATTCGGCCAGCGGCGCAACCAGCGCCATACGCACGCGGCCGGCGCCAGGGGACATGCCGTCCACTTCGCGCGACAGGTAGGAACCTGGCACCACGGTGACATGCTCGCGGGCGAACAGCTCGCGGGTGAACTGTTGATCGTCCATCGGCGTTTTCGGCCAGAGATAAAAGCCGCCATCCGGGCGTTGCACGTCCATGACCGGCGCGAGTATTTCCAGCACGGCATCGAACTTGGCGCGGTACAGCTCGCGGTTGGCTCGCACGTGAATCTCGTCGTTCCAGGCAGCAATGCTCGCCAGTTGGGTCTGCACGGGCATGGCGCAGCCATGGTAGGTGCGATAGAGCAGGAAGGACTTGAGGATCTCGGCGTCACCGGCGACGAAGCCCGAACGCAGCCCCGGCAAGTTCGAGCGCTTCGACAGACTATGAAACACCACGCAGCGCCTGTAATCGTTGCGGCCCAGTGCTGCGCATGCGGTGAGCAGGCCTGCAGGGGGATTGGCTTCGTCGAAGTACAGCTCGCTGTAGCATTCGTCGGCGGCAATGACGAAGTCGTACTGGTCGGCCAGCGCGATCAGCTTTTTCAACGTCTCCAGCGGCACCAGCGCACCGGTCGGGTTGCCCGGTGAGCAGAGGAAGAGAATCTGGCAGCGCCGCCAGACCTCTGCCGGTACGGCATCGAAGTCCGGGTTGAAGCCGTTCTGCTCGAGGCACGGCAGGTAATGGGGCGTGGCGCCCGCGAGCAGGGCCGCGCCTTCGTAGATCTGATAGAACGGATTTGGGCTGACCACCAGGCCGTCCACGGCGCGATCCACCACGGTCTGGGTGAAGGCGAACAGTGCTTCGCGCGTACCGTTGACCGGCAACACATGCTGCGCTGGGTCCAGCGCATCCGCGGCGAGGTCGAAGCGGCGCTCGCACCAGCGCGCGATGGCTTCGCGCAGCGCCGGAATGCCGAGTGTGGTCGGATAGACCGCCAGCTGATCGAGGTTGTCGGCCAGTGCCTGGGCAACGAAGTCCGGTGAACGGTGCTTGGGCTCGCCAATCGACAGCGCGATGGCACGCTTGTCGGCAGGCGGCTGGGCGCCAGCGAGCAGGCCGCGCAGCTTCTCGAAGGGGTATGGGTGCAGCAGATTCAGGGCGTTGTTCATGGATGCAGTTCTTTCAGGATGAGCGCGGCGAACGCCCCGCATTCGTGAGATCAGTCGTCGCGCGCGCCGCCGTAATAGGCGCAACCGCGCAAGGTCTGGCCGTCCAGGCGGAGCTCCGCGCTCAGGTGGCTGACCGTGCCGCTGGCACTGTCGACGCAGCGCTGCGGTGCAACCCATAGGTCAAGGCGCTGCTGGTTGGCCTCGCTGGTGAAGCTGAGCTGGCCACCGGGAAGCTGCTCTTCAAGGTAGGGCAGGGCGATCGGTGATTCCCCCGGCCGAACGAGCAGCATGCCGCGGGTGGTCACGCTCAGCATCCAGCCTGGCTCATGACCGCTGGCGCGCAGGATCAGCTGCTTGAAGTTTTCCTCGCCACAGCCGTGGCCTTCGCGCTGCAGGCGATAGATGCGGGTCAGCGCAAGCTGGCCAGTACCGTCCGTCTCAGCCTGGCTGAGGGCGCCGCGCAGGTCGGCGAACAGTGCGTCCTGATCATCGATTAGCAGCGCCTGCGCGTCGTCCTGCAGCCCGGTGTCCTGGCCCAGTAGTTTCAAGGTCCGTTGGCCCTGGCAGCTCTGCAGTTGAAGCTGGCCATCGACTTGCCGAACTTCACCTTGCAGGCGTTCGGTTGCCGCCTTGGTCGGAGGACGCTCGGCGAACAATGACTGGCAACCAGCGAGGGAAAGCAGCAGCGCAATCAGCAGGGGGCGTGCAGAGATCATCGGAAACTCGAAGCAGGTAGGAGGCGGCGGGCGAAGGACCGCCGCGATGACTCAGTTGCCTTTGACGGTCTTGCCGTCGACACGGCCTTCCTCGAGCATGATCTGGTACTCCTTGCCGTCCGTCTCGACCTGATGCAGGCGGACCAGCAGGTAGTCCCAGTCCTTGGCGAACCAGAGGATGGTTTCACGCTTGCTCTGCGTCGGATCGCGCACCCGCTCGACCTTGATGGCATCGACCTGGCCGGCTTTGGTGCTGACCTTGTCTTCGCCCAGTACGCGGAAATCGTAGGTTTCGATCTCGTCGCCATCGACCACCTGATAGCTCATGCTCTGCTTGCCGGCCGCGACTTCCTGCTGCAGCGCCAGCTGGTAGGTGGACTTGTCCAGCAAGCCGCGATGCAGCGGCAGCTTGACCGGATCACCCCGGTCACTGCCCTCGACCTGCTTGTTGTCCCAGTCGAAGCGGTGCTCGACACGCTTGCCCTTGCCCAGACCGCTGCGCTTGAGGCGGTAGGTCTGTGGCAGGAAGGTATCGCCTTCGGTGCGGAAAGTGCTGCGTTCGTTGAGGCTGGCGACCAGCATGGAAGCCTCGAAGTCCAGCCTCCAGTTGCCATCGTCCAGCAGCTCGAGGCTGCGTTGAGCGGTGCCACTGACCGGAACCTGCTTCCAATCGGCGGTGTAGCTAGCGGAGAAGGGCTTGAGCTCGAGGGCTTGGACCGGCAGGGTCAGCACGGCGAGAGCGAGCAGCAAAGCGCGACGCATGGTATCTCCTAGATTCTGATCTGATAGCCGGAGGCCGGCAGGTTGACGTCGTCCAGCATCGCGCCTTGTTCGACGAGGCGCAAGCGCCCTTCGGCGAACCAGCGCATGGCCAGCGGGTAGATCTGGTGCTCGGCCGCATGCACACGCTGCGTCAGCTGCTCGATGTTTTCACCTGGCTCCACCGCCAGCGCCGCCTGGATGGCCACCGGGCCGCCGTCCAGCTCCTCGGTGACGAAATGCACGCTGCAGCCGTGCTCGCGGTCGCCGGCTTCCAGGGCTCTGCGATGGGTGTCGAGGCCCTTGTACTTGGGCAGTAGCGACGGATGGATGTTCAGCAGGCGGCCTTGATAGTGGCGGACGAAGCCTGGCGTGAGAATGCGCATGAAACCGGCGAGGATCACCAGATTCGGCGCATGTCCGTCGATTACTTCCATCAGTGCGGCGTCGAACGACTCGCGCCCATCGAAGGCCTTGTGATCGAGCACTGCTGTGGGGATGCCGGCGCTCTGCGCCCGCGTCAGGCCGAATGCATCGGCCCGGTTGGAAATCACGGCGCGGATACGCGCCGGATTGTCTTCGGCCTGGCTATCGATCAGCGCCTGCAGATTGCTGCCGGACCCTGAAATCAGCACCACCACATTGCAGCTTGCGGTCATCAGTGCTGTTTCAGGTTGTTCAGCAGGACTCGTTCGGCATCTTGCGCCGCGGTGGCGATCGTGCCGATCACCCAAGGCGATTCGCCGGATGTGCGCAGATTGGCCAGAGCCGGCTCGACCTGATCCTGGGCGACGCAGATGACCATGCCGACGCCACAGTTGAGCACGCGGTGCATTTCGTGTTCGTCGACGTTGCCTTTTTCCTGCAGGAAATCGAACACTGCCGGACGCTGCCAGCTGGCGACGTCGATGATCGCCTGGGCGTCGTCCGGCAGCACCCGTGGGATGTTGTCGAGCAGGCCGCCGCCGGTGATGTGGGCCATGGCCTTGACCGCGCCGGTGTCCTTGATCAGCTTGAGCAGCGGCTTGACGTAGATGCGTGTCGGCGCCATCAGCAGGTCGGCCAGCGGCTTGCCGTCGAGCTGGGTGTTCTCGATGTCGGTGCCGGACACTTCGAGGATCTTGCGAATCAGCGAGTAGCCATTGGAATGCGGCCCGGAAGAGGGCAGGGCGATCAGCGCGTCGCCAGCGGCGACTTTCGAGCCGTCGATGATCTCGCTCTTTTCCACCACGCCGACGCAGAAGCCGGCCAGGTCGTAGTCTTCACCCTCGTACATGCCAGGCATCTCGGCGGTTTCGCCGCCGACCAGCGAACAGCCGGCCAGTTCGCAGCCGGCGCCGATGCCGGTCACCACGGTGGCGGCCACGTCGACGTTGAGCTTGCCGGTGGCGTAGTAGTCGAGGAAGAACAGCGGCTCGGCACCACAGACCACCAGGTCGTTTACGCACATGGCGACCAGATCCTGGCCGATGCTGTCGTGCTTGTTCAGGTTCAGCGCCAGGCGCAGTTTGGTGCCGACGCCGTCGGTACCGGATACCAGCACCGGCTGCTTGTAGCCTGCCGGGATTTCGCACAGGGCGCCGAAGCCGCCCAGGCCGCCCATTACCTCAGGTCGTGCGGTGCGCTTGGCTACGCCTTTGATGCGTTCGACCAGCGCTTCGCCTGCATCGATATCGACGCCAGCGTCCTTGTAGCTGAGGGAGGGTTGCTTGCTCATAGAATCCGAACCTGTGAAAGGAGTGCGGGTGTCGACCGGTCAGGTGCTGCATCCACGCCATTGCTAACGGTTTCCGGGGACTGGTGTCGTCACCAGAGTGGCCGGTTGACGCCGGGGCTGCATCCGCCTGCGCCGCGTTTGCCTAGGTACTGAATGCCGGGCTCGTACGAGCGCCGGAACCGGTCTGCGGAAAGCTCGCGATTTTATCAGGGTTGCCGCACAGCGGCCATCCCGGCAGCTGCGATGGCGCGGGCGGGCCGCATTTTGAGCCGGGCATCTGTGAGGTAGGCGGTTGCCGGCTCTGGGCCGGCTGTTTAAGGTGTAGCGTCCTGTTTCCCTACTTCCTGCCCCGGGGTCCGGCGGCCTGCGAGATCGATCATGCGCCTTGTCTACCGCTTACTCATCCTGTGCCTTGCGCTGGGGGCCCCATTGTCCAGCCAGGCCGAACAGCTCAAAGGTCTGTATCAGGTGCGTGAGCCTGTTTCCGGTGAGCAGAGCGAGGAGCGCGCAGCTGCGTTGCAGCGGGCATTCGACACGTTGCTGTTGCGCCTGACCGGCGATGCGCAGGCAAGTAAGCGCGAGGCCGTCGCTGAGTTGCGCAAGGATCCGCAGCAACTGATCAGCAAGTATGGTTATGAGCACGAACATATCGTCGTCGATTTCGATCCGGGCACCACAGAGCGCAGCCTGCGTAGTGCCGGCTTGTCGCTGTGGGGGGCGAACCGGCCGGCGCTTCTGGTCTGGTGGCTGAACGAGCGGGTCGAGGGCACCCAGTTGCTCGGCGACGATCAGCGCAGCGCCGTGCCAGTGCGTGCCGCCGCGCAGCACCGTGGCCTGCCGTTGCGCCTGCCGCTGGCTGATCTGTCCGAACAGCTGCTGGCAACGCCGGACGCATTCGGCGCGAACAGCCGGCAGACGCTGGGCGAAGCGTCCGAGCGCTACGATGCCGACGTGCTGTTGGCGGTCCATGCGCGAGAAGCCGATTCCCGCTGGCAGGCGCAATGGAACGTCTGGCTCGACGACGAGCAGCGTGACGGCAAGGCTGAAGCGGAAACCCTCGAGGGACTGGCCGATGCGGTAATGCTGGCCGTCAGTCAGTACCTGGCGCCACGCTATGTGGTTGCGCCAGGCGCTGCGTCGGACATCACCCTGGAAATCCTGGGTGCCGATGTCGCGCGATTCGCAGAGCTGGATAGGTTGCTCGAACCCTTCGGTGGCAGCCTGTTGCGGGTGGAAAGTGATCGCCTCGTCTATCGTGTCAACGCCAGCCCGGAGCAGCTGCGCGCTCAGCTGGCGCTGGCGCGTTTGCAGGAAGTCGCCGAAGACGAGGCGCCACTGGATGCAAGTCAGCCGATGGAAGAGGGCGGTGAAGCTGACGGGCCCGACAATGCGCCTGCATCGCCCGAGAGCGGCACGGTGCTGCGTTATCGCTGGTGATTGCAATTCCTATTTGATTTTGGCGACTGTCCCGCACGGAAGGCACTGAGTGACCATGAACGATTCGAACCGCTGGCTCTGGCTGGCAGGCGTGTTGTTGTGCGCCTGGCTGGTGTATCTCCTGACGCCGATCCTCACCCCTTTTCTCATCGGTATCCTGCTGGCCTATCTCGGTGATCCGCTGGTCGATCGCCTGGAGCGCTGGGGGCTGTCGCGTACCTGGGGGGTGATTGTCGTATTCGCTTTGTTCAGTCTGCTGATGTTGCTGATGTTGCTGGTGTTGCTGCCGATGCTCGGCAAGCAGCTGGTGAGGCTCTACCAGTTGGCGCCGCTGGCCCTGGACTGGCTGCAGCATCAGGCGTTGCCCTGGGTGCAGGCGCAGTTCGGGCTGGAAGACAACTTCTGGCGTCTCGATCAGCTCAAAGCGGCCTTCGCCGCGCATCTGGGCAGTACCACCGACGTTCTCGGCATGGTGCTGAGCCGCGCCACCGCGTCGGGGCTGGCCCTGCTGGCATGGATCGGCAACCTGCTGCTGATACCGGTGGTGAGTTTCTATCTGATGCGTGACTGGGATCTGATCATGCTCAAGCTGCGCAGCCTGCTGCCGCGACGTGGTGAGGGCATGGTGGTGCGCCTGATGAGCGAATGCCACGAAGTGATCGGTGCGTTTCTCCGCGGCCAGCTGCTGGTGATGCTGGCCCTGGCGATCATCTATGCGGGCGGGCTGATGCTGGTGGGGCTGGAGCTCGGCCTGCTGATCGGTGTGCTGGCTGGGCTGGCCAGCATCGTGCCTTACATGGGCTTCGTCGTCGGTATCGGCGCGGCGGTGCTGGCGGTGCTGTTCCAGTTCGGCCTGGATCCCTATCCGTTGCTAGGCGTGGCAGCGGTATTCATGGTGGGCCAGATGCTCGAGGGGATGCTGCTGACGCCGTTGCTGGTCGGCGATCGTATCGGACTGCATCCGGTCGCGGTGATCTTCGCGGTACTCGCCGGTGGTCAGCTGTTCGGCTTTACTGGTGTGCTGCTGGCACTGCCGGTGGCGGCGGTCATCATGGTTCTGCTGCGCCACGTGCACGATCTCTATAAACTCTCGGACCTTTACGCCGAGCCTGCCGGTGCACCGGCCGAACCACCCAGCCAGCCATGAAACCCATCCAGCTCCCCCTGGGCGTCCGTCTGCGCGACGACGCCACCTTCGCCAACTTCTACCCTGGCGCCAATGCAGCCGCGCTCGGCTATGTCGAGCGGTTGTGTTCGCCTGCGGCGGGCTGGTCCGATGAGTTGATCTATCTCTGGGGGCAGGCCGGTGTCGGCCGTAGTCACCTGCTGCAAGCTGCCTGCCTGCGGGTGGAGGAGCGTGGAGAGCTGGCGGTCTATCTGCCGCTGGCTGAAGTGGCCGAATATGGTCCCGCCTTGCTCGACAACCTCGAGCAGAGCGAGCTGGTCTGCCTGGACGATCTCGAGGCGGTAGCCGGGGACGCGGTATGGGAGGAGGCGCTGTTCCATCTGTTCAACCGCCTGCGTGACGCCGGTCGACGGTTGTTGCTGGCGGCTGACGCCTCGCCGCGGGAGTTGTCGATCACGCTGCCCGATCTCAAGTCTCGTTTGAGTCTGGCGCTGGTTTTCCAGCTGCAACAGCTGTCCGACGAGGACAAGCTACGCGCCCTGCAGCTGCGAGCCTCGCGTCGTGGGCTGAATCTGCCGGATGACGTTGGTCGCTTCATCCTGACCCGTGGCTCACGCAGCATGAATGCGCTGTTCGAGCTGCTCGATCAGTTGGATCAGGCTTCGCTGCAGGCGCAACGCAAATTGACCATCCCTTTTCTCAAGGAAACGCTCGGCTGGTAGCGAGTGGCTTGTTTGGTGAGTTCAGCTGGTCAATTTCAGCGCCCGTGGCGGCGCTGCTGCGCTGCTGCTCCTTACCATAGCCCCGCAATGGCCCGTCGCAGCGCCTTGTCTCGGATCCACGTTCATCCGAACTCGCCTCAACCAACTCACCGCGCAGGCCTCGGGCGGCGTCGGCGAAACCACTGAAGCGGTTTGCGCCGTGATCAGCGACCCTCAGGCCTCGCCCGCCGCCTTGCGTTCGTACTGATAACTCCAGCGGGTGTAGAGCAGCGCTGCGATGAACAATGTCAGGCTCAGCCCGGCCTCCAGCAGGCCGTAGATCATCCGTGCCGGATCGATCGCCGCGAGCACGCCCTGGATGAAGTACAGGTTGACGATAAAACAGAGCCAGGCGTGCGCCCTCGGGCTGCCAGCGATCATCCCTGGTGCGACCAGCAACAGTGGAATGAGCTGGATGCTGACGACAACCCAGGTTCTGGCTCCGTGCAGGTCGGCAAAGACCAGGTTCCACACGACCAGTAGCACTGCAAGGCCGATGAAGCTGACAAGGCTTATCGCACGGCTGGATTTGACCCGTGGGATCAGCCATTCCAGCGATGGCAGCGGTTTACGCTTCTTAGCCACGGGAAGTCTCCAGCCGCTGCGCCGTGTATGCCAGGCGCTGCCCGAAGGCGCGGCAGAGGGCGATTTCATGTTCGTCGAGCAAGCGCTTGCCGTCCGCGCCGGCATGGTGGCTAGGGCCGTAAGGCGTGCCACCACCGCGGGTTTCCAGCAGCCCGTTCTCGCTGTATGGCAGGCCGAGCACCAGCATTCCGTGGTGCAGCAACGGCAGCAGCATCGACAGCAGGGTGCTTTCCTGTCCGCCGTGCAAGCTGGAGGTCGAGGTGAACACGCCGGCTGGCTTGCCGACCAGCTCGCCGGTCAGCCACAGGCTGCTGGTGCCGTCGAGGAAGTATTTCAGCGGCGCCGCCATATTGCCGAAGCGAGTGGGGCTACCTAGCGCAAGGCCGGCGCAATTCTTCAGGTCTTCGAGGGTCGCATACAGTGCACCAGCGTCGGGAATGGTTGGCGCAACAGCTTCGCACTCGGTGGAGACGGCAGGTACGGTACGCAGACGCGCTTCCAGCCCAGCCATTTCCACGCCGCGGGCTATCTGTCTGGCCATTTCGGCGGTGGCGCCGTGGCGGCTGTAGTACAGCACCAGAATGTAGGGTGCACTCACGGCAGGATCTCCAGCACTTTTTCCGGCGGCCGGCCGATGATCGCTTTGTGGCCAGCGACCAGGATCGGCCGTTCGATCAGGCGCGGATGTTCGAGCATGGCGTCGATCAGTTCGGCTTCACTGAGCGCAGGATTGGCCAGGTCGAGGTTCTTGTACTCCTCTTCGCCTGTACGCAGCAGTTGCCGGGCGGTGAGTCCCAGTTTGTCCAACAGGGCACAGAGTTCGGCGGCGGTGGGGGGTGTTTCCAGGTAGTGCACGATTTCGGGCGTCAGGCCGCGGGCTTCGAGCAGCTCCAGAGCGCTGCGCGATTTGGAGCAGCGAGGGTTGTGATACAGCGTGAGTTCGGTCATTTGTGGTTGCGTCTCGCCGGATGAGGTGGCCATTCTAACCCTCAACGAGGCGCTCGCCGAAATGTGCAGCGCGGGCGATCCGGGCAGGCTTTCGGTCTGCTCCGGGTCTTTTGACGATGAGCACTGTCGAGCCAATGGCTCCAGGCAGCTGTAAAAAGGAGAAGGGATGCATCAGCGCATCGACAATGCCCTCGAGTTCGGTCGCTTCCTGGTTCGGCGCTTTTTGTCCGATCAAGGTCCGCATAGCGCGGCGGCCTTGACCTACACCACCCTGTTCGCCGTGGTGCCGATGATGACCGTCACGTTCGCCATGCTGTCGGCGATTCCCGCTTTCAAAGGTGTTGGCGAGCAGATCCAGTTCTACATATTCAACAACTTCATCCCGTCCACCGGCGCGACCATTCAGGAGTATCTGCTCGCGTTCACCAGCCAGGCGCGGCAGCTCACCTGGTTCGGGGTCGGGTTTCTCATGGCTACCGCATTGATGATGCTGCTGACCATCGAGAAGGCGTTCAATACCATCTGGCGCGTACGACAACCACGACGAGGGGTATCCAGTTTTCTGCTGTACTGGGCGATTCTCAGCCTTGGGCCGCTGCTGCTCGGCGCAGGATTTGCCACCAGTACCTACATCACCTCGCTATCGCTGATTTCGGGGCCGTACGCGCTCATTGGCGTCGGCACGCTGATCAAGGTCATGCCTTTGCTGCTCAGCGTAGCGGCGTTCACCCTGATCTATGCCGCGGTGCCCAATACCCGCGTCCCGTTACGACATGCTCTGGCGGGAGGCATATTCACCGCTGTGTTGTTCGAGGCGGCCAAGCAGCTGTTCGGCCTGTACGTCAGCTATTTCCCGAGCTATCAGCTGATCTATGGTGCTTTCGCGGCGGTCCCGTTGTTTCTGCTATGGGTCTATCTGTCCTGGATGATCGTGCTCTTCGGCGCTGAGCTGGTATGCGGCCTGTCCTCATCGCAGCAATGGCGCCGTCGGCCGCTGCCACGTCTGCTGGTCATGCTGATGCTGTTGCGCAACCTGCACGAGCGTCAGCAGGAGGGGCGGGAGCTGCGCCTGCGCGATCTGCACAGGGCCGGTCTGCGTCTTCCCGAAGATGAGTGGGACGACATACTCGGGTTCTTCGAACAGGAGCAGCTGGTCTGCCGGACGGGCTCCGGGGGCTGGGTGCTTTGTCGGGATCTGAACCACTACAGTCTGGATCAACTGTTGCGCTGCAATCCCTGGCCGCTGTCGGCACGTGTAGCGTTGCCCGAGCAGCTGGACGAACCCTGGTATCCGACGTTGCGCCAGTCATTGGAGCTGCTGCAGCAGGAGCAGGCCAGCCTGTTCGGTGGCAGCCTCGCCGACTGGCTGCAATCAGGTGGTGACAAAAATCGTCAGTAAGGGAGTGTTTGCGTGGAGACGCTGCGCTTAGTGGCAGGTTGTTCGAGCGATCGGATGCGTAAGTACAGGCCGTGGCGGCGCTTTCGAGGCGATGGCACGCTTCTGGCTATGGCTCGGAGTAGTTGAGGGGAAGACCTAATGGACGGCAAGCGCAGCACCATCCTGTATCTGCACCAGAGAGCGCCAGACGCGGCGCTCGAGGCATTGAACCGTCTTACCGGTCTTCGCTTTACGCAATGGCCTGAATCCCTGGTTGTCAGGGACGGGGAATCAACCGACGCCCCGCGCGCCGCATCGGCAAGCGAGCAGTTGGAGCCGAAAAAGGTCAGTGGCTGAATCAGGCCTGGACGGCTTTCATTTCGGCAGCTACGGGCTCGACCGGGTGAGCGAACAGCTCTTCGACGGTGATTGCAGCTACCGTGGCGGCAGGACGCAGGTGAATCTGCAACTCCTCGATCTTGTGTCGGACCGGTAGCCGCGCGACGCCGGACAGCAGGATCTTGCCTGCGCCGTCGGTGCGGCCGTGATCAATGATCGCTTCTCGCTGCTGCTGTCCATCACGGTATTTGGCGACGAGAGACACCATGAGCCCTGCGTGTCCCTGTAGCTGCAACCAGCTGGCGACATTGAATTCAGCGACGCGCCCGTCGTAGGTAGTGAGGGCGATGGCAGCTTGCTCGACGATGCGTGAGGGTACGGTGCCGATCAGTTTGTCGTGGAGTTGGGACATGGCTTCGCTACTGGCATGCGGTGGTGGGTGCGGAATTATAGGCAGCGCTGGTCCGGCAAAACTGTGCACTTGAGCGCCGCCGCGCGTGACCGGACTCGCAGAATGGCGAAAAGCGCGACGGTTACTTGGCGCCGCCATGGCCTGCGTCAGGATCGGGTTGTTCAGAGCGTGCCTTGGCGGCAACCTGGCGGTATCCTCGCGCCGTATACGTTAGGGATAAGCATCATGACCAAACCCATCGCCTCGTTACTGCTCCTGCTGAGCTGCTTGTTCCTGTCTGCCTGCGAAAAGGATTGGGGGCTCGACCAGCACGGGGAGGAAGTGACCGCGGCGCAGTTGCAGGGACAATGGCTGCTGATCAACTACTGGGCCGAATGGTGTGGTCCCTGCCGCACCGAGATTCCGGAGCTGAACGCCTTGTCCGAAACCGAGCAGGGACTGGCAGTGTTGGGTGTGAACTTCGACGAGTTGCGCGGCGAAGAGCTCGCTCAAGCCGCCAAGGCGCTGGGTATCGACTTCCGTGTGCTTAGTGATGATCCCGCCGAGCGTCTGCAATTGCCGCGTAGCGAGGTGCTGCCGGTGACCTATCTGGTTGACGACCAGGGGAAGGTGCGAGAGCGCCTGGTTGGCGAACAGACTGCCGAGGGCATCCTTGTGCATCTGGCGCGGCTGAAGGGCGAGTAGCCCGCCTGGTGACTCAGGGTTTGACGTACCAGAAATCCTGCCAGAAGCCGATCACCTTGGCCGGATAGCGATTCTGCCCTAGGCTGCCGTTGTAGCGCGCGAGCGCCCGGTTGATGTCGCCATTTTCCTTGTTCAGGTAATAGCTGAGGATGGTGCAGCCATAGCGAAGATTGGTGGCGTTGTCGGTGAGGTTGTCTTGCGGTCGACCCAGTTCCGCTTTCCAGAATGGCATCACCTGCATCATGCCCTGCGCGCCAACGCTGGAGATTGCAAATCGGTCGAATAGGCTTTCGGCATGGATCAGCGCCAACACCAGTTCCGGCTTCAGGCCCGCCTTGCTCGCCTCGCGATGCACCAGCCGGAGCAGCGACAGCCGCTCTTCGGCATCGGGGATGTAGCGCTTGAGTCGGCCGGACATGTCGACCAGCCAGACCTCTGCATCGAAGCGATCCTGAAAGCTGTCCGCCTCAGCGACTGTCCTCTGCATGAGGTCGCGGAGTTCGGGTTCGGGCGCTTGACGGATATTGGCTGCTGCCGGCAGGGCGCTCACCAGCAGCAATGCGAGAAGAAGAGCAGGCGTCTTCATCGGCTTCAGTTTCCGTTGCTGCCTTCGATCAGACTTTGCAGAAAGTGCTGTTGCAGTTCGGGATCGTTGCGCGTCAGTTCGATCAGGCTCTGCTCCAGTTCGCTGGCTTCTTCTTCCAGACCAAGTTCGGACAGGCGCCGGACGCGATGCACCCATTGCGCGACGTCGTCGCCTTCCAGGTCATCGAAGATCAGGTCGTGAGCTTCTTGCAGCTTGCCGCGCAGCTTGTGGCTGACCAACAGCGTGGCCTCGGCCCGGGTGCCATCCTGTTCATCCTCAACCGACAGCTGCAACTTGCCGATCTGCGTGACGTCCTGATCAGCGAACGGCCCGTCGAGAAGATTCAGGCGCAAGACGCCGTGACGATCGGTCGACAGCTCGTGAGTGTGCGGACCGGCGCTGACGAGCACCGGACGCTCCGCCCAAGGCAGGCTGGTGTACTCGAGCCGCGCATCCCGGCGTTGCTCGTCGAGGCTGGCCAGGTTCTGCTGCGAGCGGCCATTGGACTCGGCGTTCATGAACGGGTTGATGCCGGCGAAGCCGTAGCTGATCCAGTCGCGAGTCGCGCTCTCTGGCATGTTGCCGAGCATCACCACGTTGAGCACGTTTGCGCCTACGCCGGCGACCACTGCGACGACGCCCAGCGGAATCTCGTACAGCTCTCGCCAGGGCTGGTAAGGCGTATAGCGATCGTAACGGCGGGTTACTTCGAAATCGGTGACTTCGAATGTCATCTGCTCTTGCACTCGGATACGCCGCTGCGGCAGTTCGAGCACCTGGGGTTCACCGAGTTCGATGCGCAGGCTGTGGTCGAGCAGTTTGCGCTCGACACGCGCCTCGTGCTCGCTGCGCTGCGGCAAGTGATTGGCGCAGCCGCCAAGGAGCAACGCCGCGCAAAGCGCGGCGCTGGTTGAAACGACAAAACGTCGGTTGAGCATGATTTCCGATCAGCGATGAGCACGCGAGTTGATGAAGGACAGGATGTCAGCAGTCGCGACTGGCTGAGGCTGCGCGTCGCGGCGGTGTTTGTATTCCAGAGTGCCGTCGGCCAGCCCGCGATCGCTGATGACAATGCGGTGCGGGATGCCGATCAGCTCCATGTCGGCGAATTTGACGCCGGGGCTGGTCTTTTTGTCACGATCGTCGAGCAGCACTTCGTAACCTGCTGCGGTGAGTTCGGCGTAGAGTCGGTCGGTAGCCTCACGAACCGCTTCATTTTCGTACTTCATCGGTACCAGGGCGATCTGGAAAGGCGCGAGCGCGTCTGGCCAGAGAATGCCGCGGTCGTCGTAGTTCTGCTCAATCGCCGCGGCAACCACGCGGGATACGCCGATGCCGTAGCAGCCCATGATCAGAGTGGCCGGTTTGCCGTTCTCGCCCATCACCCGGCAGTTCATCGCCTCGCTGTACTTGGTGCCCAGCTGGAAGATATGGCCGACCTCGATACCGCGTTTGATTACCAGATTCCCCTGTCCGTCCGGGCTCGGATCACCGGCAACCACATTACGCAGATCGGCGATCTGCGGTAGCGGCAGGTCCCGCTCCCAGTTCAGGCCGAAGTAGTGCTTGTCGTCGACGTTGGCGCCGGCACCGAAGTCGCTCATCAGCGCGACAGAACGGTCGATCACACAGGGAATCGTCAGGTTTAGTGGGCCCAGCGAGCCGGGACCCGCGCCAATGGCAGTACGGATTTCCGCTTCCGAGGCGAATACCAGCGGGCTGGCAACCTGCTCCAGGTTGGCGGCTTTGATCTCGTTGAGTTCGTGGTCGCCGCGTACGATGAGGGCGATCAGTTGGCCTTCTTCGACGCCATGAACGACCAGCGTTTTTACCGTTTTCTCGATTGCGAGGCCGAACTGCTCTACGAGTTCGATGATCGTCTTGGCATTCGGTGTGTCTACCAGGCGCATTTGTTCGCTTGGTGCCGCACGATCGGTTTCGCGCGGAATGGCTTCGGCCTTCTCGATGTTGGCGGCGTAGTCGGAGGTGTCGCTGAACGCGATGTCGTCTTCGCCAGACTCGGCCAGTACGTGGAACTCGTGCGAGCCGGTTCCGCCGATGGAGCCGGTGTCGGCTTGCACCGGGCGGAAGTCGAGCCCGAGGCGAGTGAAGACATTGCAGTACGCCTCGTGCATGCGGTCGTAGGTTTCCTGTAGCGATTCCTGGGACAGGTGGAAGGAGTAGGCGTCCTTCATCAGGAACTCGCGGCCGCGCATGAGGCCGAAGCGCGGACGGATTTCGTCGCGGAATTTGGTCTGGATCTGATAGAAGTTGATCGGCAGCTGCTTGTAGCTGTGAAGCTCGTTGCGCGCCAGGTCGGTGATGACCTCTTCGTGGGTGGGGCCGACACAGAATTCGCGATTGTGGCGGTCCTTCAGGCGCAGCAGCTCCGGGCCGTACTGCTCCCAACGGCCGGATTCCTGCCAGAGCTCGGCTGGTTGAATGGCCGGCATCAGCACTTCCAGGGCGCCTGCCTTGTTCATTTCATCGCGGACGATGGCCTCGGCCTTTCGCAGCGCACGTAGCCCCATCGGCATCCAGGTGTAGAGACCGGACGCCAGCTTGCGAATCATTCCGGCACGCAGCATCAGTTGGTGACTGATGACCACTGCATCGGATGGGGTTTCTTTGAGGGTCGAGAGCAGGAACTGACTGGTGCGCATGTGGCCGTTGTGTCCTTGCAGAAGGGGCTGGAATTTGGCTCGGCATTGTACGGCGCGCGCATTGCGGCGTACAGGACGGGGCGCGCCGCGCTTGGTGTGCCGCGAAACGAAAGAGCCCGGCTTTCGCCGGGCTCCGTTTTGCATCGAATGGTCCGAGCGCCTGGGTTACAGGATGCTCAGCGGGTATTCGATGAATGCGCGGATCTCGTTCAGATCCGGGCTGTAGTAGTCACGCATGTCACTGTTGGAGCGGTAGATCGAGTTACGCAGTTTCAGCGACAGATCTTTCGCCGGGCCGCTCTGTACGACGTATTGAACCTGGTTGAAGAACTCGCGCTCTTTACCTTCGCCAGTGCCGGTGTCTACGTTGTCGCCGTAGACATAAGCGGTTTTCCAGAACAGACCAGGAACACCGTAGCCGCCGAAGTCCAGCTCGTAGCTGGCCTGCCAGGAACGTTCGTCCTTGGAATTGAAGTCGGAGTAGTAGGAGTTGGCTACCCAGATGGAGCTGCCGCCGTCGCCGATGTCATAGCGATAGTCACCGTCACCGGTAACGCGCTGGTGGGCGAGGATAAAGGCGTGCGCGCCAGTCGAGTACTTGGCTGAGAGACTCCAGATGGTGGTGTCTTCGGTTTCGCCAAATGTTTCTTTGTCGTACTTGTTGTCGTAGATGTTGAAGTCGAACGCGAGCGACTGATCGCCGCCGAACGGCATAACGTAATTGACGTTAGCGTACTTCTTCTTGGCAACGTCTTCGTTGTCTGCGTAGTAGAGCGAGGCGCTCAGGTTGTCGGTGAATGCGTAGGTACCGCCGACAACATCGATGCTCTTCAGGCCTACGTCATCGCGGCTGGAAGAGGGCATGGAGCTATCTGCGGTGAAGCGGCCAGCATTCAACTCGAGGCCTTCGATTTCGTTGCTGGTGATCAAGGTGCCAGTAAACGACTCGGGTAGCAGGCGGGAATCGTCATAGGCCAGTACCGGCATCATCGGCATCTGGTTGCCGTACTTGATCACGGTGTTGGAGAACTGAGCTTTGATAGCCGCTCCAGCTTGCGACAGGTCACGCTCAGGCTCGTTGTTGGAGTCGCGCTCGAACATGGCGCCGTAGCTATAGCCCTTGCCACCATCGAGACGCACACCCAGCAGGCCATAGGCATCGACGCCTACGCCGATGGTGCCTTGGGTAAAGCCGGATTCGAAGGTAGTGATGAAGCCCTGGCCCCAGCTGCGTACGTCGCCGGCGCCATCCTTGTAATCACGGTTGTAATAAGTATTGCGCAGCAACAGATCCAGGCTCGCATCTTCGACGAATCCCTTGGACTCCGACTGCTGGCGGGTTCTACCCCATTTCCACGGACGGTTTGAAAAGGGCTGAAAACTTCAGATCTTGCCGGGCGACTCTACGACGCATTCGTGGGTTATGAAACCGCTCGATGTAGTCGAATAAATCCGCCCGTGCTT
>Ga0315336_1000501_pt1 | contig 107724 bp, 107 predicted proteins | sample ASW5metaG_FD_204512 | JGI IMG/M metagenome (GOLD analysis project Ga0315336, IMG submission 204512) | Ammonia-oxidizing marine archaeal communities from Monterey Bay, California, United States - ASW #5 | ecosystem: Environmental > Aquatic > Marine > Intertidal zone | place: USA: California...
CAGTCGTTGATGCGATCAGCCAGAGACTTGGGCGCAAAACCACCAAAGACAACCGAATGGACTGCACCTATACGGGCACAAGCAAGCATTGCCACCGCCGCCTCCACTACCATCGGCATATAAACACAAACACGATCGCCCTTCTTAATGCCTAGAGACTTCAGCGCGTTAGCTAGTCGACAAACTTGCTCGTATAACTCTCGATACGTAATCCGTTTATCCTGATCAGGCTCGTCGCCTTCCCATATTATTGCAGTTTGGTCACCCCTGCGACCTATGTGGCGGTCAAGGCAATTGTAGGAAGCGTTCAGATTTCCATCAGCGAACCAGCGAATGTGAATATTGTCCTTTTGATAGGAGACATCCTTAACTATTGAATAGGGTGTCATCCAGTCTATGCGGCGACCCTGTTCACTCCAAAACCCCTCAGGGTCCTCCACCGACAGTTTGTACATATCCATATACTTAGCATCATTAACCCAAGCAGACTTGGCCCACATTTCGGGAATATCGATAACGGGTTGATTTGTCATAGCCCAGCGTTTCTCCCTCAACAGCTATGAGGTAAAGTTTTGCCTCACTCCTGTATGGCGCGGATGATAGCCAAGTGGGCGACGAAAAGTCACGTCCCATCGGCACTAATTATAAAGCCATCGCTGATTTCGACCGGAAAGGGAGTTAAGCTATTCCCCTTACAGGGCCCGCGAAGGCAGAGTCCAGTTGAAATATCGAAGGTAGCACCATGGTTAGTGCAAAACAAAAGGAGGCCGGTGCGATCAAAGAAGCGGTTCTCATGAAAATTAAGCGGCAATCTAGCGTGAGGACAGGAATTCACGTAGCCTACAATGCAATCACCATCTTTTACGATAAACACTGCTAAACGGCTTCCGTTGCGCTCCAACAAAAAGCCCTTCCCACCCGTAGGTTCTAGGTCGGAGAGTCCGCATAGTATTTCGTTCATATCTTCTCACACCATAGGCAAGATATTCCTGGATGGACGCACCAAGACAGATTCAAAAAGGTCCGCCTTATAGTAGGGCTCTTCAGCAATCCAGGTGCGGGCGGCAGTGACGTCTTCAAATTCGAGTATATAAAGGCTGCCAATCAATGACTCTCCTGCGTCGTCAAGTAATGGACCCACGTATGCGGCCTCCGGCATGTTGCTCTTAAGCCATTCAAGGTGTTTGGGGCGAGTAGCCATGCGCAGACTCAATGAATTGGGTTTGTCAAGGCACATGATAGCAATGAGCATAGCGTGTCCTATTCGTTTAGTCAGGGCGTAAGCTGTGCGCCCCTATAGATGCATTTGAATTAAGATTACCTGGGGCAGATTATTTGTCATCTTAAAGAAAAAGCAGGAATGCTGCACTCGTGAACTAAATAGCTACTAAATAGCGTTGAAGATTGAGTAATGTTTTATCAGCCCCTCTAAGCCAAGTGGGTTTAAACATCTTCGACGCGACCATATTCGTCTTCGATTCTAACTATATCACTCTCAAGAACATGTTTCCCCGACTGGACTTCGACCATATATAAATCGACATCGCTCGGATTGGCTAGACGGTGCAAGGTGCCAGCGGGAATAAACGCTGATTCATTTTCGCGCAGCAGGAATGTCTCCTCGCCCCTGGTCACCATGGCCTCCCCCCTTACCACCACCCAATGCTCCGAGCGATGTGCGTGTTTTTGCAGAGACAGCTTAGCGGCAGGCTTGATAACTATGCGCTTGACCCTAAATCGCTCACCCTCATCAATCGTTTGAAACCACCCCCAAGGCCGATAAACCCTTGCCTGAGAAGTAACCTCTTTGCGGTTGGCACTCTTGAGATCCTCCACTAAGTTCTTAACAGTCTGGTCATGAGCCTTGTCCACCACAAGAACCGCATCATCCGTGACTACAACGATTGTATCTTTCAAGCCGATGGCCGCGGTGAACTGTGTTTCCGAACGCACATATGTTCCGTGGCTATCGATTGCCTTGACATCACCAATAAGGCTATTGCCATGGATATCCTTCTCAGTTTCTGCGTGGAGCGCAGACCAAGAACCAACATCTGCCCAACCAATATCGACCGGAACCACAGCACCGACGGTTGTACGCTCCATTACGCCACGGTCAATAGACTGGCTCGGGACTTGTGAAAACGCCTCCTCCTCTAACCTAAAGAAAAACAAATCGTCTCTGCCCCTGTCCAGTGCGGCCCGACAGCCTGGAACAATATCAGGCTCGAACTTATTAAGCTCCGACAGATAGAGCTCGGCGGGGAACAAGAAAATCCCCGAATTCCAAAGATATTTTCCTGATTCTAGAAATTCCGAAGCTTTCGCAGCCGCGGGCTTCTCTACAAAACCCTCAAGGCCGCAAGCACCCCCCAATCCGGAAATAGACGCGCCTCGCTTAATATATCCGTAGCTAGTGCTGGCGAATGTAGGCTTCACGCCCAGGGTTACTAGCCTTCCGGAGGAGGCAACAGGAACAGAGGTTGCAAGAGCAAGATGAAACGCCTCCGTTTTACTTATTAAGTGGTCGGATGCCAGAATTAGAATCAATGCATCCTTATTGTCATCCAATAGAAGTGCCGACACAGCAGCAGCAGGCGCAGTATTGCGGCCCATCGGTTCGATGATAATGGCTCTTGGATCAACACCAACAGCGGAGAGCTGTTCGCCCACTACAAAGCGATGCGCTTCGTTACAAATGATAACGGGGGGCTCAAGCTTGATGTGGGTATTAGAGCTGACGCGCAGCGCTGTCTCCTGAAGCAGGGTCAGCTCAGACTTCAACGCCTGCAGCTGTTTGGGAAATTGACCCCGAGACAGCGGCCACAACCGTGATCCGACGCCACCAGAAAGAATGACTGGATGAATATTAGGCATGGTCTTTGTGGTTGCCACCTCTCTTTTCGACACACACTGCCGCAACGGCGACAATCCTAGCAGTTTCCTGTGGAAGTGTGTTTATGGGGATCCTCTAATGAGTAAAGTCCAGTTCTTCGCGGAAAGGGCGATCTAGAAGCTCACGAACCACTGTATCTATATCCGCATCTTGGTGTAAGACAGCGTACACTGCTGCGCAGATCGGCATCCCGACTCGATTCTTATTAGCGAGGTCATGGAGTGCTTTCGCTGTGTGCACACCTTCTGTAACCGCGCGGCGCTCATTTAGCACCGAATCAAGGGTTTTTCCCTCACCCAGCGCTACCCCAAGGGAATAATTGCGGGATTGCATAGAAGTAGCGGTGAGCATTAGGTCGCCAAGGCCGCAAAGGCCCATGAGGGTCTCCGGTTTTCCCCCCAAGGCCACAGCAAGACGGCCAATCTCCGTCAAACCTCTGGTAATGAGAGCGGCCCGAGCGCTGTCTCCAAACCCCCTGCCTTGAACAATACCACATGCGATAGCGAGGACATTCTTCACTGCCCCACCCATTTCCGCACTGACCACGTCATCTGACTGATAAGGACGGAAGTTAGGTGTGCCGATGGCCTGTGACACGTCCCGCGAAAGATTTTCATCAGCACAAGCTAGGGTGATGGCGCTAGGCAGGCCAACGGCCACCTCCTTGGCAAATGTTGGTCCGGACAACACTATCAAAGGTGCTTCCGTAAGAGTCGCTGAAACAACCTGCGACATGAGGGCACCCGTTCCCTGCTCAATTCCTTTGGAACAGATCACCACTGGAACTCCGGGAGACCAAACGGGAGCGAGTTTTTGGCAGGTGTGCCTTAGATGCTGGGCCGGCACGACCAACAAAACCAAATCTGCAGCTGCGGCGATGGCCAGATTGTTAGTAGCATTAACATCTTCCGGAATATCCACGTCAGGCAAGAAAAGGTTGTTCCGATGTTCCTCATTAATAGAAACAACCACCTCCTCTTCCATTGCCCATAACTTAACAGCCAAACCAGCGCGGTGAACCGTAATAGCCAGTGCAGTGCCCCAAGCGCCAGCGCCAATGACCCCACAGGTTTTAATCTTCATAATACCTCCATAAGCTGATGTCTTGGCACGCCTAAAGATATAAGTCCATGGCGTTAGCTTTCCTTTGGTAACCTTGCTTTTGGTGATGGGATAGGCGAAAGAAGGTGCATGACAGTGCTTGTTACAGGAGCGGCGGGCTTTATCGGCTATCATTTAGCCGCACGTCTATTAGCTGATGGACATCGTGTGGTGGGTTTTGACAACTTCAATGCTTATTACGACGTCAAACTCAAGGAGAGCAGAGCAGAACTACTTAGCCGAGAAAACGGCTTCACGCTGGTCCGCGGTGATCTGGAGAATATAGCAGATATTGGTCGGAGCTTTTCTGACACGCCCTTTAGTCATGTAGTGCATCTTGCAGCTCAGGCTGGAGTACGTTACGGCACCGAGGACCCCCAGGCATATGTAGGCAGCAATTTAGTAGGCTTTATGAATTTGCTAGAAGCCTGCCGCGCCCAACCTCCAAAGCATATTGTATTCGGCTCAACTAGTTCAGTTTATGGTGCTAGCACCGCAATGCCCTACAAAGAGTCTACCGCCACTGCTCATCCCCTAAGTCTTTATGCAGCCACCAAACAGGCCAATGAGGCTATAGCGCATACCTACGCTCACATTTTTGGTTTGGCCATCACAGGCCTTAGGTTTTTTACAGTTTATGGGCCCTGGGGCCGCCCCGATATGGCAGCACATAGATTTGTCAGCCGTATCCTTAAGAATGAGCCGATTGACGTGTATAACAAAGGAGAGATGGAACGAGACTTTACCTATATAGACGATATTGTTGAGGGTATTGTGCGTGTGATGCAGGACATACCAAAACCAGAGGCGACGTGGGACGGAAACCAGCCGGACCACGGAGCTAGCGGCACTGCTCCATTCCGCATCTTAAATATTGGCCGTGGTGAACCGATAAAACTTATGGATTTTATATCCACCATCGAACTGATCCTGGGTATCAAGGCGAGAATAAATTTGGTAGCCATGCGACCAGGAGACATGTCACGCACATGGTGTGACACCTCATCTATGGAGGAGCTAGTGGGTTATCGCCCCCAAGTTCAGCTCATCGAGGGAATTCAAAATTACGTAGCATGGTTTAAGGATTATTATGGAAGTAACCCATGAATACAGTTGTCCGTTTCTTCCCGAGCTCAATCGGAGCATTAGCAGCCTTCGTTGTCCTCAAGGTACTTGATACTTTGAATCTTACCGGCCTGGGCTGGGAGCTGGTTGTATTCTTTCTAACCTTCTTCACAACATTGTTTGCTGTGGATAAGGCAATGAGGGCGTACGGTAAGGATAAATACTAAGCCTTTACACCTGCGCCAACAGCTGGAGGAGCATCCGGATCAAGTGGCCAACGGGGCCGGGGCCGGAACTCTAACGGATCCGTCAGACCCAATCTCAGACGCTCCAAACCGGCCCAGGCAATCATTGCCGCATTGTCTGTGCAGAGTGGGGGAGGAGGAGCAACAAAAAACATATCCCGATCCGTTGCTAGGTTTTTCAGCGCATCTCGTAATCCACCGTTAGCTGCAACCCCGCCAGCCGTGACAAAGGTTAGGCCTGCCCCGTAGTCGACAGTAAACCGGTCCATAGCGTTCGCAGTTCGGTCCACAACAATTGCGGTCACCGCTGCCTGAAAGGACGCGGCCAGATCCGCAACGTCTCCTGGTCTCAAAGGTCCCTGAGGAAGAGCCTCGCAGGCTCTACGCACTGCAGTTTTGAGACCGGAAAACGAAAAGTTACATCCCGGCCTGCCTTTAAGGGGCCGGGGGAAATCAAAGCGTTCCGGATTGCCTGATCTGGCAGCGATCTCAACAGCTGGACCACCCGGAAAGCCAAGGCCAAGCATCTTCGACGTCTTGTCGAAAGCTTCCCCAATAGCATCATCAACTGTCGTGCCAAAACGCCGATAGCGGCCCACCCCTTCTACTACCAGAATCTGAGAATGGCCTCCGGAAACTAAAAGCAGAAGATAGGGAAATTCGATGCCGCTGGTTAGCCGGACGGTCAGAGCATGACCCTCTAGATGATTTACAGCCATGAAGGGAAGACTGTGTACCGCTGAGATTGCCTTAGCAGTGACTGTACCTACCAAAACCCCTCCAATCAGACCAGGACCAGCCGTAGCCGCAACTCCATCCAGATCAGAGAAGTTGACACTAGCTTCGGACATTGCCTTGACGACTAGGTAATCGACATGTTCGAGATGAGCCCGGGCAGCTATCTCTGGCACAATACCGCCATAATCGCGATGTTCTTCATCCTGAGACAGAAGAACGTTAGATAGCACTCGTTTCGTGTTATCCACCACCGCAGCAGCGGTTTCATCGCAACTGGTCTCAATACCTAGAACTATCATAGTAGGTAGGTCTTTTTCTGTTGAAATTAACTTGCTCCTTAAATTAGGACCAGCGTCTACAACACCCCAGAATGCCCCGCAAATCAATATGTTCCTGATCCGCGCGTTCCAAACGGAACAAATGCTACTGCTGGAGTATGGCCTACCGCTTACCATTGATTCAGCGCTAATATCAATAAACAGTAACTTGGCGGCTAACAGACTATAACTGCGCATATTTGAGCTGATCGTGCGCCTCAATAGCCGTATTAGAAGGACACTTCAGCAATGAAAAAAGATTCATGCCCCCAGAAAAACACTGATTCAGCGAAACCGGATCCACCAGGGGGTAATGCGGTCAACGTCGCGGAAGAGAAGCCGCACCCGCAGGACTCCAAACCCTTTGCCAGAGACACGGACAGGGCAATAACAAAGGAGCACGAACTCAGACAACCACTTCGCCACTTACTACGAAGGTTTTATAATTGGATGCTAGTGTTGATCGTGCTCACCTCTATTGGCTTCGCCGCCATATTCTTGTGGCTGCCGCACATGCCCAAGACGGTTCAGGCATGGATTCAGGACTTTATCGAGCTACCACTTGCGGAAACGCCTCGAAACGCAGGCTTTACGAGGGCAAGTATGGGCGGTGAGATTGAATCACTCCGATCAAAACAAGCAGCACTATTAAGTCGGATCGAGGATCTGGAGACTTCTGCAGTAGCGCTCTCAGCCCCAGATACTTTGCTCACTAACGAGCTGGAGCACCGTTTGGTTAGGTTAGAAAATCAATATAATTTAACGACTAACGCAAATATCAATACCGAGGAACCCTCGGCCCCGACTATCTCAGCCCTAACTGAGCGATTGGGAGTTGTCGAACAGACTACCAAGACCGTCGTAATCAAACAGACAGGCTCGCTCGCTCTAGTAATGGCCGGACTTAGATTAGAGCAAGCTATTGAGCGCGGGTTTTCGTATGAAATGGAACTTCGAACAGCTGAAACTCTAGCATTACAAATGAACACGCCCCCATTGGATACTGCAGGATTCAAAAGCTATGCCGTCACCGGCCTACCAACACGAGCTGCATTAGTGCAACAATTCAATCAGCTGACAGGCGCTATTGTTCGAGCGGCCATAAATCCCGCGCCTGTCGGTAGTATGCGCTCAGCCTTGGACACCCTTTTGTCTATTATCACCATTAGGCGGGTCGACGTAACGCAGGATGACAATTCAACATCTGCTATTACTGCTCGTGCTAGTCTATATCTGGAAGCGGGAGACCTGCGCATGGCAGTTAGGGAATTGGAACAACTTAGCACCCCATCTCGAGGAATAGCGGAGGGTTGGCTCAAACACGCTACAGCTCGTGTGGCAGCGGAACGAAGCGTAACAAGCTTCACATCCAGTGCCATAGTGAATGTAAGTTTAACGGATAAGCCAGTAATCAATCATCCCAACGTGGTCATTCAAAATGATTAAGGTCGCCCTGTACATTGCATGCTTGTCTATGGCAGTTGCAGTTGCAGTTTGGTTCGCGAATGAGCCTGGATCTGTCGTCATAGACTGGCAAGGTTGGCGTATGGATACGTCGGTGGCAGTTCTTGTGATACTTCTCCTGGCTACTACCGGACTGCTTCTTGTCTTGTTTAGGCTCACTCGCTTAGCAGTAGACATACCCGCCGCATTCTTGGAAGCAAGGCGGGAACGGCGTTTCAGGAAAGGCCTCGAGTCCATTGGCATTGGGTTTGCCGCCCTTCATGCAGGAAAGGTTAAGGCTGCAATTCGCTACGCTGAAGATGCCCAGATTCAACTCCGCGGAGCTCCAGTCGCTAAGTTTCTGGCATTGCAAGCAGCTCGACTTGCGAACAACGATGATGATGTTTCCAGGTTGTCTGGGGAATTACAGGATCGACCTGAAACTCAGTTAGCGATCAAACGAGAATTAATATCGCAAGATTTGACCCTTGGTGAATACGGAGCCGCCCGGCAAAAATTATCACTTCTTGTAACAGGCAGAGAGGTCCCAGCATGGGTAGTAGAAGCATTGGTTGCCGTAGCCCTTGCCGAAGAACGTTGGTCCGAAGCCACAGATGTACTTAGCGGCAACCTCGCGATAGGCCACTTGAACCAAGAGGATCGTGAGCGAGCCCTAGCTAAATTGTATGTGCTTTCAGCCAAAGACGCAGTGGATAAAGGTGAAGCCACTGTCGCCGCAAGAAACGCTCGGAAAGCGCTCGCTATTGATGGACAATCTGTTGCTGCAACTGTTGCGTATTCTCAAAGCTTCAAGATGCTAGGTAAACACAGAAAAGCTACGTCTGTAATTGAAAAAAAATGGTTAACAAGTCCAGATTATCGTCTTCTGGAGGCATATCAAGATTTGTTTGTGGGTGAATCGGCACTGGCTTGGGCGGAGCAAGTTGGACGCCTGGTAGCAAACAATTCTGATCACACGATTAGTCGTCTGGCGCTTGCTGAGGCCTCGGTAAAGGCTGAACTTTGGGGTCAGGCTCGGAGCAAACTAGAAGGCCTACCTTGGAACAAAATTAACACAGCCCAACGTGGTAAGGCGGCCAGTCTTATGGTCCACGTCGAGGAGGGTTCAAAAGGGGATGCCGGCGCAGCCCTGTGCTGGTCAAAAAGCGCCGCGGCAGCCTATGCAGAACAATCAATCCCGCAAATAAAAGCTTTGCCAGGATCACTGCAAGACCTCATAGAGAGCGTGTGAAAACCGGCCCTATATATCATCTAACATCATTGGTTCATCCAATACTTTGTCGCTTAGTATGGGATACCGAGCTCTCGCATCGAACATCTGGTAGTGCCACCATTCGTTTTGGAAGAAATCCCATCCAGCCGCAGTCATTAGATCTAAAAGGACAGCACGGTTCCGCTGTCCTTCAACAGTTATGTCCAAAGCTCCATGGTGAGCTTGCGGAGTGAAATCATCAAAGCCAGTACCCATATCCAGCTCATCACCAGAGCTATCTATCAAGGTCAGATCTATAGCAACCCCCATAGAGTGCGGTGAGCCACGGCGCGGGTCGCTAAGAAAATCAGGATCTGGTGTATGATTCCACAGAACCCATTGCGCTTCAGCCGGACGGAAAGCGTCGAAGATCTTAAATCTGAGTCCGAGTGGCTTGGCCAGATCAATGGCCCTAGAAAGTAGCTTTGATGCATCTTCGTGCAGATAACATCCCGGTCGTTTATATATGGCATGACCAGTGAAGTTCTCGGAACTGGCATAGGCAATGCAAATCTCAACGTCGAAATCAGGCCGAGCAATTGGAAGAAGTGTCATAATGAAGGAGTTTCCATTCATCCCTATCAAAGGGAATTCTACCATACCCATTATGACGGTTTAGAACCGTACATTAGTAAACATACCTTAAGGATCTGAAACATGCATGTCCTAGCTTTCGATACTACGACTACAGCCTGTTCGGTCTCTGTTTGCCAAAACGGGACGGTGCTTTTCCATCACACAGAGACCATGGTTCGTGGCCAGTCGGAAGTATTGATCCCCATGATTCTTGATGGTCTCCATACAGCTCAAGTGGCATTCCAGCAGCTTGAACGGATTGCCGTCACCATTGGACCTGGCTCATTTACTGGTGTTCGAATAGGTTTGGCGGCGGCTCGGGCACTGGGGCTGGCTGCAGACATTCCGGTCTTGGGTCTAACTTCCACCGAAGTGCTTGCCCATGCTGTCCCAGATATGGAACGCAAGCCCGTCAACCAACCCAGCCGGAATACTGTGGTTGCCATCGATGCAAAACGCTCTGACGTGTACATTCAAGTATTTGATCCAGATCTAAATGCCATACAAAAGGCTGCTGCTGTAACACCTCAAGACTTCGCAATAGGAGTGGGGGCAGCCCCTAATGTCTTGATTGGTGACGGGGCAGAACTGCTGTTCCAGCACCTGGCAAAGGAGAACACTATCCTGTCAAGCGGAGCACCTCAGCCGGACACCCGCATCTTAGCCGCATTAGCAACATCATTGCCAATTCCCAACGGTCCACCGAGACCCCTATATATTCGGCCGCCCGACGCCATCATCCCAGCAGATGGCGGTCGTCTGAGACCGTGATCAAATCAGAAATACTAAGAAATGAGTTTCCCTAGTGGTCTTTAAGTCCATTACTGTCGTGCTTGTTTTGGAAAGCCCTGGCACAAAGACGCGTTTGGGCGCCCGTTGGATAGGCCGGGCGCTTATCGGTGGATAGAAAATACAGACACACCGCGGGGCTTCATCTTAGTCCAGCATGCAGCGGAGGAAGGCGAAATTCTGACCCTGGCTGTCCACCCAAATCAGCGACGCAAAGGTGTTGGAACCAGCCTTATGAAAATGGTATTAGGTTGTGCCATCCAGTCGTAGCCCTATATGCCTCGTTCGATTTCCGCTCCAGCAGACATCGTTCCGGCTATTATACAAGCACCGAGGGCAGCAACAGTGCCATAATTATGACTCGGAAAGAATATAACAATGATATCAATCAATCGATAAATAATGAAAGTCTGATATAGATGAGTTCTACTTATCGGATTGAATAAATGCAGTTAGGCACAAAGTTAAACTTGGTACTTTATTGATTTCCCAATGTAATGATATACTTTTTAATATAGTTATATATAAATAATACTTTAACAGCGGATTTATGTTTTGATGAACGAACAGGAAAATAAACTTAATTTACTTGAATTAACTTCACGCATTGTTGCCGCCCACGTTACCAACAATTCCGTGTCCATACCGGAATTGCCAAAACTCATAACAGCAGTGCACGAGGCACTTGCCGCCTCAAATAATGGCGAGCTAGTTGAAAGCAGACCAGAACCAGCTGTGCCCATTACGGAATCAATAACCCCTGATTATATTGTCTGTCTTGAAGACGGGAAAAAACTAAAAATGCTGAAGCGCCACCTAAGAGCACGCTATAATATGAGCCCGGAAGACTATAGAGACCGCTGGAGGCTGCCACTTAGCTATCCTATGGTTGCCCCTAATTATGCAAAACATCGCTCTTCCCTGGCAAAAACAATAGGATTGGGAAACAGAGGGCGACGCCCCAGAAAGTGAAAAGAGTAACTGATGCCACCGATTTTCTTATTCCGTAAGCAGGCTCCCACCCTCGTGCCTTTTTTCACAGCGGGGCTCACCTGTGATATACTCAAGATTGAGCTAAGTTCCAAACCCACACAAACGGTATAGAACAGACCCTTCAACGCCATGACTAAAACTGTCTCCCACGTCGAAAAGCGGTGCTTCGAACTTAACATTAAAATGACAGAACAGCGCCGTGTGATAGCGCGCGTACTCTCACAGTCAAACGACCACCCCGATGTTGAAGAGGTACATAGACGCTCAGTCCTAATAGATTCACACATTAGTGTCTCCACAGTCTACCGAACAATGCGAATTTTTGAGGAAGCCGGGATAGTTGAACGGCATGATTTTGGAGATGGCCGCGCACGCTACGAGGAGACACCCAAGAAGCATCACGATCATTTAATCGACACTAGGTCAGGGAAAGTGATTGAGTTCCAAAACGACGACATCGAAGAGTTGCAGCAACAAGTAGCCCTTAAACACGGTTATCGACTGGTTAGTCACAAATTGGAACTTTATGCTGTGCCTCTAAGCAATGATGTCGATACAGAATCGTGATGTGCAATTTTGGGCCTGTTATTGGGGATGGCGCCGTTATCGATCATCAATTCAACACTACAGATGTGTGCTCAATTGTTCAGACCGATCATTTAATCAAACGCCATTCAAAACGTTATTTACTTGATCCCCATCACAGGAAAACATCAGAAAATTTACCGTGACATTTCCGTTATCATTCAGCGGCGTGGTTATCGGTCTCCTGCGTGTGACTGGGCTGGTTCTGTGGTCAGCACTCGCGGGCGGTCCCGTCGCGGCGTTTCTCAATATTATTGGTGTGCGCGTAACGGGGTGGTCTAGAATTTACTTTTCTGTGGTAGCAAGAATTATAGATTTGCGAATTGTGGTCCATGGGCAACAATCAAAATACCAACCCCTGCTTATGGCAAGCAATCATGTCTCATACATGGATATAATCGCCCTTGGCGCTACGGTAGGCACCCCGTTCGCTGCGAAAGCGGAAATTGCAAAGTGGCCCGGATTGGGATTGTTGGCTAAGGTTGGCAATTCCGTTTTTATTAACAGGGATAGACGCGCTGCGAAGAATGCTAGTAATGATGTTCACCAAGAACTTAAGAGGGGAGGACGCCTGATTCTTTTTCCCGAGGCAACCTCATCCGATGGCAATCATATTCTGCCCTTTAAGTCAGCGTTGTTTGCCGTCACAGAACACACGAGCGCCGGCGGACCCGTTGTTGTTCAGCCGGTCGCGCTTGCTTACACACGCATACAGGGACTACCCACTGGTGTGATTTGGCGGCCCTTTCTGGCGTGGTATGGTGATATGGATCTGGCACCCCACCTTTGGGAAGTCGTCAAAATTGGCGAGAAAACAATAGAAATTAAATTCCTACCGACAGTGACGCTTGCAGAATGTGGAGATAGAAAAGCCCTGGCCCATCATTGTGAAACTGCCGTCCGAACCGCCTTTAATTCTCTTCTTAACGGTCAGACCCATGGTTGAATTCATTGCATTAGAGCAAAGACCAAGTATAGAACCAGCCTTGCACCATCCGAAGCGGGATTTGATGAACAGGTCTAAGAAGAAACTCTTCTTGAAAACATACGGCTGCCAAATGAATGTCTACGATTCTAATCGTATGGCCGATGTTTTGGCTCCACATGGATTTGAGTTGACCGACGCATTGGCAGAGGCCGATCTGGTAATACTAAATACTTGCCATATTCGCGAAAAAGCTGCGGAGAAAGTTTATTCGGAACTGGGCCGCTTAAGGATACTGAAACGGCAACGCCAAGCAGAAAAGTCAGAAATGATTATCGCGGTAGCCGGATGTGTAGCACAAGCGGAGGGAACAGAGGTGCTGCGCCGTGCGCCGTTCGTGGATATCGTTTTCGGACCACAGACCTATCACCGCCTTCCCGAAATGTTAGCCCGCCACCGACGCGAGAATCGGGGCACCATAGTGGACACCGATTTCCCGGTTGAACCGAAGTTCGACCACCTACCGGACCCGAAGTCAGTAGGGCCAACGGCATTTCTGTCGGTGCAAGAAGGATGTGACAAGTTTTGCAATTTTTGTGTGGTTCCATACACAAGAGGCGCTGAGTATTCGCGGCCTGCTAGTGACATCCTTGCTGAAGCTCACACGTTGGTTGACCAAGGCGTGTGCGAGATCACACTGATTGGCCAAAACGTAAATGCTTATCATGGAGCAGGAGTAAACAGCCATAAAGAGTGGGGATTAGCAAAACTAATTAGGGCTTTGGGAGAACTTAGTGGACTGCATCGCATCCGTTATACGACGTCACACCCGAAGGACATGGATAATGCTCTTATCGCAGTGCACCGTGAAGTTGCGGCGCTAATGCCTTTGCTACACCTACCGGTCCAGTCAGGGTCGGACCGAATACTTGCGGCAATGGGAAGGGGCCACAACCGCGATACGTATCGGCGCCTTGTGGACCAGCTGCGCGAGGCTCAACCTAAGTTAGCATTGTCGTCAGATTTTATAGTAGGATACCCGGGGGAGACTGATGAAGACTTTAACAACACAATGGCACTGATAGAAGAAATCGAATTTGCTCACGCATTTTCTTTCAAGTACAGCGCCCGTCCTGGAACGCCTGCAGCAACCATGGATAACCAGGTACCCGAGCCAGTTAAGAAGGCACGCCTCAGTGCAGTGCAGTCCCTATTGACTCAGCAACAACATTTTTTTAACACAACTTGCATTGGCCAAAGCATGGAAGTTTTACTAACGAACCGCGGGCGCCATAGTGGTCAACTAGTCGGTCGCACACCGTATCTGCAGCCAGTGCACGTCGAAGCTCCAGATGCGCTTCTGGGAAATGTGATAGCCACGCGCATTGTTGACAGTCAACCGAACAGTCTTGGCGGAGAATTGGTTGGCCGCAAATCTCCAGCATCTAATGCCAAAATGACCGCGCCAAGCTAAAAGAGTAAGATAATGTCCGGCACATCGTCCAACTTTACCTGCCGTTTCGACGACAATAGCCTGACTCAACTTCTTTTTGGACCCAACAACACCAACCTTAATCGCCTTGAACACCAACTCGGCGTGACACTTCATAGCCGTGGCAATACTGTCACCATTGAGGGACCCACAAGACAAGCTGAGAGTGCGAGAACGGCATTATCTAGCCTATACAATCGACTGCTCGCCGGCCTAGATATAGAAGACGGTGATGTCGACGGTGCAGCGCGTTTATCAACCACAGAAGACACGGCAAAAGCGGCGAACGGACTCACAATTCGGACACGGAAAAGGCATGTTACACCCCGTTCGCCGGGACAAGCCGCCTATATGAGGGCGCTTGAAAAAAACGAGCTAGTGTTTGCCTTAGGACCGGCTGGAACAGGAAAAACCTATATTGCCGTCGCCAAGGCCATAGCCATGAAGATCACCGGAAAAGTCGACCGAATTGTTCTCTCCAGGCCTGCAGTTGAAGCAGGCGAGCGCCTGGGCTTTCTTCCTGGTGACATGCGCGACAAGGTCGACCCTTATCTTCGTCCCTTATACGACGCGTTGTATGATATGATGCCGGGGGACCAGGTGCTGCGAAATCTAGAATCTGGGGAAATAGAAGTTGCACCACTTGCGTTTATGCGCGGTCGCACACTTTCTAACTCTTTCGTGATTCTAGATGAGGCACAAAACACAACACCAGTACAAATGAAAATGTTTCTGACCCGCCTCGGCAAGAACTCACGCATGGTTGTCACTGGTGATATGAGTCAAATTGATCTCCCATCCGGAATAAAGCCTGGCCTTCGCGATGCAATCGAAACCTTGGATGGCCTGAAGGAGATTGGGCGCGTTACCTTCACATATCAAGATGTTGTGAGGCATGAACTTGTGAGTCGCATTGTGGAAGCTTACGACCAACGTGAGACCACGAAATGAACAAACCCCGAAGCTTCGTAGCCATGGCACAAGTGCACACTGATGTATCTGTCACCACTCAACAATGGGTCAACGCCTTGCCAAACGCGATTAATCTCTGCAGGGCGGCCGCCACCGCCTCCTTATCGGCCGCATTTGTCAATGGCAATAAGCTTTTGGAGCTCCAAGGCCTGGGAAAACACGGCATTGAACTAAGCGTTCTAATTACGGATGACGCTGAGATGACTAAATTGAATCACAAATATAGGGGTAAAGTGGGACCCACCAATGTCCTATCTTTTTGCGCCTTGGATGAGGTGGATACAATTCATGGTGAGTTTGGTCCCGTTCCACTGGGGGACGTAGCTGTTGCTTTTGAAACGGCCGCATCGGAAGCAACATCAGCGGAGAAATCGCTCGGCCACCATCTCACCCATCTTATCGTGCATGGTGTTCTGCATCTTTTAGGGTATGATCATCGAACGGATATCGAAGCACAAAGCATGGAACAGCTTGAAGTCGAAATTCTTGGACGGTTGGATGTGCCGGACCCATACGGTGCAACCTTCTAGAATCTAATGACTGAATCCCCAAATATGCCTGAAAAACAGGCCGAGCCATTGGAAAATGGCCGCAGTTTCCTTAGAAAATTAAGCCACTGGCTAAGACCTTCTGGCGGCAATGGTAGCTCCGTGCGGGAAGCCATTGAAGAGCTTATCGAGGAGCCAGCAGGCGGAGACGACGCAATTGATGCTCATGAACGCTCGCTTTTATCTAATGTGCTTAAACAGCGCAACGTTATGGCACGAGATATTATGGTGCCACGGGCGGATATTATCGCTGTTGAGATTGGAACACCGGTGGCCGATGTCATCAAATTACTTGTGGGAGAGGGGCACTCTCGCGTACCCGTTTATCGCAAGACTCTCGACGACCTAATAGGCTTTGTTCACATCAAGGACCTCGCTGTTACCGCCATGTACGCGGAGCCCGATGGAAGCGGTGGCGTAAATGCGAGTGGGTTTGACCTTGCTAAGGTCATCCGTAGAGGATTGGTTGTCTCACCAACATATAGAGTACTCGACCTGTTGCTCGAGATGCGTTTAAAGCGCACCCACATGGCAGCGGTCGTCGACGAATATGGGGGGGTCGACGGTCTCATTACCATAGAAGACGTGGTTGAACAGATCGTCGGTGATATCGCCGATGAGCACGACGAAGACGAAGAGCCCGAGATGACAATATTTCCAGACGGAACAGTATCCGCAGATGCGAGGGTCACCCTCCAGGACTTTGCTAACCGGTTCAAAGTAACCTTCGATGAAGAAGAGCAAGAAGAGGTAGATACTCTTGGGGGTCTTGTTTTCCGCCTTTGTGGTCGCATCCCCCGCCGCAAAGAACTAATTACCCATCCATCCGGACTAGAGATGGAGATAACGGACGCAGACCCGCGGCGGGTTAGAAGATTGCTTATTCGCGCAGTACAGCCTGTACCGGATACAGAATCCTCTTGAGTTTTGTGTAGACAATAAATCGTCTTATGATTGAAGCTTTAACTAATAACTTGTCGCGCATGAGCGACCTGCAACGACTAGCGGTCGCCATAATAGGCGGAGGCCTAACTGCACTTGCCCTACCGCCATTTAACTTCGTACCTATTCTGTGGGTCAGTTTACCGGTCTTTCTATGGCTTCTTGAGAGCGAAAAACGATTTAAGGGAGCGGCACTTACCGGCTGGGCCTTTGGCTTTGGCTTTTTCTTTGCAGGGTTTCATTGGATAGCCAACGCTTTCTTTGTGGATAAGGAGACTTTTGGAACCCTAGCAATACCTGCCGTAGCCGCTCTCAGTGCCGGTTTTGGATTGTATATCGCCCTGATAGCGCTCGTACTGCACAAATTTCGGAGGCCTGCTAGTGACGCCCCACTAGGAGACTGGCATAGGTTTCGATTGGCTTGGGTGCTTGCCTTCGCATCCCTATGGACATTTGTAGAGTGGTTAAGAGGCTGGCTATTCACCGGGTTTCCCTGGAACTTAATGGCTACGGCGTGGGCTCCGTGGCCCGAGATGGGCCAAGTTTGCGCGTACATAGGGAGTTATGGCTTAGGTTGGCTCACGGTGCTAGTCGGTGCAGCACCCACCCTTCTCGCAACTAAAGACAGATTCCGCGTAAGGGTTGTTATAACTGGTGCGCCATTGCTTGCCGTTATGTTGATTGCGGGAATAGGCTTGTTGCGCCTATACAGCAGTGACACTGAAAGTAATGGAACAACCGTAGTCCGACTTATTCAACCGAACATCTCTCAAGCTGACAAGTGGCGACCAGGATTGCTTGAACATCATCTATTGGAGCACGTGCGGATGAGCCGCAGCAGCGGGTTTGAAGAAGTAGACGTGGTGATATGGGCAGAAACCGCGGTACCATTTTCGATCCAAACCTCTAAACATCATCGTCAGGTCGTGACACAGGCTGTGCCCTCGGGCGGTATCTTGGTTACCGGGGCACACCGCTCAGATCGAACCAACGAGCATGGCCTCCAGGTGTACAACAGCTTATTCGTCCTTCGAGACGACGGCGTCATCTTGGACACATATGACAAAGCACATCTCGTTCCATTCGGAGAATACATCCCATTTAGGAAATGGCTCCCGTTGTCACCCCTTACAAGCGGCATGGGGTTTAGCGCCGGCCCGGGATCACGGACCATTTCCATCAGCGGCATTCCGGCGTTTGCTCCCCTTATTTGTTACGAGGCCATATTTCCAGGCACTGTCACAGGAAAAACCCGACCAAAGTGGCTACTAAATGTCACCAACGACGCCTGGTTTGGAAACAGTGTTGGACCCCACCAACATTTTGCAGCAGCACGGCTCCGGGCTATCGAGGAGGGGCTGCCATTAGTCCGCGTTGCTAATACGGGTATTTCTGCTGTCGTGGATTCCTTCGGCCAGATTAGGGATATGCTTCCGTTAGGGTCTTCTGGTGTTATTGATTCTAGCCTCCCACTCCAACTCAAGCATCCAACATTATTTTCACGTTTTGGCAATAGCGTTGCGCTTTTTCTTTCTGCGATATCGGGTATTTTTGGCGTCCTTATTCGACCGCGCTTGCCTAGATAAATGAAAACTATAGAGGGACTTAGTAATACTCTGAAGACAGTCTTTCAGATTCGTAGGTGGCCCTTGGTGGCGTATTTAAGAGTATATTGATGCTCGCCAACCGGTAGTGGTGAGATCCTTATCATCGGATAAAAAACAACCACCTCGCTGTCCTTGTGCCCATAGCAATTTACTCCGGCTTTCTCGCCGTAGCTAAAAACCAGTTGACGGATTTATCTAGCTGTAAGAAACGCCCCTCCCAAACCATGTCCGCCGGAAATCCCGCGTCAACGAGCATGGCCGTGGGATTGTTGTAGGCATATATGGTCCAGTATGGCTCATTGTTGTGGACCTGATCCCACACTCTATTGAACTGTGTCCATGCGTCGTATTCCTTGAACCGTAGCGGCACGTCCATATGCACAGCTACACCGCCAGGCCGCAGCAGGCGGAAACTCTCCCGCATCATACCTTCTGTAGTCTTTTGCGGCATTTCATGCATGGCGTCGCAAGACACGACGACATCAAAGGAATCGTCGGCGAAACCAGTCGCTTCAGCCAGACGCTGATGAAAATGAACGGCAGCGCCCATGGCCTCCGCCCTGGCATGAGCATATCGTAAGATGGCCGGGCCAACGTCGATTCCATGGACCTCCGCCTCGGGAAAAGCGCAGGCGAAAGGCACCGTGGATGATCCCGCCGAACAGCCGATATCTAGAATCCGTTTGGGCTCGAGGTCAGGATAGCGTTCATTTATAAACCGAGTGGCGACCTCTCCCTTACTCTCGCGTTGGCCTACTCCGCGGCCCATTGTGAAGAGATTGCCACCGTACTCGTAAAAGGCTCCGGCAAGCACGTCATCGTCGCCCAGGTCCATGCAGAACCCGCCAGGTTGGAGGTGGATGTCCATCTTGGACATACCGCGGGGTGGGTCGAACTGCGGATTTAAATCCAACGAGCCTTTCTTATTAGGATCTGATTCATATTTCCGGAACTTTTCAGACAGCTTATTTCGTTCCCGGTATAGGGAATCAGCCACAGAATCCCACATCATTTCCTGGGCATCCCGGTAAAAACGGCTGAACAGACAGTACCAAGGCAGATTCCACATTACTTCCGCAACCTCGAATCTGTCCTCAGGTTCACGGCCGTGTTCCGCTACGAACGAAGGCTTAGCCAAAACATCATAAATCTTACGGTTGTTAGCGCGCATGGTGTCACGAACAAAATCCTTTAGAGACAATACATATTGCTGGCGTGCCGCTTCGTCGTGGATGGGTTTGACCAACATTTCATGAGTTGGGTTTCTGGGCATTTATCGTCCTAGCTAGATCACTTTTGGTATGTTTTATCTGGCCTGAGTTATAATATACCATAATTCAGTTGTCCCAGATATCAACTCGACCTGAAGCAACCTCTTGAAAATCCGATAAACATCCTTTACCCCCTGCCGGCACGGCTCTAAAGAATCTCGTGCTATAACAACTTCCAATTGGCGGAGGAGCTCAGGTGACTAAGGAATCCTACTTGTTTACCAGTGAATCTGTCTCTGAAGGGCACCCCGATAAGGTAAGCGACCGCATATCTGATGCCATCGTTGATCTATATCTTGCCACCGACCCAGAGGCGCGAGTTGCTGTCGAGACCCTATGCACCACAAACCTAATTGTGTTAGCAGGTGAGGTCCGTGGACCAGAGTCCATCAGCCATGATCTCATGATCGACGAGGCTCGCAACGCTGTTCGAGACATAGGCTATGAACAAGAAGGTTTTCATTGGCAAGCGGCAGAAGCTCAGTGCCACGTCCATGCTCAATCCTCAGACATCGCTCGAGGTGTTGATAGTATCGGAAACAAGGACGAGGGGGCCGGCGACCAGGGTATCATGTTTGGTTACGCCGTCGACGAAACACCGGTTCTAATGCCCGCTGCTATTCACTACTCGCACGCTATCCTTAAGTCCCTTGCCGATGATCGCCATGCAGGCTTAGCTAATTTTCTCGGCCCCGATTCAAAGAGCCAAATCACCCTACGTTATGAACAAGGGAAGCCTGTGGGCGCCGCAACCGTTGTAGTCTCGACACAGCACACTGAAGATGTAGATCAAGAAACCATACGTGCCTTCGTGCGCCAGCATGTTCAGAAAATTTTACCAGAAGGCTGGATGTGTCCAGAGGATAAATTTTACGTTAACCCGACTGGTAGATTTGTTATTGGCGGACCCGATGGGGACGCCGGCATTACCGGCCGGAAGATAATCGTCGACACGTATGGGGGGGCAGCCCCTCACGGAGGCGGAGCGTTTTCTGGAAAGGATCCAACAAAAGTCGACCGATCTGGTGCTTACGCTGCGCGCTATATGGCAAAGAATGTAGTAGCAGCAGGCCTTGCAACTAAATGTCTAATACAACTTTCTTATGCTATTGGGATTCCTGAACCTCTATCGGTCTTCGTTAACACGGGTGGCACGGCCACTGTAGATGAGAAGAAACTGACCAACATAATAACTAAGATTATAGACCTCAGCCCCCGAGGCATTCGCGAACGTCTTGATTTGAACAAACCTATTTATGCTCGGACCTCTGCTTACGGTCACTTTGGCCGAAGCCCAGATAGCGACGGTGGATTTTCATGGGAATGTCTTGACCTAGTTGAAGAGCTCGAATCGGAATTCGGTGTCTAGCGTAAAGAGGGACTGTCTCCGCTTTTATGGTCGCCGTAAAGGGAAGCCTCTCCGGCGAGCACGCCAAGAGCTTGTTGAAAAACATCTACCGGGTCTGCGAATAACTATACCATCATCAGGTCAACTAAACGTCAAATCTCTATTTTGCTGGGAACCAGAAGCTGTTTGGTTAGAGATTGGCTTTGGGGCAGGGGAGCATTTGATAGCACAAGCGGAGGCAAATCCTAGGATCGCCTTTATAGCGGCAGAAATTTTTCTAAATGGCATTGCCTCCCTTGTCAAAAATATAAGCGATAAGAAACTTTCAAACATTCGCATTTTTGATAACGACGTGCGCTCACTTCTGCCGCTTCTACCCAATGCAAGCATTAACAAGATTTTTCTGCTCTTTCCAGACCCCTGGCCCAAGTCTCGACACGCTAAGCGTCGATTTATTAATCCTACGAATCTTAGTGAACTGGCGCGCATCATGTCGAATGGATCCGAGTTGCGTTTTGCCACTGACGACCCCGTGAATTTACGTTGGTGCCTGCGTCACATTCCCAACCACCCGGCTTTCAGCTGGCTAGTCAACTCAGCTCAAGATTGGCGCTTACGACCACCTGATTCGTTTCCGACTCGCTACGAAAGGAAAGCTATTGAATCCGGCCACACACCTGCCTACCTGACGTTCCAAAGGCGACCCCACGATGTAAATCCAGGCTTGTCAGATGGTGAATTTGTTACTATATGACTGTTAGTTTGCATTTTATGGACGATGTGAGTGGTGGGCCAATGGCCCACTTTTTTGTTAACTGTAGCTCCGAAACTCTGGAGCATCGGAAGAACCCATGGAGACGGGGTGGAAAGACTACGCTGGCTGGAAGACCGTATAGCACCAACCATCGAGGCTATTGGCTTCGATGTAGTGCGGGTTGCTCTGTTGGACGGCCGCCGGCCAATATTGCAGGTAATGGCAGACCGCCTAGACGGAGGGATGATTTCAGTTAAGGATTGTAGTGAGATCAGCCACGCTTTGTCCGCGGTGTTTGATGTCGAGGAACCGGTCTCCGGGCCATACAGTCTGGAAGTAAGCTCAGCGGGTATTGATCGCCCGTTGACGCGACCAAAGGATTTTTTGGCCCATACAGGCTTTGAAGCACGTATTGAAGTGCACCGAGCTGTCGGCGGACAAAAAAGATTTAAGGGGAGAATAAACGGATTGACAGAAAAGGGAGACGTAGCAGTGGCTTTGGATGACCGGGATGTAATACTGCCGATGGCAGATGTCAAAACAGCCCAGCTAGTTCTCACGGATGAACTAATCGCCGCAACGGTGAAACAAGGGAGCCCCAAAGGGTAGCAGGACGATGGTACAAGGTATTGGAATGGCAAGACCAGAATTAGTTCAGGTGGCTGATACGGTTGCACGTGACAAGAATATAGACCGAGAGGAAGTGTTTCTTGCTATGGAACAGGCTATACAAAAAGCCGGCCGCTCCAAATACGGCCTTGAAAACGATATCCGCGCAGCAATCGACCGTAAGACTGGTGAGATACAGCTTGCACGTTACGTTGAAGTAGTCGAAGAAGTTGAAGATGAAGCTACGCAGCTCACACTAGAGTCGGCCCAAAATAAGAACAAAGAAATAAAAGTTGGTGAATTCATCATCGACCCACTGCCGCCAATAAATTTCGGCCGCATTGCGGCGCAAACAGCTAAACAGGTAATAGTCCAGCGAGTTCGTGATGCTGAACGAGCACGCCAGTACGAAGAGTATAAAGACCGCGTCGGTGAGATCGTTAATGGTTTGGTTAAGAGAGTAGAATTCGGCAATGTTATAGTTGACCTAGGACGCGCAGAAGGCCTGCTTCGGCGCGATGAACTCATTCCTCGCGAACACTTCAAGAATGGAGATCGGGTGAGGGCTTATATTGTAGACGTCCGAGAAGAGTTGCGGGGGCCGCAAATATTCTTGTCCCGAACATGCCCAGAATTCATGGCTATGCTATTTGCACAAGAGGTGCCTGAAATATATGACGGGATTATAGAAATTAAAGCCGTGGCACGGGACCCTGGGTCCCGTGCAAAAATAGCTGTGTTGTCAAGCGATACTTCTATCGATCCGGTTGGTGCCTGTGTCGGTATGCGTGGTTCACGCGTCCAAGCAGTAGTAGCTGAATTGCAAGGCGAAAAAATCGACATCATTCAGTGGAACGAAGACCCTGCAACATTTGTTGTAAATGGGTTGGCGCCAGCAGAGGTAGCTAAGGTCGTGCTGGATGAGGACACCGGACGCATTGAAGTAGTGGTTCCTGATGACCAACTCAGCCTAGCGATTGGTCGCCGCGGTCAAAACGTGCGACTAGCATCTCAGCTAACTGGTTGGACCATCGACATACTCACGGAAGATGAAGAATCTCAGCGTCGTCAAGAAGAGTTCAAAACTCGGTCCCAGTCGTTCATCGAAGCCCTGGACGTGGATGATGTTATCGCTCATTTACTCGTCACCGAGGGATTCACGACCTTGGAAGAAGTAGCCTTCGTGCCCGTTGAAGAACTTAGCAACATCGAGGGGTTCGATGAAGAGGTGGCTAATGAATTGAAAGTGAGAGCACAGGGCCACTTAGATGAACAAAACCGACTACTGGTAGAAAAATTATCCGGCCTTGGCGTCACCGAAGACTTGGCCAACGCCGATATAGATAACCTAGATCTTGAAATGGTGATCAAACTAGGTGAAAGCGACATAAAGACTCTTGACGACCTGGCAGATCTAGCCAGCGACGAACTAGTAGATATAGTTGGGCAAGATGTCCTGCCCATTGATGTTGCCAATCAAATTATAATGTCGGCTCGCGCTCATTGGTTCACGGAAGAAGATTCAATAGGTGAGAATGCAGGTAACGGCGATGAAGAAGCCGGTAAAGACCACCCAGGCGATCCGGTAGAGGAAACAACCCAGCCTGCCACAACGGAGGGTTTGTGACTAAGTATCCGACTCCGCCTAGCCAAGGTCGCACGCGCCACTGCATAGCAACAGACAAGGCTCTACCGACCACAACCTTACTTAGGTTTGTTATAGGACCTGAAGGGACTGTTGTGCCTGATATAGAAGAAAAACTGCCTGGTCGCGGTTTGTGGTTGAGCGCTGAACGCAATATGATAGAAACAGCATCTATTAAACGTTTGTTTTCTAGAGCTGCTAGAAAGTCGGTCGTGGTTCCTGATGATCTTGGGGATATGGTGGGAGAGCTTCTTAGACAGAGGTGTCTCCGAACCATAGGGTTAGCCAACCGGGCTGGACTGATTGCCGCGGGTTACGAACGGGTACGCAGCCGAATCGAAGAAGGTGGTGTTGGGGCCCTCTTTGAGGCTGCGGACGGATCGCGCCAAGAGCGTCGCAAAGTTGTTGGAATGGCCCCTGACGTGCCGGTAGTTGACCTTTTTACCCGCTCTGAATTAGGTGGGGCGCTAGGACGAGAAAACACTGTCCACCTGGCTGTTGCCAAGGGACGTTTGGCGAAAGGTTTATTAAGGGACGTCGCCAGATACAGCGGAGTGCAACTCGCCGCCATGTAATTGGGAACTAAGATGACCCATTTGTTTTTTGACCAAACAGAGCAAGGCTTATAAAGCAAATACAAATGACAGACGATACCAAGACAAAAGCACCTCTCACGCTGCGTCGTGGAAAACTAGAATTAAAAAAGACTGTCGAGACTGGTCAGGTCCGGCAAAGCTTCTCTCATGGCCGTTCCAAAGTAGTGGAAGTCGAACGCAAGCGTAAGCGCCAGTTTGAATTGGGTGCAGATGGTACAGTGCAGGAAGTTCGGCCCGCACCGCTTAATCTGAAGCTAAAGCCGACGGAAATTGTTGAAGATGAGATAAAGCAAGAAATTCACCGCGGGCTAACCCAAGACGAAAAAGCTCATCGCTTAAAGGTTCTCCAAGACGCTCGAAAAGCAGATAAAGAAGAGGAAACGGCGCGAAAGATTGCGGAAGAGGCCGAGCAACTTCAAAACGAAGCAGAAATGGTTGAGGTTGAGGAAGCAGCAGGGGAACTCGCCGAACCCGATGCCATAACAGAAACGGCAGAAGCTAAAACTCCACTGGCCGCTGATTCGAGTCCTGCGTTGTCGGTTAAACCGGCGGCGCCGTCCGTTCGTCGTGACGTAGGTGATGAGGACGATGAGGAAAACCGTAAGCGTAAACACGGAAAAACCGGCCACAAAGCTCCATCTCAAAAAAGATCCGAACCTCGCCGGCGCAGGGGCAAGCTGACAATTGCCGCCGCGCTCGAGGCAGATGATAGAGCTGAACGTGGACGCAGTGTAGCCGCGCTCAGGCGGGCCCAGGAAAAAGAACGTCGCAAGCAGGGCCAAACAAAACAAGAAATGCCAACCGACAAAATACTTCGGGAGGTGGTTCTACCGGAGACTATCACGGTGCAAGAACTATCCAATCGAATGGCCGAGCAATCCAGCAATGTAATTAAGGCACTGCTTAAGCTCGGTATTACGACAACCATTAGCGAGGTCATAGACGCCGATACTGCTGACTTAGTAGCACAGGAGTTTGGTCATCGCATCAAACGAGTTTCCGAAGCGGATGCCGATGTGGGCTTGGAATCTAATCCAGATGATGAAGGTGACATGGTACAGCGGCCGCCGGTGGTTACAGTTATGGGTCATGTCGATCATGGTAAAACATCCCTGCTAGATGCTTTAAGGGAGACAGACGTAGTATCGCAAGAGGCGGGCGGCATAACCCAACACATTGGCGCCTACCAAGTCCGGACCAAAAACAACAACAAAATCACTTTCATAGACACCCCTGGTCATGAAGCCTTTACCGCCATGCGTGCACGTGGTGCGCGGGCAACTGATGTGATTGTGCTCGTTGTGGCGGCAGATGATGGCGTTATGCCCCAGACTATCGAGGCTATACAGCATGCCAAAGCGGCTGAGGTACCCATTATTGTCGCCATCAATAAAATTGATCGGCCAAACGGAAACCCAACAAAGATTAAGAACGACCTACTAAACCACGAGCTAGTCATGGAAGACCTCGGTGGCGAGGTGCTTTCGGTAGAAGTTTCGGCAACGAAAAAAACTAACTTGGACAAGTTAGAAGAAGCGATCATGCTTCAAGCAGAATTATTAGATCTAAAAGCCAACCCCAAACGTGGTGCTGAAGGCACAATAGTCGAAGCGAAGTTAGAAAAAGGCACGGGGTCGGTGTGCACAGTTCTTATCCAACGCGGCACGTTGAATGTCGGAGATGTATTTGTTGCAGGTGGAGAGTGGGGTCGAGTGCGCGCTCTTGTAAATGATAGGGGCAAGCAGGTTAAGTCTGCCATGCCGGGAACACCTGTTGAGGTTTTAGGTTTTAGTGACACACCCTCGGCTGGCGATGATTTTATTATGGTTGTTGACGAAGCACGTGCGAGGGAGGTTTCAGAGTTTCGCAAGCGCAGGAGCCGAAATACTGAACAGGCCAATTTAGCCGTGTCAACGATGGAGCAGATGTTCGAGAAGATACAAAAAGGTGAAGCTAGTGAGCTACCGGTTGTAGTAAAAGCAGACGTGCAGGGCTCAGTTGAGGCTTTAATCGGTAGTTTGGAAAAGTTTGGTAATGACGAGGCTAGAGTAAGGGTGTTGCACAGCGCTGTAGGCCCTATAAATGAATCCGATGTGGCCTTGGCCAGGGCTTCAAGTGCCGTGATTATTGGCTTTAACGTCCGCGCAAATGCCCAGGCTCGAGAACTTGGAAAAAGGGACAACGTCGATATCCGATATTACTCCATCATTTACGACGTTTCGGATGACATGAAAAAGCTTCTAACCGGCATGTTGGCCCCTATAATCAAGGAAAGCTTTCTGGGTTACGCCGAAATCCGCGAAGTTTTCAGTATTTCGAAGGTTGGTAAAGTGGCCGGCTGCATGGTCACAGACGGCAGCATCAAGCGGGGTTGCAAAGTGCGTCTTTTGCGCGACAACACGGTTATTCACGAGGGGGATCTATCTCAGCTCAAGAGATTCAAAGATGATGTTAAGGATGTCCGCGAGGGTTTTGAGTGTGGCATGGCATTAGCAAGTTATCAGGATATCAAGGTGAGTGACGTTATTGAATGTTTCGAAACCGAAGAAATTGCTGCGGAGCTATAAAGTGGTCCGCCCAGGCAATCACTACTAATCTTCAGGATTACCAACATGGCCAAGAGCCGCAACAAGGCGCCAAGCCAACGCCAATTGAGGGTGGGTGAGGAGCTTCGCCACCTATTGGCAAAGCTAATAAAGCGTGAGTCGTTTCATCATCCCTCTCTTCAAAACGCCAGCGTGACTGTTACGGAAGTCCGGGTGAGTCCTGATCTGCGTAACGCTACAGTTTTCGTAATGCCATTCGGCAGCGAGGAGAGCAATGAGGTTCTTAGCGGGTTAAATCAAGTGAAATCCTTTCTCCGCCGAAGGGTAGCTGAACAACTGACTCTCAGAAACGTGCCAACACTTATTTTCGCCAACGACGCTAAGTTGGAGACGGCAGCCCATATTGATAGTCTATTGAGCCTTCCCGAGGTTGTCCGTGACCTGGAGGAAGATCTCCATGGAGATACCGATAGTGGCGCGTAGAAGGGGCGGGCGGCCTGTTCATGGATGGATGGCTGTAGACAAACCAGCGGGCTTAACATCGACACAAGTTCTGAGTCGCGTAAAACGAGCTTTGGACGCAGCAAAAGCAGGACACGGGGGTACTCTAGATCCCATTGCCACTGGTATTCTGCCCGTGGCGCTGGGCGCGGCAACAAAAACTGTGTCTTTTGCCATGAACCTCTCAAAGACCTACGAGTTTGAAGTGGTGTGGGGCGCAGCAACAGAGACCGACGATAGCGAGGGTAAAACAACTAGAACCTCCCTTATTCGCCCCGACAAAGATCAGATTCTTTCTGCTCTTCCCTCACTAACAGGTGATATAGAGCAGGTGCCTCCGCGTTATTCAGCGATTAAAGTGGGGGGGCAGAGGGCTTATACGATGGCACGGCAGCGTCGAATCGTCGAACTACAACCGCGGTACGTAAACGTCAAGCGATTCGAACTTTTAGACTGTACAGATCCAGACCATTCTACTTTTCGGGTAGTGTGTGGCAAGGGGACATACGTTCGGGCCTTGGCACGTGATTTAGGCAAGAATTTAGGAACATATGCACACATTTGCAGGTTAAGACGTACTCAATATGGCCCCTTTGAAGAAGAATACTCAATTTCTCTGGCTAAACTCGAAGTGCTGGGGCATAGTGCCGCCGATTCGGAGCACCTCCTACCGGTTGCAACCGTGCTGGACGACATCCCGGCATTAGCTGTAACCGAGCAAGAGGCCCGCCGGATGTGTCATGGTCAGCCGATAGCTCTTCTGCCCGTGGCACAAAGAACCTCCGCAAAAGGACTTTCGCAAGGGGCCGCCGTTCAAGCTTTGTGCGGAAACAAGCTGATTGCAGTCGCTAGAATCGGGGACGGATTGCTCCGCCCCGTAAGGGTATTGAACCATTAGGAGATTACGATGTCGATTACGCCCGAACGCAAGCAAGAGCTCATTAAAGAATTTGAGACGAAAGACGGTGACACAGGATCGCCGGAAGTGCAGGTAGCTATTTTAAGTGAGCGCATTAAGAATTTGACCCAACACTTGAAGGCTCACCTCAAAGATAATCACTCCCGGCGAGGACTATTAATAATGGTTGGCCAGCGTCGGCGCATGCTCGACTACCTCAAGGGCGCCTCTCAGAAACGGTACGAAGTTTTAATCGGCCAATTGGGTCTGCGCAGGTAGACGCCACGAAACACTTAATTATGTCCCGGACCGCCAATAGTCGGACCGCAGCATTACTTTACCGGATTAGCCGGAGAGAAGCTCGGTTCGTCGCGCAGCAGGAGAGAGTTTGGGACTGGCTACCTTGACCCGCTGCACGTAGGGGGCCGCAAGACCTATACGGAGAGGACTTCGTTTGGGTTGCACAATTCGGTGCCGGCCCGTTAGGAAAAGGACAACAAGAATGTCTATGTTCAACATCATACGCAAAGAAATCGAATGGGGGGGGCAGACCCTTGTCCTAGAGACCGGACAAGTCGCACGACAAGCCGATGGCGCCGTGCTCGCCACCTACGGAGAAACAACTGTTTTGTGTACCGCAGTAGGTGACAAGCAACCTCGACCCGATCTCGGTTTTTTTCCACTGACCGTCAACTATCAGGAAAAAACTTACGCCGCAGGTAAAATTCCTGGTGGTTTCTTTAAGCGCGAAGGGCGGCCTTCCGAAAAAGAAACTTTGGTTTCGCGCTTGATCGATAGACCCATCCGACCACTGTTCCATGAGCGCTATCGCAACGAAACCCAGGTAGTCTGCACTGTTTTGTCTCACGACCTTAACAACGACCCCGATATCGTTGCGCTAGTAGGTGCATCAGCTGCTTTAACAATTTCCGGGCTTCCGTTCCTTGGGCCAATTGGAGCCTGCCGGGTTGGTTACAAAAATGGTGAATACCTTCTCAACCCCACCACGGACGATCTAGAACGTTCAGAGCTGAACCTAGTTTTAGCCGGAACTCGCGAAGGCGTTTTGATGGTTGAATCCCAAGCCGAAGAACTTCCTGAAGAAACCATGTTAGGCGCCGTGACCTATGGTCACGAACAGATGCAACCCGTAATAACTGGCATAATCGCATTAGCCCAAGAATGTGCAAAAGAGCCCTTCGAGATAGCTGAGCCTGCCCCCGAAGCTGCAGCAGTCGCCGCAAAGTTTGAGGTATACCGCTCAGGTTTGACGGAAGCTTATAAGATACAAACCAAACAGGACCGTCAGACAGCTATTGCCAACGTCAAGGCGAGCGCCATAGAAAGTCTCGGAGATAACGAATTAGAGCTTGCCGTTGCCGGCGGGGCACTGAAGACTCTCGAAAAGAATATCGTCCGCGGTGAAATTCTCAAGACTGGGAAACGCATAGATGGCAGAGATACCAACACTGTTCGCGCGATCGAAGCGAAAGTTGGGATACTACCTCGTGCCCACGGTTCTGCCCTATTCACGCGCGGCGAGACACAAGCCTTGGTCACCACTACGCTAGGCACCGGTCAGGACGAACAGATCATCGATGCTTTAGAGGGGGAGTACCGTCAACACTTTCTTCTGCATTACAATTTTCCTCCATACTCGGTAGGTGAAACGGGCCGTATGGGATTCACGGGAAGAAGAGAAGTAGGTCACGGAAAACTGGCCTGGCGGGCGCTTAAGCCGCTGATTCCTTCAAAGGAGGATTTTCCCTATACCATTCGAGTTGTTTCAGAAATTACGGAATCCAACGGCTCTTCGTCCATGGCTACCGTTTGCGGAACTTCCTTGGCCCTAATGGATTCCGGAGTACCAGTGAAGCGACCGGTCTCAGGAATTGCTATGGGTTTGATCAAGGAGGGTGACAAGTTTGCAGTTTTATCCGATATCCTAGGTGACGAGGATCACCTTGGCGATATGGATTTTAAGGTCGCAGGAACGGAGAATGGAATAACATCGCTGCAGATGGATATTAAGATCACGTCGATCACCAGCGAAATCATGAAAATTGCGCTTAGCCAGGCCCGCGATGGACGACTTCATATTTTGAATGAAATGTCAGCGGCCATTGCCGGTGCTCGGGAAGAGGTTTCAACCCTTGCCCCCAGAATTACGACCCTGTCCATACCCAAAGATAAGATTCGCGACGTGATTGGTACCGGCGGAAAGATAATCCGAGAAATTCAGGAGGAAACAGGTTGCAAAGTTGATATTGAAGATGATGGGACTGTTAAAGTGGCATCCGCGGACCAAAAAGCTACTGACGACGCCGTAGCCAGGATTCGCGAGATAGTTGCCGAACCGGAAATAGGCACCGTTTACAGTGGAACAGTTGTTAAGATTATGGACTTTGGAGCCTTCGTTAATTTTCTCGGAAAGAAAGATGGGCTTGTGCACATTTCAGAGCTCGCACCCGAGAGAGTTAGGAGTGTGTCCGACGTGGTCAAAGAGGGGGACGTGGTCAAAGTCAAATGCCTCGCTGTTGATGACCGGGGTAAAGTCAAACTGTCGATGAAACGGGTTAATCAGGAGACAGGCGACGATCTGGAAAACGACGAGGCAACACAGGCATAAAGATAGAAATGCGCATTGTAGTGGCATAGGAGTGCCAATGGCCGCCTCAATTTCGGGTGTAGACAAAATAATTGGCCATCGTGGTGCTCCTACGCTAGCGCCCGAGAACACCCTTGCATCATTCCGTAAAGCCGCCATATCTGGAGCGCGTTGGGTAGAATTCGATGTGGCGTTGACAATGGATTCCCGCCCAGTTGTTTTTCATGACGCCGACTTGAGTAGAACTACAGACGGGCTTGGGCTACTCGCGGACACAACGCTTGATGCGTTGAGCGGTCTTGATGCAGGCAGTTGGTTTAGCCCGGAGTTTTCAACTGAACTGGTGCCGACTTTGGAAGAGACCCTTGATCTGTTAGCAACGCTGGGCCTACAAGGCAATATCGAGATCAAACCAGATCCAGGTAGAGAAAACGTAACAGCGGAAGTGGTTTTAGCCACGGCTAAAACATGTTGGCCAAGTCACCTAGCCCCGCCTCTTATTTCCAGTTTTTCACGAACAGCCGTGGCCGTTGCCAAGAATGAGGTTCCTGACTGGCCGCGGGGGTTAATTGTTGATCGGCTGCCAGCCGACTGGAAAAGCGCCGCCAATACTTTAGATATTGCCGTTGTGCTGCCCGAGGTTACAAACCTTACGGAGGCAACGATCCGGGCTATCGCAAAGGAGGGATATGAAACAATTGCCTGGACCGTAAATGAATTAAACGAAGCTGAGACCATTTTGTCATGGGGTGCCCTTGCCATCTGTACAGACATACCTGGCGACATGTTTAAGGCTTTGTTATGAGAATATTTGGTATAAATAGCTCTATGGCTTATATTGTCCCTAATCTGCAAGGGTGGGCAGGTACTTGCACGGTGATACCCCGCCCCTACATAACAACTCCAAGGGCAAAGCGGTAAGATCTGTGAAGGCACTTAATCCGATCATGTTGTCGGGGAAAGAGGTGTTTCCCCTCATCGAGGGCGGCAAAGGCGTCTCTATTACGAACGGCGAAAGTTCCGGCGCCTGGGCGGCGACAGGTGCTGTAGGAACATTTTCGGGCGTAAATGCTGACTCCTTTGATGCGAACGGCGTGCCGATTCCACAAATCTATCATGGCCGGACCCGGCGAGAACGTCACGAAGAGCTACTAAGGTTCGCTATTGAGGGCGGTATTACTCAGGCTCGTATCGCCCACGAAACCTGCAACGGCGATGGACGCCTTCACGTCAATATATTGTGGGAAATGGGCGGCGCTGAGAAAGTACTCCAAGGAATTATGGAAAAATGTCGGGACCTAGTTCATGGCGTAACCTGCGGGGCTGGAATGCCATACAAGCTGGCAGAAATTGCTACTAGTTATGGCATTTACTATTATCCTATTATTTCATCAGCAAGGGCATTTAGAGCTTTATGGAAAAGGGCTTACCACAAATTCTCTGAGCTACTAGGGGGGATTGTCTACGAGGACCCATGGCTCGCGGGTGGGCATAACGGACTATCAAATTCAGAGAATCCTCGAGAGCCGGAGAGCCCATATCCTCGAGTAGTAATGCTACGCAAGGTCATGAATGAGGCCGGTCTTGACCAAGTGCCCATTGTAATGGCCGGAGGTGTGTGGTGGCTAAGTGAATGGGAAGACTGGATTGATAATGCCGAAATAGGACCAATTACTTTCCAGTTCGGGACAAGGCCGTTATTGACCCAAGAAAGTCCAATTTCTGATAATTGGAAACAAAAGTTACTGACCCTTAAAGATGGAGATATATTACTTCATCGTTACAGCCCAACCGGATTTTATTCTTCCGCGGTAAAGAACGACTTCATTACGGAACTGGTGGACCGCAACAGCCGGCAAATCCCCTTTTCCGAGGAGCCGATTGGCGCACACAAGTCAGTTTTTCCAGTGGGTGCGCGGAAGCGGGAAGTCTACGTGACCAGCGAAGATAAGGAACGCGCAATAGGGTGGGTTAGAAACGGCTATACCGAAGCCATGAAGACCCCAGAATTGAGTTTGATTTTTGTCACCCCTGACAAACGGGAAGAAATTCGCGGTGATCAAATGGCGTGCATGGGATGCCTGTCCGCTTGCCAATTCTCGAATTGGTCTCAAAATGAAAAAGGCAGCACTGGACGAAAGGCGGATCCGAGATCATTTTGCATACAAAAAACACTACAAAACATCATACATGATGGTAGCATCGATAATGAGTTGATGTTTGCCGGACACAACGCTTTCAGATTTTGTAAGGATCCTTGGTACGGAAACGGATTTGTTCCAACCGTTAAGGAATTAGTTGATAGAATCAAGACTGGACTCTAGCAGCGCAGGTCCAGAGACAGGGTTGAAAACACCCCTCTAATCGCCGTGTTTTTGTCTTGCCATCAATACCAGTAGGTTTTGACTCACCTGATAAGATACTTTGTAACAAAGTCCTCGATTTCTTGGTCACTAAGGCCCCTATTCGCCAAATCCTCTCGAATCGCCCCCACATTTACGCCAGCATAATTGTGGACGCTAGCGACTGATTCTCCATGCTCAATATCCACTATACGGAAATCATAATTATATCGGTCACTTGCATAAACTTCATATTGCAAGACCTGATCAACGTCGTTGTCAGGCGTAAAAGTTACGATCCGGGGCTGATGGTCGTAAAGAGCCTCAGGCCTCACGTCATGAGATGCCGCGAGTATTAGTTCGTCACCGAGCTGGCAGGTACGGGCTGCCGCACCGTTCAGAACGCAACACCGAGAACCAGGATCACCATAAATTACATAGGTTGTTAGTCGGACGCCAGAATTCTTATTCCATACATCCACAAACTCTGTGGGGTGCAAACCAGCCAGAGTGCAGTGATCTGGATCTAGCGTAATCGATCCATGATAATGCAAGTCTGAGCCGGTAACCCGGAGCCCGTGTAATTTGGCCCGAAGAGCTCTGACCAAGGCGCTTGTCTCCGATTTATGTCAAGAAGGGAGCCACCATAAGGTTTTTTCACTTGAGGTAAAGCCCAACATGTCCGTTCTTGCGCACCAATACATAGTGACCTAAGTTTACATTTAAACAAGAACAATACGAGAACATATTTCAGGCTATTGAGTTGGATTCAGACATGGGTCGGGTCACCAATCCCGCACTGTTAACCACATCCGTTACCCGCGGTGTATGTCGATGGCTAGTTGACCTAGGCTACACCACTTTGACCGAGTTCAAGCTAGCTAATAGGAGGCGGGCTGATATTGTGGGGCTGAATGCTGCAGGCACGATAATTATGGTGGAGGTGAAGAGTACCGCGGCAGACTATCGCTCTGATACGAAATGGTTGGAGTACATCCCCTACTGCGATATTTTTTCTTTCGCCGTACCCAAGTCTTTCCCCACCAAGATTATACCCGAAGACCAAGGCGTTCTAGTAGCAGACGCCCATTACGCTGCTATTCTGCGTCAGGCCCGTGCGCGCCGATTGCATGCTGCGCGGCGACGGGCCCTAACACTAAGGTTTTGCTTAGAAGTGGGACAACGGCTGTCGAAGTTGACTGACCCTAGGTTCTAGAAATTTAGCCGCACCGTAGGTTAGTAATCCTGCCATCCGGATCTAGTACAATGTTTAGTCGTGATGGACTGTAATCCTGCGCACCCGGCGACCCCAATCTCAAAATCCTATAGGGCGGAGTAACGTAAGCCTCCATAAGATATCTGCCGGCAGACGGTGGAGACTCACCGCGGCGAACAAAGATCATGCCAACTGCGGGAACAAGAACATGACCCCTACAAGCGTTCAATGTACCGGGATTCAGCGTGCGAGGTGAGGTCACTCGTGACGAAGAAGCTGTATCAATGTCATCGCCATCGGTTCCGAGAAAGTTTGGAAAATATTCCTCAAATGTGCCACAGCCCGCCAATAAAACAGCGACCCCCATGGCCAGTAGTTTACGTCCCATAATTACTCACTCCTTTCTCATCGCCTCTATGGTAGCTGTAGTAGAATACTTCTCAATAAGCTCAACAAGGATAACTTTGCCCCCCGAGGTTTCTACAACATCAGCCCCCACAACTTCTTCTTTGCTATAATCCGAGCCCTTTACCAGCACGTCGGGCAGCACCGCCTTTATGATCTCAAGCGGGGTATCCTCTATGAAAATAATTACCGCGTCGACGGTCTCCAGAGAAGCTATTATGGCTGCTCGTGCCGACTCAGCCTGAACCGGCCTTCCTATGCCTTTGAGACGACAGACGGAGTCGTCTGAGTTAAGGCCTATTACCAGCTTGTCACAAGCTTGCCGTGCTTTTGCAAGCAAGGCAATGTGGCCGGGATGCAGGATGTCGAAACATCCGTTAGCAAAACCGACCCTAAGGCCGTGGCGACGCCAGGCGCTCACCTTTTCCAGCAAACTCTCTAAGCAAACAAGCTTCGATTCGGTACTGGCGATACTGTTGCAAAGCACCGCTGATGCCAATTCCTGGGCAGTGGCGACCGCCGTCCCGAGCCTACTTACCGCGACACCAGCAGCAGCATTAGCTAGATTGACCGCATCTTCAAGCGATGCCCCAGAAGCCAGCGCTAGGCTAAGGGTCGCCACGACCGTATCACCCGCTCCAGTAACGTCAGCGACTTCACGGCCATGGATAGGAAAGTGCTGAGGGGCGTCTCTGTGCTCCTCTACAAGAGTCATTCCCTCAGCTGATCTTGTGACTAGAACCGCACCGATGCCAAACGTGTCAACAACAGATCGCGCCGCAGCAACAATTTGAGCACTATTGGTTACCTGCATGTCAGTTCCTTCCGACAACTCAGAGCGGTTGGGTGTAAGAACTGACGCTTTTTCATAGCGCGCAAAATCTCTTCCCTTTGGGTCAACTATGGCTGGGACACCCGCCTTTATCGCGAGACTTATCAATTGCGAGGCCACTTTGTCGGTCACTACTCCCTTACCATAATCCGACAAAACCAAGACCGAACTCTTGTTAATTTGCCGTCTTACAGCACTGAGCAAAGCATCCTCATCTTCACTTGTGAGCGGTTCTATTATTTCCCGGTCGGCGCGCAACATATGATGTCCATCGGCGGAAAAATAACGGGTTTTCTCGGTGGTTTTACGTGCAGCAGACATATGGAGGTCCGCCTCAACACCGGTAAGATTAGCGATGAGATCTTTCACTTTTTCACCGGTAGCATCGCACCCTATTGCTGACACAAGAACCGGTCTCGTACCAAGTGCAAATAAATTGCGGATAACGTTTCCGGCACCGCCAAGAGAAACAACCTCCCGTGTAATTTCTATCACTGGAACCGGGGCTTCCGGAGAAATTCTTTTAACTTCTCCGTAAACAAACCGGTCAACCATCACATCACCGACCACGAGCACACGGCAATCTGAAAAGTGCGATATAAAATCGGCAAGTTTGGTGTTCATATCACCATCTTAGTGAGCGTTGCGACAGGACTATGACTAGTCATTCAACTCCATGCGAAAGTAATGGATAGTCCTCTCCAAACCTTCTTCCAACTGCACTGCCGGTGACCAATCGAGAGCGGACTTTGCTAGCGAGATGTCAGGCCGACGGCGGGTAGGATCGTCTTCGGGTATCGGTTTATTCACTATTTTGGACTTGGAATTGGTTAATCGGATTATGTGTTCAGCCAACCCGAGAACAGTGACTTCAACCGGGTTACCGAGATTTACTGGGCCGGTAAATGAGTCCGGGGCCTCCATAAGATTAATCAAGCCGCGCACAAGGTCATCCACATAGCAGAACGATCGGGTTTGGCTCCCATCCCCATAGACTGTAATGGGTTGGTTTTTCAAAGCCTGAACTATGAAATTTGAAACAACCCGACCATCATTTGCAAGCATACGCGGCCCATAAGTATTAAAGATCCGAGCAACTCGAATCGCTAGCTTATGCTGGCGGTAGTAGTCGAAAAACAACGTTTCCGCACACCGCTTGCCCTCATCATAGCAAGCCCGGGGACCGATAGGATTGACATTACCGTTATAACTTTCGGTTTGCGGGTGTTCAGCCGGATCTCCATAGATCTCACTAGTAGACGCTTGCAGTATGCGAGCCTTTGTGCGCTTGGCAAGCCCGAGCATGTTGATCGCACCATGGACGCTTGTCTTTGTTGTCTGCACTGGATCGAACTGATAGTGAACTGGAGACGCCGGACACGCGAGGTTGTAGATATGGTCAGTTTCCACATAAAGAGGAAAGGTAATATCGTGACGAAGAAGCTCGAACCCTGCTTGGTTTATGAGAGATTCTAGATTCTGGCGGCGGCCTGTAAAATAATTGTCGACGCAGAGAATTTCCTTACCTTGGCTCAACAATTGCTCGCAAAGGTGGGACCCGATAAATCCAGCGCCGCCTGTAATAAGAGTACGTTTCACCTCAACCTCAATAATCTTAATTCCACAAACTTATAAATTATGCACAAAACAATATTTATCCGCTGTCACCAAGAGCATATTTGTTAATCTTTTCCAAATTGTTACCATGGTATAAATGGTTTCGAGTCATTGTTTTGGCAGATCACGGAGGAAGCCCATGAATCGATGGGTCCCTAGTATTAGCGTTCTAGCAATTTTGACAATGTATATTTTCCCAAGTTTAGCATGGGCGGAGGAAGCAACCGATGCTCGTCACACTATCGAAAAGGCAGCCATTGCTGTAGAAAGAATACGTGACGAGCTCAGTCCATCAGCTGATTTGGACGACGCTCTCGAGCGCGCCAAAGGCGTTTTAATCATCCCCTCCTACTATAAAGCCGGCTTTATTATCGGCGGTAGCTATGGCGATGGCGCGCTTCTTGTGCGTCAAAGAGATGGAGGTTTCGGTGATCCAGCGTTTTATCGTATGACCGGAGGTAGTATTGGTCTTCAGGCAGGCATGCAATCAGCAGAAATTGTTTTCGCTATCATAACAGACAAAGGCCTTGAGGCCGTTCTCACTGATGAATTCAAACTTGGAGCAAATGTTGGAATTAGCATTGGTTCAGTAGGAATGGGTGCGGAAGCAGCAACAACAACAAATATAGGCCAGGACATTGTCGCCTATTCCGTCAATGTAGGGCTCTTTGCGGGAGGGAGCCTCGAAGGAGCCATCATTAAGCCACGTCAAGACTGGAATGCCGCTGTATATGGAGTTGGCAATGACCGACCGCGTGAAATTATCCATCGGGACCAACTAAGAACGGCTGACCGACTTAAGAATACCCTAGGCTTGCAAACGAATGGGCCGTTCGCTTCGCCTGGTTAGCGCCTGCCAGGGTAGTCCTTAGGAATTGGATTTTCAGTGTTTCTTTATCCCAACTTGGAGGTTTAGAACTGAGCTGCTTGGAAAGTCGTTGCCGCGGGCTTCACAATTTCCGTTCCTTTCCGAGTCACCTCAAGAATAGTGAATCCACGTTCCGATAGCCCTGTTGGTAACAAACGAAAAATTCCATCAACTCCAGAAAAACCACTGGACACGGTGATAGCATCGGAAGTGAAGGGATCATCAGGGCGCGTTAGACTTAGCACCGCAGCAAGGGCAACAGCATCGTAACCATGGCCAGCTATAGTAGGGGGTACGGCACTGAAGTAACGGCCGTAACGATTAATGAATTCACGATGCGCCGCTAATGCAGGTGCTGGATATAAACCACCAATCAAAGCAGGTTCAAGGCCGAGATCTGGTTCGTCCCACAACATAGTTCCTAACACCTGCACTCGCCCTGGATCCACGTCATAGAAGGGCAACAAGGCAGCCAACTCGGTCAACCTACCTCCGCGTTCTGGAACCAGCACCGCATCAAAGTCAACATCGCCAAGTGTGTCAACACGTTCAAGGCGTTTAAGAGCGAGAAGTGAAATTTCATCTCCGCGATCCTCCAATTCTTCCCTCTGCGCGAGCAACGCCTGGTGGCGCTGCTCGTACTTTGCGAGACGCCGCACCACATCAGACAGATCGGTGCCCAATGGGTCATAGTGCTCAACTCGGATTAGTGAGCCAGCAGATGCCTCGACAATCTGTGCCATAGCGTCGAGTACAGTCTGACCATACACAGAATCGGGAATGAGCGCGGCAAATCGTTGTACATTCCGCGTACGCGCATATTCAATAATTTGGCGAACTTGTTCATGGACTAAGAAACCAATGACAAAAACCCCGGGCTCCCCAGCTGAGGGATCGTTGGTAAATGCGATCATATTTATCCCAGCGGCACGGGCTGGTGCCGCAGCAGCCTTAACTGAGGCTGAAAATACTGGCCCTAGCAACAACTGCGCACCCTGCGAGATAGCTAACCCTACCGCCGATGCGGCTCCATCTGGGTTCCCTTGCGTATCATAAATTTGTAAAATCAAGCGCTCGGCCGCAACATCAAAGAGGGCTAGTTGAGCTGCGTTAAGGAGTGCTTGCCCAACCGGCGCGGCAGAACCGCTCAAAGGAAGCAACAGGCCCACCCTTAACACTTCTTCGCTTTGCTCCTCTTGCTCGGGTGGCTTTAGTTGGCCTTCTCCATCTGGCCCTAGACCTACTATTAGTTGGCTGCGGGCCAGAGACCGGGAGAGCTTAAAGGATTGAGTCGACGGCACTGAGGTACCTGACTGAACAGTAGGCGCATTTTCCTTTTGTGCTACAAATGTGACATCGGGCGAGCCACAGGCTCCGAGACTAGCCAACAGAAAGACATACGATGCGGTCTGATAAATCCTCGAAAAAAATGAAAAAACACTCGTCCGAGACACCCACACCCTCCACGGTTCAGCTTGGGCCTAATCACCGCTCGCCTCCATCACACCCTAGACCCCGGCCCGATGGAAGTAAACCAAACCGCCACACAGACGCGCGCGATTTGGAGGCCGGGCTGTACGTAGTGGCCACCCCGATTGGTAACCTTGGCGACGTAACGTACCGAGCCATTGACACTCTCGGGCGAGCTGACGTTATTGCATGTGAAGACACTCGTGTTACTGGGCGTCTTATGAAGAGCTATGGCCTTACGACACCGCTCATTTCCTATCACGATCACAATGCGGCCCGAGTTCTACCCCGGCTTCTATCGCGGCTTGGCAAAGGTGAAGTAATTGCAATAGTCAGCGATGCCGGAACACCGTTGATCTCCGATCCCGGATATAGACTTGTCAAAAACGCCGCTGAAGCGGGTTACCGAATCATTCCTGTTCCAGGCGCATCGGCGCTCTTAGCGGGTGTAATGACGTCTGGCTTGCCGTCAGACCGAATTTTCTTTGCTGGTTTTCTGCCACAACGCAGTCCAGCACGCAAGCGAACCATCTCAGAACTAAAGTCGATCGAGGCAACGCTAGTATTCTTTGAGTCACCACGTCGCCTTGCAAGCACCCTGAAGGATATGGCAGACCTACTTGGACCCCGTGCCGTTACAATCGGCCGTGAGTTGACCAAGCTATACGAGCAAACTTTTAGGGGACATCTTGACACCGTAGCCCACGAAATAGCCTCGGCAGGCCCCATAAAAGGAGAGGTTGTTGTTGTGGTGGAAGGCAAAAATACTGAGGAAGAATTAGATCTTAAGGAATTGGACGCCTCTCTGACTACGGCACTAAGCTCTATGAGTGTTAGGGATGCCGTGGCCACGATAACAAAGAACGGCAAATGGCCACGCAGTCTTGTCTACGGGCGGGCGCTAGCCCTCAAAGCTAATCAACCCACATAAAAAAGGACTTACCGCGCAGTAAAAAGATAAGAATCCTTGGCTACCAACGAAAAAATAATCCCATGGTTCATCGGAGCCGTTCCTTGCCACGCTTGGCTTAGGTCACCTTGACTAGCTATCATAACTGCCAAAACGGCTATTACCGGTCTAGAAACAGACGGCCGAGCCCACCAAGGGCAGTCCTTAGGAATCGGAATCATGGTACGTATAAGACTTTTGGTTATAAATTTACGGTTTCGATCACTTACGGTAGGTTATTGGACCATGAAAGAAAACCACAACCAATGAGGATGTTAACATTAAGATTTGCGACATTTGTCCTTCTACCGCTGGGCCTGTCCGCTTGCACAGCAACGAATTTAGCGTACTCGGTGGTGGTGGTTGCTGCAGCCAAAGAAACGGAGCAAGCGGCGGGACTTGTTATCAGTGATGCACAAATTACGATAGCGATAGATAAACTGCTGTTAGATGCCAGTCAGGATGTCTACGCCAACGTAGACGCCGCGGTTCGACTGGGACAAGTCACTCTTACCGGGTCGGTTCAGACAATAGAACAGCGCGTGGATGTGGCCCGCATGGTTTGGCATGTTGATGGAGTATTAGAAATTAAAAACGCCATTGAGGTTCTATCAAGAACCCCATCGAAAGCAGATGTTGACCTGTCACTGGCTATAGTGACACGCCTCATGGAAGATCCCGATATTGCGGCCAAACGATATTCGATAGATGTTTCGGGCAGTAAAGTATACGTAGTAGGCCTGGCTAAGAACCAAACTGAACTAAATCGTGTAATCCGGCACGCCCGCGCCGAATCGGACGTCCGGCACATTATAAGTTTTGTAAGAATCAATAATCTCACCCATGGTGACGGAGTATGAAGAAGAAGCAAGCAATCCGCACAGCACTTAAAAACCTCTCCGGGCAAGCAGATGAAAGCGTTAACTTGGCCGAAATGGCATTAAAACTAGCGGCCGTCGGGTTGAGCCCTGAAGACATGAAACACTATCGCAAACACCTTCTGCTTCTTTCAAAGAGCGTACGGGAAGAATTAAGAAGCAAGGAAATTGAACAAGATAATCCGACGCCAGAGGACATGGCCATGGTTCTCAATAATGTCCTAGTAGACAAGTTCCGATACAAGGGCGATGAAGAAACGTATGAAAGCCTCGATAACACCAATCTAATGCGCGTAATTGACCGCCGTGCCGGCCTCCCCGTCACGCTCGGAATCTTATACCTCCACGCTGCACGGGCCCAAGGATGGTGTGCGGTTGGCCTTAGTTTTCCGGGCCATTTTCTTATTCGACTTGAAAATCGCGACGGGCGCAGAGTTATATTAGACCCATTCCATTCTGGCCGTATTGTCGACGCTCCCGAATTACGTGATCTTCTCAAGCTACTAGAGGGACAAGCGAGTGAGTTATCGGCAGCTCATTATCAACCCGCAAACAACCGCTCTATTCTGGTACGCCTGCTAAACAACGTCAAAACCCGGCAACTTGATAAGGGTCACATTGAGGCGGCACTGGAGGCCTTGCTTAACATGCAGATTCTCGCGCCGGAAAACGTTAATCTTTGGCGCGAGGGAGGCTTGATGTATTTGAGGCTCGGGCGGCTCGAGGACGCGCTTCACTCACTTGATCTTTATATTACAAGAGCACCAGAAGGGCCCGATCGGCGGCGGATTGACCTGGTGGTGCAAGAACTCAAGGAACGCATTCATTGAAATCAGGGGATGGGTTAGGGCCACTAAGGACCCGTGAGAAAGGGGAGGCGAGCAGCTAATGACCCTTGCTGTAGCGATCCAAATGGATCCGATTGAAAATATCGACATTGATGCGGATTCGACCTTTGTTCTGGCGTTAGAAGCGCAAGCGCGAAGTTTTCGCCTATACTATTATTTGCCAAACACCCTGAGTTTTCGCGACGGCACTGTGATAGCCAAAGCCCAAACCATGACATTGCGCCGCGAACATGGAAATTATTACCAGCTTGGCGATTTAGAGGAGGTGGCCCTTGCTAGCATGGACGTAATTTTGATGCGCCAAGACCCGCCGTTCGACATGGCCTACATCACCGCCACGCATATATTAGAACACTTAAGCGATAATGTTCTGGTGGTTAACGATCCAGTGTCGGTGCGCAACGCTCCAGAAAAATTATTTGTTACACATTTTGCAGGGATTACACCACCGACGCTAATTTCATCAGACACAACTGAAATCAAAGCTTTTCGCAGAGAATACAAGGACATCATCATCAAACCCTTATATGGTAATGGTGGTTCTGGAGTTTTTCATGTCCCGCCCAACGACGAAAACTTTAACGCACTAATTGAAATATCTACCGAAAGCTCAGCGGAACCCTTGATCATCCAACGCTATTTGCCTGAGGTGAAACAAGGCGATAAGCGGGTGGTTCTTATCGATGGTAAGGTTGCGGGCGCTATCAATCGCATTCCAGCAACAGGCGAAGCACGGTCCAATATGCATGTGGGCGGTCAACCAGAAAAAACCGACCTAACTGAGCGCGAACAGCAACTCTGCGACATCATAGGACCCACACTCAAGGAGCAGGGCCTAATCTTTGTAGGAATTGATGTTATTGGCGGATACATGACGGAAATAAACGTTACCTCTCCGACGGGCCTTCAAGAGATTAATCGGCTTAACCGCACATGTCTTGAAGCACAAGTATGGGATGCTATTGAAAGGCGCCTATAGAAGTATGGTGCAAGGCTTTAAACATTAGTAATCTGTGCGGCCGCAACCACCAAATGGGTCACCAAAACCAGCGATAGCTTTCTATTCGCTTAACATTGGGCCCAACATCCTCCCACCAAACACATGAATATGAAAGTGGGGCACCTCTTGATGTGAGTCGGCTCCCGAATTAGCCAAAATACGGTAGCCAGGCTCCTTGATCCCCTTGATATCTGCAACCTTATAGATAGCTCGGTTAAACGCCACTATTTCAGCGGCCGTGGCTAACTCAGAAAAGTCGGTCATAGAGACGTATTTACCTTTTGGAATGACCAAGATATGCACTGGCGCTTGTGGATTTATGTCTTCAAATGCTAGGACGTGCTCGTCTTCATAGACTTTTGTGCAGGGTATGTCTCCGCGCAGAATCTTCGCAAAGACGTTCTCGTCATCGTAGACAATCATTACCAACTTTCTCGTACATCGCAACGAATCTAAACATCGCCAACGCTCTAGTCCTGACGTGCGTCTTGGACACCGGGCTTTCCAACCCGCGCCTCCAATACCTCAAAAACTTCCTCCGGTTTAATATCCTTAGCAGCCAGCATGAGTAACAGCATATAGAGCAAATCAGCACTCTCCTCGATGAGACGGTCTCGGTCTTCTGCGACAGCCGCCAAAGCAGTTTCAACACCTTCTTCACCAACTTTTTGAGCGATTTTTGTTATTCCCCTGGCGTACATCTTTGCAGTGTAGGATTTCTCTGGGTCGGCCCCTTTTCGGCTCTGTAGAACCTCATAAAGACGGTCGAGAACAGAAGAATTAGCGTTCATGCCACCACCTCTCCAGCGCGCACTGGGATGCCCGCCGCAGCGAGAAAGTTTTTGGCATCCCGAATAGTGTATTCCCCATAATGGAAAATAGAGGCTGCCAACACGCCCGTAGCATGACCATCGCGCACACCTTCCATCATGTGAACCAGACTACCTACGCCGCCAGAAGCAACCACAGGCACCCGCACTGCGTCCGCCACGGCCCGGGTCAACACAATATCATATCCATCCTTTGTACCGTCACGGTCCATAGAGGTAAGCAATATTTCGCCAGCACCAGAGTCTTCCATCCGCCGAACCCAATCGATCACATCAATGCCAGTGGCCTTGCGTCCACCGTGGGTGAAAACCTCAAACTTTCTGTTTGTTGACGCTCTAGCATCTACCGCAACAACAATACATTGTGTGCCAAATTTTTCCGCTGCTTCTTGGACAAATTCCGGGTGAGCTACGGCCGCCGTGTTGATAGAAACCTTGTCAGCACCAGCCAACAAAAGTGTGCGAATGTCTTCGACCGCGCGCACTCCCCCGCCAACCGTTAGTGGCATGAAACACTGCTGTGCGGTGCGAGCAACGACGTCATATAAGGTATCGCGGTTTTCATGAGAAGCCGTAATATCGAGAAAACAGAGTTCATCCGCACCGGCAGCATCGTAAAGGCGGGCCCGCTCGACGGGATCACCGGCATCTCTGAGGTCGACAAAATTAACCCCCTTAACCACACGCCCATCCTTTACATCAAGACAGGGAATGATACGGATCGCTAACATCTGTTACTCCGCCATCTGAACCAAGGCCTGGTCCAAGTCTAGACGACCATCATAAAGGGCTCGACCGCAAATAACACCAACGATCCCGGCCTCCGCAGCGGCCTTTATAGCGCGTAGATCATCCAAGCACGAAACTCCGCCAGAAACGATAATTGGTATTGTCACTAATTCGGCAAGCGCTCGAGTTGCGGCTATATTTGGACCGGAAAGCACTCCGTCGCGGTCTATATCGGTATGTACTACTGCCGCCACACCAGCATCTTCATAGCGTCTCACCAAATCCTCAGCCTTGATGTTAGATGCTTTGGTCCAGCCATCCACCGATACACAGCCACCACGGACATCAACACCGACTGCAATTCTTCCCGGAAACCGAGTACAGGCGGCGAGCACCAATGCCCGATTCTGGACTGCCGCAGTGCCGAGCACGACTCGCGACACCCCCGCAGCCATCCACGCTTCTATAGTAGCCATGTCTCGGATGCCCCCGCCCAGCTGAACTGGGATCTTAATCGTCGCGAGTATTTCCTTTACTGCATCGGCGTTAACCGGCTGGCCCAATATGGCACCGTTGAGATCAACCACATGTACCCACTCACAGCCCGCTTCCGCAAAGGTTTGGGCTTGCGCAGCGGGACTTTCATTAAACACGGTTGCGCTGTTCATGTCTCCCCGTACGAGGCGCACACATTTGCCTTCCTTAAGGTCTATAGCGGGGAATAAAATCATGGTGTCCAACGCAAGAAATTCTTGATAACCAATAGCCCAGTTTTCTGGCTTTTTTCCGGATGAAACTGAGTGCCAATCATGTTGTCTCGACCAACAATAGCAGTGACCGTTTCACCGTAAGCAGTCGTTGCCACGACATCGGTCGGTTCATCGCATACAAACTGATAACTATGAACAAAATACGTGTGGCAACCACTAGCAAGTCCAGCGAACACGGGATGCGGGGAACCACAGAATTCCAGCTGGTTCCAGCCCATATGAGGCGTACGGAATCCGGTACCGGCAGGGCTCCTGCGCCCCCTGGGAGCCAATCCGACTACTTTGCCTGGAATCCAGCCGAATCCTGCAGATTCACCGTGTTCAAATCCAACGCTCGCCATCAACTGCATACCAACACATATTCCAAGGAATGGGCGCCGGTTCACAACTACGGAAGCATTAAGGGCCTCCGCCATACCGGGGACAGCGTCCAATCCAGCCTTACAGTCTGCGAATGCACCAACACCGGGCAAAACGATCCGGTCCGCACGAGCAGCCGTGGCGGCATCTGCCGTGACGATGACCTTTTCAGAGCCGCCGGCAGCCCGCTCGAAGGCCTTTGCTGCTGAGCGTAAGTTGCCGGATCCGTAATCAATTATGGCGACGGTCATAACCTCCGTCCCCTCGTCTCCATACAGTTCATCGATGCTGCCTTAAAGCGCACCCTTGGTGGAAGGAACTTCGTCAGCTTTGCGAGGATCTATTGCGGTCGCTTGGCGCAGCGCGCGAGCCAGACCCTTAAAGCACGACTCCACAATATGGTGATTGTTGTCACCGTATTGATTCCAAACGTGCAGCGTAGCCCCTGCTGATTGAGCAAAGGCTTGGAACCACTCCTTAAACAGCTCAGTATCCATTTCCCCAAGTTTCGGTTTCGAGAAGGCAACCTTCCAGATCAAATAAGATCGGTTGGAGAGGTCGATAGCTACTTCCGTCAGAGTTTCATCCATTGGTATGAGGGCTGAACCATATCTAACAATACCCTTGCGCTCGCCAAGGGCTTGCGACACCGCCTCACCGACGCATATGCCTACATCTTCAGTCACATGGTGAAAATCGATATGAAGATCTCCGGTGGCTCGCACCGTCAAGTCCATCAAGCTATGTCGAGACAGCTGCTCCAGCATATGGTCAAGAAAGCCTACACCAGTGCTGACGTCATAGCGCCCTGACCCATCTAGATCAACAGCAACAGCAATCTGTGTTTCCTTAGTTTCGCGCCCAACTTCAGCTTTGCGCATTTTCCACATCCTTCCCAAGCATGGGGTAAGCTCTTGTAACAGGTCGTCTCAGGCCATTCCACCACGTATTCGTCCGTCAAAACTTCATTTTTTATCCTCTTGGAATTGCTAGCCCATTTCTATACAAGGTTGGCTACAAGGGCCGCGCTTAGTCTAGGTTTGATAATCTTACCCTTAGAACTAATGTTTCAGCAAAAAACCATGATTCGATGGGATGGAGTTTCCAACAGCTATGGAATCTAATGGCACACGAAGAACTGACGGGCGGCGACTTGGCCCGGATCCAGTAGATATACATGTTGGCAGGCGTATGAAATTGCGTCGCAGACTGCTGCGTATTAGTCAAGAACGGTTGGCGAGTGACATTGGTGTTACTTTTCAGCAAGTCCAAAAGTATGAGAGTGGCCACAATAGAGTGAGTGCAAGTCGTCTTTTTGATATATCCAAAGTTCTCAACTGTCCGGTCTCTTTTTTCTTCGAGGACATTGCCGATTCCATCGCAGGCTTGCGCAAAACACCAGCGCCACGTACATCCGATAACAGCCCGGGACACTCACCCCCCTTTGCCGAAGATCCAATGCAGAGGACGGAAAGCCTGGAACTTGTAAGAGCATACTGGAAACTTAACGGCGCAGATCTGCGTAGCAGTGTGCTTAAGCTCCTAATAAATATTCCCAAACAGGAATAATATTGGCTATCAATAACCCGAGCCGCCCTTTAGCACTATAAACCGCTTGGTATGGCTTTAAGCCGCCAATAATTTATGTCTAGGAATTTAGGCGGTAGCCGCCTGGTTCAGTGATTAGTATTCTGACGTGGGATGGATCGGGCTCTATTTTCTTGCGCAATCGATACACATGTGTCTCCAGTGTATGAGTGGTCACACTAGCGTTATAGCCCCAGACTTCATCGAGCAGCGTTTCTCTTGCTACTGTTTTGTTACCAACGCGATAGAGATACTCAAGAATAGCCGTTTCTTTTTCCGTTAGCCGCACTTTCTCATCACTTTTGTCGTTGCTAAGCACCTTAGCGGCTGGTCTAAACTTGTATGGACCTATTACGAGAATAGCATCATCCGACTGCTCGTGTTGACGGAGGTGAGTCCGCACACGAGCGAAAAGTACCGCCATACGGAAAGGCTTTATAACGTAATCATTTGCGCCTGACTCTGCGTTGACAATGGTTTCAGTTTCAGTATCCGCACCTGCCAATATAATTATTGGCGAGCGAAGACTTTGGGCCCGCATCTTTCTGCAAACGTCGCCACCCTCCATATCAGGGAGGTGGCCGGCCAAAAGCACAAGATCAAAGTGCTGGTTTTCCAATATTTTCAGCGCTGACGCGCCACTATCTGCCTCCGAAATAGAAGCGAAGTCACCAAGAGCATACAATTGCTCCTTAATTACCTGTCGCAGCATTTCGTCATCATCGACAATTAGTAAACGCCTACCTGACACCATAATTTACATTATCCACATTTATTCTATTTATGCGCGCTATGAATTCTAAGGTAATCGGACCTGGGTGCCACCTCTTTCATCCAACCTGCGGACAGTATCAACTTGTGCTTTCTTATAGTTCCGCTGAAAATGCTTTTTGACACTCCGATCTATGATGCTAAGAAACCAACACGACGGGAAACTGGCATGCCGACAGATGCAAGTAAACATATGACCACTGACATCTCCTCGCCAGCCATACTAGAGACTGTTGAGCGGGCTGTCGCGGATTTGCGCCGGGGAGGCACGGTTGTCATCACATCGGTTGATCAGGCAGCGCTCGTACGCGCAGCCGAAACTATTGACGATGATGCCCCACCCTTTTTTGGGCAGCCGGGAGTTGATGAAAAAGTTCTCGCAGTCACCGGCCGAAGAGCCGCTATCCTTGGGTTAAGCGAGCCAAATGTTCGAACAATGATATTGAAGAAGCGCGGTGGCTTGACAGCAACGGCTATAACAAACCTCATTGATCCTGACATGGACTTCCAGATTATCCCACCACCTAGTGTGGATGCGGATCCAGCACCCGAAGCAAGCTGTGCTGATGCGGCCGTTTTGTTAACAAAAACGGCCAGGCTTTTGCCTGCGGCGCTTCTCGCCCCACTAACGGTCGAGGACCCAGTAACATGGGCACGTGCAGCAGGACGCCTCGTCGTCGCCTCTCAATCCATTTTCCTTTACGAAAAAACACAGGCCAATGCTCTCGAAGCGGTAAGCGAAGCCCGTGTTCCTCTGGAGGGATGCGAGAATACACGCCTTATAACGTTCCGACCTAAGGATGGTGGAGTTGAACATCTTGCCATTATCGTCGGCGAGCCAAACCCAGAACAAACGGTTTTGACCCGTCTTCACTCTGAATGTTTCACCGGTGACCTTCTGGGCTCTCTGCGCTGTGATTGCGGGGACCAGTTGCGGGGAGCCATAGAAATGATCGCTACGGAAGGCAGTGGAATACTCTTATATCTGGCACAGGAGGGCCGGGGCATCGGATTAGTAAATAAGCTTCGTGCATATCAAATTCAAGACAAGGGTTTTGATACGGTTGACGCCAATGAGCAACTGGGATTCGACGATGATGAGCGTGTCTATTTGCCAGCCGTTCACATGCTCAACCAGCTCGGATTCACCACCGTACGCCTACTAACCAACAACCCCGCCAAAGTTGGAGCACTAGCCAGACACGGCATCGAGGTTACCGAGCGCGTTCCGCATGTATTCCCCTCTAACGAGCACAACAAAGCCTATCTGCAAGCCAAGGCAAAGCGGTCGGGCCATCTCTTCTAGAACCCTTCGCCACTAAAGATGGATGCAAAAAGTACATGAATAAAACTGACTTCAGCTGCCTTCATGGTTCTTCGTTGCGTAATCGATAAACCGCGCCGATGGAATTAATAGTTGTACCGCACGGCACCGATATCACTCGAGGGCACTTACAGGTTGGGCCGCGTTTATATGACTGCGCTCTTGGTCGCGGCGGCGTAAGTGCTACGAAACGGGAGGGGGATGGATCCACACCAGCAGGACGGTTTCCTCTTCGTCATGTAATGTATCGGCCAGACAGATTGCTCGCCCCCCCACAAACCACGCTACCCCTTAAACCCATAAGTCGGACTGACGGTTGGTGCACTTCCCCGGAAGATGCCGCCTACAACCAGGCGGTTACCCTGCCTTACTCTGCAAGCGCCGAAGCTTTATGGCGAGAAGACTCCCTCTATAACATTGTGGTCGTGCTTGGTCATAACGAGCCTCCGGCCACACCTGGAGCAGGCAGTGCTATTTTCCTTCATGTAGCAGCACCAGGTTTTGAGGCCACTGAGGGCTGTGTTGCGATAAAACAGGGCGACCTATTGGAATTGCTCAGCAAAGTTAGGCCGGAAACATGCCTTGATATTCGTTTGGTTTTGAAGGGTTAATGGCGATACCTTGGTTCTTTGGCAGGCCCCTAAAGGATCAATCTGTCGCTAGACGAGGTCCGAAGATAGCAGTGCCTATACGAACATGTGTGGCCCCCATTTCGATAGCAATTTGATAGTCATGGCTCATACCCATGCTCAGGCAGGATAGGCCGTTACGTTGTGCTATCTCTTTGAGAAAGGCAAAATGGAGGGAGGGCGCCTCGTTTAGCGGTGGCACACACATAAGACCTATCACATCAAGACCATAATAATCCTGGCAAACACCAATGAAAGAGTCCGCCTCGACCGGTAATACACCAGATTTTTGGGGTTCCTCGCCAGTGTTGATCTGTACGAAACACGGGAGGCTCCTGCCTTGGCGCACCATTTCTTCCGCAAGCCTAGCAGCAAGCTTTGGTCGATCCAGACTTTCAATCACGTCGAACGCTGCCACGGCCTCACGCACTTTATTGGTCTGTAGAGGTCCGATTAAGTGCAGTTTCACGTCACAGTACTTACGGCGAAGCTCTGGCCATTTTTTCACTGCCTCCTGCACACGGCTTTCTCCGAAGACCCTACAGCCTTCCTCCAATGCTAGGGAGATGTGCTTGGCCTTATGAGTTTTGCTAACGGCGACGACGGTCACGGAGCCAGCAGGACGATCACCCAGCAGCTCATATCTGGATATATTGGTCCTTATCAGAGCAATATTACTCGCCACATCGTTTGGTGTTTTATCTTTCGGAGACAGAGACATCTTTTTCTTACCTTGGTAGAATATGTTTATGTCTTTAACGCTAGCAGACGCGGCGGCCCAGCTCAAACGCACTACCCCTAAATACGGATGGAGCAATGGACTTTGTCCCGCCGTTTTGCTTATGACCGACCGCGAGCGCCTTCCAAGCCCTATTCCTGCACTTGCGTCCCTGAGGCGCGGAAATGGTGTTATTCTGAGACACTATGGTGACCCCTCGCGGGAGGCGCTAGCACGCAACATCAAAGATGTGTGTGCTCGTCTCAGACTCACGTTCATTGTAGCCGAGGACTGGAGGCTTGCCGCGGCCGTGAAAGCCGATGGTCTTCATCTGTCAGATTCTAGAGCCCGAACGGGCCCCCCACCCGGCGCGCGTCTGTGGCTGAAACATAAGCGGCGCCTGTTAACTACCGCGGCTCACGGTCCGGTGAGCATAAATCGCGCCGCTGTGTTACGGGCGGATGCATGTTTACTGGCACCTGTATTCGCCACGAAGAGCCACCCAGGAGCCCACCCAATCGGCCCGTTGCGCGCGGGCCTTATGTGTCGGCTAGCAAGGGTTACCGTATTAGCTTTAGGTGGCATAACAGCCCATTCCGTGCGCAGCCTAAGATTCCTAGGTATTGGGGGTATTGCGGGGATCGGTTTTGTCCAAGAACAAGAGAAGGTGCCTCGCAGCCCTTCTTAAGCTCTCTCAAGTCATCTTCTAGAACTTAAGACGAACCCCGACCCGCGCCCCCGTCTGCTCGGGAGGAGCTAGTGCAAGCTTTCGTACATCACGGTTTATATAAAAAGCATTGGCATCAACTTGGATAGCTGGGCTAATGCGGTAAATTCCGCCCACCATCCATTTCCTTCGGTCCAAACCAATAAGACTTCCCGGCTCGAAATCTGATGCCACATAACTGAGGCTAACGCCAACCGAGTCCGTTTTATAGGCCACCCCCGCTTGCCAGGATGACATCGCGTTCAATACCCCATCTGTGCTGGAGTCAATGTAGCCGCCGCGCACCGAAAATCCGCCATAACCCAGAGATGCACCAATGTTCCACGCCGTTACTGGTTCCAAAGCAAACGCACTGCGGACGTCCGACACCCCTCCGTAAAAACCTACCTCACCTCCATAGAGTGATGTAACATAATGTCCCTGCACGTCACTTGGCTTGAAACCAGCATCAGTATACTTACTACCCAAGGCCGCTTGACGCGGGGTAAAACTGAGCACAATCCGTCCCACATTTGGATTCTTATAATCAATCGTCAACTCCTCAACGTCCGGGACATTAAGCGTCGAATCGAATGATAACGTCAATTGGTCAGCAATAGTGCCATCGGTGATAAAAGCTGTTTCAGGAGACGCCATAGGCCCGACTCCGGGCGGCCCACCCGAGGCCAGCTCCGCACTCTGGGCACCATGAACGGCCAGCAGGGCACATACCCCAGAAACTAAATTAATATTCATACTCGGCCACCTGCCCATGGGTGGGTCCTATCTGGCTTCATTAATCCGAATGTTTAACCATCGCACCAGCGGGGTGTTGGGGTCAATATTGCCAACGGGGCCGCTCGGCAGAACCTAAGTTCTTGTGACAATTTATCCACAGTCTGGGCACCAAGCCCCTGTGGTGTTGCACAAAAACCATGACTAAAGGGATGGGGCCTGCTGGACCGCAACGCTTGTAAGGCGCTAGAGATATGACGCGACTCGGTGGAAGAGCTGGCGCTTTCTACTTCTTGATTAAGATCGACACCTTTTAAGAGCACTTAATATCTATTGGAAACATTCCGCTGTATCAGATTAATACCAATACCGTCTCGGTCGAAGAACAACATTTCCAAGGACTCCTGGCTAGTATCACTCTGTGGAAACAAGACCATAGGTGGAGAGACAACAGTGTAACCTTGAGTCTTCACTTTTTGATAAATACCCTGAATATCGTCTGTAACAAAAACTAAAGCCACATCGCCGGTCCGAACCTCCGTGCGCATAATTTGTTCAGGCGGCGACACCTCCGTATCATCGTAGGCAAACAGGCCGACGTTGCCCGTCATTGTGTCACCGGACTGCAGAATTAGGACCCGCACCTTTTTGCCTTCCGTGCCAAGAATTTGGTTGGTTAAATCCCCCTCGAGTACTAACTCCACTCGGGTCTGCAAGCCGAGTATATCTCTGTAGAGATTAACGGATTCGTCCAGGTCTCTAACAAAGATGGTGGTTCGCAGAACGGGAGTCACATTGCCGCTGCCCTCAACAAACGGCTCTTGGCCAACAACGGTGCGCGGAACGGCCCCCATCAGCACGGCTAAGGCGCCAGCCAAGCGGTTTCTAACCAGCATCGCGGCAACTCCTACTGGCTAATAGCCCACCGGCGCTGGGCTAAAGTTAGATGAGTCATCTGGATCTCCCGATCCACTATATTGGGCAACATTGGGGTAAGGATATACCGGCCGCGTCTTGGTAATAACAGATTTTCTAATAGGCCAAGAGCCAGCACCCGGCAAGGAGACGTCGTCTTTACGCCTATACCCGGTAACCGCGCCAGGTGGTCGACCTTCCTCAACCCATTGGGTGATAGCAGTAACCCAATCAAAAGTGTCAACACCAGGTCCGCCACGACAGTGATTCATACCCGGAATCAAATAGAGTTGCATGGACTCGTCCGCATCTTGTCGGCCGCCGGCGACACGAACAGCCTTCTTGAAGTAGTCAATAAGTGGCTCCGCGTTCAAGAGATCATTTAGCCCTTGGTACATAATAACCTTACCGCCGTAGGCCGCGAGCTTGCTGAGATCGGGGTTGTCCGGCGTCTGCAGTAGTGCCTTAGTAAAAAGACGGTAATAATCAGTGTCGAGATCAAAACTACGCGCGTCATAGGCAGGACCCGGATCATAGTCAAACCAAGTATAACGAAGGCGATCCTGCGCCATTGGCTCGAAGGTTCCTAGCTCCCCTGCATTCTCACGAATGTAGCCGAGCAAACCCAGTTCTCCACCTTTTGGCACACCGAAAGACAAGCGGCGGCCCTGGGTATTACGGGCCCCCTCATACAAGCGCTCCACTGATGCTATCTGTTCCCCCGTTAGACAATTTGACGATGCATGCCGCCCCTTGCAACTAAGAACCGAAAGGTCCGGCTTGCAGGACCACGGGTTGTTTATGACCCCATCTTCGAGCCCGTCCTGAGCATCGCACTGACCCATTACAACTTGGTGCAATAATGGGATTTGGTTCTTGCCAAAGATGACGCGGCTATCATCGTCGAAATTTGTTAGGGTGCGCCAGAAAATATTAATGTATGCCGGGACCATTCCGGCGGGGGCGCCGGCAATGAGGCCATCAAAGTGCCACGGATAACGCTGGGCCAGCAACAAAGCTTGACGCCCACCGGTTGAGCAGCCCCTCCAATAAGACCGCTCTGGTCTGCTGGAATAGTAAGCAGCTATTATTGCTTTAGAGGCCACGACAGCTTTGTGGGTGCCGCGATAAGAAAAATCCAGCTCCTGTTCTAGATTGTTGTAGGCCCATTCCCCTGACCGCATCACCTTCGGATACACCTCAGGATCCCCGTTCCAATTTTCATCCAGCGGATATGGAGCAGTGCGGCCCATGTCGGTAGTTGCCACGGCAGCACCACGAGAGAGCGGGTCGTCTGCTTTTTCAATAGCACGAATGCCGCATAGCGTGCCACAACCCTCCATATGAAAGCGGCCACTCCAGTCATCGGGTAAGCGCAGGCGAATGCCAACCTGAGGGGCTACATAACCCATAACATCACAATAGGAAGGAAGGTCGGCTGTCGCGCGCACAAATCGCGTGGCGGTAATATGGGTGGGTGCGTCGGGTGTCGCCGAGAAACTACGTTCAGCAAGGTCGCGGCAAGAGCTAGTGTCCGCCTTTACACTTACCGCCACCGCAACGCTCGTCAACAATAACAAGAGATAAACTATGGTACTGCATGTCTGTGAAGTCATGTCACCGTCCCCCAAAGCTGTGTTCCCTAAGATGCAGCGGGTTGGCTCTTTGGTCAAATACCGAACCACACAATGTTGTAAAGCCTCGGCCAATACATAACATCAGCCGTTCCTAGGCCTTGTTCCAATCCGATGATTTCACAACGTTGCAAGGCTTTTTGTAACTTTTGTGTGTGTCCCATTCCAGCGATCCATTTTTCTGTGCAGGCCAGACACGCATAAAATAATCCTAGCCCAGCGTGGCCGTGAAATCTGATGGCACACACCGCGTTTTCCTCTAATCGCCCACAAAGACTTGCACCATCGTAGCGTGTGTCACGAGCTCACCGTCTACTTCCCTTTCTAATTGTGCAGAAACAAAGGCTTGCCGCGCACCTACGCTAACCACCCGAGCCGTTCCGATGAGAGGCTCCCCACTCTCTACCCCATACAAGAAACTAACGGACATATTTGATGTGGAGAACGTACGTTTTCCGCATCCGTACCACGTCGCAAGCCCAGCAACATCATCTAGCATGGCGGCGAGATAACCCCCAAATACCGTCCCAGCAGGGTTAAGTAAATCGGCTCTAGGCACATAACGTATGACACCAGTCCTCTCCTCTTCATCGAATCTAATGGCCTCACCGTTAAGCAGTCCCCGTGCCTGTATGGGTGGTGGTTTTATGGGGTTCGTCATAATTATCCGCGCCCCCTTGCTGCATCATAGCCAATTTTCAATTCGGACACGATCTCAGCTATAGGCTGCGCTTTCTTAACCGCCCTCAAACCCTGACCGGCAGACCATATGTCCCGCCAAGCCCGGGACTCCTTACGACTATCAAATTTCTTGTCCTTTCGGACGCCCAGTGATGCTGGATCGAGACCAGCCCTTTCGATGCTAGGCCTGAGGTAATTAGCAGGAACACCGGTAAAGTGAGCGGTAAGAATTAGATCTTCCTCTGTAGAAGCAACCAACATATTTCGATAGCCGGCCGGCGCTAAACTTTCTCGGGCAGCAATGAAACGAGTACCAAAATAGGCAAAATCTGCGCCAAGCGCCTCTATTGCCGCAACGCCAGCCCCATCACAGATGCCTCCTGCAACGATAAGCGGTCCATCAAAAAACTCTCGCACTGATGGAACAAATGTAAATGGGGAGATCTGACCAGTATGCCCACCGGCTCCAGCACAGACCAGACAAAGACCATCGGCACCGGCGTCGACGGCCTTTCTTGCATATAGCACGCTGTTAACGTCAGCAAAAACGATACCACCGTACTCGTGAACTTGCCCTGCAACCCTGCCGGGAGAACCCAGGGCTGTAATTACCATTTCCGGTTGATAATCTAGCACAACCTTGAGGTCCTGCTCGAAGCGCTCAGATGATCTGTGGACGATAAGGTTGGCCGCCCACGGCGCGGTCTTCCCAGGGGGCGCCTTTCCCGCCGCCGTCAGCTCACTTTTAATTTGTTCAAGCCACTGTTTTAATACTTCGGTAGTGCGCGCATTAATAGTGGGAAAAGCCCCGATAATGCCTGCCTTACAGGCAGAGACGACTAGCTGGGGGCCAGACACCAAGAACATCGGCGCAGCAATTGCTGGTAGTACCATGCGTTGCTTTATGAGCCGTACCTTCGCTGCAACATCAGTTTGGATCGTAGGCTCAGACATAAGACTTCCTTAATTCTGTCTTTAAGACCTTGCCCTGGGCACTCAGCGGTAAGCTATCAATAAAAACAACCCGGGTGGGAAGTTTGTACGGAGCGAGCTTGGTTCCGCAACGGCGCCTAATTTCAGCGGTTGTTAGTTGCTTCCCGGACTTAAGCACAACCACAGCAACACCCACTTCGCCCCACTTTGGATCAGGCGCACCTATCACGGCAACCTGCTTAACTTCGCCAAAGGAAGAAATTATATTTTCCACCTCCGCTGGGTATACGTTTTCGCCGCCTGATATATACATGTCTTTGAGTCGGTCAATTACAAACAAGGCGCCGTCTTCATCTTGGTACCCAATATCCCCTGTACGGAACCAGCCGTCTGCACTAGTAGCCGCTGCGGTTAGGTCGGGCTTTTTCCAATATCCAGGTGTCACACCTGGGCCTTTCAACTGAATTTCGCCGCTAGCACCAGGGGGGCAAGGGTTTCCATTGGAATCCAGGACACGGATATTGCAATACATGACTGGCCAACCGACAGACCCAAGCTTTTCCTTAGTGCGCTCAGGCGGTAACCGAGCCACACCAAAGACCTCTGTCATGCCATACGATGGACATAATTGTAGGCCCTTAGCACTCCATGTTCGCAACAAATCAAGCGTGGTTGGGGCCCCACCAATACCCGCCCACTCCACAGAAGGAAATACGGCGTCTCTGAAACTCGCGTGCTGGGACATCATCAGAAACTGAGTCGGCACTCCTAAGGTGTGAGTAATTCCGAGCTTTTTGTCTGTTAAATAACCCAGACACTTCTCAGGATCCCAATTGCGCATGACGTGGACAGCACCTCCATAATGGAACAGGGGGGTGGCAAATCCATTCAATCCAGCGGTGTGAAATAATGGCACGTGCGTCAAAGTACGGGTTTCCGTGCTTAGCCGACCAGAGGTTGCCGCCTGGATAACTGCTAACATGGTCATTCGCCATGTACACATCACACCCTTTGGCTCGCCCGTAGTACCTGAGGTATATAGGAGTGTGTTGATTGTATCGAGGGTAGCAGGAGCAAAAGCAACCTCAGGCTCGGAGCCCTTGATTAACTCTTCATAGGGACTCCTTTCGCCAGATGCGGGACGACTTAGCTGCCTTGCAGGCCCATTAGGCACAACCCCCCAAAATTCGTCGTCAGCGATAATCAGAACGGGATCGCAGTCCCTAACAACCACCTCCAGTTCGGGGGCCGTAAGACGCCAATTGGCCGGTAGAAAGACCGCACCAAGACGCCAACAAGCAAACATGATTTCAAACACATCGGTTGAATTTCGAGCCAGCACCATAACTCGGTCTCCCGTACCCACATCAAATTTAACCTTAAGCCCGCCAGCAAGCCTGGCACTCCGACGAAACAGGTCGACGTAGGTAGACCGGCGGCCGGTCTGCAAATCGACGCAGGCCAGCGCGTTACCTCGCCATTTTACGTGGTACGCAAGCCAATCCGTAATTAAACCTTCGTGCATAGCTGCCATCATTACCTGAACCTTACCTAGCGACGACAGTAAGAAATAGTTAAAAAAACAGTCGGGAACTCGCCCACCTCACTTCTAGGAGCCCAACCGGGGTGTCAAGCTTGGGGGGGTGAATATCAGAACTTCAAAGCAACACCGCCGAGAACGCCAGCACCCTCTATCTTTTGGCCTCCGGCAGGCTGTTGCTCCGCGTAAAATCCCGCAACTCCAATTTTTATGTTTCTTGCTAATTTATAGGCCACCTGCAGAACAAACCGGTCAACCTCGTCTTTGATTGGCGCCCCAGAAAAAAGCCTTTTCGTACCGTGGAAATAGTTGGAAGAAATGCCCCAGGGACCCGCACTGAATGCGACCCCAACCTCCCATGCCCGTTCATCCTGTTGGTCGTCGGGGGTTACATCAACGTAGCTACCGCCAATATCCCAACCGCCGTAAGCAAGCCCTAGGATGAAATTCATAGCCTTCTCGCCATCAGTGGCGCCGTCGCGTGAGTCCGAATGAAAGTAGCCACCAGCAACCTTGTAATATCCACCTTCAAATTCCCCTTCATACGCCGCAGACACGTCAAAGGCATTGTTGTCCTTACCGCCGCCCTTATCAAAGACACCCTCGACGGAGTCAGTTGTCGGATGGTAGCCAACACCTATTTTGAGACCCCCAATACTAGGTGAGGTGTAGCTGATACCCATAACATCGTCGGCGAAGCGTTTGAAAGTAAAGGCGTCCTTGATCACCACACCAGTTCTGGGCTTAATTGCGTCCCTAACCACCTCTTCATCAGTAGCCAGCAGGACCTGCGGAACCGGGTTATCGACTATTCCGGCATTGGGCCCCTCTTTCTGACCAACCCGAATCCGCCCGAAACTCCCGCTAAAATCTACATACTGCTCATCCGCGTTTACATCCTTTATTGCCTCGGCTTCGAATTGAATGGTAGCCTTGACCTCAATACCATTATCCAGCACGGTCTTGCCTGACAAATAGACTTCAGTATCGGTCATCCCACCGGTAGTATTAAGGTTTTCACCAGGCAGCTGATCTTGGTCGGTTACAAATACAAACTGCCTTAATTTACCACCAATACTCAGTTTGATTGGGTCGGCAGCCTGAGCGATTGTTGCCAACCCAATTAACATAAAGATACCCGCGCTATAAAACCTTGTACTCATGCAGCACTCCCCTACATACACGCAGCCCATACCGCCAAGGTCGCGGCAACAAGGCAGAAAATTTAACGCGCCACACATTACTTGTCTAACGTTACGATTTTTCGGTTGGTTTGATGACAGATATGTGACACCACTTATATTGCTCTACCCCCTTCGCAAAATCACCGGCCTTCGCTATAAAGCAGTACCAATACTAATCTGACTGCCTAGCATTGGCTGTCGGCAAGACGGAGTTGATGGATGGTTGCTTTCACTAGGTTAGAAAAACAGTTCTTAGTATCCGCCGCCTTGGCGCTGACCCTTGGCTTAGGCTCCTGCAGTTTACTTGGCAGCCAGCAAAAAGGGGAGGATTATCAGACATCACCGGATTATCAGAATAATAAAAGTGGCGAAGGTTCAGTCTTCGAGGGCGGTATCACACTCTTTGGTGTTTCAGATGGTAGGGGAACGGAGGGGGCCGTCGCGGTCAATGCATTCTTATGGCGCGCTTCATTAGATACCATCTCTTTCATGCCGCTGAGTTCGGCTGACCCGTTCGGTGGTGTCATTATATCCGACTGGTATTCGCCGCCAGAAACACCGGATGAACGCTTTAAGGTTAATGTATATATCTTAGGAAGAGTATTGCGGGCCGACGGCCTAAAGGTTTCAGTCTTCCGCCAAACTCGGTCCGAGACAGATCGCTGGCAGGATGCAGCGGTGGGGGCTGATGTGGCGACTGAATTTGAGGATGCAGTCCTGACTCGTGCTCGGCAACTTAGGATGCAGGCCGTGGAGCAGGACAGTTAGGTCGATTGCCCATTTCGAGTTCATAGGAACGCAGCATTCAAAACTTTTCTTCCCAATTATTTTCTTGGATCAGGTCAAAAAACCCAGGGCTTGGCAGTAGGCGATGACTGAAGCGCGTTACCATTTTCGGGACACTGAACACCGCTGGCAAGAAATTTGGTCCGAGCGCGGCTGTTTTACTGCGGATGATTCGTCATCATTACCGACCTACTACGTACTTGAAATGTTCCCTTATCCTTCAGGTCGCCTGCATATGGGGCATGTGCGCAACTATACCCTGGGCGACGTAGTCGCGCGTTATAAGAAAGCCCAGGGGCACAATATACTGCATCCAATGGGGTGGGATGCATTCGGTTTGCCGGCAGAAAATGCCGCCTTGAATCGCGGCGTCCACCCCGGCATCTGGACCCAACAAAATATCAGCGACATGCGTGAACAGTTTGCACCCCTTGGTCTTTCCCTAGACTGGAGTCGCGAGATCTCCACCTGCGACCCTAAGTACTACAAACACGAACAGACCATGTTCCTTGATTTTGCGGAGGCTGGCCTTGCCTACCGGAAGGACTCGTGGGTTAACTGGGATCCAGTTGAACAGACGGTTCTCGCTAATGAGCAAGTGATCAACGGCAAGGGCTGGCGCTCTGGTGCATCAGTGGAACGGCGCAAACTAAATCAGTGGTTCATTAAAATAACACACTATGCAGAGGAGCTCCTGAGTGCTCTAGAGGACCTAGGACGGTGGCCTGAAAAAGTCCGTACCATGCAGCGCAATTGGATCGGCCGCTCGGAAGGCGCCGTGGTCAGGTGGCAACTTCTCGAGGCCAGCGGCGTGGAAAGGCCCGTGCCACTCGAAGTGTTTACTACCCGTCCAGACACCCTTTTCGGTGCGTCTTTTTGCGCCATTTCGCCCAACCATCCGCTAGCCACAGAACTGGCGGAAAGCGACGCGGCTTTGTCTTCCTTTATCACCGACTGCAATCGCCTCGGCACTTCCGAAGAAGCACTCCAAGCGGCAGAAAAAAAAGGCTACGACACTGGTCTAACCGCACAGCACCCCCTCGATGATCAGTGGGAGGTACCGTTGCTGGTCGCCAACTTTGTACTGATGGATTATGGCACGGGAGCTATCTTTGGCTGCCCGGGGCACGACCAGAGAGACATGGAGTTCGCGCGCGCTTACAGCCTTCCAGTTATATGCGTAATTGCTCCACAAGAAGCAGACCCAGAAGTTTTTGCCGCGGACCTAGAAGCTGGCAACGAAGCGTACACGGGCGACGGAATTGCGATCAAATCTGATTTTCTGACTGGGCTCACCGTCGCTGATGCAAAACAGGCGGCTATAGACAAAATTAAATCAAGTGGCCGCGGCAAGGGTGTCATCAAATATCGGCTGCGAGACTGGGGTGTGTCGCGGCAGCGCTACTGGGGATGCCCCATCCCCTTTATTCACTGTCCTGAGTGCGGTTCTGTGCCAGTACCCCGTGAAGACCTGCCGGTAACGTTACCAACGGATGTAGACTTCGATAAACCAGGCAACCCCCTTGACCGACACCCCACCTGGAAAGAAGTTTGCTGCCCAAACTGTGGCGGAGGCGCCAAAAGGGAGACGGACACACTTGACACTTTTTTTGAGTCCTCCTGGTACTTCGCTCGCTTTTGCGACCCCAATAACGCCAACAAGCCCTTCGACAAGAAGGTCGCGCAGCATTGGTTGCCAGTGGATCAATATGTTGGTGGAATCGAGCATGCCGTCCTGCATCTGCTTTATTCCCGCTTCTTCACCCGTGCAATGCGAGACTGTGGCTATTTAGATCTGCCAGAACCCTTTGAAGGCCTTTTTACCCAAGGTATGGTCACACACGAAACATACCGCAGTCATAATGGAGATTGGGTCGAACCTGGTGATGTAAAAAGGGATGGTGATGGTTACGTCCGCTTGTCTGATAATTCACAAGTGACCATCGGTCGCTCTGAAAAGATGTCAAAATCCAAGAAGAATACTGTGGACCCGGCAAACATCCTGAGCACCTACGGCGCCGACGCCGCACGCTTGTTTATGCTCTCCGATAGCCCCCCTGAGCGTGACCTGGAATGGAGCGACGCAGGCATTGAAGGAGCGTGGCGTTACCTTAATCGTCTTTGGCGCATGACCCAGGCGGTCGAGGTGAATGGCAAGAAAGACGTGCCTGCATCAGACCATCTCAGCACTGCAGCGGCGAGCTTACTTAAGGAAGCCCATCGCTGCATCGTTGGAGTCACTGAGGACCTAGAAGAATTTCGATACAACACCGCTGTGGCAAAGATCCGAGAATTTTCCAATACCACTGCGGAGCTGGATCAAAACGTTGAGGGAGGTGCAACCGTCTACCGTTTCGCCATCGCCACAATTGCTAGGCTGGCCAACCCCTTAATTCCACATATCAGCGAGGAAATATGGGCCGCCCTGGGCGAAACCACCCCCTTAGCGGAAACTCCATGGCCCGCGTATGATCAAGATCTTTTGGTGGATGACAGCATCACCATCGCCGTACAGGTTAATGGGAGGCTGCGCGGCACCATAACTATCCCAAAGGGCGCCGGGGATGAGGCCTGCAAGGCAAAAGCCCTTGAGATTCCAGCTGTTAGAGCGCAGATGAGTGACAAAACCGTGAGAAAGGTAATCATTGTCCCCGACAAGATTGTCAACGTGGTGTTGGGATAAACTAACTCGGCAACCGAGATCACACACCCTTGATTACAACAAAAGGAAACTTGCCCCTTGACAGCCACTGCCATGGTGAGGTCCAAGCGAGATATGACAGCATCGCGCCGCATTGTTCTATGTTCCGGATTGGGGTTTCTCGTCGCAGGCCTCAGCGGCTGTGGATTTCGCCCCCTCTACGGAACTTCAGGCATTACGGGATCGGCGGAAGTTGTCGAAGAGCTTTCTCGCATCGATGTGCGCCCCATTCCCGACCGGCGGGGCATGGCGTTACGGCAGGTGTTGAGAGAGAAGCTGCATATGAAAAGCCAGCCCAATGGCATGCTCTACGACCTGCAGGTGCAACTCTTCGTTCGCACTCAAGAACTCGGAGTACGCAAAGACTCTACCACCTCCAGAGCCAACCTTGTCCTTACTGCTCGGTTCTACCTGTGGAGGGGCCGAAAACGGCTGTTACTAGATAGTGTTCAATCCATTGTCTCCTTCAACATTCTAGACGACCAATACGCAACCATCGCATCAGAGTCAGACGCCGAGGATCGGGCTCTTCAAGAACTTTCTGACGAGATAAAGACTAGGCTAGGGGTGTTTTTCGACAACCGCCTGACAAAGCAGACTTCGGCAACCCAGTGAAGATTCAAGCCGGTCGAGCCGATTCTTTTGCCAAGAACCCTGATGCAGGTATGCGAGCTGTTCTCGTCTATGGACCCGACGCAGGTCTGGTGCGAGAGCGCGTGCAGACCTTGACGCTCGGTATCCTGGAGGACCCCAATGATCCGTTTCGCCTCGCGGAGCTCGTACCAGATACTATTAAACAGGACCCCGCAAGGCTATTAGACGAGGCCACCGCCCAAGCCTTGACCGGAGGCCGCCGAGTACTAAGAATAAGGGATTCTGGTGACGGCCTGACTAAGATTCTTGAAGCTTTTCTGGCAGACTACACTGGCGATACTTTGGTGCTCTTGGCTGCCGGTGACCTTGGCCCGCGGTCCTCCCTACGCAAACTATTTGAAGGCGCAAAGCATGCGGCCGCGCTGCCTTGCTACCCCGATGATGCCCGAGCTCTAGACCAAGTGCTGCGAGACACATTAAAAACTGCCGGCCTATCCATCGATAGAGAAGCATTAGCCTGGCTGTTGGATCACCTTGGCGGAGACCGGGGAACGAGCCGGCGTGAGCTGGAGAAGTTGGTCACGTATATGGGCAAAGACCGGGGCACTGTGACCACAAACGACGTACTCGCCTGTATTGGAGACACCGCAGCCCTGACCCTAGATAGCCTTACATTTGCAGCAGCCGACGGCGACCACAAGTCTGTGCAACGAATCTACGCTCGTTTGACGTCAGAAGGCACCAGCCCTGTTTCTGTGTTAACTGCCTCAGCTCGCCATATGGTTCGTCTTCACCAAACCCTTGGCCACACTAAAGATGGGCTATCTATTGACCAAGCGCTTGCTAAACTTAAACCTCCGGTGTTCTTCAAGAATAAATTGCGGTTCAAGTCACAGGTGGTGGTCTGGACACTCCCTTTGTTAACGCGTGCCCTGGCGCTGTTGTCTAAAGCTGAAATTGCAGCCAAGACAACAGGCATGCCCGCTGAAGCCATAGCTGAAAGAACCCTTCTTCAACTAGCTGCTGCCGTACGCAATAGGCAACGCTGACCCTTTAGGCTAGCTTCACACAAGAACCCAAAAGGAGAACAGGCGATGAAAAATGTAAATCGACGCAACATGATGAGAATCGGCGGAGCAGTTATTGCGGGGACTAGTTTTAACACCCAAACCGCGTCAGCCGGGGAAAGCGCCTTAGCGGATGACAGGAGTGGCTTAAGCACTGGCTCACCCGTGCCCCTTAAAGTGAAGGCCGTGCCTGGATTCCTTAGTGAACAGCAAATTGACGTGCATCATCGTGCGCATTATGGCGGCGCCTTGGGACGATATAAGGATTTGAACCAAACACTGAGAGCCGTCACCCGGGGGCAAGAGCCGCACCCAGGAGCTGCTTTTGGCGCCATGGTGAGAGATCGCGCCAGTAAGGCTAATAGCGTGGTTCTTCATGAGGTTTACTTCGATGGCTTGAGTGTACAACGTACGAACCCGCAAGGTGATGTGGCTGCCGCAATTGAAAGTTCCTTTGGCTCCGTGATGAACTGGGCTGCTGACTTCGCGGCCTGTGCTCGCAGTGCCTCGGGTTGGGCAATCCTTGCTTTGCACACCGTCAATGGACAGTTGTTTAATCTTGCCAGCGACGAGCACGCAACGAACCTGATGTGGGGGGGGGTCCCACTGGTCGCCCTCGACGTATATGAACATGCCTATTACCTTGATTACCTTAACGACAAAGGAACCTATATCGATCGGTTTTTCGAACATCTGGATTGGCACGCGGTGGAGACCCGGCACGCCGACGCTGTCGCGGTCCAGTAGTCGCAGTTTAGATCTAATGCTGAGCTGGGGGGAGGTCGGTTCCTCACCTCGCTTGCTGACAAGCGAATCTAGATCAGAAACTCAAATCCGCCCCTGTAGTACTATCCATTTGAGGGCACACCAATACGCTTAGTTCATTTCTGAACCGACCACTGCGTGTTTACAGATACGGTTACTTAGCCCGCCACCGCCTAAGCAATAGCGAGTTGGTCACTACCGAAATACTCGAGGCTGCCATAGCAGCTCCAGCGATAGACGGACTCAAATAGCCGAAAGCAGCCAGCGGAACGCCTATCACATTGTAGATAAAGGCCCAGAATAGGTTCTGTCGACTCTTCAGCCACGTCGCCCGCGATATGGCGACCGCATGGGCGACCAAGCGCGGGTCGGGGCGCATTAGCGTAATACCAGCGGCTTCCATGGCCACGTCAGCACCAGTAGCCATAGCGATACCCACATCGGCCAGCGCCAAGGACAGAGCATCATTAATCCCATCACCAACCATCGCGACCGTATGACCATCTTGACGAAGAGTTTGTATTATTTTGGCCTTGTCTTCCGGAAGCACCCCCCCCCTCGAATCGTCAATTCCCACGGCACGGCCGACTATATCGACAACACGACGGGCATCGCCAGAAAGTAGAATAGTCTCCACACGCATAGCCCTGAGAGTCGAGACCGCGTCTACTGAACCCGGACGAATAGGATCGGCAACAGCGAATAGCGCCGCCAACGCACCATCAATAGCCAAAAACAACAAAGTGCAAGCATCTGCCTCCCATGCCCGCGCGCTGTCGTCTTCCAATGCCATGTTAATATTATTGTCTAACATCAGCGCTCGATTGCCGAGAACCACCCTATGACTATCGACAACCGCCTCCACTCCACGCCCCGCATGATTGCGAAAATGCTTGGCAGGCAGCGTAGAAATGTGTTCGCGGGCGGCAATACCTTGCACCGCCCTGGCAAGGGGATGGTCGCTACCTGCTTGCGCCGATGCTGCTAATTGTATTATTAGTTCTCGCCGTCCCTGCAAAACGGCCAATTCCACCACATCGGGACAGCCCGATGTCAAAGTGCCAGTCTTGTCAAAGACCACAGTATCTGTGCGATGCGCACGTTCTAGCGCCTCCACATCCTTAATTAGAATACCCGCTTTTGCGGCCGCACCCATTCCAGCCACGATAGCTGTGGGAGTGGCAAGTCCAAGGGCACAGGGGCAGGCAATCACCAAAACAGAGACAGCCGCATTGAAAGCTGCAGCAAAATCTCCGCTGAACAACATCCAGCCCGCAAACGTGCCAAACGCGACGATAATCACAGCAGGCACAAATATCCGGCTAATGCGATCAGCCAAACGCTGCATTGGCGCTTTACCTGCCTGGGCGTTTTCAACCAGCCTAATAATACGAGCGAGGGTAGAGTTCTCACCCACACCAATGACCTTCACTCGCAATAATCCAGAACCATTTATGGCACCGGCAGTTACTTTATCACCATTACTTTTCAGTACTGGCAGGCGCTCACCGGTAAGAAGAGATTCGTCTAATTCACTAGTGCCATCCTCAATAACGCCGTCCACCGGAACCTTCTCGCCGGAACGGACAACTACGACGTGCCCCGGCCTGACCTGACGCAGGGGTACTTCAATGGTCGTCTCGTGCTGTTCCAGCACGGCCGTTTGCGGCCGCAAATCCATAAGAGCCCGGATGGAGGCCGTCGCGCTTCGTTTTGCCCTGCCCTCAAGCGCCTTGCCGGTGAGGACCAACGTGATAATCAGGGTTGAGGCTTCAAAGTAGAGCGCACCACTAGCAGCTGCGCGCAGAGAGACCAGCAGATACACACTGTAAAAGAAGGCTGCGGATGTGCCCATTGCTACCAGCACATCCATATTTGCCGAACCGGCGCGTATTGTCCGGTAGGCAGATCGGTAAAATCGTGCTCCGATGATCACTTGAACGGGGGTGGCGAGGATAAGCTCGAGGTAGGGTGACAGACGGAACTCGAGCCCAAGCCAATGGCAAATCATTTGCCCTACAAAGGGCAGCGCTAGAAGCACCGAAGCTATTAATGCCACATGGTCCGGCTTGAGACCAACCTCTTCTCTGCTAACAGCTCCTGTGGGTCGCTCCAGTTTGTTTGGTTCATCCCAGGACAACTGTGCACTGAATCCAGCCCCCTCAATAGTGGACAGCAAATCTGCTTCTACAGCGATTCCCTCCATTATTGTGACTTCGGCACGGTCAGTGGCAAAGTTTACGGTTGTGGCCCGGACGCCGGGCACAAACTTCAAAGCATTCTCTACTCGCACCGCACAAGCAGGACCTATCATTCCACCCACCTCTAATAACACAGTCCGATCGAGAAGTTGAAATCCGGTCTTGGTAACCACGGACGCGACGGCAGCAGGATTTATGGTATCAACGTCGTACTGGATAACAGCCCGTTCAGTCGCAAAATTTACCGTAGCGGTAATCACACCCGGAACTTCGGTGAACGACTTTTCCAAGCGTGCAGAACACGCCCCGCAAGTCATTCCCCCTACCGGGAAGATCAATTGGCGTCGGGGTCTGTTCAAGGGGTCCTGCCTGCCTTCATGGTCCATAACTTTTCCTCCAGTGGGGGAAAATTTATAAGCGTTCCAGTGGCTAGAAGGTCAATGCCTCAGTCGCTAATTATTGAACAAAATCTCCAAGCTGGTCGGTTTTTAGGCAAAGGATCAAAGCGCATTAAGATCCCGTTGGGGCAATGCGCATTGGCAATACCGCTGAGAACGCGCCCGATAATACGAAAAACCCCGCCGTGGCTGACGATAATAACTGAAGGTCTGTGAGATAGGGCGGTGGCAAGCCCAGCAATAACCCGTTCCTCAAAGTGCATGGGGGACTCTGAACCGGGCGGCGGATATCCCTCACCCCAGCGGCGCTGCCATTCCCTGCCTTCGCTAGGGCCAAAGAATTGCTCCATAAGACGATTTTCTACGATTAGCTTCAGACCGGTCGCTTGCGTTGCTATTTCTGCAGTTTCTCGGGCCCGCGACAGCGGACTCGTTACAACGGTTCCGATCTCCAAGGAGCCAACAGCGACGGCTGCACGGCGAGCTTGGGTTCGACCACTGTTATTTAGGTCGATATCGGTTTGACCCTGGGCCTGACCATCCCTATTCCAATCTGTTTCACCGTGGCGCAGGAAATAGAAAGGTATTGTAGGGATTGTTGGTAGAAAATTATCTGTTGAGCTCGTCTCCACGCTTAAGTGCAACTTCCGGTTGGGGCGGCGCAAGTAAGTGTATATACACCCAATAAACACATAATATACAAGCACCTATAAATTGTATTTTACAGCTTTCTTGTTTATCCAGAGGGGCTGGAACCACACTACCTTATGGAAGCCGGGCCGCCAAACGTGAGGCGGCGAACGACATCATCGAGCTGATCAAGACTTTTGTAAGCGAGCGTAAGCTTCCCGCCAACACCATCGAATTCTACGGTCACCGATAGCCCCAGAGCATCTTCAAGACTTTTTTCCAAAGCAAGGGTGTCCGCGCCCTTAGTTATTGCGGCCCCTTTCGTTCTAGTCTCGCCGCCAGCCGCTCGGTTCTTAACAAGACGCTCGGTCTGACGCACGGAAAGTCCCTTAGCAACAATACGCCTGGCGATGGCCTCTGCATCCCCCCTACCAACGAGTGCGCGGCAGTGCCCGGCGGTTAAGTCACCTCCTTCGAGCAGATTTTTGACTGAGTCTGGCAAACCCAATAGTCGCATCGTATTGGCAATATGGGATCGACTCTTGCCTAACAATTGCGCTAGCCGCTCTTGAGTATGCCCAAAATCATCTATCAACCGTTGATAGCCCAAGCCCTCTTCTACTGGGTTTAGGTCCGCACGCTGGAGATTCTCTACCAGAGCAACCTCCAAAACCTCGCCATCATCAAAATCCACAATAATTACAGGGACTTCGTGGACACCAACCCTTTGGGCCGCACGCCAACGGCGTTCCCCGGCCACCAATTCATACCTCGCCCCGTCACTGGCCGCCGGCCTGACCAAGAGCGGCTGAAGAATGCCCTTTTCTTTGATGGATTGGCCCAATTCAGACAGATGGGCGTCATCGAATCGCCGGCGTGGCTGGAGCCGCGAAGGGGAAACAAGCCCTATAGGCACTGAAGCAAGAGCCTTCCCGGCAGGAGGCTTGCTCTCTTCCTGGAATAGTGCCTCCAGTCCGCGGCCCAGGTTACGTCGCTTTGCTATATCGGCAGTCATACTGTGGCCAGCTGTTCTCGTTTCAAAACCTCTCCCGCTAAACTAAGGTACGCCTGGGCTCCCTTCGAATGAAAATCATATAGCAAGACCGGCTTTCCATGGGACGGGGCCTCGGAGACCCTAACGTTTCTTGGTATAACCGTGGAATATACCTTTGTGCCAAAATACTCCCGCACATCCGCCTCAACCATATCTGACAAATTATTACGCCTGTCGACCATGGTTAACACTATCCCCTGTATTTCAAGACTGGGATTATATGCCTTCCGGACACGCTCAATAGTCCGCACCAGCTGGCTTACCCCCTCTAAAGCTAGAAATTCCGCTTGAAGGGGCACAAGAACCGCGTCGGACGCCACCAGCGCGTTTAAGGTCAGAAGACCCAGAGACGGCGGACAATCAATAAGAATATAATCAAAGGCAACTTGGTCGCCGTTAAAAATGGCGGTTCTCAAGCGGTTTTGCCGATTCTCAACATCGACTAGCTCAAGCTCAGCGCCGGCCAAGTCAACACCAGACGGAACAATCTGTAGGCGTGGCACAGCCGTAGCCACAGCAGCTTCCGGCAGACTGGCGCTTCCCATCAGCAGATCATAAGTGCTAAGGGCCCGGTCCTTGCGGGACAAACCAAGGCTGGTAGAGGCATTGCCCTGGGGATCTAAATCAACTATTAGCACCTTTTTATGCACCGCCGCCAACGCTGTCGCTAGGTTTACAGCGGTTGTGGTTTTCCCCACGCCACCCTTTTGATTCGAAACGGCGAGAACCCGCGTCCGCCCCCTAACACCAGGCCCAGGAACAGCGGCGGGAGTACGAACACTATCATAAGAATCTGACACGGCTTACCTCGCTCAAACACAGAACCGTCCCGGTGGGATCGGATTGACTGAGTTTACGGTCCACAGTGAGTTTCCACATTTTGTATGCCGCAGTCAATTCATCATCAACATATTGTCCCTTGAGAAAAATATATCTTGTCTCTCCGCTCTCAAATCGAGTGGCAAGATTTAGTAGTTTAGGAAGGGGGGCCAGGGCCCGAGCAGTGACCACCGCAGCACGGAAAGGACATAGCTCCTCAATTCGGGCAGCGTGAATAGTAACGTCAAGGCCGGTGGACTGTGCGGCTTGGCGCAAGAACGCGGCCTTACGCTTGTCAGATTCGACGAGATGCACGTCTCGCGCGCCCAAAATGGCTAAAATAAGACCAGGAAAGCCGGCTCCACTGCCAAGGTCTACCAAGGGAAACGCGACCGCTGGAAGTAAATTATAGATTTGGGCAGAATCTAGGACGTGGCGGCGCCAAAGGTCTTGCTCAGTTGAACGACCTATAAGGTTAATTTCTTGGTTCCAGCGCAGCAAAAGAGACACGTAGAGACGCAGGCGGTCTAATGTTTCACGTGAAACATTAGAGACCTGGGCAAATTCGTCCGGACCATAAGATTTTGACTGTTTCACGTGAAACAACTTTCTTAGTAAATCAGATCAGGAGAGCCACGCCCACTCCCACCAGAATGAGCCCTACGCCCCAGTCCAGTTGACGCCGAAAACCAATTAAACTCGTCTGAAAAGCAGGACGAGCGGCGGCCAGAGCAACAACTGCAAACCAACAGAACGTCAAGACAACCATAGCAACTCCAACGCCATACACCAGCGTTACGGGGCTTCCGCGTGAAGTCAGGAGACTTAATAAACCGGCAATGACGGCAAAAGCCTTAAAGTTAGATAGGTTGGTTAGAACACCAATTGCAAAGGCATTTGCGCCAGACACCAATCTCGAGCCTTGTAGTGCTACCTCTGGACCACGCACCGCTCTGGTAATGTACCGACTTCCTAAGTATATCAAGATTCCAGCGCCCAAATAACGCACAACAATCAACATTCTCTCATTCTCTTCCACGACAAGACCAAGACCATGACTACCAAGACCAGCCCACACTCCAACACCGAGCGAAATCCCAAGCGCAGCCCGAAGACCAGCGGCGCGGCCGCTTCTGATTGCCAGGCCAGTAATTAGGAAAAAATCAGGACCAGGACTAATCAGCGCCAAAAAGAAGGTGAAGAGAACTGTGGTGGGCGTCGCGATAGCATCCATAGGCTGTATCTTATCGCTATTTCTATCTAAGAGAGATTAGGCTGCCGTTGATTGACTGTCCAGCTTGCGATTGGACGTGCGCACATAACGCAATAGAGCAGTAAGCGCAGCCGGCGTGACTCCCGGGATACGGGCAGCCGCACCAAGGGTGGCCGGTCGGATACTATCCAGCTTTTGCCTAACTTCGGTGGAAAGACCGCCAATACCACCGTAGTCCAAGTCCTTGCTAAGCGCCAAAGCCTCGTCCTTACGAAAGGCTCGGATATCGGCCTTTTGACGGTCAATATAACCAGCATAGCGGCCTTCAATTTGCAGTTGCTCAGCCACATCGGCCCTGATATTTGCCAACTCTGGCCAGAGGCCCTTCAATTCCTGCCAAGAGATTTCCCGGTGAGCCATAAGTGCCATTGGAGAGCGCCGGACGCCATCCTGGTTAACCTGATACCCGGCCCTCCGCAGCTCCGTGGGAGTCATAGTCAAGCTATCTAATTGCCGCCGGACAAGCGCTAGAGCAGACGCCTTTTTTTCGTAGACCTTAGCTCTGACCGCGCCAACGCAACCGGCCGCGATTCCCCTAGGGGTCAGCCTAAGATCAGCGTTATCGGCCCTTAAAGTGAGCCTGTATTCGGCACGCGATGTAAACATACGATATGGCTCCAGGGTGCCCAAGGTGGTTAGGTCGTCTATCATAACTCCCAAATAGCCTTCAGCACGATCGACGGTTATTGGGCCCAAAGAACCGGCATCCCTTGCGGCGTTGATTCCCGCCAACAGCCCCTGACCGGCGGCCTCCTCGTATCCGGTTGTGCCATTGATCTGCCCCGCAAAATACAATCGCGGTATCTTTATTGTCTCCAAGGTTGGACGCAACTCTCTTGGGTCAACAAAATCATACTCTATGGCATATCCCGCCTGCAGAATTTTTGCCTTTTCCAGCCCAGGTATGGTCCGCAGCATTTTGTGTTGAATGCTCTCCGGCAAAGAGGTGGAAATACCATTCGGATAAATCGTATGGTCGTCTAGGCCTTCCGGTTCCAGAAAAATTTGGTGGCGCTCCCGGGTTGGAAACCGCACGACCTTGTCTTCTATGGACGGGCAATACCGAGGCCCCAAACTTTCAATCTGCCCATTGTAGATTGGCGCCAGGCTTTTGTTGGCCAGAATCAGCTTGTGAGTGCCGGCCGTCGTTTCGGTGAGGTGACACGGTACTTGCTGTGTTTCGATCCTGTCCGTGAGAAATGAAAACGGGACAGGGGGATTGTCAGCATGCTGAACCACCAGCCCCGTGAAATCAATGGTTCTGCCATCTAGGCGCGGCGGTGTTCCGGTTTTTAAGCGGCCAAGGGAAAACTCTAATCTTTTCAGTGTCTTAGAGAGCCCCTGAGCAGCAACGTCACCCATCCGACCCGCTGAGATTCGAGAGCTGCCCCGATGTATTACGCCACGCAAGAATGTTCCAGTGGTGAGCACAACCGTTCTTGCGCTGATTTCCTTACCCTCGGCCGTCACGACTCCACTTACCGAGCCCCCGTCATCAAGAATAAGGTCTTCCACGGCGCCTGCCCACAAACTTAGTCTATTTTGGTCATTCAGCTGCGACCAAATAGCCTTCCTGTAAAGTTTGCGGTCTGCCTGAGCCCGTGGGCCGCGCACCGCGGGGCCCTTCGAGCGGTTAAGCATGCGAAATTGAATGCCGGCAGAGTCAGCCGCGCGGCCCATTAGCCCATCGAGGGCATCTATCTCTCGGACCAAGTGGCCCTTTGCTAGCCCACCGATGGCCGGATTGCATGACATTTGCCCGACGGTCTCGAGTTTGTGGGTAAGCAGCAGCGTCTCGGCGCCCACTCTCGCGGCAGCGGCAGCGGCCTCCGCGCCAGCGTGTCCGCCCCCCACGACAATGACATCAAAGTTTTGCCTCATAATACCGACATATGCAGGTTAAGGGCTCTGCGGTCAAGTTTCCTTAAGTTTGGTATTGCTGTCGGGTATAAATACCAACAACAGGGTGGCAAAGGACGCCACAGCCATCACGGCCAGCACTATGGCAACCGGCCAGAGACCCTGCTCCAAGCGCGTTGCCACGAGTCTCGTGCCAAGCGCTGCAAGCGCCATTGCAATAAACGTTAACGCAGCGCTGGCGCTAGAAGCATAGCGAGGCACCACATCCAAGGCCTTAGTAAAACCAGGACCACTTCGTAATCCAAGCCCAGCGACAAATGGGGTGACGGCTAACGCAACAACCAACGGCTGCGAGTTTCCAACGGCAAGGACGGCAAGGAAAATACTGGCACCAATCATTTGAGCTACACAGCCCACCAGTAAGACGGCATCGGTGCCAATGCGGGCAACCATTGGTGCACCGAGATTCGCCGTCACCACATAGATCACGACTAGAATGACCTGCTGAATTGCAAAGTCACCGGTAGTACCCCCCATATGAGTGACTATCAAATATGGTGAGGAGAAAATAAAAGTCATCAAACCAGCGAACCCGAGCGCCTGTGACCATGCATACCCGTTAAACCTTCGGTTTCTTAAAAGCCGCACATAACCAGTCCACAGCGGTTGCGCCTCGCCTAATTGGATAGACGCAACCCGGACCTTACGCATACAAATTACAGCAGTGAGAGCCAGAGCAGCGATGGCGTAAAAGGTAGAAGGCCAGCCGAATTTGGCAACTAACCACACCCCAGCGATGGGGGCCGCGGCAGGCGCAATTGCTTCGATAGATGTTAGAGCAGAGAACAAGCGGATGACATGGAGCTCGTCACCAAAGCCGCGAAGTATGGCAGGTGCAATGGCGGTGGCAGCGGCAGCGGTGAACCCTTGAATACCGCGCATGTAGATTAGCATCGGCATGGAGTCAGCGAAGGCACAAACAACAGACGCCGCCGCAAAAGCAACGGTTGCCCAAACCACTAGCGCCTTGCGATCATAACGATCACCTAGCGCCCCGAAAACCAGCTGGCCCAGGGCAAATGTTCCCGCAAAGGCCGCCAGGGTATCTTGAGCTTCTATTGCATTGCCGTTTAGCGCGGCCGGCAGATCAGGAATTGCGGGCAAATATAAGTCTGTTGCCAAGAAAGACGCCATGATGGCCATCATTATCGGCATCGCGGAAATGATGGAGTGCAACAAAACCTTGCCTTAGCGGTAAAGTGTCAAAGGAGGATTCCCGCACCCGTCGGGATTCCAGAAGTTATCATATAAACGACAACGGGTTGCGATCCAAGCCGGTTTCGCCTTGTTACTTTTTCATTATCTGGCGAACACCAGTGCTGGATGTTCTCATTGCCAATATCCCACCCTCTTATTTGCCTATACAGAAATCCCTGAAGACCACATCTAACAGCTCTTCCATATCCACGCGGCCAGCGATACGTGCTAGAGCGCGAGCGGCGAGGCGCAGGTCTTCCGCAGCAAGCTCCAGCTCAGTCGCTTCCCGTGCTCGATGGAGAGCAGCTTCGCAGTCTACCAAGGCCGTGCGATGCCGGCTGCGTGTTATGGGGGCCGCAACGGTCACATCTAACTTTTCCCGGACCCGCAATTCGAGCACACGCAGAAACGCCTCCATCCCAAATCCGCTATGGACCGAGATAAAGTGGGCCGGGGAAGTATTGGAGTCCGCCTCAATGCCGTGTACATGCGGCTGGCTAAAAAGGTCGGCCTTACTGGTAACAACCAAAGTTTCTGCGTCTACCAAATCTCGGGTGGTAGCGTCTTGAGCGGGGTAGTTCGCTCCGTCAAAAAGAGCGATCTTTATGTCCGCGTCCCTTGCCCGATTAAGCGCACGCTGAATGCCTTCCTTTTCGACACCCGTACCTGCCTCCCGCAAGCCCGCGGTGTCCGCAACCGTCAGCGGCAATCCGCCAAAATCCATATGGACCTCGATTACGTCCCGTGTGGTCCCTGCCTTTTCCGAAACAATGGCAGCGTCGCGTCTAGCAAGCGCATTTAGCAAGGTGGACTTCCCTGCGTTTGGTGGTCCGACGATAGCCACCATAACCCCGGCACGAAGGCGCTCGCCCCTACGACCATCTTTTAGTTGCTTGGCAATGGCTTTTTGAAGGTCCTCCACCTCCGCCCACACATTATCCGCCACATCCTCAGGCAAGCCCTCATCTGGGAAATCTATAACCGCCTCCAGGTGCGCCAGGGACTGGATTAGACGATGCCGCCAGCCCTCACAAAGGTCTTTGAGGGCGCCGTCCATCTGACGCAAGGCCTGGGTTTGTTGAGCGCGAGTCTCCGCGTCCACCAAATCCACCACAGCCTCTGCTTGAGTGAGGTCCAGCTTCCCGTGCTCAAAGGCCCGTCGAGTAAACTCCCCTGGCTCCGCTATACGCAAACCACGCAACGAACCCAAGGCAGACAAGACGCTGCCTAGAACGGCCCCGCCGCCATGAAGGTGCAGCTCTGCAACGTCCTCGCCGGTATAGCTGTCGGGACCAGGAAAAAAAATCACCAAACCATCATCTAGAAGACTGTCGGTACGCGGGTCAACCAACTTTTGGCGCACCACCCGGCGCGCTGGGGGAGTTGGGGATCCCAGCCATTTAAGCGCCGCGGCAACCATGGTGCCGGAGATGCGCACTACTGCAATTCCGGCTCGGCCCGGCGCTGAAGCCAAGGCAAAGATGGTATCTTCGGACATTGCGGTTAATATAACTCGGTTATTCTAAAGCCTAACATGCGGTGGGGTTATGCAACACAACCGGTCGCGGGCTCCTGGGCCTGCTTAAACTAATGCAAGATTTCATGACGACTCGTCCGTTAAGTTTGTTTGACTCAGCCCTTGAGACGCCCAAAGGTAAGGGTCGCCTGGTGGTGTGTCTACCCCTCCATGTGTTCTGCTAGAGGAGCCGACCATACAAACCAAAAAGAATACGGGTCGCAATCAGCTGAGCTCTGAGACGAGCCCCTACCTAATTCAACACGGCAACAATCCCGTACACTGGTGGCCATGGGGCGAACCCGCCTTTCGGGCGGCGCGCGACCGGGACATTCCCATCCTGTTATCCGTGGGTTATGCCGCATGTCATTGGTGTCATGTAATGGCTCACGAAAGTTTTGAACACCAAGAAATCAGCGATGTTATGAACAGTCACTTCATCAACATCAAGGTTGACCGGGAAGAGCGCCCAGATGTTGATGCTATTTACCAAAAGGCTCTCGCCTTGCTCGGAGAGCAAGGCGGTTGGCCACTAACCATGTTTCTAACCCCGTCTGGCGACGCGTTTTGGGGAGGCACGTATTTCCCACCAAGCCCTAGGTGGGGAAGGCCGGGATTTGTTCGCGTTCTCGAAGAAGTCCATAGAATGTATGGCGAGGCCCGGGAGGAGGTGGCCAACCAAGGCAAGGCGCTTACCCGGGCCATCGCGGCCAGCAACCAGCGGCGGTCGCAAGAGGCCCCCTCAATAGACACGTTGGATGCAGTGGCCACAAAACTTCTTGGTTATCTTGATCTCGATGAGGGCGGAATGAACGGCGCGCCCAAGTTTCCCATGCCGTTTGTCTTCGAGTATTTTTGGCGGGCATACAAAAGAACCGGTGACGCCAGATTTAAACACGCGACCGTGCTGACAATGGACAAGATATGTCAGGGGGGAATTTATGATCACGTTGGTGGTGGTTTCGCGCGTTATTCGACAGACGACCGATGGTTAGTGCCCCACTTCGAAAAGATGCTTTATGACAACGCTCAGATTATCGACCTTCTGGCTTTAATCTGGCAAGAAACACGGTCTAGCCTGTACCAGACGCGAATCGAGACTACCGTAAGCTGGCTCGAGCGCGAGATGGTAGGAGAAAACGGCGCCTTCGCCGCCACGTTAGATGCAGATTCCGACGGAGAGGAAGGAAAGTTTTACGTCTGGAGTACAACCGAGATTGACTCGTTACTAGGTCAAGACGCGGCTTTGTTTAAATCATTCTATGGCATCCAAAGAGAAGGAAACTGGGAAGGCAAGAATATTCTAAATCGCGGCAATAGCCCTGACCCAACACCAACAAACCCCGAAGAAAAACGCCTCAGTGCGTGCCTCAGAATCTTATTTAAGGCTAGAGAACAGCGGACACGCCCCGGTCGAGATGACAAGATACTTGCCGACTGGAATGGTTTAATCGTCGCCAGCCTGGCGCGGGCATCAACGGTTTTTTCAAGGGCCGACTGGCTGGCTCTCGCTTGTCGCACTTTCAGCGCTATTACCAAAACAATGACGTGGAGAGATACCGCGGGGCGCGGCCGCCTCGCACACTCATTGTGTTCGGGCCGACTGCAAAATATCGATGTCCTCGACGATTACGCCAATATGATTAACGCGGCCCTAGCACTTTATACTTCGACAGGCGATGAGGCGTACGTCCGTCAGAGCATTTCTTGGGTCGAGCTGCTGGATGTGCTTTTCTGGGATACGACAGGCGGGGGATATTTTTTTACCGCCGCTGGAGCAGAAAACCTTATTGTGCGTTCGAAATCGGCGATGGACAGTGCAGTTCCATCCGGCAACGGAGCCATGGTAAGTGCCCTGGCTCGGCTTTTCTATCTGACAGGGGAGAACCACTACCGCAACCGAGCACAAAGCATCATCGACGTGTTCGCGGCCGAGGCCATCGCCGCCGCCCCCCATGGGGCCGCTTTATTCAATGGCATGGAGACCCTTCACGCCGGTGTTCAGGTGGTTATATTGGGCAAAAGACAGGAGGGCCGCACCGCCGAACTGTTAAATGTAATATCGGGGCTTTCGATGCCCAACCTGATCTTGTCAACCGTTGCCGATTCCGGCGGCCTACCCAAGAATCACCCCGCCTCAGACAAAAAGAAAATCCAGGGCCAGCCGACAGCCTATGTATGCCGTGGTCCGCACTGTTCAGCGCCAGCCACCAGCGCGGCGGCGCTCACGGAAGCTCTGTTATAAGTCTATATCGGAGGGCCATGGCCATCGGTTCTTTGGGGACTATGCCGTCGACAAAGGATCGGCTACAAAGGCATCGTCATAAACCTAACATGTTTCTAATATCGTCTGTTTGTCACCAATGAGAAAGGGGCCGGATTGTGGGTAGAACTGTTGTTGTGCGGGACGTGGGTGGTGCTGAAACCATGAACGTAGAAACCGTCGGAGTAGATGGCCCGGGGGATGGCGAAGTTCTCCTTCGCCAGTCCGCAATGGGAGTTAATTTCATAGATACTTATCACCGCTCCGGTCTCTACCCAGTGCCCGGGGGGGCGCCCTTCACGCCCGGCATGGAAGCGGTGGGCACGATTGAGGCGGCGGGACCGAACGCGGGCGGCCTTAAGGTGGGGGACCGGGTGTGCTACGGAACCGGGCCGATAGGTGGATATGCCGAAGAACGCATCATGCCTGCGGCCACATTGGTTAGGGTACCCGAATCACTGAAGGACGAACAGGTTGCCGGAATGATGCTGCGTGGCCTAACCGTTTGGTATCTGATTCGCCGACTCCACAAACTCAAAGCCGGAGAGACGGTCCTTTTTCATGCAGCCGCGGGCGGAGTAGGTTTAATATTTTGCCAGTGGGCACGGCATATTGGCGCCACCGTAATTGGTACCGTCGGCAGCACAGAGAAGGCCGCGCTGGCAGAAGACAACGGCTGTCACCACACCATTTTGTATAAAGACGTCCGGTTTGTTGACGCGGTGAAGACGATCACGGGGGGTGCGGGCGTATCGGTTGTATACGACGGGGTCGGCAAAGACACCTTCTTCGACTCTCTCGATTGCATGACCCGGCGTGGCCTTATGGTTTCGTTCGGGAATGCCTCCGGCCCACCACCACCACTTGAAGTGGGCTTGCTCGGACAGAGGGGCTCGCTTTTTGTAACTCGTCCAACCCTTTTCGATTACACGGGCACTCGGTCAGAATTAGAAGAAGCAACGTCCGAGCTGTTTGCTTTGGTCGCTAGCGGCTCTATCAACATAGACGTCGGACAGAAATATAGTCTTGAAAATGCCGCGGCGGCACACACCGCCCTAGAAAGCCGCAAGACCACGGGATCGACCATACTAATACCGTAAAATCACACGGAGCCTTACCGGTCAGCTGGCGCGCACCCTCGCCCGCCGCCGCCGGGCTGGCGTTATTGGTTCATCAGATCAAAGAAATCGTCATTGGTTTTGGACTCTCGCAATTTTTCAAGGAGAAACGCCATCCCGTCTTGTGTTCCCATGGGATCGAGAATACGACGCAGAACCCACATCTTTGAAAGCATCCCCTGGTCTACCAACAACTCCTCTTTTCGGGTGCCGGATTTTGTTATGTCAATGGCGGGGAAAATTCGTTTGTCGGATAGCTTTCGGTCCATCACAATTTCGGAGTTTCCCGTGCCTTTAAATTCTTCGAATATCACCTCGTCCATGCGGCTACCGGTGTCGACCAACGCCGTAGCGATTATGGTTAAAGAGCCCCCCTCTTCAATATTGCGCGCGGCACCAAAAAAACGTTTTGGTTTTTGAAGGGCGTTAGCATCAACGCCACCCGTCAACACCTTTCCTGAGGACGGGACAACCGTATTATAGGCGCGCGCCAAACGGGTAATAGAATCCAGAAGTATTACAACATCTCGTTTATGTTCAACGAGCCGCTTAGCCTTTTCAATCACCATTTCGGCAACCTGTACATGTCGGGATGCGGGCTCATCAAATGTGGAGCTAACGACCTCTCCTTTTACTGTTCGGTCCATGTCGGTCACTTCTTCTGGCCGCTCATCAATTAACAAAACAATTAGGTATGTTTCTGGATGATTACTAGCCACAGAATGTGCAATGTTTTGCAACATAACTGTTTTACCTGCCCGCGGCGGTGCAACTAGAAGTGCCCGCTGTCCTTTCCCTAGAGGTGAAACTATTTCAATGACTCTTCCTGTAAGGTCTTTAAGTGTTGGATCCTCTATTTCCATATTAAGTTTTTGGTCTGGATAGAGTGGAGTTAAGTTGTCAAAATTGATCCGTTGTCTAACATTTTCCGGCTCGCCAAAATTAATAGTATTAACTTTTAATAAAGCAAAATATCTCTCCCCATCTTTTGGAGATCGTATTGCGCCCTCTACTGTATCACCCGTACGCAAACCAAACCGCCTAACTTGCGATGGAGAGACATAAATATCATCGGGTCCTGGTAAATAATTTGATTGAGGTGAACGCAGGAACCCAAAGCCGTCCTGTAGAATTTCCAGAACTCCATCACCAGTAATTTCTTCATCGGCATCTGCAAGGTGCTTAAGTATCCCAAATAATATGTCTTGCTTCCGCAAGTTTGAGGCATTTTCGATGCCAACTTCTTCCGCGTATGCGACTAGTTCAGGGGGTTTTTTTGTCTTGAGGTCTTTTAGATGCATAAATTATCCAATTACTACCTATAAACTTCCTATGGAGACATCACTGCCGCAGGTTCACAATCTAGTTAAGATACATTCTTGTATCAGAGACGTGTTGGGCAATGGAAAACAGAAAGGTGGGAGCGGCTGCTCCGCTTTGATAACAAGAGCGTTACCCCAGCGCGAAAGACGAGTCAACGTGTTTTCTTACGTATTGTGTTAAAGTTTCAAATGTTAGAGAAATTTATTCATTGTCAAAAATTATTTTGTGGACAGAGTTTTATTTTTTCAAGCCCTAAGTAATATAAAAAGGTTGTTGTATGTTGTTGGTCTTGTGAGTGTCGGGGATTAACATGGGTTAACAAAACTTTCACAGGTATGTACACAGATTATGGCGACTGAGCACAAACCAGAAAGAAATGTTGATAAATCAGAAAGTAAAACTATTTCTTTGCTATGATAGAGCGAATAACTTTTTCTTTGCCTGTGGAAAGATTGATTTTCTTCCCTTTTCCCCGGGTTCCCCGGAAACATAGTCGCTGGTTGCAAGGCAGTAAGAACGCAGTGTATGTCTTTCTTAGAGTGTTAATGAAAAAATCGATCCCAGGCTGCGATACATACTTATGCGCCATTTTCGAAACTTATACATAGGTGTTGGAGCACCAGAAGATGGCTAAGGCGTCCGCTTATAACTTACATCTTGTGTCGGACTCTTCGGGTGAAACCGTAAACAGCATCGCTCGCGCATGCCTTGTTCAATACAAAGAGACTGAAGTTACAGAGCATTTTTGGTCGTTGGTGAGGACAAAGGGGCAGATCAAGCGAGTTGTGGAGGGAATAAAGTCAGACCCAGGTATTGTTGTTTTCACGTTACTGGATAGTAGAATTCGGGCATACCTAGAGGGGGCCTGTCAAAACCTTGGCGTGCCGTGCGTTTCGGTGCTAGATCCGGTTATGCAGGCACTGCAGTCATATCTTAAAATAAAGGCGGGGTCGGAAATTGGCCGCCAGCACATGCTGGATGATGAATATTTTAATCGCATAGACGCCATGCAATATGCATTACAACACGACGACGGCCAGGCGCTTTCAACCCTTAAAGATGCAGACATAATTTTGGTCGGAGTCTCCCGCACCTCGAAGACACCAACGTGTATGTATTTAGCCAACCGAGGTTTTAGGGCTGGAAACATCCCATTGGTTCCTGGGTTCCGTTTGTCGGATGAAGTTGTCGCCGCCAGCCGACCGCTTTTTGTGGGACTAACCCGAGAGCCAAAAAGCCTATCTGATATTCGCCAAAACCGCTTGCGGATCATGAAGGAAGACCGCAGCCTTGAATATGCGGACATAGATTCAGTTAGGCTGGAAGTCGCTTCCTCCCGCCGCCTGTTTGAGAAGCATTCATGGCCAGTCATAGATGTCACGCGCAAGTCTATAGAGGAAACCGCCGCATCTATCATTCAACTTTTTAACGAACACCGTTCATAATGGGCCAGAATGACTTTATGCCGCCGCTCATTCTTGCTTCGTCCAGCGTGAGCCGCGCACACGTCTTAGCATCGGCGGGCGTGCAATTTGTGCAGGACGCGCCGCGGGTGGATGAGGGGGCTGTTAAGGAGCGGTTGCAGAATGAAAAGGCTAGCGCTGCAGAGTGTGCGGAAACGTTGGCGAAACTTAAAGCTATCAAGGTTTCACATAAACATAAGAAAGCACTGGTTGTCGGTGCCGACCAAGTTTTGGAATGTGATGGAAATTGGTTCAACAAGCCCGTCGATATAGAGCAGGCAAGAATTTCGCTTTTGGCTCTCCGCGGGAAGACCCATCAACTATGGACATGTGCGGCTGTGGCGAGGGGGGGGGGCGTTATATGGAAGCACGTTTCTGTGGCCCATCTTACAATGCGTCCTTTTACAGAGTCTTTTCTGAACTGGTATGTTGCAAGAGCAGGGGATCTGGTCACGCAGTCCGTCGGGGCATATCAGCTTGAGGGGCCTGGCGCACAGCTGTTTTCAAAAATCCACGGTGATTTTTTCGCTATCTTGGGCCTTCCTCTCTTGCCCTTGATGGCGTTTCTCAGAGAAAGTGAAGCGGTGCTGATATGATGCTAACAGGAAGAACTAGGCTAGCCGGTGTGGTTGGTTGGCCCGTTTCCCACTCAATGTCGCCGGCACTACATGGTTACTGGTTAAGTCAATATGCAATTGATGGTGCATACGTCCCATTGGCTGTAAATCCGAAAGACTTGGAGTCTGCCCTTAGGGCTCTTCCCTTGCTCGGTTTTCGGGGCGTCAATTTGACTATTCCCCACAAGGAGGCCGCCATGCATTTTGTGGACGAGGTTGATTCCTTGGCACGCTGTATCGGCGCCATAAATACAGTATTTGTGGATGCCAATGGGCGCTTGAAGGCAACAAATACTGACGGTTTCGGATTTCTTGCAAATCTTCGACACAGCCTACCAGAGTATGATGTAAGGGGTGGAACAGCTATTGTTCTGGGTGCGGGGGGTGCGGCTCGCAGTGTGGTGGGTGCCCTTTGTGGCGCCGGCGTATCCAAGCTCTATGTTGCAAACAGGACGCGGCGCCGGGCTGAAAAGCTTACCGCAGCAATCGGTGGCCCAACTAATGTTGTGTCCTGGGCAGAACGCAATGACGTTCTTAATGAGGTGGGGCTTGTGGTCAACGCAACAGCTCTTGGCATGGTGGGCAAACCTTCTTTGGATCTGGTTCTCAATGCTCTTCAGCCGGATGCCGTTGTTGCGGATTTAGTATACTCACCAAAGGAAACACTACTTTTGAAAAACGCGCGATTAAATGAACACCGCGCTGTAAGCGGCCTTGGAATGCTGCTCTATCAGGCTGTCCCCGGCTTTGAGGGTTGGTTTGGGGTAAAACCAGAGGTGACCGAGGATCTGCTGGCACATATCTCGGCGGAATAGGGAAAGAGAAAACCGATGATGCGCCGTTGGCCTTTTATTGTGGTCGGCCTGACAGGGTCGGTGGCTACGGGAAAGTCAACCGCGGCGACCATGATCAGGGGTTTGGGAATCCCGGTGTTTGATGCCGATGCCGCCGTTCACAGTCTTCTGAGAGCGGGCGGGCGGGCCGTCCCCGCGGTTGCGGCGGCGTTCCCCAGTGTTGTGGGCGACTGTGGTGTGGACCGCCGAGCCTTGGGCAACCAGGTTTTCAAAAACCCCGATAGCTTGAAACAACTTGAAGGTATTCTACATCCGCTGGTCAAAGAGGCGCGGACGTTGTTTCTGAAGCAGTGCGCGGCACACAGGCAATCATTGGTCGTAATTGACGCGCCGCTCCTTTTTGAAACCGGCGGCAACAAGACGTGTGACTTCGTAATGGTTGTTAGCGCACCAGATTTTGTACAGGAACAGCGGGTTCTACGGCGGGCCGGTATGAACGAAAAGAAATTAGCTGGTATTCTTGCAAACCAGATGCCAGATGAGGAGAAACGCCGATGCGCGGACGGAGTGGTTCTCTCAGGATCAGGAAAAAGGGAAACGTTACGCCGCATAACCAAGTGTCTTAAGGCGGCCAGAACAAGGCGGCGCAATGTGCTGCGGAGATTGCCATGCGTGAAGTGATTCTTGATACCGAGACCACCGGTTTGGATCCTGCGGCCGGGCACCGGATTGTGGAAATCGGGTGCTTGGAATTGATAAACCATGTTCCTACGGGTCGGGTGTATCAACAATATGTTAATCCTGAGCGGGAAATGCCGGCGCGCGCTGAAGAGGTGCATGGGCTTACGTCTGATTTTCTTAGTGACAAACCGACGTTTCGGGATATCGCAGACGATTTTCTTGAGTTTATAGGCTCGGCATCCGTAATTGCTCACAATGCCGCCTTCGATTTAGGGTTTATTAACGCCGAGCTTGCCCAAATTAACAGTCCGGCTATCCCGGAAAATCGCATGGTTGATACTGTTGCCATTGCGCGGCGTCGTTTTCCCGGCAGCCAAGCAAGCCTGGATGCCCTTTGTCGCCGCTTCAATGTCGACAACTCAGCAAGAACGAAACATGGTGCGCTCTTGGATGCAGAATTGCTCGCAGAGGTTTACTTGGAGCTGGTCGGTGGCCGTGAGCCCGGTCTCGCTTTAGCAGAGCAAGAAGACGGCGCATCGGCGGCGGGTGAGCCCGAGAAAGAGGTTCGCGTTCCAAGGCCCCATCTCCCAACGGCTAACGAAGAGGAGGAACATAAGGTGCTTGTCGATAGATTAACGGGCGCTCTTTGGAAATTGTAGGGCAGGCCTATTCGGAATCTACCGCTGTTTTGTTTTGTGGTGCCTGGGTTTTATCGTTCCATTCGCGTGCGTCGGCGGCGTATTTTCTTTCATAAAGGTCTTTGAAGTCTATAATTTGCAACATTAGTGGCGGAAATCCGCCGCTAACTGTTATGTCTGCTACAATTTGTCGTACAAATGGGAACAGCTGCCGGGGCACCTCTATTAACAAAACTGGATGAATGTGTGCCGGCGGAACCTCACCAATAGAAACAACCGCAGCGTATACAATTTCCAGCATAAATGCTGTTTTATTTTGTATTGTTGCCTCTACATGGATGCTAATGGTGACTTCAAATCTATTGTTAGTTAGGGCCCGAACATGACAATCGACAGAAAGGGGTATATCGGGAGCCTGTTTTTGCAAGATATCAAAAATACCCGGAGCGTCCGGAATCTCGAACGAAAGGTCCTTCATGAATTGACCATGAAACACTATGGGTGAAACAGGCTGGTCCTCCTGGCTACCCCCGTCGTCGGATCCGCTAATGGCCGCTTCCTCGGCTTCACTCATTCTTGTCTCCATGGGCAATTGACGGCAACGGGGTATCATGTAACCAAAGCAACGACAAGTGACGAAAGCTCCCGCCCTGTGTCCGGGTTCTTGAGAGATGGTTTCTCATTGCTATATGTCATCAACTTGGCGGTTTATTACTTTAGATTTGCCTTCAATTACTCCGCCGCTCTCTGGGCCCGCATGGGGTCTGCTGGGTCGTATTTTCTTGAGAACAAGACTAAAAGCAAAATCTCGCACCGGAGATAGCAACAACAACAGTCCCATGGCATCCGTCAGAAAACCGGGTACCAACAACAGCGTGCCCGCGATTAGCAGGCAACCCCCGTGAAAGACTTCGGCAACTGGGGCAACCCCTTGTCTCAGGTTGGCCTGGGCTTTTCTTAGAATCACGAGCCCCTGTGCTCTGATTAGTAGCATTCCGGCCGCTGCCGTAAGAATAACCAAGGCTATGGTTACTAAAACGCCTACACGCGCCCCAATTTCGACGAATAAGCTAATTTCGATCAGAGGAACAGAAATGAAAACAATCAGCAAAAGTAGTGCCATGCTTGCCCTTTTTCGCGAAAAATTCTATGTTCGGCATAGTTGCTTATTATATGTCTAATTAAGGTCTCAAAGAGAAACCGTCAAATAACGTCGGTCTTTTGGTGACCGCTTCAGCGTAGTTCGTGAGGCGCTGTATGGCTGGCCAGGTGTAATGGAAGGTTTTCAGTTCATAGATATTATTTTGCTGGCCATGGTGGCGGGTTTTCTTATCCTGCGACTTCGGAGTGTGCTTGGTCGGCGAACGGGGCACGAACAGCCTCCGCACAAGAATTTTCCGGCGGCCCAGGATAATGTGGTTCCGTTACCAAGCGCGTCACGGGAATCCCAAGAAGAGGTGGTGGCCACTGAGATTGAACCTGCTTATAGGGACACCCCACTTGAGCCTGGTTTAATTGCTCTCATGCGTGCCGATCCAGAGTTTTCCTCAAGCGGCTTTCTTGGCGGCGCCGTCCACGCCTTTGAGCTGATTGTTATGGCCTACGCGAGGGGGGATGTGGACACTCTCAAGCCACTTCTCAGCTCGTCCGTTTACTCAAATTTTGCTTCGGCGATTCAGGACCGTGAAGATCGAGAGGAGAGCATGGAGACGCAGCTTATTTCAGTGAAGCCGGCAAAGCTTGAGTCCGTATCGATGGAGGGTTCAGACGCGATGGTTGCTGTACGCTTTGAAAGCGAACAGATTAATGTGATTGCTGATGCAGATGGTAGCGTGGTTGAGGGAAACCCAGAAGTTACAGAAAGCGTCATAGATATTTGGACCTTTCGCCGGGATACAGAGAGCATGGATCCCAACTGGTCGCTGGTCGCAACGCGTAGTGTGGAGTGAACGCAAACCCTGGTGGCCCCATCGTTTATAATCCCCCCCCAATAAGGAAACTTGTCTCTTACCTAGCGATTTTAGCCATCGGTTTTGGTGCTGGTGCTGGTTTTGTCCGGTTGCGCGTGACCCCGGACGTGCCGATGGCTGAGCATGAAACAGTGAGTGCCGTTGATGCGCTGCAACCGCAGAAAACGCATGTTCGTTACTTGCCCATTAGTTACGATGATCTTTTAGGGTGGAAGGAAGATAGCATTGTAGAGGCCCTGCCTGCGCTGCTTCGGACTTGCGAAACGTTTAAGGGCCTTGGTGACAATGTTGCGGTTGGGATCAATAGCCTTGGCGGGACAGTCGGTAGCTGGCGTGCTCCGTGCGCTGCTATTGCGGCGGTTGCGCCGGGTGATGGCTCCGGGCTCCGGGACGTGCTGGAGGAGCTGTTCTTGCCGGTATCTGTATTGGCCAGGGATGGGGGCGCAGAGGGGACGTTTACGGGTTATTACGAAGCCGAGCTGCGCGGGTCTCTCACTAGGACGAAGCGTTATCGGGTGCCCATATATGGTCCGCCAGATGATCTGATTCGCGTAAACGTTAGAAAATTTATGCCGGATATTGCCGCGCCGCCTATTGTTGGAAGGGTGGTAGATCGATCCATTGTTCCGTATCACACGCGTGAAGCAATAGATTTGCACGGAGCGATCGATGGCGAGGCGGATGTTCTTGTTTGGACGGATGACCCGGTAGATGCCCACATTCTTCACATACAGGGGTCGGGAAGGGTTAAGCTCGAAGACGGTGCTGTATATCGTGTGGGCTACGCGGACAACAACGGCCATCATTTTCGGGGCATTGGCGGTATCTTACTCCGGGCGGGCGAAATACAGAGGGGCCGGGCGTCTATGCCGGAGGTTCGTGCGTGGCTTAAGGCAAACCCAAGGACCGCGGCTAACTATCTGAATAAAAATCCGAGGTTTATTTTTTTCCGGCACATAAAAGAGGGTGGGCCAATAGGAGGCTTTGGCGTTACTCTTACTCCGTTGCGCTCGCTGGCGGTTGACCCTAAATACATTCCTCTTGGAGTCCCGGTCTGGCTGGACACAGCTGATCCTAACGGCCGACCGCTCCGCCGTCTAATGGTCGCTCAAGACGTTGGCGGCGCTATTAAGGGACCGGTCCGTGGCGACATTTTCTGGGGATATGGCGAGAATGCGTTTTCTATTGCGGGACGGATGAAAAGCGCTGGCCGATACAGCATCTTGTTGCCGAGGGATGTTGGGGTTCCGGCTGACTTTTGAATGAAGATGATGCCGAACCTAGCAATAAAGTCCCGTCTAGCTGGGCCTCGCCGTGTTAGTCGAGTTATCGTGAGCCAGGCTTCTTAGGGGGGGCTATGGTTACCAATAACTCCAAATCCAGCCGCGGCCTTACTGCGGAAGAGCGTGGCCTCTGGGCCCGGACAATGCGGGATGTGAGACCTGGCGGCGCGGGCGGTAAAAACGCAGAGTCAAAAGACCCCCATCACCATAGGCCAGCGGTGCCTGAAAACGAGGCCGTTGATACGGACAATAACGGCAAGATAGTTGGTTCTGGCAGGCATGCCTTGGGCATTGCCGGGCCCTCGATAACTGGCCGGCGCTCGCTGCGACGAATCAAACGCGGGCAACCGCCGATTGAAGCACACCTTGATCTGCATGGTTATACACTTCAGCAGGCATATCGGGTCCTGGTAGCCTTTCTTCGGAATTCCCATATCCGCGGCCACCGTTGCGTTCTTGTTATTACCGGCAAGGCGCTTCGCAGCCAGGATCCGCGAACATCACTGAAGGCCCAGGTCCCTAAATGGCTTTCCGCGGCACATCTGCGGCCTTTTGTGCTATCCAGCGCGACCGCTGGTTTAAGGCACGGCGGCGGTGGGGCTCTATACGTTATGGTGCGCCGCCGCACGACTCGTGTGCCCGGCCGTTAGTGGGCCGTAAATTGGTTTTCAGACCAGGAGCTAAGGCAAAGGTCTTTGTGCCCTACTCATGATTGAAGGCCGAAAGGATAACAACTGGCAGAAATTCGGCCCGGCGCATTGCCATTGATAATCATTCGTAATTACTTTATACGTGCCTCATGGCACAAGAAATAACCTTGCGGGAGCTTCCACGGGGGCAGCGAGCGCGTATCGTAAGGGTCGGCGCCAACGGGGTGGCGCGAGGACGGGCCGCCGATGACCTTGAGCAACAACTGCTGATCATGGGTTTTGCAGAGGGAGCTTTGGTGGAGCTGCGTCATCAAGCGGCTTTTGGTGGTCCGTTGGCGGTCAAGGTGGATGGCCGGCTAGTTGCGGTCCGCCCAGATGAGGCGGGCGAGGTTTTGGTGGATCCGACCCGGGCCCCCTGATCATGACCGATGCACTGCGACTGGCGCTGGTTGGCAACCCCAACAGTGGCAAAACCTCTCTGTTCAATATCCTTACTGGTAGCCGACAAAAGGTGGGCAACTATCCGGGGGTCACGGTTGAGCGCAGGGTAGGATTTTTCAGCGCTCCCGATGGCTCTGCTATTGAAGTGGTAGATTTGCCTGGTGCATATAGTATGGATCCCCGAAGCGCTGACGAGAGAATCGCAGTCGACGTATTGACTGGCCAGCATACTACTGAAAAAAAACCAGATGGGATCGTCTGCGTTATCGACGCCACAAATCTTCGCCAGCATTTGCGTTTTGTTCTGGAGCTCAAGTGCCTGGGTTCGCCTCTCGTGGTAGCACTAAATATGATGGATCTTGCCCGGCGAGACGGACTTGTAATTGATGCTAATCGACTGGAAGAAGAGCTTGGCATTCCAGTCGTTCCCACGGTCGCGGTTCGCAAGAGAGGCGTATCAGACCTCGTAGCCAAATTTTCAGCACATGCATGGGAGCGGCTCATGCTCAGGTGGGCTCCGCCGAAAGCTGACCTACCAAAGCCTGATGTGCGATCGTTACAACGAGAATCGCGACGAATAGCTGCTGCTGCTACGATCCATGAGGGTCTCGAACACCTGCTTACCCGCCGACTGGATGCCGCACTCTTGCATCCCGTAGTAGGCCCCGCGGCGTTATTGGCCATATTGTTTATTGTGTTCCAAGCGGTGTTTGCCTGGGCCGAGGCGCCGATGGGCTGGATTGATGCAGGTATTATTAGCCTTCAGGGGCTTGCTTCGAAAAGCTTGCCATCCGGATACATGGAAAGCTTTATTGTTGATGGCATTTTGGCTGGTGTTGGCAGCGTAGTTATTTTTTTGCCCCAAATTCTAATATTATTTGCTTTTATACTGATCTTAGAGGCTAGCGGATACATGGCTAGGGCGGCGTTTCTCATGGATCGCCTCATGAAGGTATCTGGACTAAGCGGCCGCGCCTTTATCCCCCTTTTATCGAGTTTCGCGTGTGCAATTCCGGGTATTATGGCCGCCCGCACAGTGGAGAATTCACGGGATCGTCTTACTACTATACTGATTGCCCCGCTGATGACTTGTTCAGCGCGCCTCCCAGTCTATACGTTGATCATTGCCGCATTTATTCCAAACGAAGCGGTGTTTCTTGGCATTGGCATGCAGGGCATGGTGCTGTTTAGTTTGTATCTCATCGGTATTATTAGTGCCCTGATTGTTGCGGCGGCTCTAAAGGCAACGATAACAACCCATAGCCCGCCAACGCTGCTAATGGAACTACCAAAATATCAGGTGCCGCGAGTCCGTGATTTGGTAATAGGGCTCTTCTCCCGCGCTAAGATTTTTTTGAGCAGGGCCGGTAAAATCATACTTTTGGCGATGATTGCTCTCTGGGTGTTGGCTTCTTTTCCAGGACCCCCGCCTGGCGCAAATGAGGCGGCAATAAACTATAGTTTTGCGGGTATAATTGGGCGCCACCTCGAGGTTGTGCTCGCCCCAATCGGTTTTAATTGGCAGATCTCAGTGGCTCTAATTCCTGGCATGGCCGCGAGGGAGGTGATGGTGGGCGCCCTAGGAACCATCTATTCCTTAAGCGGCTCGGAAGAGGCGGTGGCGTCAGGGCTGGCGGGTGTGTTGAAGGGAGTCTGGAGCTTGCCAACTGCTCTTGCTTTTCTTGCATGGTACGTGTTTGCACCCCAATGCTTGTCAACCTTGGTAGTAACCAAACGGGAAACTAATTCTTGGCGATGGCCGACGTTTATGTTTGCCTATCTTTTTGTGATGGCTTATTGCGCGGCAGGCATTACCTACTGGACCGCCCGAGCGCTACTTACTTGAGCTTTCCGCACCTTTCTTGAGTTCGTGTAGAGGAAGGAAGGGCAAACAAGCTTCTGTCGTCCGGCAAAGGAAGGGCTGTGACCAAGACAAACCCGCACTGGACGCTTTTACAGATTATTGTATGGCAAGCCACGAGCGATATTGGTTTGGTTGGAAGCCTCAGAAAGGGAAACCCGAGTTCAAAAAGCTTAGCAGCTACCCTGGGCGCTTTGGGTGTGCTGGATGAAATTCCTGAAGACATAGACGAGGTTTGTATTGGGGGCCCGCCACAAGAAATAATAAAGGCACACATGCGCGGGCGCATTACATTGGTTGCCGGGAATGGTTTTAGGCGAGTAAGCCGTGCCGCTCTAAGCAACGCGAGTATATGTTTCCGGTATCAATGTGGGTTGTACATAAGAACCAACCCAACCAATCCGTCAGCAGGGATCGCGGCTATGTTTGATGATGGGTCGCGGCGGGGTGCTTTCCAAATATCTGGTTACAAACCGACGGCCGACCCTATTAGGGGCGAACCTGTAAAACTTGACAACCATGCGTGGTTAGGGGCGTTTCCCAGACAAGCGCCAAAAGAGACAATCACTGTGCGTCGGCCTGAGTGGCATAACATTTGTGCCCTGGCGCGTGAAGTGCAGCTGGCATTCCCAGGGGGGGCCGGATTAGACGTGCAGACTCACCTATAACTGAGTCTGCACTAAATGCTTCGGTTGCGTTTAGAAAGGAAACTCGCGTTTAAGCGGTTCCGGGCCGCCGCGTTTTTCCATAAGTTTCTTGAAGTAAGTCCAAGATGTTTCGTTTTCCCGGTCGTCCTCCAGTGGTGGCGGGTCCGTGTATTCCGGATAGTTGCTTGTAATCTCGTTTTTCATGGTGTCCGACATGTCGCCCCAGGATTTCAGTTTTTTGCCCGCGGTATGCATGTAGATGATGCCATCGCGGCCGGCCATCTGCATCCATGGCAACCAATTGGAATGGCGGACCCAGCCGACCTGCACGTCTGCCGAATCCGTATCTTCATCTAGAAGGCTTTTGGAGTCACCGAAGAAGTTAAACATTTCCGTCGCTCGGTAGGTGCCGCCAACATACTTTTGGTAACTTCCCGCGAGCACGTTCTCATAGTACAGCGGAATCGTTGAGGTAAACCACCAGCGACCATCCATTATGTCACCGGGAAAGGGCATTGGTTTGCCGTCCCGGCCAGTACCGAACGAGGGTGCGCGGGAGTTCACCGGGTCATTGGCCACGTGGATGACTTCCACTTCTTCGCCAGTATAGGGATTTTTCCAAGTGCGTAGGACCTCACCGGTGTTCTTGTCCTTATATAGGAGAATTTCACGGGTCCGCAGGTTGTAGCCATAATTCCCGTGTTCGTCTCGCACGGTACCGCAATGGCGCACATTCATGCCCTCTACATCAAAGAGATATTTGTCTGACATGCCCGTTCGCCGACCATAGGCTCGGCCATGCCACCAGAATGTTTCAGATTTTCCGTCTTTAAGGGAGCATTGAACTTTGCGCATGACCTTGGCCATGCCTTCAGCTGTAGTGATGTCGTGCTGTCCTGCGTGGGCGAAAACCGCTAGGGCTAACCCAAGTGCGGTACCAATCAGAGTTGTCTTCAACATGCGATTACCCGTTCGTAATGGTTGGCTGCATAAATTCATATAAGCTTTGTATACGTGAGTACTGGTATGAAACAAAGGTGCCATCTGGCAAAATTATTCTGCCAGCACGTGCTGCGGTTGTGCGATGTTCGTGCTGAGCGTGATTGCTGGGCTCTTTGCACAAAGACGCCGTTCGGTTTGCACAGTATTGGCGGCGGCGGCGACGTATGCAATTTAAGGCTGGGTTTTGCGCTAAGCCTTTAGGAAAAAATCGGAGGGAATGAATCAATGGTCTACAATACATTTTTGTTTGTGCTGCTAGGCGTCGCCGTCACTTTCCTGCAAGGGGTTGCAGCCCAGGAATACCAGGAGCGCAGAGACCCGGAGGGTGCCCGCCCAGCTTACACTGGGAAACCGGTGGTTGCCCGGCTGATTTCGGGTGTCCACATCTGTACCGGCCTTACGAATAATGAACCATGCGGGCAGGAAAGATGGACCGTCACCGTGCATAGCGATGGAACCCGGATCTTAAGATCGTTCCTTGATCAATCGATTGGGGGGACCCAGATCAATCTAGTGCTGCGAGTGGAGCAAGACTTTAGACCTATAGATGCCTTTGCAAGCGTTTATTCTCGCGGAAAATTTCTCGGTTCGGGTTTTTACGCGATCGAGGGCGACGCTCTCAATGTGTCGGTTAATGCGCCGGGCGGCTATTTCACCGATAAGGTCGCGCTGCCAGAGAGGTATTCGCTTCTGCTTCATCCAATCGCCGCCGACGGTTGGCACTATGGTCACTATAATAAGGCTAGGGGGGGTGCCCAGATGACGAGTCTTTGCACACTCGGTGCGGCGGGCCGCAGCGTCCATTGTGCTATGTATCCGATCCGGCTTGAGTTCCTGGGAAACGAGACCATTACGGTTCCGGCTGGCACGTTCGAAACAGAACACTACGCTTTTGGCCAAGTGACAGAGGTGTGGATAGCCGGCCGTGATAAAATTGTAATACAGCACGAATATAAAGTGCGTGGATCCCGTCACCGGCTGACGGTGCTCGAGGGAGACCTGCAACTTTCTAGATAGGGCTCAACCAGGACTCAAAGAATAAACTTACTTAGGTCCCCTTTCTTGGCGAGGTCACCCACCTGAGTTTGTACATAAGCAGCATCGATGGTGACGGTTTCACCACCCCGGTCTGTAGCCGTGAAAGAGATATCTTCCAGCAGTTTTTCCATAACTGTGTGCAGTCGCCGGGCCCCTATATTTTCCACGCTCTGATTAATCTCGGCTGCTAGCGAGGCAATCTCCGTCACGGAATCTTCTGTGAAGTCCAAAGTCAACTCCTCGGTTGCCATCAATGCTCTATATTGCTTTATCAGGCTGGCTTCCGTTTCAGTAAGGATGCGAACAAAGTCGTCTTTGGTAAGAGCCTGCAGCTCTACGCGGATTGGTAGTCGCCCCTGCAGTTCAGGTAACAAATCGGAGGGCTTTGCGAGGTGAAAGGCGCCGGACGCGATAAAAAGTATGTGGTCTGTCTTTATGGTACCGTGTTTTGTTGCTACCGACGTTCCCTCGATCAATGGCAAAAGATCGCGCTGAACACCCTCTCGGGACACATCGCCGCCACGGTGCTCTTCCCGGCCTGTGATTTTATCGATTTCATCAAGAAATACGATGCCATTATCTTCCACCGCGTCAATGGCTTCACGCACTACCGCGTCTTCATCCAGCAGCTTGTCACTTTCTTCTCGGATGAGTACCGCGTGGGAATCTTTGACGCACAATTTTCGAGGCTTCGAGCGACCACCGACCATACCACCCAGCACTTCGTTAAGGTTAATCATGCCAACACTAGCGCCGGGCATGCCGGGCACGTCTAGGGTAGGCATCGATGATGCCATAGATTCTTGGACGTTGATCTCGATTTCCTTTTCGTCCAGGTCTCCGTCGCGGAGTCTTTGGCGGAACTTTTCTCGGGTTTCTTTGCTTGCGGCCTCACCAACGAGTGCGTCTAATACTCGCTCTTCGGCCGCGATCTCTGCCTTGGCCTCGACCTGTTTGCGGCTGCGCTCCTGAACCATATGAAGGGAAATTTCCATCAAATCGCGAACGATGCTTTCCACATCACGCCCCACATATCCCACTTCAGTAAACTTCGTTGCCTCCACTTTGAGGAAAGGTGCGCTGGAAAGTCTAGCCAAACGCCGTGCAATTTCGGTTTTTCCAACCCCTGTAGGTCCGATCATCAGGATGTTCTTGGGTAGCACTTCTTCCTTGAGGTCTCCGGCAAGCTGTTGGCGACGCCAACGGTTGCGCAAAGCAATCGCTACGGCACGCTTTGCATCGTCCTGACCGATGATGAATCGGTCGAGCTCGGAAACAGTTTCGCGGGGGGAAAAGGCTGTCATAGGCTTTCGACGGTAATATTCTTGTTTGTGTATATACAGATGTCCGCGGCTATTTCCATGGCTTCCTGCGCAATAACTTCTACTGTTAGGTGCCCCTGAGATGTTAGGGCGCGGGCTGCCGCTAATGCATAGGCGCCGCCAGAGCCTATACCTATTAGACCGTCGTCCGGCTCAAGAACATCGCCGGTTCCTGATAGCACAAGGGATACGTCTTTGTCGGCAACGGCCATCATCGCCTCAAGACGGCGCAGATAGCGGTCAGTACGCCAGTCTTTGGCAAGCTCCACGCAAGCACGTGTCAATTGGCCGGGATGTTTTTCTAACTTGGCCTCTAGCCGCTCAAACAAAGTAAAGGCATCTGCGGTGGCGCCGGCAAATCCAGCAATGACGTCGCCATTAGACAGGCGCCGCACCTTGCGGGCATTGGCCTTGATGACTTGTTGGCCAAAAGTCACTTGTCCGTCTCCGGCAACCACCACCTGGCCCCCTCTTCGCACCAACAAAATAGTGGTGCCGTGCCATTGGGGCTGGTTGTCTGGTGTCATATCATGTCCTTTGCAAAGATAAACTGCCCCTTAACCGGTGAATTGTTGTTTTTCTGGTTACCTAAAGGATGGTGTGCTCACCTGGCATTATCAAGGGGGGGTAGGTCAGTTTTGATCTCCAGAAGCATCGGGGCATGGTCTGATGGCGGTTCCCAATTGCGTACATCCGTCAGGACCTCTACTTTGACTATGGAACCGACGAGGGCGGGGGTAACCCAAATGTGATCGAGGCGCCGCCCCTTGTTTTCTGCCTTCCAGTTCCCAGAACGGTAGCTCCACCAAGTGAATACGGGGTCGTCTTCCGGTGTTACTTCGCGCAGACAATCGATCCAGTTAAGCGAACGTTTTAAGCGGTCCAACGCCAATATTTCCATTTCCGTGTGTGTTACGGCCCGTCGTAGGCGTTTATGGTTCCATACGTCAGACGGAAGTGGTGCGATGTTAAAGTCACCCGCCAGCACAATGGGATCACGAAAGCCATAGCGTCCGGCGAACCAATCGGAAAGCTCGTCGATGAAAAGAAGCTTATAACGAAACTTTGGATTCTTTTGAGGATCTGGAAGGTTGCCACCAGCAGGTACGTACAGTGAATGAACTTCTATATTCTTTTCTTTGGTGGATATTATTGCAGAAATATGACGTGCTCCCTTGTCATCCAGTCGGGAGTGGCATTGCACATCTTCTAAGGGAGTCTTAGACAGTATAGCAACGCCATTGTAACTGGGCATTCCGGCGACTGCTTGAAAAGGGAAACCAATCTCCCTTACCCGTTCAGTGGGAAAGTCGGCGTCCGTAACCTTTGTTTCTTGGAGGCACACTATATCCGGGTTGTGGTCGGCTACCAATCTTTCGAGAAGATCAAGGCGGCGGCGCAGAGAATTAACATTCCATGTGGCGATAGTGAGTGTCATGGGCCCCCACAATTTGACGAGTGAGCACTATCCTCTGCGGTGCAAAAAAATGGCGCCCGATGCCGGGGGGCAGACAGCGGGCGCCGCACTGAAGACGAAGATCGGAAGGAGAGGCCGGTCTTCGGTCTACCACCAACGTTGCGTTGGGGGCTTTTACATCCCGTAAATCTAAATCTTTTCCGGGGCGCGTAAAGCGCCATTATTGCATAACAGGTATGCACTTTGCGCGACGCGGCTGAGGTCAGCAATACAAGCCCTTCTTTAGTTCATCAATAAACTACGCCGCTAGTCTAGTTTTTCTTCGCCCGGTTGAGGACCAGTAAAGATTTTATCAATCGTCAATAAACGGGTCGGTTCGCTTGTAACGGAAAAGCTCGGATTCTAGAGCAAGGCCTTTACGGGTATTGTATAGGGTGACTGTTACTTCTCGGTTCTGGGCGTCGACAACCCTCCATTGTTTGAACTCGAAGGGTTTTTCAGAAAACACAAAAGTTAAACTTCTGAAGCTAGAATCGTGCCGCACTGAAATGCTTACTTCCACCGTGCCGGTGCCGAAATTTATATCAAGAAGCTCGATGTCAGGGTCCAGAAAGGAAAGGTCTGTCCTTAGCAGCAAGGCTGCCGGCGTGTCATCTAAAGCAACGTATGTGGCTGCGTCTAGCTCCAGGTCAACGTGGATAAGCCAAGTTCCGTCGGCCACCATTAGCACTGGCGTTGGGGGGTCGTAGACCAGGCGCATCTTGCCGGGGCGCAGCACATACAAATCACCTTCTGCAAAACCACCACCCTCAGCCACCTGGACAAAGCGGGCTTGTAAGGTCGTAAATCCGTTGAGGTGTGCTTCAGCCTTATCAAGAACAGCGCGTTGCTCAGGTGTTGTGTCAAAAGCCGATGCAGGCTGCGTTACGGCCATGATCAACAGGATTGAAAGGCCGGTCAAAAGATTGTTGCTGGCTAGCTGCATAATGTTAGCGCTTTGTCATGCTATGGCTGAGTTGGTTGCGATTCCGCGACCACCTCTTAGGTCTATTCTGTTTCTGGCAAAAGAACATCTCGTTTTCCCACATGATTAGCCCGAGTGATCATGCCCTGGGCTTCCATCTCTTCGATAATTCGGGCGGCCCGGTTATACCCAATCTGCAGGTGGCGCTGGATGAAGCTTGTAGAAGCCTTGCGTTCTCGAGCAACCAACGCAGCGGCCTGATCAAACAAGGCGTCATTCGAATCTGTGTTTCCGCCAGAGAGATTGCTAAAACCGGGCAAATCTGAAATGTCAGCAGCCTCGTCGTCTGTAACCTCGTCCAAGTACACCGGTGCGCCTTGCTCTCGGAGATGTGTGGTAATCTTTTCCACCTCACGATCAGATACAAAGGGACCATGCACCCGGGTGATTCGTCCACCGGCGGCCATGTACAGCATATCACCATGACCCAAAAGTTGCTCTGCGCCCTGTTCGCCAAGGATGGTGCGACTGTCAATCTTTGAGGTAACCTGGAAGCTGATACGAGTTGGAAAGTTAGCTTTTATTGTACCGGTGATTACGTCAACGCTTGGCCGCTGGGTAGCCATAATCACATGTATACCGGAGGCGCGTGCCATTTGGGCGAGGCGCTGTACGGCGGCTTCCACTTCTTTTCCCGCGACCAACATAAGGTCCGCCATTTCGTCAATGATGACAACTATATGGGGCAAGGGTGTAAGGTCGAGGTCTTGTTTTTCATACACCGGTCCGCCAGACTCAGGATCGAATCCCGTCTGAACTGTTCGGGTCAGTGCACGCCCCTTTCTTGCGGCCTCTGTCAGGCGTTGGTTATAGCCGGCAATGTTGCGAACGGACAACTGACTCATTGCACGATAACGATTCTCCATTTCTCTTACGACCCACTTTAGGGCCACAACGGCTTTTCCCGGGTCGGTGACCACGGGCGACAATAGATGGGGTATGCCATCATAAACCGACAATTCAAGCATTTTGGGGTCGATCATCAACAATCGGACATCGTCGGGGGTGTGGCGATACAAAAGACTCATGATCATCGTGTTGATAGCAACCGACTTTCCGGAACCAGTCGTGCCCGCCACCAGGAGATGCGGCATCCGGGACAGGTCAGCGAAAATTGGCAGGCCACCTATATTCTTGCCGAGGGCCAGAGTGAGCTTGCCATCAAAGTTAGCAAACTTGTCTGAAGCCAGCATCTCTCGCAGATAAACTGTTTCACGTTTTTCGTTGGGTAGCTCGATGCCGATGACGCTACGGCCTGGTACTACTGCGATTCGGACTGCAATTGCGCTCATTGATCGAGCTATGTCATCGGCAAGGCTTACAACCCGGGACGTTTTTGTTCCCGGGGCTGGTGCTAATTCATAAAGGGTAACAACTGGTCCGGGGCGAACCTTGACGATTTCTCCGCGGATACCAAAATCGTCGAGAACCGATTCTAGTAATCGGGCGTTCTGTTCCAAAGCGTCAGTGGATACCGCTGGCACAAGCCGTGCAGGCGGAGCTGTTAGGACGTCTAAGCTAGGAAGCTCATATCCGTTTTGCACTTGTGGGAGGAGAGAGCCTTGGCGCGCCTCCATTTCGCGTTTTGAAGTCTTGGCGCTGGCCTTCCGTGGTGCCACGAGTCCAGCTTTGCGAGCCCCAGCCAACGCCGGTTTAGACAACATGCTTTGGTTGGTTACGCCCGAGCGACCAAGGGTAGGCTCAAACCGTTCTGATGGTTGTTGGTGTGTTTTAGGATTATTGGTATCCGGCGTCTGCCACGCGAATGCCCTAATAACGGCTATTATTTGTCTCACAAGTCCAACCGAAGCTGCGCCCACCATGCGCATTAGCCATGTCCAGGCCGCGGCATAAGCACCCTTCTTGATTGTTAAAACCCAAAAGTAAATTAGGAGGCTTACGATCCATGCGAACATAATCAATAGCCACTCGAGGCTCTTGGCAAAACCAATGGCGGCAAACTTGTCTGTGGCAAGATCTAGAAGAATTCGTCCCGATGAACCCCCTAAGCCTGAGCTTATTGGCCAAGCCTCTGGGGCGGGAATGCCGGCTAAAGCAACTGCGAAAATCAGGGTTCCCAGCATGAGCGCCATTGTCCGAAGCCACAACCAGGTAACCGGTTCGGCGCGCATGACGCGGATAGACCACACCAATAGAACCATTGCCGTTAGCGCTGACACAACTCCTATGGTTTGTAATGACAGATCAGCAAGAATGGCACCAAAGGCTCCAAACGCATTTGCCGGCGGGTTATCCGTAGCTGTGTTTAGAGATGGGTCCTCAGGTGAATAGGTGGCTAGTGCCAATAGCACGGCTCCACATATCAGCACGAACACACCGCCGATGACGAATAGAGCGCTTCGCTTTAATGCCGCCATCATTGCGGGTGGTAGAAAAGGTGTTAGCTCGGAACGGGCTGCGGGTGAACCCATGAGAGTGATCTCCCCTGATGTCACAAAAGGTCGTTAATGCGATTAAGGGCCGCGGCTGTCTCTGCGCGGCCATGAACTAAGGCAAGACGAATATACGGTGCCCCGGGATTGATGCCATTCTGGTCTGCTTTGGCAAGGAAGGCGCCTGGCAAAACCCTAATGCCGGCCTCCCGCCACAAAGTCTGGGTTGCTTCGATACCATCATCCACCCGCAGCCAAAGAAAAAAGCCGCCATCTGGTTTATAAAACTCAAAACGATCACCGAATATAGTAGCGGCATCATCGAACTTTTCTCTATATAAGGCCTGATTTTCCTTAACATGGCCCTCGTCTTTCCAAAGAACGCTTGCTGCGGCCAGGACAGGTAGGGGCTGTGCGGGCCCGCCGTGTGCGCGCAGAAGCGCAAGTTTCGTAACAAGATCGGGATCACCGGACACAAAACCAGATCTCAGCCCCGGAGAATTTGAACGTTTGGATAGTGAATTGAAAACCAGCACGTTCTTTAAGCTTCCGCCCAAGCTAGCGCACGCCTCAATAGCGCTTGGTGGTGGCTTATCGTAATAGATCTCGGAGTAGCATTCATCGGAAACTAGAACAAAATCGTTGGCACGAGCCAAGCTGATGGCATCTATTAGTAGGTCTAAACTGGCCGCCGTTCCCTGAGGGTTGGAGGGTGTGCAGATATAGGCAAGCGCCGCGCGGCCAAGACAGTCAGCCCTCATGTCTTTCCAGTTGGGCTGGTATCCGTTTTCCCTGATTGCAGGCACGAACACGGGCTCTGCCCCAGCCATAATCGCAGCACCAAAATACACCTGATAAAACGGATTTGGTATTAGAACTACGGGCCGCCGTCCGTTCTTGGTCCGGGGTACGGTTAGCTGCGCAGCCATAAAAAGTCCTTCGCGAGTACCCGCTACTGGCAGGATATGTTGGTCAGGATCAATAAATGACGGCTCAAGACAATACCTTCGTGTTAACCAGTCGGCTACGGCGCCTCTGAATTCTGCCGTCCCGTTGGTTGGGGGGTACTTGTTCCAGCCGTTCGCGTGTTTGGCTAAGGCCACGTGAAGTAGGTCTGGTGTTTTGTGTTGAGGTTCACCTATGGACAACATTATGGTGGGCGCGCTCGCGTTTTTCCGCGTTACCCCCGACAGCAGGCCATTTAGTCGCTGGAAAGGATAATCCGACAGGCTGTCCAAGAGATTATTGTACATGATCCAGCACCTATCTAAATGGAGAGCAACCCGCGCACCCGCACAAAAGCCCGTCCTTGTAGAGAATCCCGAGACTGCCCTGAAAAAGGTATAAAAAACGTGAACAAATGTTGAATTTGATACTAAACCTGGGCAGTTCAATCTTATAGTGAGGGGGCCTGGTTGTTTGCACAGGATAGAAACCGTTGACTAAAAAGGAGAATCGCCTCAAATATTCTTGTAATCGGAGGTGATCACCCTGCGGTTTAATTGTGGAAGCTGTCGCAACTTAATAGCGCATGTTACAGCGTATAAGGTAAAAGATGGTCTTTAATTGAGTGTGTCCTGGCTTTAGAACAAAGGAGAGGGTCATGTCGTTCGCCGCGCCGAGCAAGCAGGGCCAGACTGAGAAGGTTTGGTATCCCAAAGGGAAGAAGTTTCCCTACCACGATGGACCTACAAACGATCAGCTCCTGTCCATGGTTATGGCGCTGACCGCAGAGGTATCCATCTTGCGTGAACGTCTCGACACTAATGAACGTGTTGCTGAACAGCATGAACTATACAAACAAACCGAAATAGAAACCTATGATCCCGACCAAGGCGCTATGGCGGAAAGGGCTGGCTTGCGCAGGCGCATCCTTCACAAGGTATTCCGAGTTCTACAGGAACGACCGGCGGCGCCAGATGCACCTCAGCGCGACGCCAACCCAGAAGATGGTGACACGGCCTAACCAAGCAGTAAGGAGATCATCATGAATCCGCACCGTCCACACCCAATGATGCCCGAGGCCAACCACGATGAATTGGCAGAGCAAATGTTCATCGTTGATATGAAAACGTTTATCGGGACTAAGATTGAGCCGGGCCAGCGACTACTATTGAACGACAAAGTGATCCCTGAGGTCGAAAAGACCACTGGCCAGATTCCCGAAAAACACCAAGACTTGCGAAAGGAAATGGAGCGTGAGCCTGCCTACCAGGCGTGGCTGACGATGGTTTCCACTGCCCAAGACATGATGTGGGATAGTGTTGGCACGTGCGTACAGCGTCAGATAGGGGATCTCACCGAAAGAGCTAAGATCGAAAATCCCAGGGGTTCTCTGGCCGTTGATCCTGACTTCGAGGTACCACGTTACATCTCTGCGCAGGATATTCATCGGATGCCCGGCAATTACCATTCGACGCTTAGTGTAGATGACATACGGATTGGCGCAGTCTTTGATCGTGGTGCGGTGATTTATCAACTAGGTCGCAACGGCGGCTTTATGAACGACATTCGAGGCCATACCATTGTCTCGCATTACTTTGAGCGGTTTGGTGAAACGAAACCGGCGCGCATCTTGGACATGGGGTGCACGGTTGGCCATTCGACGGTAGCTATTGCAAGCTACTTCCCAGAGGCGGAAACGCATGCCATAGATGTCGGTGCAGCGCTTTTGCGTTATGCTCATGCGCGCGCCGAGCGTTTGGACGCTCCTATCCATTTTTCCCAGCAGAGCGCCGAGCAAACAAATTTTGACGATGAATCGTTCGATCTCATATGTTCCAGTGCCGTCCTGCATGAGACGTCTGGGCAGGCAATGCCAAATATTATTAAGGAGTGCCATCGGTTGCTAAGGCCGGGCGGCGCAATGATTCATTTAGAAGTGCCCGCGCGTCTCGAGGAATTAGATGCTTGGGGAAAAATCCGGGGCGACTATGAAATTCAATACAACTATGAACCGTTCTGGAAAGGGGCGTTGACAGCCGATTATAGGGTGATTTGTGAAAGGGCCGGGTTTGCAAACGTTATGTTAGGATACCAGGATGCAACGGCAAAGGCGGAGGTGGGGAAGAACGCATTCTTCGACAAGTCCAAGGGCGTGCACCGCTCATGGCTGATGATCTCTGGGGTGAAGTAGCACATTGGCACCTTAGCCCCAAATATAGATGAATGCTATCAACGGGATAAGTCTGCAAGAACTGGATTTTCTCAATAGGGTTAGTTGTTGAGCAGCCGGAGCATCTCGTACCGAATAAAGCCAAATTCCGAGCGATTTTATTCTCTCTAAACTATTGATCACAAAATCGTTTCTATAACGTGATTGCTGGTCTCCGCTATTTTGATCCTATTGGTGGACAAAGCAAAGCACTTCTCAGCAACGCTGACCTAATCCGGGACAAGGGCTGCAATTATTGTATTCAAAGTCAGCCGGCCGAGCGACGTCACCCTGAGGACCTCGGGCGTGTTTTGTATGAAGCCCTCGGCTGAGAGCATTTCCAATGACTCTTTGTTAACCGCCGCGTCCAAAGCCAGGCCAGCATACCTATAAAAGCGGGCTTTGTTCAGACCTTCAGCCAGACGCGAACCCATCAATAGTAATTCCTCAATGCGTTCCTGTTGACTAAGGACGGTATCCTCGTGTGTACCATGGCCTTTGCTGAAAACGCGCTTGAGCCAAATTCCGGGTGCCTTGATTTGCCGAATAGCATGAACTCTGCCGTCTATCGAAATTCGCCCGTGAGCACCCGGTCCGATCCCTGCGTAATCACCGCCCCGCCAGTAGGTCATGTTATGGCGGCATTCTTTGCCTGGCGCTGCATGATTGGATACCTCATATCCAGGCAGGCCTGCTGAGTTGCACACTGTCTGGGTTAATTCGTATAGCGAGGCCGAGTGATCATCGTCCGGAATGTGCAGCTTACCTACAGCGTGAGCAGTGTGAAAGGGTGTGTTGGGCTCTATAGTCAACTGATACGCGGAAAGGTGATCGCACCCGACGTCGTGTGACAGCCTAAGCGCCGCGTCCAAATTTGATTTCCACTTTGCGACAGATTGGCCTGGCAATGCGTAAATGAGGTCCATGGAGACACTCTTAAAAATTTGTCCTGCCAATTTAACCGCAGTAACTGCATCTTGAGCAGAATGTTTGCGCCCAAGGAAGACAAGCTCATCCTCATCGAGACTTTGTACGCCTATGGACATGCGGGTAACGCCGGCCGTCCGAAAAGCTGCGAACCGGGCTATGTCCACCGCACCTGGATTGGCTTCCAAAGTTATTTCAAGCGTCTGGTCTGTTTCCCATTGTTCTAGAGCGCTATTGATCAAAGCAGCTGCGGTACTGGGTTGCATCAGAGATGGTGTGCCACCACCAAAGAAGATGCTACTCAGCCTGCGGCCCGGTGTCAGTTCTGCATAATAGGCAAGCTCACGCAGAAGGCCGTCTCGCCACTCTCCGTGGTCAACAGACTCAACAACATGCGAATTGAAATCGCAGTAGGGGCACTTTGATAGACAAAATGGCCAATGCACGTAAAGCCCAATACTCTCTTCTTCCCAAACTTGGGTATGGGAGCCAGGTCGTTTAATCAAAACACGCGGCCAACAGCTTATCGAACGCCCTAGCTCGGTGGCTGAGGTTGTGTTTTGTCTCGGGGTCCATCTCTCCAAAAGTTATGTCGAAACCGTCGGGTACGAACATGGGGTCATAACCAAAACCCTTGTTTCCCCGCGGTGGCCAAACGAGTTGGCCCTCTACGGTGCCTTCAAGGGTTTCGCAATGGCCATCTGGCCAGGCCAAGGACAGGGCGCAGAAAAAACGGGCTGTACGAACACTTAGTGTGCTCACACCCGTCCAAACCTTTTCCATAGCTGCGCTAAAGTTCTTATCCGGTCCGGCCCAGCGGGCGGAGAAAATTCCTGGTTTTCCTCCCAGTGCGTCTACCGCGAGTCCCGAATCGTCCGCAAGGGCCGGCACGCTGGCACACAGTGCGGCCGCACGAGCTTTCAGCTCAGCGTTTTCGCAAAAAGTTGAGCCGGTTTCAGCCGGTTCCGGCAACTTAAGCTCATTGGCCGATATAACATTCTCTATCTTGCATTGAGTCAGAAGGGCTCTGATTTCATCCGCCTTCCCGGGGTTATGACTCGCGATCACAAGTTGTTTTCCGTAGAAACGCCGCGCCATGGGGATTATCGTTCCGCGAGCGCTTGCTTTTGCAGCAGAACTAATTCAGCAATGCCCTTCCTAGCCAGCTCCAAAAGAGCTTGAAACTCTTCTTCGCTAAAAGGGTGTTCTTCCGCCGTACCCTGTATTTCCACGAATTTTCCAGAATCAGTTAGCACAAAATTGGCGTCGGCTTGGGCTGCAGAGTCCTCGGCGTAGTCGAGATCGAGAATTGGGGTGTTGTCGAATAGTCCGCAGGATATGGCGGCCACGGGTTCGGCCATAGGAATGTGATTGATGAGCCCATACCTTTCCATCTGGCGGAACGCCTGATTTAAAGCAAGGTAGGCACCAGTTACGGCGGCAGTGCGAGTCCCGCCGTCGGCCTGTATAACGTCGCAGTCTAGCTTAATCTGAACTTCCCCGAATCCTTTAAGGTCAGTTACCGCTCGCAGTGCCCTGCCTACGAGTCTCTGTATTTCCTGTGTTCGTCCAGACTGCTTGCCTCGGGCGGCTTCGCGTGGCATTCGCTCGCCGGTGGAGCGCGGCAACATGCCGTACTCTGCCGTCACCCACCCCTTTCCACTGCCGCGGAGCCAGGAAGGCGGCTGATTCTCAACGGAAGCTGTACACAGAACATGCGTATCACCAAACTTCACCAAACATGAGCCCTCAGCGTGCTTGTTAAGGCCAAGCTCGAAACTCACGGGCCGCATTTCGTCGGCGGATCGACCAGAGGGGCGTTGCATTGAATACGTTTCCAAAGTTGTTATTGTGCAACTTGCTATACGATCTCTTGGGCCAGGGGTAAAGGCGCGAAACGCGCGTGCATTGACGCGGCTTTATCTGGGGCTTACATACCCCCTTGTGGTTGATCCCATTTCACAGTGAATGACAAGTGATGGCCGGCGGAACCGAGACTATTATTGAGCTTAATGAGCGATCGCGTGAAATTTTCCGGCGCATCGTTGATACTTATGTGGAGACTGGAGAACCCGTTGGCTCCCGGACTATCGCTCGGCAGCTAAATGGATCTCTATCACCGGCTACAGTTCGGAACGTTATGGCGGATCTTGAATATGCAGGCCTGCTGTTTGCGCCGCACACCTCGGCTGGCCGTCTACCTACCGATGCCGGGCTACGCCTGTTTGTTAACGGTCTCTTGGAGCTTGGCGGTCTAGATTCCGACGAACAACAGAGAATCGAGGCACAGTGTAAGGCCCAAGGGTTAAGTATTGAAGGTATGCTTGAACAGGCGACCACGGCCTTGTCTGGGCTTTCCCACTGCGCTGGCCTTGTTCTAGCACCTAAGACGGAGTCCCCCCTTCGGCACATGGAATTTGTCAATCTGGGGCCTGGGCGCGCTATGGTAGTAATGGTCACCGAAGGGGGGGTGGTGGAAAATCGTCTCATAGACCTCCCCAAAGACCTGCCGCCGTCGGCTCTAATTGAGGCTGGAAACTTTCTATCGGCACAACTGGTTGGCAAGACTCTTGCCGAGTCTCGAAGCGCTATTCTTAGAGATCTTGAAGACAGGGAATCGCAATTAGATGAGCTGACGGCAAGGGTAGTTAAGGCGGGCCTTGGGACCTGGTCTGGTGATTCAAAGAATGGGGCCCTGATAATTAGAGGGCAGGCTAATTTACTTGATGATGTAACGGCCCTCGAAGACCTTGAACACATCCGTCACCTTTTTCGAGTTTTGGAAACGCGGGAACAAATGGTGCGGCTACTTGATTTGGTGGTAGATGCAGAAGGCGTACAAATTTACATTGGTGCAGATAATGAACTATTTGCAATGGCGGGGTGTTCCATTGTAGTTGCGCCATACCAGAATGCGCGAGAACAAATTGTCGGTGCCATAGGTGTAATTGGACCCACGCGGCTTAACTATGCTCGCATCATTCCAATGGTGGATTACACAGCGAAGGTTGTGGGAAGACTCT